>ERZ1674245.689-NODE-689-length-10801-cov-16.760097_pt1 | contig 10801 bp, 8 predicted proteins | sample MGYA00581205_ERZ1674245 | MGnify/ENA primary metagenome ERZ1674245 (study PRJEB41354, sample SAMEA4873314) | human saliva metagenome | biome: human-associated habitat [ENVO:00009003]; feature: mouth environment [ENVO:08000002]; material: saliva material... | reverse complement strand
AGCTCGTCAAACACCAAAACCTCACCGACACCGAAGTCGCCTGGGCAATGGACCAAATCATGACCGGCCAAACCGAACAGCCGATCCTCGCATCCTTCCTCACCGCCCTCCACTCCAAAGGTGAAACCCCCGAAGAACTCGGCGCACTCGCAGCCGGCATGATCGCCAAAGCCGAAACCGTCGGCATCGACCCCCACGCCGTAGACATCGTCGGCACCGGCGGCGACCAACAAAACACCGTCAACATCTCCACCATGGCAGCCCTCGTTATCGCAGGCACCGGCGCCACCGTCGTCAAGCACGGCAACCGCGCCTCCACCTCCAAATCCGGCTCCGCAGACGTCCTCGAAGCCCTCGGAATCCGCCTCGACATGCCCATTCCCGCAGTCGCCGAGTGCGCTCGCGAGACCGGCATCACGTTCCTGTTTGCCATGACCTTCCACCCGGCCATGCGCCACGTGGGCCCGACCCGCCGCCTGCTGGGTATTCCGACCGCGTTCAACTACCTGGGCCCCATGACCAACCCGGCCCGCGTGAAGTCCTCGGCTATCGGCGTTGCGAACCCGGTCATGGCTGAGAAGATGGCTCACGTCTTCGCGGAGCGCGGCGATCACGCCCTGATTTTCCGCGGCGATGACGGCCTGGATGAGCTGACCATCGCCACCACGAGCCGCCTGTGGGAGGCTGTAGACGGCGAACTGACCGAGTACCGTTTTGACCCGACCGAGTACGGTCTGCAGAACGCACCGCTGGAGCAGTTGCGAGGTGGCGACGCCGAGTACAACGCGGGCGTTTTCCGTGCAATTTTGGCGGGGGAGGGCGAGGCCCCGAAGAGCCCGCTACGCGCCATTCACGACGCCGTGCTCATCAACGCGGCCGCAGGCCTGGTGGCCTACCGCCCGACCAACGGCGAGAGCTTTGAGACGCGCTTCACTCAGGCCCTGGCCGATGCGCGCGAGTCCATTGCATCCGGTGCAGCGGAGCGTGTGCTCAACGCGTGGGTAGAGTTCAGCGAAAAGCACGCGGAGGACTAGGGAATCAGTAGCCAGAGGCGAGAGCCTCGGGGCTGATTTCAGAAGCCGAGCTGAGAAGGGCTAGGAGCTCTGGAGGTCGAAAGCTCTAGAAATCCTCTAGAAATCGATAGATAGCAGGCACCCGAGACGAACAGAGTGCACCAAAGGGTGCGGGGTCTCGGGTGCCTGTCGCTTAACGGAACGACGAGGAGATGTGAGCGGCGTAGAGTTCGAGCGTGTAGCTGAGCGTCGAGAAAGCCGAGGCGCCCGGAACGTAGAACAGCGGACGAGGACAGCGTAGTCGCATCACAAGGAGAACCGGTTCGCCCCGCACCAGTCAGGGCGCAGAAAGCACCCGAGAACCGTCGGTGGGGTAGTGAAAAATAGGTCTACTTTACATAATGTATATTATCGGCTTTTTAGGGAGATTGATGAATACTCGATTCTGCCTTGTTGAACGCCGTCTTAACACTCGATGTATTCACCCGCATTTTCCGTCATAACCCATCCCCGCAGGCGCCCCACCTGACATAATGGGCGTAGGCCGCCGAGACATTGATGACTCAGAACCCGGTACGTCCGAGACGTGTTGAGTTCACACCCGCGCGGCACACATTCCGAAACTCCGAAGGAGGAAACATGGATTGGCTCTTCGAGACACCCTGGACGCTCTGGGTTGTTCTCGCCCTCGCCTTCGCCGTTATTGAGATGCTCAGCCTCGACCTGTTCTTTCTCATGCTGGCGATCAGTGCAGGCATTACCGCGGCAATATCGCCCTTCGTGGATAACATGCTCATCCGAACCGTTATTTTCGTAGTGATCTGCCTGATTCTGGTTCTTGGCCTGCGCCCGCCGCTACTCAAGAAGCTCAATCGGTCGGCCGGTAACACCGCCACCAATGTCGAGGCGCTCATCGGGTCTGAGGTGCGCATCACTCAAGATGTTACTAGTGAAAGCGGTTTGGTTGTACTGGCTGGCGATACGTGGACGGCGCGTACCGTATCCGGAACGCTACCCGCGGGAAGCCTCGCGAAGGTCAGGTCCATTGATGGTGCCACCGCAATCGTAGAGCCTCTCCCCCACAGCTAATACCCACCTGAATACCGGCTCTAGAAGCAGATTCAGATACTCAAAAACACGCCATATAACACACCGATAAGGAGAAATAATGCCTATCAGCCTTATTCTGACGGTCCTACTCATCATCTTCGTGCTGACGATGCTGGCCAAGACCGTGCGCGTCATTCCGCAGGGACGAGCCGGCATCGTCGAACGACTGGGTAAGTTCCGCGCCGTTCTCAAGCCCGGCCTGCACATCGTCATCCCCGTGGTTGACCGCGTGCTGCCCCTCATCGACCTGCGCGAACAGGTGGTTTCCTTCCCCTCGCAGTCCGTGATTACCGAAGATAACCTCGTGGTCGGCATCGACACCGTCGTGTACTTCCAGGTCACCGACCCCCAGGCCGCAACCTACGAAATCACCAACTACATTCGCGCCGTGGACGAGCTGACCAGCGCAACCCTGCGTAACGTCGTCGGCGGCCTGAACCTGGAGCAGACCCTCACCTCCCGCGATCAGATTAACGCGGAGCTGCGCGGCGTGCTCGACTCCACCACCGGCCGCTGGGGCCTGCGCGTCTCCCGCGTGGATATCAAGGAAATTCAGCCTCCCGTGTCCATCCAGGACTCCATGGAGAAGCAGATGCGCGCTGAGCGTGACCGCCGCGCAGCAATCCTCACCGCAGAAGGCCAGAAGCAGTCTGACATTCTGACCGCCGAGGGTGAATCCCGCGCCGCAATCCTGCGTGCAGAGGGTGAAAAGCAGGCACAGATTCTGCGCGCAGAGGGCGACGCACAGTCCGCCATCCTGCGCGCAAACGGTGAGGCCGAGGCCGTGCAGAAGGTCTTCGCCGCCATCCACGAGGCCAACCCCAGCCAGCAGCTTCTCACCTACCAGTACCTACAGACCCTGCCCAAGCTCGCCGAAGGCGACGCCAACAAGCTCTGGTTCATCCCGACCGAGCTCGGCGATGCACTGCGAGGCCTGGGCAACGCGTTCGGCACCCTGCCCGCATCCAACCTGGCGGATGCACCCGCAAAGTCCTCCGCCCCGAAGGCCGAGGGTCAGAGCTACGGCATCAACAGCTAGCAGGCACCTAAAAAATTCATAGGGTTCAACCCCTGCACAGTGGGCGGGCGGAGACTATTACCGATATAATGGATGTTTTGTAAACGTTCGAGGGAATAGCTCTCCCCCACCCAACGTTATACCTGAAGCGCCGCCCGGCGCACACGACGGACACTGGAGGAAAAATGAGCGATCGTAGCCTGCGCGGTATGCGCCTGGGTTCCCAGTCGATGGAAACCGAATCGAACGTGCAGCCGGCACCCCGCCAGCGCGTCGAGTACCGCACCGCAGACGGTGACCGTGTTTTCGTGACTTTCGCGGCCGAGGCAGAGATTCCCCCGGTCTGGACCGCAAAGTCCGGCAAGGAGGCCTTCCTGGTCAACGGTGATTCCACCGCCAACGCCGAGGATGAGAAGCCTGCACGTACCCACTGGGACATGCTCATGGAGCGTCGCAGCATTGAAGAGCTGGAGAAGACTCTGGAGGAGCGCCTGGAGTACTACCGCAACCACTTCGCGGTCTAAGGAACGTCTAGACCCGTTAGGGGGCCTTTCAGCGGCATGTGAGCCGCCGAAAGGCCCCTTTTGTGTACCCCGGGATGCTTTCCTGTCCGTCATGTGCGAGAGGCGTTAGGGGCTCTCAGAGGATTCCAACAGAAAGGGGCCGGGGCGGATGCTCGTAATGCGCATCCGACCCGGCCCCTCATATGAGGTTGGGTTATGACCCGGGACTACTTCTTGCCCAGGGTCTTCTTCAGCTTCTCCGCGTGGCTCTTCAGGCCCCAGCGGGTCACCTTAGACATCGAATCGAAGATGATGTTGCCGTCCATCTTCGAAGCGCCCACCTCGCGCTCAACGAAGGTAATGGGCACCTCGACAATCTTCAGGCCGGCCTGCTCCGAACGCCACGCCAAATCCACCTGGAACACGTAGCCCTTCGAATCGATGCCGTCCAGGTTCAGACGCTGCAGGGCCTCGCGGCGGTACGCGCGGAAACCTGCGGTGATGTCCTTGATGGAGGTGCCCAGCACCATACGGGTGTACAGGTTAGCGCCGCGCGAGAGAATCTGGCGGTGAACCGGCCAGTTCTTGGTCTTGCCACCCGGCACGTAACGCGAACCGATGGCTAGATCGGCGCCCGCCTCAACGGCGCGCACCAGGGAGGGCAGCTGCTCGGGCTGGTGGGAGCAGTCAGCGTCCATCTCAATCAGAATCTCGTAGCCTGCCTCCAGACCCCAGTCAAAGCCCGCCAGGTAGGCGCCGCCCAGACCGTCCTTAACGGTGCGGTGCAGAACGTGAATCTGAGGGTCCTTTGCCGAGAGCTCGTCAGCGATCTGGCCGGTGCCGTCGGGGCTGTTATCATCCACCACGAGAATGTCTACCTCGGGAGCTGCCTTGCGAAGACGCTCCACCACAACCGGTAGGTTCTCCTTTTCGTTATACGTCGGGATGACAGTCAGAACGCGCATAATACTCTCTCACGTGTGCATATAAAACGGGCAGTGTAGATTCCCAGTATACCGGTTAACTATGTGAGCGACGGTACGCAATGGGGTATCTGGGTATTTCATTTCCTGTAAAAGGTGGTGGACTAGCCGAAAAAATTATTTACTTTCAGTGTAAATAGATTCAAGAACGGGTAGGGGCGAGTCGTCCTCCAGGACCGGAAGCAGCGGAATCCGGGCGCGCGGATCGGTGCTCCACGAGGCAACGCGCGAATCCGGAGCCTGAACCATCAGCGCCTCCACACGCCAACGCGTCACGAAGGCCGGGGTATCCGGCGCCAGCTGGCCCATAAACGGGTTCTCCTCATGCGCCAGACGGTATACGCCGCGGGTCAGCGCCGCGAACGCGCTACGTGCAGATACGCCGTGCTCATCGTTCACCAGCGCGCGCACCAGGGCCCACGCACCCGGCGCAAACAGCTGGGTATCGGAACCCAACGCAATCGAGGTGCCCGCGGCATTCGCGCGGCGCGCAACCGAAGCCACCGACTCCTGGCCCTCTCCCCCGGCGGCCAGCGCCTGCACAGCCTCATCGTCCTCGTCAGACTCCGGCTCGCACACGCTCAAACCCAGGTGCACGCGGCCCTCGGCCAGCTTCTGCAACCACTCATCGCTAATGGGATCCTGAGCCGTGCTGTACGCTGCGTCCAGGCGAATCGGAAGCCACGGACGCTCCCCACGAATCGACAGGGCGGCCTCAGCGGCGGTAGCAAAACCTGCGGAAGCGTCAATCGACAGAACCAGCGCGGCGTCCTCGGCCACCTGGGCGTAGCGCTCCGCCAGCCCCGCGGGAACGTGGATACCCGTCAGCGACAGACCCGGCAGCGCGCGCGGGCCCTCGGTCAGCGGGCGTAGCGCCTTAATCGCGCTCACCAGCTCCTCAAGGTCGACGCCCGCCCGCTCACGGCCCTCAACCCGCGGGCCCGAAGCATCAAGAATCAGACGGATATCCGCCGGGCCGTGCTCCTCGATGTTGTGGCGTAGGGCCGACACCAGATCCGCCGCATCATCCATGGAAGCCAGTAGGGTATGGGTGTGGTAACCCACGGCGCGGTAGACGTCCAGGTACTCGAGAATCTCGACGGGCTCCTTACCGCCCACCGGCGCCAGGGCGCGCGCAAAAGCGGGCGTCAGCAGGGCCCCGTCGAGCTCCACCACCTCGGTGGACTCATCGGCAATCGAATGAGCACCCGCATCAGAACCAACCCAGCGGACGACGCCGTCCTCCGTCAAAAGAGCCGTGGCATAGGGGTCTATGGGGCTGTACACGCTACCGTCCACAAAAATACGGGTGGCCATTGTTAATCCTTTCGCCATTGAGCGGAACGCTGGAACTCGGGCCCGGGGCGCATCCGCCAACGCGGCGGAACACCCCAACAGGCCCTAGTCCGAGTATAAAAGCACCCCCGGGGGCTGCGGTAGTATGTGCATCCTTTCACGACAAAGAATGACCCGCACCCTCCGGGGGTATCGAATGATGGAACGGCGATGGCGGCGGGGAGCACCCCCAGCCCCCGCAAGAGGCACGCCGCGAGCGCGTTAGACGTCCAGCGCCACAACGCCGCGGCGTACTGCCTCGATGGCCTCCTCACAGCGAGCGCGGATGACCGGGTCCAGGGACCGGATGTGCGCGATCTGGTCTAGGGCGTCCAGTACCTGCTTTGCCCAGCGTACGAAGTCGCCGGCGGCGAGGCCGGTGTCTTCGATGGCCTTTGCGAGGTGGGCGCCGTTTGCCCATGCGTACATGGGTTCGACCAGGCCGAAGTCGCAGGCCGGGGTCAGGTCGACCTTGAACTGTTCTTCTGAAGCGTTGAGGTCGGCGAGGCGCTGCGTGATGGTGGCGATGGGTGCGCGCAGGGAGGGGTGCGGGTAGTGCGCCAGGTACTCTACCGCGTCGCGTTTGCCCTGGTAGGTTAGGGCGGCGACGGTTGCGGCGATGGCGGCGGGTGACAGCCCGTCGAGGAAGTGCGCGTCCAGGCACAGGGCGGTGAGTAGGTCGCGTTCGCCGTAGATGCGGCGTAGAGCCTGGCCGCCGGTGGTTAGCGACAGTTCGCCGTCTTCGGTGCGTTCGACGTAGCCGTAGCTTTCCAGCAGGCGTGCGATGCGGTTGAAGACCTGGGCGATTGTGTTGGTGCGGCGGGCGATTTGGCGGCGCAACCCTTCGGTTTCGGAGTTGAGTTTCTGCCAGCGTTCGGCCCAGCGCATGTGGTTTGCGCGGTCGGAGCAGCCGTGGCACGGGTGGTTGCGTAGCTGCGCCTGTAGAGCCTCCAGCTGCGCGTCGATGCTGTTTTGGCGTGCAGGGATGTTCTGCTGTGCGAGCGCGCGCGGGGCGCGGCCGTCGTAGAGTGCCTGGCGCATGCGGCTTGCGGTGTCGCGGCGTTCCTTGGCGGTTTTGAGGCTTAGGCGCTTGGGGATTTTGATGCGTGAGACCGGTTCGACGGCGCCTTCGAAGTCGCGGGTTGAGGCGGTGCGCTGGTGCGCGTCCTCGGTGACGATGCCGATGCGGGGGTCGGCGTGCGAATCGGAGCGGGTGATGACGACTGCGTAGCCGCGGGAGCGGCCGTGCGGGATGTAGATGATGTCGCCGGGCAGCAGCTGCTGGATGCTGTGGTGTGCCTGCGCGCGGGCGTGGCGTTCGTTGCTCTTGGAGGCTTTCTTCTCCAGTTCGGCGATTTGGCGGCTGAGCTGTACGTATTCGGTGAAGTCGCCGAGGTGGCATGCCATGGCTTCGCGGTAGCCTTCTAGGGCGCTTTCGTTTTTGCGTACGCGGGAGGCGACGCCGACGACCGATTTGTCTGCCTGGAACTGTGCGAAGGAGGATTCCAGGATTTTGCGGGTGCGTTCGGCGCCGTAGGAGGCGATGAGGTTTGCCGCCATGTTGTAGGTGGGGCGGAATGAGGAGTTCAGCGGGTAGGTGCGGGTTGAGGCGAGGGTTGCCACGTGTTCCGGGGACAGGCCGGGGCGCCATATGACGACCGCGTGGCCTTCGATGTCGATGCCGCGGCGGCCGGCGCGTCCGGTCAGCTGGGTGTATTCGCCGGGGGTGATGTCTACGTGGGATTCGCCGTTGTACTTGGTCAGCTTTTCCAGGATGACGGTGCGTGCGGGCATGTTGATGCCCAGTGCGAGGGTTTCGGTGGCGAAGACCAGCTTGATCAGGCCCTGGGTGAAGAGAGCCTCCACGACCTCCTTGAAGAGGGGTAGCAGGCCGGCGTGGTGTGCCGCGATACCGCGAATCAGCCCGTCGCGCCATTCGTAGTAGCCGAGGGTGTTCAGGTCGCGGGTGTCCAGGTGTGCCGTGGCCTCCGCAATGTAGGCGCGGATGGTCTGCTGCTGTTCGGGGGTGGTGAGCGTAATGTCGGCTGCCACGCACTGGCTGACCGCGCCGTCGCATCCGGCGCGGGAGAAGATGAAGCAGATGGCGGGCAGTAGACCCTGCTTGTCGAGGGCGCGGACCATTTCGGGGCGGGTGATGCGCTGGGGGCGCAGCGGTGCCTGTTCGCCGCGCTCACCGTCTGAGTAGCGGCGCGTGCGGTCTGAGCGGCCGCGCTCGCCGCTGCTGAAGGTTTCGTTGAGCCAGCCTTCGCGGCGGTGGCGGAAGCGTTCACGCTTGCCGCCGTAGCGGCCGCGTCCCGGGCCGGAACGGAAGCCGGGGCGTAGTGCCTTCAGCTGCGGGTTCAGGCGCAGGCCGGCCAGCAGAGGGTTGGCGCCCGCCTCTACGGATGCGCCGCGCTGCTTGGCCTTCTGCGCCTTCTTTGCCTGTTTGCGGGAGAGCTGCTCCTCCGGCTCCTGGTTTTTGCCGTTTTTGCCGTGTGCCGAGTTGTCCTCGGGTACGAAGAGGTCTACCACGCGGTGGCCGACCATCATGTGCTGCCACAGGGGTACCGGGCGGTGCTCGGAGACGATGACGTCCGTGCCGCCGCGCACCGTGTCCAGCCAGGCTCCGAACTCCTCGACGTTCGACACCGTCGCCGATAGGGAGATGACGTTCACGTGCTCGGGCAGGTGGATGATGGCCTCTTCCCACACCGCGCCGCGGAAACGGTCCGCCAGGTAGTGTACCTCGTCCATGACCACGTACCCCAGGCCGTTCAGGGTGGTGGAGTTGGCGTAGAGCATGTTGCGTAGCACCTCGGTGGTCATCACGACCACGGGGGCTTCGGTGTTGATGCTCGTGTCGCCGGTCAGCAGGCCCACGTAGTCCTCGCCGTACGCGCGCACGAAATCGTGGTACTTCTGGTTGCTCAGCGCCTTGATCGGGGTCGTGTAGAACGCCTTCATGCCGCGGCGTAGCGCCAGGTAGATGCCGAACTCGCCCACGATGGTCTTACCCGCGCCCGTGGGGGCGGCCACGAGGACGGAGCGGTCCGCCTCCACAGCGGCACACGCCTGACGCTGAAAGTCGTCCAGCGGGAAATCCAGGGAGGCCTCAAACGCGCCCAGGGCGCTCTTGGCGTATGCGGAGCGCTCTCGGGATGCGGCGTAGGCGGCGGCGTAGTCGGTGCCGGTCTGCTCGTTAGAAGCGGTAGAAGTGTGTGCGTCAGAAGTGTGCTGTGCGTGGTGCTTAGTCATGGTACATCCAGTGTAGCGGCTGGCCTGCCGGCGCTCGGCTCGAAGCGGCGGCTTCCGGCAGATATCAGGTACGGGCGAACACACGGGTGAAAACACGGGTGGCACGCGGCGGCTCGAGCCCGACCGCGAGCGCATCCGGCGCGCCTTCTGGGCTTTGGGGCCGTCCGGGGGCGGGTATGCGGAAAGGGCGGGGCGCAGAAGGTGAATCTGTGCCCCGCCCTTTCGGCGAGTACCCGTGATGTGGTGTTCCGTCAGGAACGTTTAGGAGGTTTTTTCTTCGTCGAAGTAGCCCATCTTGGCCAGGTCGTCGGCGCTGGTTGCGGTGTTCAGGGTTGCTTCGTCTGCGCCTTCTGCCAACTTGGCGAGCTTGCGGTCGCGGCGCTTGTCGTTGAACATGCAGATGCCGATGGCCGCGAAGAAGAAGATGAGCAGCGGCGCCATGAGGACGAACATCATCATGATGTCGCTGCCGGGTGCGGTCAGTGCCGCGATGACTGCGACGAGGACGACGACCCAGCGCCAAGATTTCAGGATGGTCTTACCGCGAATCAGGCCCAGCATGTTAATGCCGACCAGAATCACGGGGATGATGAAGGCGCAGGAGAAGGTGACGACGAACTTCAGGATGAAGGAGATGTACACGCCCGCGTCAATGTAGTTACTTTCGTTGACGGGGGTGAACTTCAGCAGTGCGTAGACGACGCCGGGGAGGGTGAAGTACGAGATGGCCACGCCGCAGCCGAAGGCGAAGATGGCTGCGGTGAGGAAGCCGAAGAGATACTTCTTTTCCTTGGTGTGTAGCGCCGGCAGTAGGAATCGCAGCGCCTGGTAGAGCCAGACGGGGGATGCAATCACCATGCCGATGTACATGCCGACCTTGAGCAGCTGGTCGAAGGGGGATGCAACGGAACCGTAGTTGAGGTTGGCGTTGCGGCCGGTTTCTGCGTTGATCTGCTGCAGGGGTGCGGAGATCATTTCGATGAAGGGCTGGTAGAGGAAGACCGTGCCGATGATGGCCGCGATGATGGTCGCGATAGCCGCCTTGATGAAGCGGTCGCGAAATTCGCGTAGGTGTTCCTTGAGTTCCATGCGCGCTTCAGGGTTGAGTTTGCGGTTGCGCACGTCCTGGTCGGGTGTTGCCACGGGGTGTCCTCTGGGTGTCTGTGCCTATGGTTGGCTGAGGGGTTTGGGGGCGGTGCCGCAAAACCCGTGCCGGCCGGTGGGCGGGCACGGGTTTGGGGCGTGGTGTGTTGAGACCGTTGGTTACTTGGTTTCGGTCTTGCCGTTGTCTACGACCTCGCCGGTGACGACCTCTTCACCGTTCTCTGCCTTGGTGGCGTCCTTCTTGGGGTCGCTCTTGGCGTCGTTCTTGAGGCCTTCGACCTCGGTCTTGAAGATGCGCATGGACTGGCCGAGGCTACGTGCCATGCCGGGGAGCTTGGGGGCGCCGAAGAGCAGGACGACGAGGAGGATGACGACGATGATGGTCGCGGGGTGGCTGAAAATCTGGCCCATGGTGTGCCTTTCTGGTTAGAGCAGGTCTCCGATGTTTTGAGGTTGGCCGAGTCGATCTCGTCGGGAGAC
>ERZ1674245.679-NODE-679-length-10903-cov-15.970409_pt1 | contig 10903 bp, 7 predicted proteins | sample MGYA00581205_ERZ1674245 | MGnify/ENA primary metagenome ERZ1674245 (study PRJEB41354, sample SAMEA4873314) | human saliva metagenome | biome: human-associated habitat [ENVO:00009003]; feature: mouth environment [ENVO:08000002]; material: saliva material... | reverse complement strand
AGCCTTCACAGACCTTCTGGTCGTCTTCACCGTAGGCGGGTGCCTGGTGGACGATACCGGTACCGTCGGTGGTGGAGACGTAGTCAGCGACCAGGATCTGCCAGGAGGTTTCGGTGCCCCACTTTTCGGCGTCTGCGAAGTAGTCCCACAGCGGGGTGTAGCGCACGTGCTCGAGCTGGGAGCCGGTGTAGCGTGCGGTGACGGCTGCGGCGGCGTCCTCGGCGGGGTTGTCGCCTTCGTAGCCGAGGTCCTTGGCGTAGGAGCCGAGCAGCTCGGAGGCGAGCAGGAAGGAGCGACCCTCGAACTTACCTGCGCCGGGTACGACGGAGTATTCGATCTCGGGTCCGACGGCGAGCGCCTGGTTGGTGGGCAAGGTCCAGGGGGTGGTGGTCCAGGCGATTGCCTCGACGCCCTCGAGCTCTGCGGCGACCTTATCGTCGGCGCCAAGGGAGGTGTCTGCGGTGATGCGGAATGCGACGGTGACGGTCTGGTCCTGGCGGTCCTTGTACACGTCGTCGTCCATGCGCAGCTCGTGGTTGGAGAGAGGAGTCTCGTCCTTCCAGCAGTAGGGCAGCACGCGGAAGCCCTGGTAGGTCAGGCCCTTGTCGTAGAGGCGCTTGAACGCCCAGATGACGGACTCCATGTACTCAACGTTCAGGGTCTTGTAGTCGTTTTCGAAGTCGACCCAGCGTGCCTGGCGGGTGACGTACTTTTCCCACTCGTTGGTGTACTTGAGCACGGAGGCGCGGGCAGCATCGTTGAAGTTGTCGATGCCCATTTCGAGGATTTCGCGCTTGTCGGTCATGCCGAGCTGCTTCATTGCCTCGAGTTCTGCGGGCAGGCCGTGGGTGTCCCAGCCGAAGCGACGCTCGACCTTGTGGCCGCGCTGGGTCTGGTAGCGGGCGACGAGGTCCTTGGCGTAGCCGGTGAGCAGGTGGCCGTAGTGGGGCAGGCCGTTCGCGAAGGGAGGGCCGTCGTAGAAGACGAATTCGTTTTCGCCGTTTTCGCCGGCGGGGCGGTTCTCGACGGATGCGGAGAAGGTGTTGTCCTTCTTCCAGTAGTCGAGGACTGCCTCTTCGAGTGCGGGGAACTTGGGCGATGCGGTGACGCCGCTTCCTGCGGCTTCGAAGGCACTCGCCTTGGGATATACGTTAGACATTGGGTGCGCCCTTATCTTGTTGTTCTCATCGTTGAGGCAACGGGCGCGGTACGCGGGTGCGTGCACTCGTCGCCTCTCAGCCGGTGAGGGTTGACATGACGGGTGCAAGGACGCCTGGGCATCGCTGGACTGCCGGACTGTGCCGGGGCTTAGGATGCGGCGCGGTACCACCTTGCTTACTGAGTTAACCAGCTCAACGCACCGAACCCTTCCGGGGCTGCGTGGCGTCGCGTGTCCGCGATGCCTAGCCACCGGAAGAGCGGCGCGTTGGGCGGGTATCAGTCGCTTATTACAGCTATATCGGGCTTAACCGTCCGGTTCTACTGGGACTACATCTCTTCCGCTAAGACGCCCTCGCCGCAGCGATTGACGGGCGCCCGCAGGTGCGGTCCGTTCTTCCGAATTGCTCGCCGGTGATGGCCGGGTCGTTGCAAACACTAATAGTTTATGTGGCTTTTGGTTCCGAATGCAACCCCGATCGGTGTGGGTTTGAACGCCTTCACTCCCCTACTGTCCCCACAGGGTCCGGGGAATAGACGAGTTGCTTTTCCGCGAGTTTCCGAGCCCCGAGGGTCCTTAATGGACCCCCGCGAGCCATGTACTCGGATGTGTCACCCAATGTATGTTTTTGCATCGACGCATTGTGGCTTTAAGTTGGTTTTGAATTTTGGCATCGAATTTTTGAAAGCACCTTTCGGGCAACCACAAGATATTGGGTTGAGAAGAAGACCCGTCCACTAGATATTCATCCCGCGAATTTTTTCACCCCTCCACCCCCGGTGTGGGAACTAATTCTTGCGACCCACGGGGTGATGTATAGCGAGTGAATAGAGTGCATATTCGGGGATTGCGGAGTGATTTTCCTTGGCTAATTAGCCCGTTTTCTTCAGCCATTCGATAGATTCCAGACCCTCCCGAGGGAGAGTTGCGCGTCCCACTCACCCTGTCTCATTGCCAGAAATTTAGTCACTCCCCCAGAGGTTCCAGGTCTTAAATGTGATATAAATCATGTTCTCCAATGCGCTTCGCCCCCGCCTATCACCTCCCCTACTCCTGTCATCGTGATGCAATCTCGGCACCTTGGAATCGGCTACCGCCACCCGGATTCAAAATTCCCCCAGGGATTACTAAGGCTTAATTTCATGCATTTTGAACTCAATTAATATAAAATAACCCATATATGCATCAATGATGATTCTAGGGCTTCTGTCATGAGGAACCCGTCAAAGCTGACGGTTCCAGACCTGCACGAGCTGGATTAGTGCAAACCGTAACGGCGCAGAACGTGCCCAAGCCCCTCAAGACTGTTCCCCACCGTGACGAACCGACTTTCGAGGGTGCCTACGAGACGTTGCGTGCGTACTATAGCGCCCTCATCACCACGCTTAAGGATGGACACTACGCGTCTCAGGCGGTGGAGCTGATCCATCCAGAAGATCGAAGTGCAATCGCTGAGATTAACGCGGTCAAGGAACTCTACGAGCAGAAGGGCTGGTACATGGAGTTCACCTGTAGCATTTCGATGCAGAAGACGGAGCCGGTGGGCGCGGTGAAGGACGGCGACGGGTACGTGGTGATTTATGTTGATGCCGAGTACTCAGCCACCGCCGTTCACCAGCCCGACGGCACCGAGCGGAAGGTCCCGGCCATCACCCAGAATTCCACGCCACACGTCATGCTCTTCGCCGAGGGTAAGTGGTGGAGGATTAGCGTCCCCTACATGAACGAGCGTCTAGGAACCGGTTCGGATTCTTCCGGCAGCTCCGGCGATTCTCACGGACCCGCCGGTGTCTAGGACCGCTTGATTCCGGGTGATTCGCGTTGGGTAGGTTCAGCATCTGTTCCTCCCCGAGTTCGGGTTAGCGTGCACTTAAAGATAACGTTCAGGGTTTTTTGACGAACCTTTCAAACGGGTCACTTATAGTCGAACCCGGATGCTCCCCCGCGTTCCTCGCACCGAGGTTTTGGGGCCGAGCATCCGGGTATATCCGTACCGCGCACCATACGACAGGACCCCCGCAATACCGGCGTACACACAAACGCCGCACCACGCGGGCCTACATCAGGAGGCAACGATGTCTTTCCTCAATCAAGCACCCAGCCGACGCAATATCCTTCTGGGCGGTATTGGCCTTGCCGCTCTTGCCCTGGCCGGATGCGCCAAGGATGTCCGTCCGCTTGCCGACGGGTCGGCTTCCCCCACTGACTCGCCCAGCGGTTCTCCCAGCACCTCTCCCAGCTCTTCCGACAGCGCGTCCGCTTCGGCTTCTTCCAGCGCCTCGGGCAGCACCCGAATCATCCCCGAGGATGAATACCTCAAGGATAGTGACAAGTACCTCGGTCCCCTGAAGTACGAGTACAAGGAGCTGTCGAACAAGTACGTCGAGGCCACCGATACCTCCCCCGCGAAGAACGTCCCCACCCCGGTCATCGATCAGACGGCGCGGCGCACCAACACCCTCGAGGGCGCCTACAAGACCCTGTGCGCCTATCAGAGTTCTTACGTCTACCTCATGCGTACCGGCACGATTGAGTACGCTATCAACCTCATGAACAAGGACGATACCAAGCTCAGCGCCGAGCTTCTCAACGTCCACACCCTGTATTCCAGGGGCGGTTGGGTCAAGGGCTACGAGAATAAGATGAGTATTCTCTCGGAGTACAGGACGCGCGCTTACGCCTCGACTGAGCTGAGCGCGGTGTCCTTCCCCTGCGAAGACTGGGCGAGCGAGTTTACGACCTATCAGAACGGCTCGAACCAGGTTCAGGAGGCAAGCACGATTCAGGTTCCCGTGATTCTGGTCTTTGACCAGGGTAAGTGGAACGTGACCAGCGCGGAATTCTTCAGGTCTGAATACAGCGAACGCTTCAAGAAGATTTTCGCTGGTTCCGGTGGTTCCTCTTCGAGTTCCTCCGGTGGCTCATATTCCGGTACCGGGGTCTAGACCGAGCTGGCCGATTTGCTTCCACGCTATGAGGGCGGGGCGGGTATCAATTCATCTGATACCCGCCCCGCCCTTCGTCTGGACCTTTAGCCTGTGCCTTCCGTCTGCGCTGGTGACGATTGTGACGCAACCAATTGCACGGCCAATTATGCCGAGCGAACGGAAGCCCGTGTTAAGCCCCCCAGTCCGGCAGCCGGCCCACGCGCGCGTTCCGAACACGACGATAGCCCCGCATCCCTGGCAACTAGGAAAACCAGGGACGCGGGGCTATGCCTTGATGCCTCACGCTCCTCCCCCGCGGCGGGCATCGCACCGGGAGTACAAACGGAGCATGAACACAGCGGAACGTTACGAGGTGGCACGCTCGCGCAGACGCTCGTGAACCTCGCTCACGAAACGGTTCTGATCATCGCGGGCGTAGTACACGACCTCGCCAATCACGGTGATGGCGGGCGGCTTCACTCGGGCGCAATCGGCCTTCGCATTCTCCAGGGTCGTCACGGTAACCCGCTCGTTCTCGGAGAACCCGTTTTCGATGGTCGCCAACGGCATCTCGCCCTCAATCCCACGAGAGAGCAGAGACGCCACCGTATCGGGCAGGGTGCGCACGCCCATCAGCAACACCACGGTGCCGGAGGCACGCAGAGTTGCCTCGACCGCAGCCAGGTCATCCTCGGAAAGACCAGAATGGCCGGATACCACGGTGAAGATCGAGGACACGCGTCGCAGGGTCACCGGGATACCGGCACGTCCGGGGACGGCGATAGCGCTGGTGATACCGGGGATCACCTCGGCCTCCAGGCCCGCCGCGATGCACGCATCCAGCTCTTCGGCGCCGCGACCGTACACGTACGGGTCGCCGCCCTTCAGACGCACCACGGTCTTACCCGAAAGCGCGTAGTCAATCATGAGCTGCTGGATGCGGGACTGCGGAACAGCGTGCTTACCGGGCACCTTGCCCACATCGACGATGAGGGCGTTGGGGGCGTACTCGCCGTACTCCTGCGGGGCGAGGTGATCCAGCAGGACCACGTCCGCCTCACCCAGAGCACGTGCCGCACGCAAGGTCAGCAGGTCGACGGCGCCGGGGCCGCCACCGACAATGTAGACCTTGCCGGGGTGCTCGGCGCGCTCACCGGGCAGGGCGATACCGCGCTCGGTCACGCTGTCATCCAGGCTGTGACCGGGCGCCCCGCCCGCGAGCACCTCGTCAATCGTGGCGAACTCGCGGGGCGGGAACGGCGGAATCTTCGGGCCCATACTAGGCTGCCGGAACCGGGTTGAGGTCACTGGGCTTACCCACGGGAATCTTGGTACCGGTCACCAGAACGGTGTTGGACTCGCCAGCCTTGACAGCCGCAATCTCCTCGGGGGTTGCGGGGCGAATCTGCTCGCGCTCCAGCACGAACAGGTGCGATGCCTCGTCGCTGCCGTTGGGCTCGTTGATGAAGGCGCGGAAGCGGCGCAGACGACGCTCGTCCTTCAGGGTTGCGGCCCACTCGTCCTCGTAGGAATCCACGTGACGCTGCATGTCGCGCTCGAGGTCCTCGCACACGCCCAGGGAGTCCTCGATGAGGACGGACTGCAGGTGTGCCAGACCATCGCCGTGCTCCTCGTCCAGGTCCTCAAGCCAGCGAGCGGTACGCTGCAGCTTGTCCGCGGTACGGATGTAGTACATCAGGTAGCGGTCGATGTAGCGCACGACGTCCTCGCTGGAAGCGTCCTTGACGAAGAGGCGGCCGTGGGCGGGGGTTGCGCCACCGTTACCACCCAGGTACAGGTTCCAACCGTTGCTGGTTGCAATCAGACCGACGTCCTTGCCCTGAGCCTCGGCACACTCGCGGTTACAACCGGAGACACCGAACTTGAACTTGTGCGGGGAGCGCAGGCCGCGGTAGCGGTTCTCCAGTTGGACTGCCATACCGACGGAGTCCTGAACGCCGAAGCGGCACCAGCTCGAGCCCAGGCAGGACTTCACGTTACGCAGGGACTTACCGTAGGCCTGACCGGATTCGAAGCCAGCGTCGACCAGGCGTTCCCAGATGTAGGGCAGCTGCTCGAGGCGGGCACCGTACATACCGATACGCTGTGCACCGGTGATCTTGGTGTACAGGCCGAACTCCTCGGCAACCTCGGCGATGACGGCCAGCTTCTTGGCGGGAATCTCGCCGGCGGGAATACGCGGGACGACGGAGTAGGTGCCGTCCTTCTGCATGTTTGCCAGTGCGCGGTCGTTGGTCTCCTGCAGACCACCGCGGCCGGAGTCCAGCACGTAGGAGTTGCGGAAGGAGGAGAGGATCGATGCAACGGTCGGCTTACAGATGGCACAGCCGTCGCCGCCGTGACCGAAGCGAGCAATCACGGAGTCGAAGTCGTCCAGGTTGGTCAGACGCACGGCCTCGGCCAGCTCCGCACGGGAGAAGTCGAAGTGCTCACACAGGGCCTTGGAGACGGTCAGGCCCATCTTCTTCATCTGCTGCTCGAGGGTCTTCTGCAGCATGGGCACGCAGGAACCACACTGGGTACCGGCGGTGGTGCAGGCCTTCAGGGATGCCACGTCGTGGTTACCGTCAACGATGGCCTCACGCACGGTGCCGAAGCTGATGTTGTTGCAGGAACACAGGATTGCGTCGTCGGGCAGTTCGGTGTCGGGGATGCCGTCGCCGCCGCCAGCTGCGGTCAGGTAGACGTTCGGCTCGGCGGGCAGCTCGCGACCCAGCAGGGGCTTCAGGGAGTCGAAGGGGGCGGTGTCACCGACGAACACGCCACCCAGCAGGGTCTTGGCGTCGCCGCTGGTCACGATCTTCTGGTACATGCCGCGAGCGGGGTCAGCGAACAGAACCTCGAGGCAGCCCTCGGTGGTACCGCGGCGGTCACCGAAGCCGGCCACCTGAACGCCGGAGAACTTCAGCTTGGTGGCGATGTCGAATTCCTCGACCTTTGCCTCTTCGTTGTCGTTGAGCAGGTTGGCTGCCACTGCGTCGGCCATAGCGTTAGCCGGTGCAACCAGACCCCAGGTGCGGCCCAGCACGCAAGCAACCTCACCGATAGCCCAGATGTGCTCGTCGGAGGTGTGGCAGGCGTCGTTGACGACGATACCGCCGCGCTCGCCAATGTGCATGTCGGCGGCACTAGCCAGCTCGTCATTGGGGCGAATACCGGCACCGAAGACCACCATGTCGGCGGGCAGGGTGCGGATGTTTGCGTCCTCGGAGGGAGAGTCTGCGATGGAGACGGAGACGACGTTACCGTCGGCATCCTTGTTGATACCGGAGATGAACACACCGGTCTCAATATCAATGCCGGTTGCCTTGATCTGGGCGTTCACGGCGTAACCGCCGCCCTGGTCCACCTCGACGGAGAGCAGCCAGGGAGCCACGTCCAGAATGGTGGGCTCCGCGCCGAGTTCCTTCAGGCCCTCAGCAGCCTCGAGACCGAGCAGACCACCACCGACAACGATGCCGCGGGGTGCGCGGCCCAGGGCGGACTGCAGGCGGTTGACCTCGGAAACCATGTTCTTCACATCATCGACGGTGCGGAAGACGTGTGCTGCGTCCGAGTTGAGAATGGGGATGCGAACCGCGCGGGAACCGGTTGCAAAAATCAGAACGTCGTAGGGGTACTCGTTACCCTCGGTGTCGGTGACGACGCGGCGGTTACGGTCCAGCTTCTCGGCATGGCAGTTGTTGACCAGGTTGATGTTCTCAGCGTTCCACAGCTCCGGATCGCCGAGGGTCAGATCCTTCTCGGGGTCCTTGAAGAGCTGCTCAATGGCAACGCGGTCGTAAGGGGTGTAGGGCTCATCGTTCAGCACGGTGATGGTGTCTGCGGCACGACCGGCTGCCTCTGCACCCTCGTGGTATGCGCGAACAAAACGCCATGCGGCGGGTCCTGCACCGACAACGAGAATGTTGCGGGGGGTGTTCGACATAGATTTTCCTTTCCTAGTTTGCGATGCGATAGCTCTGCATCCTCGCCGTGGGCGGCGATTATGTCCCTGGGATTCGTTCCGTAACTTATTTGCGGCGCACATGCCGCAACACGGAAATCCCGGATTTGCCAAGATAAGGGGGGTCGTACCAACGGAGCGCAAGGCCCCGCGAAACCTCTTATCTTCTGCAACTCCTGAAAATTACGAAACATTTTTATGTGGGATTATGTTGTTTTCTTCAGGTGCTCAAAAGCGATTCCGAGCTACGACTTTCATCGTACATGGTAGCGCAAGGTACGGATAGCCAAAATCAGCATTTTGTGAGAAAAATTCTGAAAAACTTCCGCGAAATAACAGCCCAGATGAGGGCATACATACCTCCGGCAGCAGTGGATTTAGGTAAGGCTAATCTATAAAATTTAGGGTTATATTTTAGGGTGAAAATAACCTTTAGCTTTCTCGCGCGCCCCATTTCCCAATGTGGGTTCCATAGGGTAAACTCCAAACAAAGAACACGTGAATCGCAATTACGCCCAAACCGTAATTGAGCTCGCCCCCGCGCGACACACACCGTTTCGAAAGGAAAACCCCATGGCCGATAACTGGGTCCGCATCTGCGCCGAATCCGATCTTGAAGAGAACTGGGGCGAAGTCGCTCTGGTCGACAACCATCAGTACGCCATCTACAAGACCAAGCACGGCATCTACGCCAGCGATCACCTCGACCCGCACAGCCAGGCACTCGTTCTGGCCCGCGGCATTATCGGCGAGAAGAACGGCCACTCGACCATTACCTCCCCCCTCTACAAGGAGGTCTACGATCTGACCAACGGTGAGTGCCTCTCGGACTCCTCCTACTCCCTCAACGTGTACCCCGTTGAGGTCCGCGACGGCGATGTCTACCTGCTGGCCAACTAATTCGGACGGCTCATAGACAACTCAAATTAACGAAAGGCCCCCGCTTCCTCTGAGGAAGCGGGGGCCTTTCGCGCGGAACGAGCCCAAATTAGTTCTTAGGCGGCAAGCGCCTCATCCATGCGATCGACAAAGCACTCTGCCACAACCCTGGCGGACGCAGGGTCCTGTGCGTTCACCAGCGGCGCGGCGACCTTCACCGGCAGGCCGGTCGAAGCGGCGTCACGGCGCATCTTACCGGCAAAGAAACCCTCCGCCAGCAGGTAGGTTGCGGCGAACTCCGGCTTATACTCGGCCACCACCTCGTGGAACTTCGGGTCAATGGAGGCAATGAAGCCGTGCTGAACCTGGGTTCCCAAGGCCTCGGAGAGCAACTCGGCGGCACGCTCCATATCGGCGCGGCCATCGGCGCGGGAGGAGCCGGCGGCGCCCTGCACCACGACAGAACCGTTCTCGGGGGTCCAGCCGGCCTCTTCAAGGCGGGTCCGAGCCAGGCGAGCAAGGCGGGAATCGGGGCCAAGAGACTCAGCGATTACGATACGTTCGATGCCGCTCGCGCGGGCTGCCCGGCGCAAATCCACCTGGGTATGGAACCCGGTAGAGAGCAGAATCGGGACAATAACGCAGGGCTCGTCCTTGGGCAGAGCCGCCGCAGCATCATCCACGCTGGGCGATTCGACATCAACGTAAGCCTCGTGCACGCGGTATTCCACGCCGTCAGTACGCTGGTCCAGCAGGGAACGCACCTGTTCGCGAATCAGGGCGATGGCTTCACGGCCGGCAGCGGAGTCGGTACCGTGAGAGGTCGCGAGAACATTCAAAACAGTCATGCTCCCATTGTATGAAAGGAACACCCCGCTCCCCCACTCATGAACACGAGTGACGAAGCGGGGTGTTGCACGAAGGCTAAATTTTAGCTCTTGCGACGACGAGCCACGACCAGTGCGGTACCCGCAGCCAGGGTGATAGCACCAGCTGCGGCGGCGAACATAGCGCCGGATGCGCCGGTCTGTGCCAGCTTCGAGGAGGAGCTACCGGAGGTCGAGGAACCACCCGCGGAAGAACCACCGTTAGAGGAACCGCCGTTGGAGCCGCTCACACCCAAGTTGTCGGAGGCACCGGAACCAGCATCAGAACCGCCGTTGGAGCCACCCTTGTGGCCGGCTGCGTTCTGGTCGGCAGTGCTGCTCTCAGAAGCGGAAGCGCTCGCGGATGCAGACTCGCTTGCGGAAGCGCTTGCAGACGCACTAGCCGATGCGGTCGCCGAAGCGCTGCTGGAGCTGCTTGCGGAGCTCGACGCGCTCGCAGACGCGCTCGAAGAAGCAGACGCACTAGCGGACGCCGATGCAGACGCGCTCACCGAGGGGGTCACGGCGGGAACGCTCGGAACCGCGGTCGGGGAAACGCTCACCGATGCGCTCGGGGTTGCAGAAGGTGCCACGGATGCGGTCGGCAGAGACGGCGAGGTGGGCTCCTCCGAAGGCACTGCGGTGGGCTCAGCGGTTGCGGAAGGCTCGGCGGTTGCGGAAGGCTCCATAGTCGGCTCTGCAGAAGGTTCTGCGGTCACGCTAGGCTCTGCAGTTGCCGAGGGCTCGACGGTCGGCTCAGCAGTTGCAGAGGGAACCTCGGTCGGTGCCACGGTCGGTTCTGCAGTCTTGCTAGGCTCTGCAGTCGGTGCCACGGTGGGCGCGACAGTCGGCTCAGCAGACTTAGTGGGCTCTGCGGTCGGTGCCTCGGTCGGAGCAACAGTCGGCTCCGCAGTGACGGTAGGCTCAGCAGAAGGCGCGGCAGTCGGCTCAGCAGTCGGTGCCACGGTCGGAGCTACGGTGGGAGCAACGGTAGGCTCAGCAGACTTGGTGGGCTCGGGTGCCGGGGTCGGTGCCGAGTTCGCTGCCAGACGGTTCAGCCACAGCTGATCCTCGTAGGTGTTCGGGTTCTCGAAGCTGGTCGGGT
>ERZ1674245.677-NODE-677-length-10917-cov-17.672068_pt1 | contig 10917 bp, 8 predicted proteins | sample MGYA00581205_ERZ1674245 | MGnify/ENA primary metagenome ERZ1674245 (study PRJEB41354, sample SAMEA4873314) | human saliva metagenome | biome: human-associated habitat [ENVO:00009003]; feature: mouth environment [ENVO:08000002]; material: saliva material... | reverse complement strand
GGGGGCAAGCCAACGAGCGCCGCTACCTCCTTAATAGAGTACGTGCGCCCGGAGCCTGTTCCTGCCATGACCTCACCCTAAAAGACCTCAAGCCCTTGAAGTCAAGCGGAATTGGGGGACGTGCATCACGCGGCGCGACCTGCACAAAGATCGCGTCCGCGTGACCGTGCGGCCACTCACGACCGCGACGGGAGTTCGACCGCTAGACCACCATCATCGGAGAAGCTCCGCTCGATGCTGGAAGGCCCAAATCGAGAAGGGTTCATCTCGCATTTTCTTCTCCGCACGCCCCAGCAGCTCGCAGCCACCATTCGTATAAAAGCGAGCATTGGATTCCGTACACGTCACCAGTCCGTACGCGCGCCCACCCCGCTTCGCCACAAAGTCGGGAAGGACTTTGGCAACGAGCCATCGGCCTACTCCCCGACCCTGCATCCGCTTATCGACCGACAAAATCTCGAGATACCAGTCAAAATCGCCATTATCGATAGCGACCTGATCTCCGTCGTAGGCCGCCTGGGCAAAGTCAGCCACCAAGAGCGGAGATGCGTAGCGGAAGAGGCGATACCCGCCGCTGACCACGTTACGCCACAAGCCGATTGGCCGATCATGCATGAGTGCAACGGCGATAACCTGTCCCTCATGTTCAACGACGAGAGCGTTTCTGGAGGCCAGGTAGGCTTTCGCCATCATCTCGTTGAGGACAGCCAGACATTGTGGGTAACGCTCCGTCTGGTAGACATATGGCTTGAGCGTGAGATGAAATGGATAGTCAAGAAATCCTTCCGTGATAATGCGTGTCATTTCAGGAATATCTGCACTCGTTGCGGGCCGACACTTCACAGCGCCCCTCCTCTGTTAGACCAGATAGCACCTCGTAATAAGGTCGAAAACCTGACGTCAGGTAGACGGTTGTCATACTACGCGATGATTTCTCAGGAGACCTTGTCAGTTAGAGGATTTTTTCTTTGACATGCGAGGCATACCAACTTGACGTTCGGTCAGACATTCTCGGGCATCGTCCCCTCCATTGCTTTGCGCGCGCGAACAGACGATAATCGAGTGACCTAGATCCAGGAGGATTGCATGCGACTTTTCCGCACCCTGTGCGCAACGCTCGGGACCCTATTCATCGTGTCGACCCCGTCGTTAGCGGCCTACGCAGCCGCGATCCCGCCTTTGTCGGAGACGTCCGTCCTGGCTACGGACGTCCACCTCACTGACGCGGCATCGGCCCTTTCTGTGGAGAACAAGGGCAGCGCCACCGTGGCCGCACCGTTGCGTGCCGCCGCTGAGGAGGCATCGTCGACTCCATCTTTGTGGCTATTGACCGCCCTGATCATCAGCATCATCATCCTTGTTCTGGTGGTCGTCTTCATCGTCTACGCCTTGCGTTCACAGAAGGCCAAGAAGAAGTCACAGGCTCAGCGTGTGCCCCCCTCAGGCCAGGGAAGCGTTCCTTTCCCGGCACGGCCCGGCATGCCCGAGGCCTCGGCATACACTGGTGGTCCCGCTCAGTTCGGTCAGGGAGCAACGTACAACCCCTACCCTGCGCAGAATGCGACACCCGGTGACCCGACGCCGCGCGAAACGGGCTTCGTCTGGCAACGACAGACGGGGCCCGCCCCGACTGCTTCTCCGCAGCCCATCTACGCTCCCACAGCTGGCGGCATCCCCGGCCAGCCTCTCGGTGCTCCCATGGGCATGCCCCCCTCCGATCAGCGCGGTCCCAATTCTGCGACACCCCAGCACGAGCCGCAGCAGCCCACGATGGGTGGTGCCGCGGTGGTCCGCGGTACCGCTTCCATGTCGGGTGAGAAGACAGAACTGCTCACGACATTTGGCGGTTCAGATCCCGATGCGAAGACGCAGTTGTTCGGCACCTACGACGACCAAGCCGACCCCGACGCCAAGACGCAGTTGTTCGGCACCTACGACGACCAAGTCGACCCCGACGCCAAGACACAGCTATTCGGCACCTACGACGACCAAGCCGCACCTGTCGCGGCTCCCGCTGCTGAGCCGGTCGAGGCACCCAAGACGGAACCGGTCGCGGCGTCCCATGGAGCAGCACCCGCAGCCCCCATTCCTGCGCCTGCACCTGAGACCACCCCTGCGACGCCCGAAGACCCCGGCGTGCTCACCGTCAAGCTCCCGCGCTACAAGCCCGAGGCGCAGTCCCAGCCCGCACCCGCACAAGAACCCCAACCCGAGCAACCCGCACCCGCTGAGCCAGCTGCGACGCCCGAAGACCCCGGCATGCTCACCGTCAAGCTCCCACGCTTCAAGCCCGAAGCACAGGCACAACCCACACCCGCACAAGAACCCCAACCCGAGCAACCCGCACCCGCTGAGCCAGCTGCGACGCCCGAAGACCCCGGCATGCTCACCGTCAAGCTCCCACGCTTCAAGCCCGAAGCACAGGCACAACCCACACCCGAAGCCGAGTCCGCCGCAGCACCCGAAGACCCCGGCGTACTCACCGTCAAGCTCCCACGCTACAAGCCCGAGGCGCAGACGGATCTCGCTCCCACACAAGAACCCCAACCCGAGCAGCCTGCCCCCGTTCAGTCCGCCGCGCAGCCGGAGCAGGTCGACGCGCCCGCTCCCGAGCAAGCGCCGGCCGAGGTACCTCAGTACGTTGACGTCCCGACCGTCAGGCTGCTGCGGGTCCCCACCCAGCAAGCATCTGCCGCGTCGCCCGCGCAGGCCGCAGCTCCTGAGCCGGAACACGTCGCATTACCCGAAGCGTCCTCCGCCCCCGCATCGACTGGCGCACCTCAGCCGGTTGCTGCGCCGCAGCCACCCGTCGCGCCCGAGGCGATGCCCGCCCCGGCCTCGTCCCTTGGGGATGACTCGGATGAAGGCGTGCCCACCGTGCAGATGCCTCAGTTCGACAGGATGGATTCCTTCGACTGGGACTCCCCCGCCGCGAGCCAGCAGGCCCCGCAAGCCCAGCAGGCACCGCAAGCCCAGCAGGCACCGCAGACTCCTGCGGTGCCGGCCGCGCCGCAGATGCAGGTACCTCAGCAGCCCATGCCGACGGCACCCGCTCAGCCCTTCCCGCCGGTAGATCAGGGCGCTGCCGCGCAGCAGGTTCCCACGGTACCCCAGGCTCCCGAGCAATCCGGCGGCTTCCAGGAGAGCTGGACCTCGCAGTTCTCGTGGAGCGAAGAGATCCGTCCGGAGCCGCAAGCGCAGAAGAAGCGCCGCTGGCCCTGGTCGAAGCGCCGCAAGCAGAAGGGTGAAGAAGAGGCCGCACAGGCGCTGCCCGAGGGCAATGCGCCCGGCGCTACCGCGCACATGCCGGTGATCGCCGTCGACGCGCAGGACGACGACTGGCAGAACTGGAACTCACGGAACTGACGTGTGAGACCCGAGGGGCGTTCGTTAGTGCGAGCGCCCCTCGGTTGTTGTCTCTTCCAGGGTGGAGGCGTTATCGGCGCTGATTTCGTCGGCCACCGCGGCGCTCACGACGCCCGTGGAGTCTTCCCCGGCCTCGTCGATGTATCCGTAGCGTTCCGCGAGGAAACGTTCCCGGTAGAGGTGGTCGGCCGTGTCGCCGATCGTGCGCATGAGGGAGGCGTTCAGGAACGCGCCCACGAGGATGCCAATGAACGGCACGATTTGGGCAACCTTCATGCCCGCCAGGCGCGAGCCAAGGGAAGCAACCAAGGGGTTCACAGCAGCCGAGATCGCGTTGGTCCCGACGGCATCCATTGGCCCTTGCTTGGCGATGTCACGCACGACCTTGTTGACGGCGATCAACGTCGTTTGCTTTTCGACGACCTGGTTGCCGGTAGCGCGTTTCGGATCGATCGCCTGGGAGAGAACCATCGTGGCGAAATGGTTTTCCGCGGGATCAACCGTGTCGTAGCCGTAATAGGCCGCCGTGTGGGAGACCAGGCGCGTCGCAGCGCCCAGGAACGTTACGATGTCGAGGGCGAGCGCAAAGGTCGTGATCGCAATGCCGGGGGCCGAGATGATCCCCAGGCCGAGGACGGCAGCGACCGAACCTCCCGTCGCGACGATGCTGGTCAGCGCACCTTCGATAGCCACGGCGCTCGAATACGCAATCTTCAGGTGAGGTCTCACCGGGCGAATCTGGTCGAGGCTCAAACCGAGGCTACGGATATCCTCCAGCCGCTCAACATCGTAACCCGCCTCTCGGTAAGACTTCAGAATGCGCTCGCGACGCACCGAGGCCTCGGATACCGACGTCGCCTTCTCCATGAGGCGCAGCGCCGACGAAGACATCGTCGAGGCGATGGCCGCGCCGCCGGGGACCTTTCGCGCGAGCCTGACTGCCTTCCTGACAGGTGCCATTGCGTAGGCGCGCAGGCGCTGGGAAATGACGCGAGGACGCAGGGGACTAATCTGTGCCTCTTTCCACTGCTGAATCTCGTCCCATTGGGCCGCGTCGGCGGCGCTCATGCGGGCACGTGTGTCGTCGGGCGCAGGTCCCTCAGTCGTAGCCTCTTCCTTCACGCCTCCACCCTACACAGCGGCGTCCTCCTATGCCCCTCGGACGTTTCCTCTCCCCTGTTATGCTTGTGTTTCGGTACTCACTCATGACCTCACGTGGGAGGAACGTCCGTGGATTCGCGCTCACAGCTCATCGCGCAGATCAATGCTCTGCATGAAGAACAAGAACACCAGAAGATCATTGCGCTCATCGAACGCGATGCGCCAACATCGCTGGACTACGAGCTGACTGGCCTGCTGGCGCGCGCCTACATTAACTACGCGCAGCCGTACATGGATTCCTTCAAGGAACTCATCGGGCACGCCGTCGAGCTGCTGCGCGGCGTTGAAGCAGAGGGCATGGCAGACCCGGTGTGGTACTACCGCATTGGTACCGCCCTGTACTGGCAGGATGAGGAGGAGAGCGCGCTGACCTACCTCGAGCAGTGCCTCGCCATGGATCCGACCAACGAGCACGCGCCGGAGGTCATCGAGCAGTGCAAGCGCGCTCTTGATCGCCGCCGGATTGTGCGCCCCGTTGATCTTCAGCGGGTCGTCGACTTCTTCGAAACGAATGACTACGCCTACGACGTGAAGGACAACCGCCTGCACACGGGCTTCACGAACGGCTTCTACGTGTTCTCGGTCGTCAACGACGGCGCGGACGTGAGCATGTGGGGCGCTGTGCGCGAAGAGGTCTCGATGGAGCTGCGTTCGCGCCTCCTGCAGGCTTGTAACGACTGGAACGCGTCCACGACGTGGCCCAAGGTCTACGTCGCATCTCTGGACGACGGCCGTCAGCGCCTGTGCGCCGAGCAGTATGTGACTGCCCGTCTGGGCCTGACTGACTCGCAGCTGTTCGTCAATCTTGATCGTTTCATCTCGAGTGCCGAGTCTTTCTTCAAGGATCAGATCGAGCGCATCCCTGCCCTGGGCGGCACGGAGGAGTAAACGCCCCAGCCCGTCCGCGCTGCCGCTCCGGTGAGCCGCGAGCGCGCGCTGACCCGGGCCTCGTCCCTGTCGACGAGGCCCGGGCTGTGTCACGCTCAGACGCGCGGCACGTAGACGCTCAGGCCCCCGTCACTGACGGTGCCCGTCAGCGTACCGTCGCCGGCGACGCGCACGGACGGGTGGCCGCCGATGAGGCACTCCCACTCCTCGCCCGCATGGTGGGTTCCCACGTACAGGGTCTTTTCGGCGGCGCGACGGTCGGAGAGGATGACGGCGCAGCCCGTGCCGGGCACGTCCGCCCTGCCTTCGCGGGCGAAACCGACGACGTCCGGGTTGTCGAAGGCACTGTGTTGCGGGCCAATCGCGGCGCGGAAGCGCACGTCCATGAGGATGGGGAGCTCACGCACAGCAGGCAGGTCGCCGGTCTCGGGCGTTCCCAGGAGGTCCCCCCAGAAGACGCAGGGCACCCCGGCCTCGTTCAGGAGGATCAGCGCGTAGGCGGCTGCCTTGAACCAGGAGGCCACCGTGGAGGCCAGGGATTGTCCGGGCTGCGTGTCGTGGTTTTCGACGAAGGTGACGGACAGTTCCGGGATCGACGCCGTCAGCGTGTTCTCCCACAGGCGCGACAGGTCGACGTTGCCGTCCGAGACCGATGCCTGGTGGAGGTGGTAGTGCAGAGGCACGTCGAAGAGCATGGCGTTGGGGACCTCGTGCAGGTAGGCCTCGAGTTCGCGCACGTCGCCGCTCCAGTACTCGCCGACGGCGGGCAGCAGGCGGCCCGTGGAAGTGCGCAGGTCTTCGAGCCAGCGCGCGTAGAAGTCGGATCCGACGTGCTTGACGGCGTCCAGGCGCAGCGCGTCCACGCCGGTCGTCTCCACGTACCAGCGTCCCCAGCGGTCCAGCTCCGCGCTGACGCGCGGGTCCGTGACGTGCACGTCGCAGCCCATGAGGTAGTCGAAGTTGCCGAACTCAGTGTCGACGGACTCGTTCCAGTGCTTGCCTTCGAAGAGCCACAGGCCCTTGCGCTGCGTCGCCTGGTCCCAGTCGATGCCGTGGAAGCACGTCCAGTCCCACGTGAAGTCCGAGTAGGCGCCGCCGCGGCCCGGGAACGTGAAGCGGGTCCACGCCTCGATCATTTCGGGTTCGCCGAGGGCTTGATGGCGGTCGTGTGGGTCGATCGGAATCGCGCGCACCATCTCGGTCGCATCCGCGCCCATGCGGTGGTTGAGGACGATGTCGGCGCACACGGCGATCCCCGCCTCGTGCAGGGCGTCGATGGCAGCCAGGTATTCGTCTTTCGTCCCGTACTTCGTGGGGATTGTGCCCTTCTGGTCGAATTCGCCCAGGTCGTACAGGTCGTAGACGCCGTAGCCGACATCGTTGATACCGTAGTTTCCCTTGTATGCGGGCGGAAGCCAGATGATGGTGACGCCCAGGTCCGCGATCGATTGCGCGTGCTGCGCCAAGTATCGCCAGTGGCTCGCATCCGGTGCCATGTCCCACGCGAAAGCCTGCAGCATCAGGGGTCCTGCCTCTTGCGTCGAAGAATGCAGGGGCTTCTGTTTCGTGTCACTCACCCGCATATGGTGGCAGGTTGCCGGGCGTTGGGAGTCCTCGTTCGACAAACAGTGGCGAGTTAAACACACGAGGCCGTGGTCAGGCTGAGCAAGGCCGCGCGGTTCCCAGCCACGGCCTCGTGCGTGGGCACCTACTTCCCCTTCCGCAAGCGTTGTTTCACGCCACCCGCAATACCCGTGGCACCCTCCGCGATGCCCGACACCGCGCTCTTCGCCCCGACCATCACGACCTGCGCCTTGCCTTTCATGGTTTTCTGGACGCCGTCCACCACGAGCTGCTTGCCGCGCGCCGGGGTCGTGTCGAGGACGTGCTGCGCCCAGGCCTCGGCGGCGATCCCGGGAGGGGGCAGCTCACGCAGATGACCCTTCAGGCGTGCCGACTGGGTCTGGAGCGCCATGAAGGTCAGGCCGCTCGACACGAATCCGCCAATGACAGGGACGATCTTCGAGGCACCCTTCGTGAAGCTACTCTTCGTGATGTTGATGCCGATGACGCGCAGCGAGTACTTCACGACCGGGTACCACGTGATGCTCATGAGAGCCCGCTTGGTCACGTGCTTCTGATAGGCGGTTTTAGCGGCGATGCGCGCGAAAGCCGTCAACGACTGGGCGGCTCCACCGACCCCCAACATGACGCCGAAAAACACCGCGAGCACGCCGATCATCTCATCGTCCTCGTCCACGTCGGCGAGGAGGTCACGCCACCCGTACAGGTAAGCGAGCTTCTGCATGATCCGCAGAGCGTGCGCGTAGTACTGCATCAGGTCCGCGGGGATCGTGCCGAGCATCGCGAAGCCACCGGGCAGACCCGCCGCGAAGGAGAGTGCGGCCGATTTGTTCGTCTCGTAGGTGATCGTCTCGTCGGCGAGGGTGTCGAGCGCCAGCAGCGGAACGCCCGCCAGCGCGGGGCTGGTGGCCAGCGCCCGCTCGATGACCTCCTCGCTTGCGCGAAGCTTCGTCAGCTCCTGGCGCAAGAACTCATCGCGGTTAATCCGCACACCCGGGAATCGAACAACCTTCTTCAAAAAGTCGAGTCCGTGCTGTTCCGCCGACGAGGCCTGCTCAGCGGTAATTCCACGCAGCTCGCCGTCCACTCCATAGTCATTTATTTTGCCGAGCATTGCGCTCCTTCACGTCTCGCTGCCCACCGGCAGCTCACTGACATCTACGCACACTCTAGCGTGGGACCTGCCTCTCCCCTGCCACGAGGCCGGGGCTGAGTTCACGGATGAGCGCGCCTCAGTCCCGGCCTCGTCTCCGAGATGCTACTTATTCCAACCGAAGAGCCCCTTGACTCCGCCAGTGATCGCGGAGGCGGCGCTCGTCGCACCATCGGCAATCGCGGAGGCGGCGCTCGTCGCACCATCGGCGATGGCGGAGGCGGCGCTCGTCGCACCATCGGCGATGGCGGAGGCCGCGCTCGTCGCACCGTCGGCGATGGCGGAGGCCGCGCTCGTCGCACCGTCGGCGACGACCTTGGTCGTGCTTTCGAGCGCCCGCTGCGCGCTGTCCAGCACACCCTGTTCCTGGTCCTTGGAAGTCGCTTCGCTGACCGACTGCTTCCAGACCTCGGCATCGACTCCAGGAGGCGGCAGCTCGCGCAGGTGACCCTTGAGACGGGTGGACTGGGACTGGAGCGACACGAAAGTCATGCCGCCCGACACGACACCGCCGATGACTGGAATAACCTTGGAGACACCCTGGGCGAAGCTCTTCTTCGTGAGGTTGATGCCGATGAAGCGCAGGCATTGCTTCATGACCGGGTACCACGAGGTCTTAGTAAGTGCCTGCTTGGTCAGCTGCTTCTGGAACGCGGGCATCGCGACCGAGCGCGCGAACACTGTCAGCGACTGGGCCGCGCCGCCAACGCCGAGCATGACGCCGAAGAACATCGCGAGGACACCGATCGTCTCGTCATCGACCTCATCCATGTCACTGAGGAGCTCGCGCCATCCGTACAGGTAGGCGAGCTTCTGCATGATCCTGAAGGCGTGTACGTAATACTGGGTCAGGTCCGCGGGGATCGTGCCGAGCATCGCGAAGCCACCGGGGATACCAGCCGCGAAGGACATCGCCGCGGACTTGTTCGTCTCGAATGAGATGACACCGTCCGCAAGTTTGTCGAGATCAGTCAGACAGACACCGGCCAGCACAGGGTTCGAGTCGAGCGCGCTCGCGATCGCCTCGTCGCTCATGTGAAGTTTGCGCAGCTCCTGGCGAAGGAACTCATCCCTCGTGATGCGCACGCCACGGATGCGCACGACCTTCTTGAGGAATTCAATCGCGTACTTTTCGGCCTCCGAGTCCTGCTGGGCGATCGTTTCGCGCAGCTCATCGACACCCTCGGTTGCTTCGTCCGTGAGTTCCACTTCGCCGCTCGTGTCGAGCACGATCTCCCGGCCGTCTTCTTCGAATTCACCGTTGATGCCAAGCTCGTCGATGTTTTCGCTCATCTTGTTCCTTTACATAGCGTTGTTGCCTCAACACAGAGGCGAATAGTCAACAACTATAACCTACTTTTTTCGCGATCTGACGCCCATGACACACCGTCATTTTGCTCGGGTGCAAGAACATCAGGAACGGGCCTACTCTAGTCTCATGTGGTTACTCGCCGCCTGCTTGTCCGCCCTGTTCGCGGGGCTGACATCGGTCCTCGCGAAAGCTGGAGTGGCGACGACGAGTTCCACAGTGGCGACGGCCCTACGAACGGTCGTCGTCGCGGCAGGAGCGTGGGGCATGGCCGCCATGGTCGGATCGGCGTCATCCCTCGGCACCATCGACGGGCGGTCGCTCCTGTTTCTCATCCTGTCGGGCCTGGCCACCGGGGCCTCGTGGCTGTGCTACTTCGCGGCCCTCGCGCGGGGCGACGTATCCCGCGTGGCCCCCATCGACAAACTGTCGACGGTCCTGGCGATCCTCCTGGCCCTGATCCTGCTGAGCGAGCCTGTGACCGCCTGGAGTGTTGTCGGGATCGTTGTAATCACGGCGGGGACCCTGCTCATGGTCGACCCCGACGACCTTTCTGGGCTGCCGCTCGCCCTGCGCCGGGGCGATAGTTGGCTCACGTACGCGCTCGCGTCCGCGCTGTTCGCCGCGTTGACGTCGATCTTGGGCAAGGTCGGTATCTCCGGGGTCGATCCGACGCTAGGAACTGCGGTGCGCACGCTCGTCGTGCTGGCCATGGCGTGGGTGATCGTGGCATGGCAGGGGCGTATTCGCGAGGTGCGGTCGTTCCCCGCGCGCGAGCTGGCCTTTATCATCGCGTCAGGTGCCGCGACATGCGCGTCGTGGTTGGCGTACTATCACGCGCTGAAAGACGGGCCCGCATCGGTCGTCGTCCCCATCGACAAGCTGTCGATTCTCGTCACCGTTGCCTTCTCGACGGCCGTGTTTCACGAGCGTTTCACGCGGCGATACCTGGCTGGCCTCGCCCTCATGTGCGCGGGCACGGCGGCCATGGTGGTGGCGTAGGGCCCATTGCGCGCAGCACCGCACACCCAGCATCAATCCGCGTACACGTACCGCCTTGACTTGACAGATACCGAAGCCCGGGTGTTACTATCAACGCACAACGTAGGCTTAGCCTGGTTAGCCGGGCCGGGTCGGGAGGGGATCGATCATTCTGGTCGCATTCCCTCCTTTTTATTACTGCGCAACTTCGAAGGTGATGAACGCATGCGCCGACGGTGCTATCAGAACAGAACTCTGAAATTTATCGAACAATCAAAGCATTGATAGAGATCGACGAAGGGTACTGCCAACGCGTGAGGGAGCGATTCGCAGCCCTTCCCGACTGACTTGACGACGCGCCGAACCACCGCACCACAACCCACCTCATGTAGAGGGGGCGCAGTCTGAATCATCCTGTGACTAGTGGCCTTGTTTTTCTTCCCAGGTGTCGGTGTTGTTGATGACTAGGTGGGAC
>ERZ1674245.672-NODE-672-length-11018-cov-17.882788_pt1 | contig 11018 bp, 7 predicted proteins | sample MGYA00581205_ERZ1674245 | MGnify/ENA primary metagenome ERZ1674245 (study PRJEB41354, sample SAMEA4873314) | human saliva metagenome | biome: human-associated habitat [ENVO:00009003]; feature: mouth environment [ENVO:08000002]; material: saliva material... | reverse complement strand
ACGGCTTAACCTACGATGACGTCCTTTTAATTCCGGCTTATTCAGAAGTACTGCCCAAAGAGGTGGTGTTGAAAACCAAGTTTTCACGTAACATTGATCTTAACGTACCTTTCGTCACAGCAGCGATGGACACCGTTACGGAGAGTTCTATGGCGATTGCGATAGCACGTGAGGGAGGTATCGGTGTGATTCACAAGAATATGAGCATTGAAGACCAGGCTCGTCATGTGGCTATTGTGAAACGTGCAGAGAATGGTATGATTTATGATCCTGTGACTATTCGTAAGGGTCGTACGGTGAAGGATGCACTTCAGATGATGGCAGACTACCATATTGGTGGTATCCCTGTCGTTGATGAGGATAACCATCTTGTGGGTATTGTTACCAATCGCGACCTCCGTTTCGAGCGTCATCTGGATAAACTTATTGATGACGTGATGACGAAAGAGAATCTCGTTACGACACATCAAAAGACTGATCTCACAGCAGCAGCACATATTCTTCAAGAAAATAAGATTGAGAAGTTGCCTGTTGTCGATCGTGACAACCGCCTTATTGGTCTGATTACCTATAAGGATATCACAAAGGCTAAGGATAAGCCAATGGCTTGCAAAGACGAGAAGGGACGTCTGCGTGTTGCTGCAGGTGTCGGTGTCACAGCTGATACGATGGAGCGCGCACAAGCACTTGTAGCTGCAGGTGTAGATGCAATCGTAATTGATACAGCACATGGTCACTCTGCTGGTGTTATCGGAAAGTTGCATGACGTGAAGGCCGCTTTCCCTAACCTTGATGTTGTAGTAGGTAATATAGCAACAGGTGAGGCTGCAAAGTTCTTGGTAGACAATGGAGCTGATGCCGTTAAAGTTGGTATAGGACCAGGTTCTATCTGTACAACACGTGTCGTAGCAGGTGTTGGTGTACCACAGTTGAGTGCTATTTATGATGTTTATAAGGCTTTAGAGGGAACGGGAGTACCATTGATTGCAGATGGCGGATTGCGTTATTCTGGCGATGTCGTTAAGGCATTGGCAGCAGGTGGTAGCAGTGTGATGGTAGGATCATTGGTTGCTGGTACGGAAGAGTCACCTGGTGACACCATTATCTTTAATGGACGTAAGTTTAAGAGTTATCGTGGTATGGGTTCATTGGAGGCAATGGAACAGAAGAATGGCTCACGTGACCGTTATTTCCAGAATGATGTTGGGGATGTGAAGAAGCTCGTTCCAGAGGGTATCGCTGGTCGTGTTCCTTATAAGGGAACTGTCCAAGAAGTTATCTATCAGCTTGTCGGTGGTCTTCGTTCAGGTATGGGTTATTGTGGTGCAGCATCTATAGCAGACTTACATAACGCAAAGTTCACACGTATCACTAATGCTGGTGTGATGGAGAGTCATCCTCATGACATTACCATTACCAGTGAGGCACCGAACTATTCACGTCCAGAGTAATAGTAAAAGACGAAAAATATTCACCCTCTTCCCTGTCTTTCGGGGGAGAGGGTCCCTGCGTTAAAATAATAACAATGAAATTCAAAGCGATTTTGTCAGTAGTATTGCTCTCCACGACAATGGCATACGGACAAACTGACCCAACAATAATGACTATCAACGGCAAGCCTGTGAGCCGTTCGGAATTTGAGTATTCATATAATAAGAATAATGCTGATGGAGTGATTGATAAGAAGAGTGTAGATGAGTATGTTAATCTCTTTATCAATTACAAATTGAAGGTACAGGCTGCGCTTGATGCACACCTTGACACACTCAGCTCTTTTAAGAAAGAGTTCTTAAGTTATCGTGACCAGCAGGTGCGCCCAACCTTTATTACAGATGCTGATGTTGAGGCTGAAGGACATAAATTGTATCGTGAAGCAAAGCAGCAAGTAGAAGCTAATGGAGGTATGTGGCATTGCGCACATATCCTTATCGGGATGTTACAGAGTGCTGATAAGGAAGAGGCTGAGACAGTGAAGCAGTTGGCTGACTCTATCTATACAGCCATTCGTGGTGGTGCTGATTTTGCAGAACTGGCAAAGAAATATTCTACAGATGTTAATTCTGCCAAGAATGGTGGTGAGTTACTACATCTTCAGAAAGGTCAGACTGTGCCAGAGTTTGAGAAGGCGCTGTTTGCTTTGAAGCCAGGAGAGATAAGTGCTCCTGTTCTTTCTCCTTTTGGTTATCACATCATCAAGATGATAGGTCGCGAGGAATTCCCAAGTTATGAGACGCTACATCCTGATATCATGCGCTATATTGAGATGCAGGGATTGCGTGAACAAATAATCGAACAGAAGCTTGATTCACTTGTGGAGAGTGAAGGGAAGGGAGCTACACAAGAAGAAATTCTTGCAAAGAAGCTTTCTTCGTTAGAGAAGGAAGATGTAAATCTCAAGAATCTTATCCGTGAGTATTATGACGGTCTACTGATGATAGAGATGAGTAATCGTACCGTTTGGGATAAAGCGGCCAAGGATGAGAAGGCGTTGGAAGCTTATTTCCTTAAGCATAAGAAACAATATAAATGGACAGAGCCACGTTTTAAGGGTATAGCCTATCATGTAAAGAAGAAGGAAGATGTGGAAGCTGTGAAGGCATGCGTTAAGGATGTGCCTTTCAATCAATGGGCAGAGAAGCTACGTGATAAGTTCAATGCAGATAACACGATTCGTATCCGTGTAGAAAAGGGAATCTTTCGAAAGGGCGATAATGCATTGGTAGATCGTGACGTCTTTGGTGAGAAGATAACTGTGAAACCTGTTGCTGGATATCCTATAGACGCCGTTTATGGTAAGAAGATAAAAGCACCAGAGAGCATGGATGATGTGCGTGACCTCGTTGTATCAAATTATCAAGAGGAACTTGAGAAGGCGTGGGTAGAGTCATTGCGCAAGAGATATAAGGTAGTTGTTGATAAGAATGTTCTTTCAACAGTCAATAAGCATTAAGATAATACAGCATTTCAATGAAGATAAATAAAGGAAAAACAATTGTCCTACTCGTAGGAACAGTTCTCACGGCAATGGGGCTGCATGCTGGTGCATTCTGTCCCAGCGGTCAACCTATTGCTCTGTCAGACTCAATGAAGGCCGATACAGCAGCGGTAGACAAACCGAATAGTGTTGTTGACGAGGTTATCTGGGTAGTAGGTGATGAACCTATCTTGAAGTCAGAAGTAGAGATAATGAAGCTTCAGAGTGAGGCTGAAGGAGTGAAATGGAATGGTGATCCTGAGTGTATTTTGCCTGAACAGATTGCAGTTCAGAAGCTATTCCTTCATCAAGCGGCTATCGATAGTGTTGAAGTCTCTGAGTCGGAGATTGCACAGGGTGTTGATCAACAGATTAACTATTGGATTTCTTTGCCACAGATAGGTTCTAAGGAGAAGCTTGAGCAGTTCCAAAACAAGAGTATGACGCAGATCCGACAGGACCTACATGACGACTATAAAAACCGTCTGCTTGTACAGAAAATGCAAGAGAAGCTCGTAAGTGATGTGAAGGTTTCGCCTGCTGAAGTACGCGAGTACTTTAAGAAACTCCCCGTTGATAGTATTCCTATGATTCCAACAACGGTTGAGGTAGAAATCCTTACACAGACTCCAAAGGTTGAGCCTGAGGAGGTTAATCGTATTAAGAACTTACTACGTGACTATACAGACCGAGTGACAAAGGGTGAGACTTCTTTTGCAACCTTGGCTCGTCTTTACTCAGAAGACCCAGGTTCTGCTCGTCAAGGTGGTGAGTTAGGCTATATGGGACGTGGTGTACTTGATCCAGCGTTTGCTGCTGCAGCTTTTAATCTGACGGATCCAAAGAAGGTGTCAAAGGTTGTGGAGAGCGAGTTCGGTTACCATATCATTCAGCTGATAGACCGTCGAGGTGATAAGGTGAACGTTCGTCATATCCTTTTGAAGCCGAATGTGTCAATAGCTTCTATTGATGCTGCTAAGGAGCGATTAGATTCGATAGGTAAGGATATCCAAAAGGGTAAGTTTACATTTGAGGATGCAACGGCTTATCTCTCTGATGATAAGGACACGAAGAACAACCATGGATTGATGGTTAACTCTCAAGAGAATACTCGTACATCACGTTTTAAGATGAAGGATCTTCCGACGGAGGTGGCTCGTGTTGTTGATACGATGAAGGTTGGGGAGATTTCTGTACCTTTCCAGATGACCAATGCACGTGGTAAAGTCGTTTGTGCAATCGTGAAGTTGAAGGAACGTATACCAGAACATAGAGCAACAATCACAGAAGACTTCCAAGCAATGCGTGATATCGTCACGGCAAAACGCAGAAAGGAAATTCTGCACGATTGGGTTGTGAAGAAAGTAAAAGAGACATACGTGCGGATTAATCCTCGGTATAAGAGTTGTAATTTCCAATACGAAGGTTGGCTTAAATGACAATAAACAGCAAGTATAAAGATACATTTTGCGGGCATAGAATCTTGTTAATTATGATTCTATGCCTGTTTGGCCTATGGCAAACTCAATCACTCTGGGCACAGAAAGTGACGGAGAAAAAGGGAGATAAGTTCTATATTGACCATGCTGATAATTTGCGTCATAATCAAATGGAGATGCCTGACGTTATGATTGCTAAGGGTGGAGTAAGTTTCCGTTATAAGGGAATGACGCTTAAGTGTGATAGTGCTTATTTCAATGAGAAGGCAAATTGGTTTAAGGCTTTCAGTCGTGTGCATATCACTCGACCTGGTGGTGTGATGCTTGATTGCCAACGCTTACATTATGATGGCTTTGGACAGATGGTACATGCACGTGGTAAGGTGGTTGTTAGAGAGCCTGGGCGGTCGCTTCGTTGTGACAGTTTGGACTATAACACTGCTTCAAAGGTGGCCAATTACTTTGGTGGACGTGGTACGCTGGTCTATAATGGGAACACTGTTGTTGCTGATCAGGGTGATTATAATACGGAGACACATGATGCAAATTTCTTTGGTAATGTTGTGATGTACACTCCGAAGTATCGTATTACTACCCCGGAAGCACATGGTAACACGGAGACGGGACTTGTCCACGTTATCGGTAAGTCGGTTATCAAGACTGCTAAGGGCGAAGTTGTGCATACCAATGATGGTACTTATAATAGCAAGACGGACCAGATGGAGCTTAATGGACGTTCTACTATCACCTCGCCCAAGCAGGATGTTGAAGGCGATAATATTGTCTATAACAGTTCAACAGGTGAGGCAGAAGGTCATGGTAATGTGAAGATTGTCGACAAGGCAAACAACCGCACTATCATCGGTCAGGATGTGTTCTATAACGAGAAGACTGGTCATAGTAACGCACGTGGTAATGTTAAGATAGATGACCGTAAGGCGCAGCGTGTTATTACAGGTGATGAAGTGACTTACAATGCCAAGACTGGTTATAGTGCAGGACGTGGCAATGTGAAGATTGTAGACAAGTTAAAGCAGCGCACCATAACTGGTCATGACCTTACCTACAATAGTAATACACACGAAGGAACTGGTGAGGGTAACGTTTACTACATTGATTATAAAGGTAAGCATGCTTTCTATGGCGATTACCTACATTATACCGACTCTGCTGCGATTGCTTTCGGAGGTAATCCTGGACCTGTAGCAAAGGATTTCTCACAAGGTGATACGCTCTTTGTTCATGCGGATACAATCAGTATGAAGGGTTTTCACATGAACACACCACAAATGTATCGTGAGATCTATGGTGTGAATAATGTTCGTGCTTATCGTACCGATGTGCAAGCTGTATGTGGATTTGTTATAGCTAACTCTAAGGACTCCTGCATGACGATGTATGATTATCCAATCGTATGGAGTGGAACACGTCAGTTAGTGGGTGATTCTATTAAGGCATATATGAACGACTCAACCATCCGCCAGGCCTTTGTCTATGGTAATGCTTTCTCCATAGAAAAACTACCAGGAGGTAAATATTTCAACCAGATATCCTCTAAGGATATGCGGGCAGACTTTGTGAAGGGTGTTGTTCGGCGTGTAGACGCTTGGGGTAATGTGGAAGTTATCTATTATCATACGGATAAAGATAGTACGCTGATAGGACATGATTATACCGAAACAGATACGTTACGGATGTTTATCTCACCTGAGCGAAGACTTCAGAAGATATGGATGCCAAAAGCGAATGGTGTCATTAGTCCGATGACACAGATTCCTCCCGACAAGCTGAAACTACCTCACTTTGAGCTTTTTGATGAGGTTCGTCCTAAGGATAAAAATGATATCTTCCGTCGTGCAGCACGTAAAACAAGTGCTACCGTACGTAATGCGAGAGTGTCTTTGCCTCCTCGTCAGCATATAGAATGACGATGTTTTACTTAAAGTTCATAATGAAATGCTTTTCTTTCAATCATCACGTCCGCGTCGTTTCCATCATGAATATATGTTTGTTGACGAGCGAAAAGAATTGCTAAACGATATAGAGCAGCGTGCACGCTGTGAGGTGGATGGGAAGGAGGTATCCGAACGTCAGTATCGAGAGGAGTTACAGCGCAAGTTAGGCGATTCCTTGAAGCCACAGATGTTGCGTCATCGACGTAATCGCTTTACGGCTATGTGGGTATCGTTGATTCTTTCGGCAGGTGTTATCGCCCTTCTTATCTTATTTTTATTTATAGCTTTATAGGATTATTCATGAGTGATATTATACAACTTCTCCCAGACAGTGTAGCCAATCAGATAGCTGCTGGTGAGGTTATCCAGCGTCCAGCTTCTGTTATTAAGGAGTTGGTGGAGAATGCCATTGATGCTGGAGCAACGCACATTGATGTGTTGGTCGTTGATGCTGGTCGCACTTCTATTCAGGTTATCGATGATGGGAAAGGTATGTCGGAGACAGATGCACGCCTTTCTTTTGAACGGCATGCCACGTCTAAGATACGTAAGGCTGACGACCTCTTCTCTCTTCGTACGATGGGGTTTCGTGGGGAGGCATTGGCTTCTATTGCCGCAGTGGCTCAGGTTGAATTGAAGACACGTATGGCGAGTGAGGATTTGGGTACACATCTCTCTATTGCAGGAAGTCGTTTTACTGGGCAGGAACCTTGTTCTTGTCCTGTGGGAAGTAATTTCTTGGTAGAAAACCTCTTCTTCAACGTACCAGCTCGTCGTAAGTTCTTGAAGTCGAATACTACCGAACTTAATAATATCATCACAGCCTTTGAGCGTATCGTATTGGTCTATCCACAGATATCTTTTACACTTCACAGTAATGGGACAGAACTTTTTAACCTTCGTTCTTGTAGCTATCGTCAACGTATTGTTGAGGTGTTTGGTAAACGACTCAATCAAGATCTGTTACCGATAGATGTTGATACAACTCTTTGTCATATCCACGGTTTTGTAGGTAAACCAGAGGCTGCAAGGAAGAAGGCTCCACATCAGTATTTCTTCGTCAATGAGCGCTATATGAAACATCCTTATTTCCATAAGGCTGTTCTTACGGCTTTCGACCGACTCATTCCTCAAGGCGAGCAGGTTCCTTATTTCCTTTACTTCGATGTGCCTGCTGAGAATATTGATGTGAATATCCATCCTACTAAGACTGAGATTAAGTTCGAGAACGAGCAAGCTATTTGGCAGATTCTGCTTGCAGCTGTTAAGGAAGCGGTAGGACGTTTTAATGATATCCCTGCTATTGACTTTGATACAGAGGGGAAACCAGATATTCCTGTGTTTAATCCTAATACTGGTACGGCTGCACCAAAGATTGACTTTAATCCTAATTATAATCCTTTCAAGCAGTCTTCTTCTGTAAAGACTTCGGCTCCTGATGGATGGGAAGAACTCTATACAGACTTGGGTTCTGGTGGTGAGATTCGTCAGTCTAAGCTCTTTGATCAGAATGAAGATGAGATGATTACCAGTAGCTTGGGTAATGGAACCAATGCTGTGGAGGAGGGTTCTATTATTCCTTCTGCTGTCACACAGCCTGTTAAAGAGTCTTTGATAGAAGACAAGGCACCATTGCATTATCAGTATAAGGGATGTTATATCATGACAGCTGTAAAGTCTGGACTGATGATTATCGACCAGCATCGTGCACATATCCGTATCCTTTATGAGGAGTATTTACGTCGATTGTCCGAACATAAAGTACATTCCCAGAAGGTATTGTTCCCTGAGATGGTTCAGTTCTCTGTGTCCGACCAAGTTGTTCTCGACCAGATCTTACCAGAGATGGCTGAGATGGGTTTCCAACTTGATAGTCTTGGTGGGGGGAGTTATGCTGTTAATGGTGTCCCTGCTGGTATCGAAGGGTTAAATGTTGTGACACTTATCGGTGATATGGTGGCCTCAGCAATGGAGAGTGGAGCAAGTGCTAAGGAAGAAATAGACCAGGCCTTAGCATTAAGTCTCGCTCGTAATGCGGCTATTCCACAAGGTCAGGTGTTGAGTGGCCTTGAGATGGATAATCTTGTCAACGAACTCTTTGCGTGCGGTAATGTCAACTATACTCCTTCTGGCGAACCAGTAATTGCGATTATGAAGCAACAGGATATAGAGCATCTCTTTCATAGTTAATTGTCTCTTTTATGACAGTTTGTTATATAAGCCTTGTTAGCGCTAATTGGCCTAATAAGGCTTATAGTTTATTAATATCCTTCTGAGTTAATGTTCGATAATGTCTCTAAAGTTTGTAGATTACTCTATTATAAGTTTTCTTTTTAGTTGCTGTCAGTTTTAACATTCCGTGCAATCGTACTGTAAATAAGTTAGTTAGATGATGAATCCTAATGACAGTAATGACAGCAAAATCGAAACGCACCAGAAGAGGAGATGAGTTCTCACCCCAATCTTCTTCTCCAAACTGGCATTTACTGGCCGAAGGAGAGTGACGATTGCTATACCTCTATAAGGTAGATGGAAAAAGGAGGACCTCAGAATTTTAGTGTGATAATGAGCCGCCTAAACTTAGGTTTCTGACGAAATATCACACAGTGCAATGGAGAGTATGGAGGGTTATGAAACAAAGCAACGGTAGTCACGGAGACTCCGTCGGTGTGGGGAGCGACAGCGGTAGTTTGCCAGTTTTATTAGAAACTCTATACCCAAAGCAGTTTTCTCAGAATTAATCAGGAATCTGTACGCTACACCTTTGTCGCTCTTTGTGCCATCGGCAGCTCTGTGGCGTTGCCTTTACCTCCGTCCCTTCTTTCCCTCCGTATGCCTTATTATATGAGAGTTTTAGTTATCACTATATATCGGAAGACCTAAATATATTGATAAGGAAACACAACAAAGGAAAACCGACTACGGCACCTAAGATTTGACCTAAGGTGACCATTGGAATATATTTAAAGATATTTCTCATAACTGATGTACTTGGATTTTTACTCTCCCCTACTTGCTAAACCGATTCTTACTCATTACAGAATAACCTTACCCTTTACTCTTGAATCGTCTTTTAAACTCACTTTTGGGCATCTTATATTTCAAATAACGTATGACATTCTCACGATAGAAACTATCCATATATGCCTTATCATAATCTTGGTTGTTGTCTCGGATAGACTCGTCCACACCGACATCCTTCAACACTGGCACAGGATTCTCCTTTGTTCCATACTCAGGATTATTCATATCATCCCTGTTGACAGTCAGAATAACTTTCATATCACAAGGCCAGTGCATTTCTGTAGGGTCAAGGAAACACATAATACTAAAATATTTTTTGTATTCTACAGAATAAAAAGGATAATATTGCCCTTGCGGGTTTGCAAAGAAATTATTATTCATTCTGGTTCTGAAAGTTTCTGATGTCTTAATATTTTCGTCTTGGTTTTCTAAATAATACTTAGATTTTTCTTCGGGCATAGTAACTTCTATATCATAAGAATTATTCATATACTCTTTGCAATATTGTTCTGCATCATCGTTATACTTATTTGAATAATAAAATATATTGATAAGGAAACACAGCAAAGGAAAAACGACTGCTGTACCTAAGATTTGTCCTAAGGTAACCATTGGAATATATTTGAAGATATTTCTCATAACTGATACACTTGGACTTTTACTCTCCTCTACTTGCTAAACCGATTCTTACTCATTACAGAATAACCTTACTCTTTATTCTTGAATCGTCTTTCAAACTCCTCCTTTGGCATCTTATATTTCAAGTAACGTATGACATTGTTATGATAGAAACTGTCCATATATGCTTGGTCATAATCTCTGTCATTGTCTCTAATGGATTCATGAACTCCCACCATCTTTAGAACAGGAACAGGATTGTCCTTTGTACCATACGCTGGGTTGCTCATTTCATCCTCATTTACTGTCAAGTATACTTCTTTATTGTCATAACCATAGACTTTAGGAAAATCAAAATACATAATACTGAAATATTTCTTATACTCAGGACTATAGAAAGGGATGTAACGTGCTTCAGGATTAGTAAAATAATTACCATCCATCTTCACCATAAAGGTCTCTAATGTCTTGGTTTCTGGTTCAAGATTAGACAAATACATCTTAGAGTCATAGTCATTCATATAAACCTTGATACGCTTTGATTTTTTTATATATTCTTCAGCATAAACTTCAACATTATCATTATATTTATATGGAAAATACAATTTATTGATAAGGAAGTATATAAAAGGGACAACCAACATACCTCCTATAATCTGTCCTACTAATACCATTGGAATATGGTTAAAGATTCTTTTCATTGACCTACCGCTTTTATATTAATACCTCCTTTACTTTCTCCTCGGGCATCATTTATCTTATCAATAAACTCCTTATATAAGTCATTCTCTTCTTTATTCATACCCCATTCTATACTATTACTTATCACAGCCGCAACGACACCCACTCCAAGCTTCTGCAAATTGGTTTTATCTATAATATCTTTAATACTTTTACTTACCATTTGCTTTCCAACATTTTTAGCTGTCCTTCCTGCAAACACTCTCCAGAATGCTCTGGAAACATTGTTACCTTGAGAAACTTCTTCTGCTCCCCAACGTCCAAGAG
>ERZ1674245.671-NODE-671-length-11019-cov-19.765049_pt1 | contig 11019 bp, 8 predicted proteins | sample MGYA00581205_ERZ1674245 | MGnify/ENA primary metagenome ERZ1674245 (study PRJEB41354, sample SAMEA4873314) | human saliva metagenome | biome: human-associated habitat [ENVO:00009003]; feature: mouth environment [ENVO:08000002]; material: saliva material... | reverse complement strand
GAAACCGGCGGGGAACGCGCCGAGCGGCTGCGGCTCGGTCAGCGCCGGGTTGGAGCTGGGCAGAGGGGTGGTTTGGGCGGTGATGTGCTGGTCCTGATGCACGGCATCCTCCAAGGTGTTGTGGGGTTTTCTTCTACCCTAGCGGAGGGGGTGGGGGATTACTAGGCTATGCGCTGTTTTCGGGCATTATGCGGGTATGCGAAAGCCCGGCGTCCTCACACGAAAATTCACATGAGAATACCGGGCTTTTACGCGGTGCTGCTATACAGCGCTTTTACGCTGAGCTAGGCTTTTACGCTGAGCTAAGCCGCCGCGGGGCCTGCGCTACTAGTTGGCGAAGCCGAGCGCGAACAGCCACACGGTACCGACTACACCCCAGACGACGAGGTTCACGATAGCCGCCATGAAGCCGATCTTGAACCATTCGCCCACGCTGAAGTAGCCGGAACCGTAGTACACGCCTGCCGGGCCGGAGGCGTAGTGGGTGATGCCGCCAATCAGGTTGCCCATGAAGCCAAGGAACAGCGCCGCGAACATCGGCGGGACACCCGCCGCGACGGCCGCACCGAGGAACACAGCGTACAGGGCCACGATCTGGGCGGTGTTCGAGGCGAACATGTAGTGAATGAAGAAGTAGGCCAGAACCAGCACGGTGAAGGCCAGGGGCCAGGCCATGCCGCTGACGCTGTGGGCGGCCTGCTGGCCAATCCAGTCCACGACCTTGAGCTTCTTCAGGTGGTCGGCCATGCCGACGAGCACGGCGAAGAAGATGAGGGTGGACCAGGCGCTGGAGTTCTTCGCCATGTCCTTCCAGGTCAGAACCTTGGTCACCAGCAGAATACCGATGCCGAAGAAAGCGGCGCTGGTGGCGTCAATACCCAGTGCGGTACCGGTCACCCACAGGATTAGCAGCAGCACGAAGGTGCCGAGCATAATCCATTCCTTCACGCTCATGGGGCCCATTTCGTGCAGTTCCTGGCGGGCATGCTCGGGTGCGTCCGGGGTCTTCTTGATGGTCGGCGGGTAAATCTTCGACATGATCCACGGCATCACAATCAGCGCGGCAAGACCGGGAACGATAGCGGCGAGCGCCCACGTGCCCCAGTCGAGGTTGATGCCGCGGTCGTGCGCGAATTTCTGCGCCAGCGGATTACCTGCCATTGCGGTCAGGAACATGGCGGAGGTGATGGTGTTGACCTGCGCCTCGGTCATGAGCAGGTAGGAGCCGAGCTTACGGCGTGATTCGGGGGTTTCGTTGGTGGATCCGTTGACCTCGGAGAGGGAACGGATAATCGGGTAAATCACGCCACCGGCACGCGCAGTGTTGGAGGGAGTGGCGGGGGCGAGCACCAGGTCGGTGATGGCCATACCGTAGGACAGGCCCAGGGAGGACTTGCCGAGCGCACGCACGAACAGCAGTGCGATGCGCTTGCCCAGACCCGTGATGAGGAAGCCGTCGGCGATGAAGAAGGCGGCCACGATAATCCAGATGGAGGAGTTGCCGAAGCCGGTCAGCGCCTCATTCTTGGCGGCCATCGTGCCGGTAATCATGGCGACGGCCAGGCCCACGAGAGCCACGGACGGGGTGGGCAGCGGCTGGAAAATCAGGCCGAGAATGGTGCCGACGAAGATGGCGAGCATGTGCATGCCGCGTGGGTCGACGCCTTCGGGGGCGGGAACGAACCAGAGGGCGAGGGTGACGGCTACGATGATGGCAACCTGCACGATAAGTTTCGTGCGCTTGGACTTCGCCGCCTTCACCTCCTCGGCGGATGCGGCGGTGGGCGCCGCTGCGTTGGCGGGGGTGGACTGTGTCATGGTCCGATCTCCTTTGCGAAACGTACAGGTTGGCACGCTCGGGGAGGGGTTCTCACCGGGCGCGGAGTGCGTTTCTTCTGCGTTGTCATGCTGTGTCTATGTGCTCGGTGCGACAGTGTGGGGCGCCACACCATAGCACCTTTAATCTTAGCGTTTGGGGGTGTCATGCCAAAGGGGTAAGCCGGCGCATTTGAACAGGTGAGCATTTTTCTGCGCGGGCGTTTTTGCAGCCGCCGGTAAGATAGAAAACGTGCAGATTATTCGAGAAACCACACCCGAGTCGGGTGATATCCTCATCCACCACGAGCAGACGGTGCAGATGCTCCGCGAGGTCGCAAGCGGCCAGCGCGAGGCGACCCTGCGCATGTACCAGCCGAACCCCACGGTGGCGTTCGGCCGCCGCGATGAGCTGAACCCCGGATTCGCCGATGCCGTGGCCGCGTGCGAGGAGCACGGCTTTAGAACCCTGGTGCGCAAGGTGGGCGGTCACGCCGCCGCGTACCACCGCGGATGCCTGGTGGTGGACCACTTCCAGCCGGCCACCGACGCCCGCAGCGGCAACACGGTACGCTATCGGCTCTTCGGCTCCATGTTCGCCCAGGCCCTGCGCGAGGTCGGCGTGGATGCGCGCGTGGGCGAGATCCCGGGGGAGTACTGCCCCGGCGAGTACTCGGTGTACGCGCAGCTTCCCGAATCCGCCGGCGGCGGGCGCATCAAGCTGGTCGGCACGGCCCAGCGCGTGGTGAGCGGCGGCTGGTGGTTCAGCACGGGCATCGTGGTTTCCGATTCGGCTTCGCTGCGGGCGGTCACCGCGGACGTGTACCGCGCCCTCGGCATGGAGCTCGACCCCGCCACGGTGGGCGCGGCGCAGGACGCGAACCCGAGCCTGCTCATGGAGGACCTTGAGGACGCCATCGTGGAGGCCTACGCGAGCCACGGCTTCAAGTAGGCGGCCCGAGCGGGAACGCCGGAACATCCGTATACAGTAAACGCACTAGAGTAAAGCAAAGGAGCGCATATGCGTTGGGGTCAGATTAAAGACGAGAAGGGCAGCCGCGCCGTCTGTTTCTTTGAGGAAACGGTCTACGAGCTGCCGGCCAAGTTGAGCCCTCTGCTCAATTTCTACAGCCGGTTCCGCCTGAACTTTGGCGACCCGAAGAACGCGCTGTCGATTCTGAAGGAGAACGGTGCGACGGTCATGGGTCACGGCGAGCAGCTCTGGGAATCCCTGCCCTTTGTACGGCCGCTGGATAAGCCCGGCAAGGTCGTGTGCGCCGGCCTGAACTACCGCGACCACGCCGAAGAGATGAACCTGCCGGTGCCCGAGTACCCGGCGCTCTTTGCGAAGTTCTCGAACGCGCTCATCGGCCCCGGCGAGCAGATTCGCATGCCCGCCGACGACGGCACGGGCAGCACGAAGGTCGACTGGGAGGTTGAGCTGGGCCTGGTGGTCGGGGTGCGCCTGCGCAACGCCACCGAGGAGCAGGCGCTTGAGGCGCTGATGGGTTACACGGTCATCAACGATGTGTCGGTGCGCGACTGGCAGGGGCGTTCTTCGGAGTGGTTCCAGGGTAAGAACTGGGATGCGATGACTCCGTTCGGCCCGGTCATCGTGAGCGCCGACGAGGTGGATCCGCTTGCCGGCCTGGAGCTGACCTGCGCGGTGGACGGTGAGGTGCGTCAGCGCGGCTCGACCGCGGACATGCTGTTCAGCCCCGCGTACTTGCTGTCGTATATTTCGCGGTTCATGACCCTGGAGCCCGGCGATATCGTGGCCACGGGTACGCCCGCCGGCGTGGGGCTTTCGCTGCATCCGCGCCGGTGGCTGAAGCCGGGGCAGGAGGTGCGCACCCGCATCGAGGGCATCGGCGAGCTGGTGAATGTCTGCTCGGAGGCAGGCGCGCTGTAGGGGAGTGCCTGCAGGATAGGGACGATGCGGGATCGGTTCGGCCGATACGGTTTCGTGCCGGTTCCTGTTGAAAAGGCCCGGATTGCGGTCCTTCGCACGGGTCTCTCGAAGGCCTTCAGAACCGAATACTTATGCATCCCATCCGTGTCGGCAAGGCGCGGGTGGGATGCCTTTTTATGTCTTATCTGCCTAGTGGAAACCGCGCAATGGAGATTACATTTCAGGGTAAGAAAAATTGCAGGGATGAATGATTACTCTGTGCGTAAGAGGGGGATTAGGGCGCGAAAACCCTCAACCTTTACCCCGATTTCACCCTCGTGCGAGTGGGTTCGAGGTGTTTGTGGCGGGGTGGCTACGGGGGTGCAATGGGGCAGGAGTCCCAGGATGTGGCCAGGTGTGAGAAATTCAACATTTGTCATGTTGGGGGTCACGGTGGTCTTATTTGGTGCACCATTTCGGGGAAGGGTGCGGATTTTTTGTTTTTCGTCGGGAGTTTCCTCTGACTAGGAGGAAGGCTTAGGCACTCCGGTGCAAATTCTTTTGAATCGAACACCGGTAAATACATTACAGTGCAGTAATAATTCACCCTGAACCTAAACCTTTAGCGACTATACGAGTGGTTGCTATCACATTCTCGTTTTGCGCTTACCCCTCGGGAATCGGTAGGGTATGGGGATTGTCTGAGAGTTTCCTGGGAATTCCTGCCAGTTTCTCGGGGGCGTCGCAACGCACTCGCAGACGAATATTTCACTCACGTCCGTGTTTGTTCATACAAACGCACTCACTCAAACAAGCCGACACGAACGGAAGAAAAACGCATGACCATTACTGCACCCAAAAACCAGGTACAGAACCCCGCGGTAGCCACTGCTGAGGCCGCCGCGCAGAACTTTACGCAGGCCCTCGCGCTAACCTCCGCGACGGGTCTGGCCGACGGCTCGGAGCAGCACGCGAACCCGCGCTTTGCCGGCCGCCGCCGCGCATCCCTCGCCGTTACCGCGGCACTGGCCACCGCCCTCACCGGCGCCAACCTGCCGGCGACCTTCGCGGCTCCCGCCGCTTCGACGACCGAGCACGGCACCTCCGGTGAAACCACCTGCGTTGAGGCCGGCCAGAAGAACGTGCCGACCCTCGCAACCCTCACCTCCGTGGCACCCGGCCCCACCTGCTACTGGAACGACGACCCGGCCGCCCAGACCATCAACACCCTGGCACCGGTGAACTCGTCCCTGACTCGGGAAAACCTGATTACCACCGAGAACACCTCGCCCCTGAGTGGCAAGCTCGCCAGCGACTCCTTCGCCGCGCAGAAGCTCACCGGCACCGAAGCCGTCGCCCCCAACAGCAGCGAGATCAGCCGCACCTTCCTCGAGTACAGCGCAGACGCCGGTAACCACCCCGTCACCACCGCCATTAACGCGGGTACCGTCCGTAAGGACCGCTCCCAGACCGTTGGCGCCCACGAGAACATCCCGACCCTCGCGGTGAACTCCGCCAACCCGCACCAGGAGTACGTCGAGGTCGTCTCCCGCGACCAGCGCGTTAACGCCAAGGCCGAGAATAAGCGCATCCTGACCGGCGGCGTGCCGATTCCGGGCTGGCTGGCCGAAGACCACGGCCTCTCGGGTGACCAGTCCCTCGCCCTGTACGACGAGGCGACCGGCATCTGGCGTTCCTACTTCAAGTTCGTGAAGGACGCCGACGCCCAGACCTACACCAGCACCGCCCGCGTACAGGTTGGCGGCGGCAACGCCTCCACCCCCACCAGCGCGAAGATTCAGTACGAGACCGTGGGCCGCGGCAACGCCGGCCAGACCGTGACCATCAAGGCCCCCGTAAGCATCGACGTGAAGTCCGGCAACGCCCGCACCTCGTACCCGATCGCGCGCGGCGCCAAGTTCCGCCTGGCCAAGAACGTGCCCGGCGCGTCCATCAACGAGACCACCGGCGAGATTACCTACAAGGTGCCTGCAGGAACCCGCGGCACCGTGGATATTCCCGTGGCAGTGGACTACCCTGCGACCTACCACGTCTCCTCGGGCGGCTACATGCTCGCCAAGCCCAACTTCGAGGGCGTGGGCGAGGACAACTACTGGCTGACCCTCAAGAACGGCACCTCCTCGGTCGTGGGCATGGCCAACGAGCTCACCCAGATTGGCGTGGACGAGCTGAAGGCCGGCAAGATCAACCACATGGTCTCCATTACTGCCGCCGACTACGCCGCCATGAGCGCCTCCTTCCCCGCGAAGGGTACCGACGGCAAGCTGGACCTTTCCAAGTACCCGAACGCACCGCGTGCCGGCCAGCGTGGCTTCCTGCCCGCCAGCTTCGACGTGGAGGAGTTCCTGGCCAACACTGGCCACGCGGACGACCAGCTCACCCGCATGATCCTGACCGCGATGAAGGAATACGGCTTCATCCTGACGGACCACAACCTCTTCACCAACGCCTTCAACCTGGAGGCTCCCAGCTCCTACGCGCCCTACGCGCGCCAGGGTAAGAACGTGTACAAGGAAGACCCGCAGCTGGCCGCCATGTTCGCGAACTTCGTGCCCAGCGGCTTTACGGGCAACCAGTTCCCGTGGCAGCAGGTGCAGTGGATGCCGGTGAACTACACCGAGTCCGCAGAGAACGCCGCCCGCCGCGAGGGCCTGCTGGTTCCCGAGACGAACGCCGCCACCGATGCGAAGGCAGTCACCAACAACGCGGCGGATAACGCCGCCGATAAGGATAAGCAGGGCGCCGCGGAGAAGATTGCACGCCCCGTGACCGCACGCAGCCTGCGCGTTCGCCGCGCCACCGTGCGCACCCCGGATGCGCCGCGCATCAGCGACGCCGACAGCCAGGCGACCGCGGTGAACCAGGCCTCGGGCGCCGTGAAGTTCAGCTTCCCCGCTGACTCCTACGGCAAGACCGGAACCGGGTCCGGCGTGATTTACCAGCCGGCAGAGCATCACGCCACCGTCTACTCGGGTGAAACCGCCGTGGCGCAGAGCGTGCACCAGAGCCACAAGGTCTCCCCGAACTACCGTTACGCCCGCGACTACAACTTCCAGGAAATCGAGCAGACCCCGAACTTCCGCCCCAGCCGCTGGGTGAACAAGGAGAAGGTCAACACCGCTGGTGGCCAGTTCTCCAGCGCTGAGACCGGTATTCGTTTTGCCTCCAACGGCAAGACCGGCACCTACTCGATTGATCTGAATACCCACGAGGTCACCGGCACCACCTGGGACCTGCGTCGCGATAATGGTTCGAAGATTACCGTGAACCGCACCGGCAAGGCACCCGCCCGCATGTCCGACGTGAAGGCGAAGAAGGGTGCAGCCGCGCAGCTGTACTCGATCCCGCTGAAGGTGCACGTTGTGGATAAGAACAGCCCGATTGCCCGCGAGGATTCGGTCTCGCTGTACTCGGGTACCACCCAGAACGTGGCGGTGCTGAACAACGACGAGGCTTCCTTCGGCGCGTTCAGCCGCGGTGAGACCGTGAAGAAGCTGGAGCTGCTGAACCAGCGCGGCCAGGTCGTCAGCTCCTACAGCGACGAGTACGGCACCTACCGCGTGGTGAACCTGCCCGACGGCACCCAGGGCATTGCGGTGACCGCCAAGTCGAAGCAGGGCTTCGCGCCGCTGGTCCGCTACCGCGCGGTGACCGACAAGGGCGTGAAGTCCTCCGAGGGTTACCTGCAGGTGGCAGTCGCTAACCGCTAGCCGGACGCACCAGCAGTATTAGCGCACATAGGGGAGAGGGGCACGTCAAGAAAGCACGCCGCGCAGGCGTAACTTCCTTGACGTGCCCCGCACCTGTACATAAGGTGAAAATACTATGACTAGCCACCACGAAGACCACCACGAAAATTCCGCCGAAGCTAACACCCACCACGCCGACCACGCTACCGGGGCGCCCGCCTCCGCACCTCTTTTCGAGGGGAGCGGCCCCAAGGACTGGGAGGAGCAGTTCGGCCCGTCCGTGGCGATCTTCTCGGCGCTCGCGAACCCGCTGCGCCTGGCCATTGCGCACCACCTGGTGCACCGCCCGCACAGCGTGAGCGAGCTGCACACCTGCCTGGGCATTTCTCAGCCGCTGGCCTCGCATCACCTGCGCATCCTGCGTGAGGCGCACGTGATTGACCGTGAGCAGCACGGCCGCACCACGATTTACCGGCTGAAGGACCATCATATTAGTCACATTGTGACTGACGTTCACGAGCATACGCGTGAGCATCATGCGGACTAGTCCGCCCTCAAGCTGAGCGTTGCCTGGGAGCCGTTGTAAGATGGTGTGTGTCCGTGCACCAGTACAGTGCGGAATAGTATGCGCACCGGCGGCGCCCCGAGTGGCACGCTTGCGCCTGAGTTAAGGAGACTTATGTCTGCCGCTGATTCTTCAGCAATTGTTATTAGCGTTTCTGGTGAGGAACGCGAGGTTACCGCGAAGACTGCCGCTGAGCTGTTCGCTGACGACCCGAAGATCGTTGTGGCACGCGTGAACGGCGTGCTCGTTGATCTCTCCCACGAGCTGTCTGCTGGCGATTCCGTTGAGCCGGTTTTCATTCACGAACCGGACGGCCTGAACGTGCTGCGCCACTCTGCCGCGCACGTGATGGCGCAGGCGGTGCAGGAGTACCGCAAGGACGCCAAGCTGGGCATCGGCCCGTACATTACTGACGGCTTCTACTTTGACTTTGATGTTGCCGAGCCCTTCACCCCGGAAGATCTGAAGAAGATCGAGAAGTCGATGATGAAGATCATCAAGTCCGGTCAGCTGTTCCGCCGCCGCGTGGTCACCCACGACGAGGCTGTTGCCGAGATGGCGAACGAGCCGTACAAGCTGGAGCTGCTCTCCCTGAGCCAGGGCCCCGGTTCTGGCGCGGATGCTGCCGAGGGCGCATCCGTGGAGGTCGGCGAGGGTGAAATCACCATCTACGACAACGTGCACCCGAAGACCGGCGAGACCGTCTGGAAGGACCTCTGCCGCGGCCCGCACCTGCCGAACACCAAGCTGATTGCTAACGGTTACGCCCTGATGCGTGCCGGTGGCGCGTACTGGCGCGGTTCTGAGAAGAACCCCATGCTGCAGCGTATTTACGGTACCGCATGGCCGACTAAGGATGAGCTGGTGGCGTACAAGGAGCGCATCGCTGAGGCGGAGCGCCGCGACCACCGCCGCCTGGGCCGTGAGCTGGACCTGTTCTCCTTCCCGAAGAATATTGGTCCCGGCCTGCCGGTGATTCACCCTAAGGGTGGCGTGATCAAGCGCGAGATGGAAGACTACGTGCGTACCCGCCATATTCAGGAGGGTTTCCAGTACGTCAGCACTCCGCACATTTCGAAGGAAGACCTGTTCTACACTTCCGGTCACCTTCCGTACTATGCGGACGGCATGTTCCCGCCCATGGAGCTGGATAACGGTCATTACCGCCTGAAGGCTATGAACTGCCCGATGCACAACGAGATTTACCGTTCTCGTGGCCGTTCGTACCGTGAGTTGCCGCTGCGTTTCTTCGAGTTCGGCACCGTGTACCGTGACGAGAAGTCGGGTGTGCTGCAGGGCCTGACCCGCGTGCGCATGATTACCCAGGACGACTCGCACTCGTACGTGACCAAGGAGCAGGCACCGGACGAGGTGCGTCACCTGCTGAAGTTCATGCTGAGCCTGCTTGAGGACTTCGGCATGACCGACTTCTACCTTGAGCTGTCGACCCGCGACACCGAGGGTGATAAGAAGGATAAGTTCATCGGTACCGATGAGCAGTGGGAGGCGGCTACCGCGGTTCTGGAGCAGGTTGCGAAGGAGACCGGCCTGGAGCTCGTCCCGGATCCGGGTGGTGCTGCGTTCTACGGCCCGAAGATTTCGGTTCAGGCGAAGGACGCGATTGGCCGTACCTGGCAGATGTCGACCGTGCAGTACGACTTCAACCAGCCGAGCCGTTTCGGTCTGGAGTACCAGGCTGCGGACGGTACCGTGCAGGAGCCGGTCATGATTCACTCGGCGAAGTTCGGTTCGATTGAGCGCTTCCTGGGCGTGCTGACCGAGCACTATGCGGGTGCGTTCCCGGCATGGTTGTCGCCGGTCCAGGTCATTGGTGTGCCGGTGGCTGAGGCGTTCAACGACTACATGACCGAGATCGCGGATAAGCTGCGTGCCCACGGCGTGCGTGTTGAGGTGGATTACGGTTCGGACCGCTTCACGAAGAAGATCCGTACTGCGTCTACTGAGAAGGTTCCGTTCATCCTGATTGCTGGCGGTGAGGATGCGGAGCACGGCGCTGTTTCGTTCCGTTTCCGCGGCAACAAGCAGGAGAACGGCGTGCCCGTGGATGAGGCTGTGGCACGTATTGTGGAGCATATCCGCAACCGCGTGAACGAAGACCCCAAGCCCAGCACGGAGGCTGCTGAGTAGTAAGGGTTTAGGCTTCTAACCTAGCCATATAGAAAACCACCCCCTTTGCGGCGACAAGCTGCGGAGGGGGTGGTCTCTTTGCGTATTCTAAAAAGAGGAGTGTTTCAGCCTAAAATTTTCACCACGGTCTTATAATTGAAATGATGATTATATTTAAAAAATAATAACGGCAAGGAATTATTTGGTCTATGTAATTAAATCTAGATATTTAGAAGGTGAAAGTGGAAGTAAATCTGTGGTTGTTTCCTGTTATTTTTATGGTCCATGAGATGGAGGAGATAGTAGGTTTCAGGGTATGGTTTGAAAAAAATCTTGACCTAATAGAAAAATATAGTATCCTTCGAAAATTGTATAGAAACTTCAGTACTGAAGGGTTTGCGGTTGCGGTTCTTGAAGAATACGTGATATGTATTGCGGTGACCTATGTGGCTACAATATGGAAAGTGTATATAGTGTGGACAGGTGTGTTTATCGCATTCTTGATACATTTATTAATTCATATAGCGCAAAGCATCGTAGTAAGGAGGTATATTCCGTCGCTAATTTCAAGCATTGTACTTTTTCCGGGTAGTGTTTATTTAGTATATAGTTCCGTTGAATATTTGGGGCTTACTTTTGAAAGTATAGTTGCAGCATCCATTCTGTGTGTAATTTTAATGTTTCTAAATTTGATATTTGTTCACTGGATAATGGGGGTAGTGACTCGTAAAATTGCTGAAAACGCAATGAAAAAGATGTAACATAAGGCAATCGCTGGATTCCTCTCAATTTTGACAATTTTCTCAATAAATCATATTATGTATATTGCAGCTATTTAATATAGCCCTGAAATGGCGTATCGCTGTTGATTATTGAGGGAGCACGAGCGTATGAAGTCGAATAAGTATGTT
>ERZ1674245.656-NODE-656-length-11222-cov-39.425360_pt1 | contig 11222 bp, 7 predicted proteins | sample MGYA00581205_ERZ1674245 | MGnify/ENA primary metagenome ERZ1674245 (study PRJEB41354, sample SAMEA4873314) | human saliva metagenome | biome: human-associated habitat [ENVO:00009003]; feature: mouth environment [ENVO:08000002]; material: saliva material... | reverse complement strand
TCATGCCGATGAACGCGTCCGACGGCCCGCACTACGGCCTGAACCTGCCCAAGCTCGACGCCGGCACCTACGACGTGACCTTCTCGATCAAGCCTCCCACGGGCTGGCTGCTGCACACCGACAAGACCACGGGTGTTGAGGGCCGCTTCTGGACCGAGCCGCTCGTCGCCGAATTCCCGGATTGGCAGTGGGATCCCACGGCCGTTTCCTGGTGATCGACGTTCACGTTTCGTGGGGCCGAGGCAGTGGTTCCTTTCTGGGACCGCTGGCCTCGGCCCTCACCCCGTGAGGGGACTAGACTTGACGCCGGAGTCACCCGGCTTCGGTGAACCTTTATTTCGGGAGGAAAGCCAATGCTTCAGCAGATGAGCGAAGCAACCTTGACGTTGCTGTTGACGATGCTCGCCGTCGGTGCCGTCATCCGCTTTATGCCGGCCGCCGGGCACGGCCGTCGCGGCAAGAAGGCGCGGTCGCTAGCGGTGTGGGCCGGTATCGGCCTGGGTATGATCTCCTCCCTGGTCTTGACGGTGATCAACGTCGAAGCCCCCAAGGCCGTGAACCGCCAGACCGTCGGCCTGTTCACGCTCCCCGCCGCGGTTGTTCTCGCGCTGCTCTTCCTCGCGCTGGTCGCGCTGCGTTCGCGCCGCGTGCGCTCCCTCCTGCCCGGCGATGGTGACGACGAGGCCCGGGCGGCCTCGTCGATGGAGACCGCGGTGAGCGGCGATACGCTCCTGCGCATCGTCGGTGCCCTCTACATCGCGGCCGTCCTGTTCCGCGCCGTTCCCACCGCCATGAACCAGGCCGTCATGATGCTCTCGGGCGGCGTCGAGATCTACTCCAGCCAGGTTGTCCTCGCGATCCTCGGATATACGCTGGCCTGGCTGCTCGTCAGCTTCGTCGCCTGGGTGTCCTACCGCCTGTGCGCTTGGAATAACCGCGTGTGGCCGGCGGCCTTCATCATGGTCGCCCTGCTGGCCAACCACTCCCTGATGATTGTGCGCATCCTCAAGGCCAAGCGCTGGATCTCGATCCCCAAGGACGCGTGGAACACCATCTCCTGGTTCATTAACCACGAGGCCGTCTTCACGCTTGCCGCGGGCCTGGCCCTGTGCGCCGTCGTTGTTCTCACGTGGCTGGCCTCGCGCTCGATCCCGACCGTGGGGGCCAACCCCGCCGAGGGGCGCCTGGGCCGCGCGCGCTCGCGCCTCTACAAGTCCATGGCGGGCACCGCCGCCCTCGGTTACCTGTGCGGCGCGCTGCTCATCACCGTCGGCGTCGCCTACGGCAGCCAGGAGGTCGAGCTGTCCGCGCCCGAGTCGTTCAGCGTCGTCGACGACCAGGTGAGCGTCAACCTGGCCGACATTTCCGACGGCCACCTGCACCGCTACGAGTACACGACCTCGGGCGGCGTGAAGGTGCGCTTCATCGTCATCCAGAAGTCCGGCTCCTCCTTCGGCGTGGGCCTGGACGCGTGCGATATCTGCGGCCCCACCGGCTACTACGAGAAGGACGGCAAGGTCATCTGCAAGCTGTGTGAAGTGGCGATGAACATCGCGACCATCGGCTTTAAGGGTGGCTGTAACCCGATCCCCATTGACTACAAGGTCTCGAACGGGACACTGACCGTGCCGATTTCGGCGCTTGAGGCCTCGGCCTCCATCTTCGCGAAGTAAAGGGACTCACGTGTTTTTCCGAATGCTGCGAGGGGCCCTCACGAGGCGCGGTAACCGCCACCTCATGATCGCCCTGACCGTCGCCCTGGGCGCGGGTGTGGCCACGTCCATGCTCTCCGTCATGTTCAACGTGGGTGACAAGGTCAACCAGGAACTTAAGTCGTACGGTGCCAATATTGTTGTGCGTCCGCAGGGCGCGGCCGTCCTCGATGACCTGTACAACACGGGCGAGGCCTCAGAGGCGCGCTCGTACCTGCGCGAGGACGAGCTGGGCAACATCAAAACGATCTTTTGGACCTACAACATTCTCGACTTTGCGCCGCTGCTGAACGTGTCGGCGACCGACGCCAGCGGCGAGCACGTGCCCACGACGGGGACGTGGTTCAGTCACCACCTCGAGTTGGCCACTGGTGAGAGCGTCGAGACTGGTCTGGACAAGCTGCGCGGCTGGTGGGGTCTTCAGGGCGCGTGGCCGGCGGATGATGATGCGACCGGTGCGATCGTTGGCACGTCCTACGCCTCGGCGCGCGGCCTGAACGTGGGCGACACCTTCACGCTCACCCGCGAGGGCGTCTCCCAGGATTTCACGGTGCGCGGCATCATCACCAGCGGTGACGACGCCGACCGTGGCGTCTTTATCCAGCTTCCCGCCGCTCAGACACTCATTGGGCGTGAGGGGGCCGTCGGAAGCGTCGAGGTTTCGGCGTTGACGACTCCCGACAATGACCTGGCCCGCAAGGCCGCGAAGAACCCGAACTCGCTGAGCGTGTCCGAGAAGGAAACCTGGTACTGCACCGCCTACGTCTCCTCGATCGCCTACCAGATCGAGGAAGTCATGACGGACTCCGTGGCACGCCCGGTCCGCCAGGTCGCCGAGTCCGAAGGCACGATCCTGGAGAAGACCCAGCTGCTCATGGTCCTCGTGACCGTCCTGGCGCTCATCGCCTCGGCCCTGGCCATCGCGAACCTGGTGACCGCCGGCGTCATGGAGCGCTCCAGCGAAATCGGCCTCATGAAGGCCGTGGGCGCGAAAGATAAACAGATCATCTCGCTGTTCCTGACGGAGACGATCATCGTCGGCCTGGCCGGCGGGGTCCTCGGCTACGGCGGAGGCATCGTGCTCGCCCAGGCGATCGGCTACATGGTGTTCCACTCGTCCATCGCGTTCGTGCCCGTCGTCGTCGGCCTCGTCGCCGTCCTCGTGATCCTCGTCGTCCTGGGAGCCTCCATCCCGGCGATCCGCTACCTGCTGCGCCTCAACGCGGCTGAAGTCCTGCACGGAAGGTGATGCCCATGTCCAGACGAGCAATGTTCTGGCGGATGGTTATCTCCTCCATCCTGCGCCGACGCTCCCGCGTCCTCATCGCTATTCTCGCCGTCGCCATCGGAGCGACCACGCTGTCCGGCCTCGTGACGATCGCGGTCGACGTGCCCGCGCAGATGGCCCGAGAGATCCGCTCCTACGGCGCCAACCTCGTCGTCACCCCCGCCGGGGACGTGCCCATGACCGACGAGGCCGTGGCCGCCGCGACCGCCCAGGTGCCCGCGAGCGCACTGGTCGGATCCGCGTCGTTTGACTACGAGACGGTCACGATTAACGACCAGCCGTACGTCGCGGGCGGCGCGGACCTGAATGCGGTGCACGCCATGAACCCGTACTGGTACGTGGACGGGGAGTGGCCCGCTGCGACGGGTCAGATCCTCGTCGGTGAGCAGATCGCCTCGACGATCGACGTGAAGGCCGGTGACACGATCACGGTCAGCCAGCTGGACGCGAGCGCCTCGTCGAAGGCTGCCGCCCAGTCGGGCGCGCAGGCCTCGGCCCTCAAGGTCGATCCGCGCACCGTCACCCTGACCGTGTCCGGCATCCTCAAGACCGGCGGCAACGAAGACGGCTACGTGTACATGTCCAGCCAGGACATGAGCGCCCTGACGGGCCAGAGCGGCGCCGTGTCGCTCGCCGAGTACTCGATCGCCCTGGAAGGCGACCAGCTCAGCGCCATCGCCGACGCGATGAACGCCGCGAACCCCGACATTCACGCCCAGACCGTGCGCCGCCTCGCCCAGTCCGACACGGGCGTGCTGGCGATGCTGCGCTCCCTGCTCATCGTCATCACCGTCATCGTGCTCGCGCTGACCATGATCGGCGTGTCCACCACGATGATCGCCGTCGTCACCGAGCGACGCAACGAGATCGGCCTGCGCAAGGCCCTGGGCGCGACCGCCCGCTCCATCACCCGCGAGTTCATGGGTGAGGGCGTCATGCTCGGGCTCATCGGAGGCGTCCTGGGTGCCGGGGCCGGCTACGGCCTCGCCGTCCTCATCTCCACCTCCGTGTTCCACCGATCGATCTCGCTGCACCCCGTCATCCTCCTCGGCACGGTCGCCTGCTCGATCCTCATCGCCGTCCTCGCCTGCCTCCCGCCCGTGCGCCGCGCACTGGCCGTCGACCCCGCGCTCGTCCTGCGCGGAGAATGAGAGTCACCATGACCACCTCCACCGCCACCCCGGCCTCGTCGGCCCCCACGGACGCGCTGCTGAGCCTCGAGGGCGTCTCGAAGATCTACGGCGACCTGCACGCCCTCGACAACGTCTCCCTCGAGATCCCGCGCGGCCAGTGGGTCTCCATCGTCGGCCCCTCCGGCTCCGGCAAGACGACCCTCATGAACATCGTCGGCGCCATGGACACCGCCACCAAGGGCACCGTCATGCTCGACGGGCACGACATCTCCGACCTGACCGCCGACGAGCTCACCGAGGTGCGCTGCCGCACGATCGGCCTCGTGTTCCAGCAGTTCCACCTCATCGGCCACCTCACGGCCCTCGAGAACATCATGGTCGCCCAGTACTACCACTCGATGCCCGACGAGAAGGAAGCCCTCGAGGCCCTCGACCGCGTCGGCCTCGCCGACCGCGCCACGCACCTGCCGCGCCAGCTCTCCGGCGGCGAGCAGCAGCGCGTGTGCGTGGCCCGCGCCCTCATCAACTACCCCAAGCTGGTCCTCGCTGACGAACCCACCGGCAACCTGGACGAAACCAACGAGGAAATCGTTCTCGACCTGTTCAACCAGCTCCACCAGGACGGCACGACCCTCATGGTCGTCACCCACGACGCGCTCGTCGCCGAACAGGGCCAGCGCGAAATCCGGCTCGACCACGGTAAAGTCGTCAAGGAAACGTGGCACGACCACGATTTTGAACAGCGCGCCTCCGGCCTCGTCCTGCCTGGCCGCGATGGCGCCGCGCGCAGCGGAAAGGACAAGGTGCGATGACCACGCCCACCACGCTCGATACCCGATCCCGCTGGGTCGCCCCGGCCTCGTTCGCGGTCCTCGGTGCGCTCGGCGCGACCATCCTGGCCGCCTGCACGCCCACCACCGGCCTCGACATGAGCAAGCCGCTCAGCGACGGCACGTGGACCGCCCAGTCCAACGCCGACGACCAGGGTTCTATCGGCACCATCACCATCACCGTCGAAGGCGGGCGCATCACAGCCACCTCCTACGAGACGACGCTCGCCGACGGCACCGACAAGGGTGCTGAATACGGCAAGAGTTCGTCGGGCGAAGTCTTCAACGAGGACTACTACAAGAAAGCACAGGCCGCCGTCGCCTCCTACCAGGAGTACTCCGACAACCTCACCCAGGTCGGCGACCCCGCCAAGGTCGACGTCATCACCGGTGCCACCGTCGCCCACCAGCAGTTCGTGCAGGCCGCGATCCGCGCCATCGCCGCCGCCCAGGGCGTCTCCCCCGACGGTGCCGACGACATCGACATTCCCGGCCTCAACGACTCCACGAAGGACAGCGACGTCGACGGCTCCGACAGCTGAGCCCGTGCGCGCCGTGGGCTGCGTGGACTCTGCGGGTCCTGTGCGCTCTGGGGGTTCCGTGGGTGCCGTGCGGCCTGCGGGCGGCTCGGGGGACGAGGCCGTGGCTATTTCCTCGGGGTATGCCCGCGCTGCGGGTGCGTCGCATGCTGCGGCTGAGACGTGCGGTGATGCAGCCACCGATTCTCGCGGCGTCTCCGGCGCGTCGGGCACCGCAGAGAAAACGCTCACCGGTGTCGCTGCTCATGAGGGGGCTGCGGATGCTGCGCTGATGTGGCGCTCTTCCTTCCCAGCGATGGGCACCCGTGTCGACATCATCGGGTGGGGCGGCGAGGGCATGACTATCGTGAACGCTCTCGTCGAGGTCGTGGCACGCCACGAAGATCTGTGGAGCGTGTTCCGGTCATCCTCCGAGGTATCGCGGCTCAACGCTGCGTTCCGCGTGGATACCTCGTGCGTGTCAGATTCAGGGACTCTCGCGATCAATGGCGCGCATGGGAGCACCGACCCGACAGACGCTGCGACAGCTCCTGGAGCGTCCGCTGTGTCCTCCGACATAACCAAGAATTCTGATGCGCCGCATCCCACATGTCACCGCCCGCAACCATCCCGCGAAGGAGCCTGTGACGCGGGGGGCCGCCAGGGCCTCGTCGTCAGCGAAGAAACCGACCGGCTGCTGCGCGACGCGCTGACGCTCGCGGAGGCGACCGGGGGAGCGTTCAATCCGCTGGTCGGGCCGCTCGTTGCCGCGTGGGACGTGCGGGCCATGCGGGCCGCCTTCGTCGCGGGTACGCCGTTACCTTCCGCGCCGTCTGCTCGTGTCGTGGAGGCGGCGTTGCATGCCTCGTCGTGGCGCTTGCTGTCGCGCGTCGGCGAGAGGCAGTGGGCGCTGCGCAGCGTTGACGACTCTGCGTGTGGGACCGATACTGCCGACGTTGGCGCGCCCTGCGTGCCAGGCGACGGTACCCGCGATAAGCAGCGTGAACGTTCGTCAGGGCGGGGAGAGGATGCTGCTAATTCCAGCGGTGCTCGTTCCAGCGGTGCTCAAGACGTGGCACGCGTTGATGCCTCGGGCGCGCGTGCGCTGGTGGGCTTCGGGACGTTTACGGGCGCGGCTGTGCTTCCAGGCGATCAGGGGCGTGACGCGCTGAGTCCGCGCGTGGACCTCGGCGGGATTGCGAAGGGATACACGGCCGATGCATGCCGCGATCTCGCGGTGTCTATGGGGGCGCGCGGCGTCCTCGTGTCGGTGGGGACGTCGTCGGTGTCCGTGTTTGGGACTCGTGCCGACGGTTCTGCGTGGCGGGCAGGCCTGCGCGACCCGAACGGCGCGCCCACGGCCGTCTCTGGCGTCGTGGAACTTCCCGTGGGCGATATGGCATCCCTGTCAACGTCCGGCGACAACTTGGGGCCGCTGGGCAGCCTTTGCGCCGCGCGTGACGGCGAGCGTGGGGTTGCCGATTCTGCTGATGATCATGCTCGCGAGTGCGTACCCGAGCACTGCGATGACGCTCGTCCCGCCGATGGGAGCGGCGTCTCAGTGAACGCTGCCGCGCGTGAAACAACCCGTGAAACAGGTGTGGGTGGCTGTGTACATGGCGGTGCGCAGGGCGGTGGGGGCTGTGCTGGTGGTGATGCCAGCGGTGGCGTGTCAGGCGAGGGTTCTGTCGCGGGTGGTGCTGAGGCTCGCAGTGATGCCCGTACTCACGCCACTGTTATTGCTGCCGAGCTGGGCGCGCCCACCGGGGGAGGGCAGGCCTCGTCCCTGCGTGAAACACCCGTGTGTGCGACCGATGCTACCGTGTCCTCTCACGCCGATGGGGCGGCACCCTCCTCGCGCCTGCTGGACCACCACATCATCGACCCGCGCACAGGCTATCCGGCGCGTGCGGGGGTGCGCCAGGTGAGCGTGGTGGCAACGTCGGGGGTGCTGGCAGAAGCGCTGTCGACGGCCCTCCTCGTTGACCCGTCGCTGGATGTTGACGCGGTCGTGGCGCGCTGGGCTCGCGTGACGGGCACCCCGGCCTCGGCGCAGGTCGTTGGCCTGGTGCGGGCAGAGCAAGGGTGAGATCCAGGCGCGGTCCGGCCAGGTCGGTGCCCGCGGTGCGAGGGGCGGGGTGCGAAGGGCGGGCCCAGGTGGTCTACCCGCCAGACGTGATGTGACACTGCCGAGACTCGCAACCGAAGGCTCGAAGGGCGTGTTCGTTCCCGCTGTCGCTTGGTTGACGACCTCCATGCGGCGGAAGCCATGAGTGCTGGAGCCAACCGTGTGTTGTCCGATGCCCCTGTGATCGATCACCCGTCGAGGACCTACTGAGGTAACTGTGATGACCGCCAAGTGGGCGGTGTGAGGCACGGGATCGTTGTTGAGGTTGGCCTCGATAATTGCCGACGTGCTCCAGGAGTACTTCCGCTTTGTCACCATTGCGTGTGGACTGGTGTGCAGGGGATGAGCCGCCGGCGCTGCACCCGTTACGTGGCGCTGCACCCGAACAGAAGGGGTGTAATGCCTACGGTTCGGGTGCACTGCCCCTCAGGACAAGTGAAAGTGTGGTCGGTGTGTGCAGAGGTGACTGTGTTGCACAGAGGGGAGGGCTGCCTCGCACTCTATCCACAGTCCCTTGTTCGTGTCGCTGGTTATCCACAGGGGTTGATTGTCTTGATGATCTCAACTCGTAGGGCTGCGAGAATCCATATATGAGCAGCCACCAATTGACGGTCATTCGTTCCTCGGAGGCGTGTCGCATGGCGCATGAGGAAAAAGAATCAGGCGTTTTCTTACACGTGATGCGAGGATGCTACGTTCGAGTCGAAGATGCGCGTCTTCTTGACACTCCGTGGCGCACTTGGATAACAGTGGCGCGAGCTCGTCTCCTTGCCGTCCATGCGTTGGGGAGCGGGGATCGAGTATTCGTTGGTGCAAGTTCACTTGCTTCTCGAGGTATTCCTCTGTGGGAGGCGAATCCGGACGTATACGTTTGGGCTCCTACTCGGCGTGGGAGTAAGCCTCTCCGCGCTGTTCGCGCAGCAGGGGTGCTCGTACCCGGGGTCTCGGTGCGATGGTCTGTTGTGTCACCTCTTGAGAGAGAGCTACAGACTGTTGGTGGCGTCCTGGCTGAAGGCGTTATCGATGCGGCGGTGCGTATGGCTTGTTGGTCTGAGTCCCTGAGCGCATTTGTGGGGGTCTGCATGGTGTTGAATAGGCAGTCGTCCTTTGATCTCTTTTCGCAGGAAGAGTGTCGCGATCGGGCGCATGGGGTTCGGTCAGAGATGCTCGTGAGGCTCACGGAGTGGCGTCAACATAACGACAACATACCGGCGCGCCGAGCAGAAGCTCTCATCCGAGCCGCTGATCCGGGGTGTGATAATCCTGCCGAGGCCGCCTTGCTATGGGTTGTGAAGTCCGTTTGTGCGTTCGAAGTGGTGACCCAGTATGAAATCGTTGTCAACGGGCGGCGGTACTTTGCAGACATCGCGATTCCTGGTCTCATGATCATTTTCGAGTTCGATGGGATCGGAAAGCTCGGAAAGAATGATGCCGACTTTGCTCAGGCGAAACGTGAATGGATTCAACGTGAAAATGATCTGCGCAGTGCTGGTTGGACAATCTATCGGGTGTCCTGGCCGGATTATGAGGACTTAGTGCGACTGAGAGCCTGGGTGACTGAGTTATTAGCGCCATACCAAGCATCGATCCCCGCATCGGCACAGCGCTTGTGGGCGGTTCCAACGCAGGCCTGCGACGGCCCGAATCGGCGGTTTCACGTGGGTACATCCCGACGGTGGTCGTAAGGGTCATGAACATGATCGGAGGCGCTGCACCTGTTATGAGGCGCTGCACCTGTTACGTGGCGCTGCACCCGTTACGTGGCGCTGCACCCGAACAGAAGGGGTGTAATGCCTACGGATCGGGTGTAGCGCACGCCTTAACAAGTAGATTCGCGACCTGACCGCGCGCGTCGTCAAGATATGCATAGCCACGATCTGTCAGCGGCGGAGGGGCCTGGTTGCGGTGCCGGTGGGTGGGGGTAGTAGGGCTTGGAGGGGTGTCGGGATGATGCGTTAAACCGTACGTCGGCATGCCGAGCGCCGCTGGTGTGGGGGTGTCGGAGGGGCCTGGTTGCGGTGCCGGTGGGCGGTGGCAGGGCCTGGCCGGGCTTCGAGACGACGCGCTGAGCAAAGCTCGCGGCGCGGACGGCGAGCGGGCGGGCCGCCGCCCGCCGACACGCCAGGCAGCCCGGCCCCACAGTTAGGCGTGTCGGTGCCTGGAATGCCAGCGGTGCTGCAAGCAACACTGCGGGGGCCGCCGCCCGCCGGCACGCCAAGCAGCCCGGCCCCACAGTTAGGCGTGACGGTGCCCGGAGCACCCGTGGAACCACACACCACCGCCGGCAATCAGCCAGAATACGCAGCCAGCAGCGTCGCCAGGTGGACGCCCCCGCGGCCCGCGAGCTGGGCTGCCTGGGTGCGGCACGAGAAGCCGTCCGCCAGATACACCGCGTCCGGCTGCGCATCAAGCGTGGGCAGCAGCGAATGCGATGCGACCGCGACTGACAAGTCGTAGTGTCCCGCCTCCATGCCGAAGTTACCGGCCAGGCCGCAGCAGCCTTCGAGTCGGGTCACGCGCGCACCCAGCGACTCGAGCAGCGCCTGGTCGGTGTCCCACCCCATGACGGAGTAGTGGTGGCAGTGCGGCTGCGCGACGATCTCGACGCCCTCCAGGCTCGGCAGGCGGCGCGCGGACGCTGGCATCGCCGACAGAACCTCGGCGAGCGTTCGCGTCGCGCCCGACACGAGCGCCGAGCGCGGATCCTCGGGCAGCAGGTCGAGCAGGTCGTCGCGCAGTACTGCCGTGCACGAAGGCTCAACGCCGACGATTGGGATTCCCGACGCCGCGAAGGGTGCGAGCACACTGAGCAACGACGTCAAGTGTTTCTTCGCGCCCGTCAGCTGACCCGTCGTAATCCACGTGAGTCCGCAGCACGCGTCCGGAGCGACGATGGGCGCAAACCCGTTCGCCTCGAGCACGTCGACGACCGCGCGCGCCCCAGCATCGTCCAGGGTCTGGCTAAACGAGTCCGCCCACACGAGCGCATACGGCCGCCCGCTGGGGTCGCGCGGGCCGCTCAGGATCGGGGAGTCCGCCATCGACGAGGCAGTGGCCGCTTCGCGCTCGCGGGCAGAGTCAGACGAGGCCGTGGTGCCGCCGCGCTCGCGGGCAGAGTCAGACGAGGCCGTGGTGCCGCCGCGCTCGCGGGCAGAGTCAGACGAGGCCGTGGTGCCGCCGCGCTCGCGGGCAGGGTCAGACGAGGTCGGGGCTGCATCGCGCTCGCGGGCCTCAGAAATGGGATTGAAAGCGTCAGAAACGTGATTGGAAGCAACGGAAACGTGATCCGAAGCGCCGGAAATGGGATCCGATGAAGCAGACGCAGGAACGCTACCTGCCAGCAGGTTGCGGCGGCGGGCCCACGCGGTGAAGGTGCCGGACTGGAGGGCGGGCATGCCTCGGCGAGGATCGAGGCCGATGACACGGAAGGCCAGCGAGCGCAGGGGAGCGACCGACATGACGACGTTCGCGATGCGTGCCAGGCCGGGCACACGCGCGGTGACGCGGGTGAGGCGCGGCAGCCAGCCGAGCGTGTAGTGGCTGAGGGGGCGCATGCGTCCCCGGTAGGTGCGGAAGAGCGCTTCGGAGCGGTAGCGGGCCATGTCGACGCCGG
>ERZ1674245.655-NODE-655-length-11232-cov-19.516060_pt1 | contig 11232 bp, 10 predicted proteins | sample MGYA00581205_ERZ1674245 | MGnify/ENA primary metagenome ERZ1674245 (study PRJEB41354, sample SAMEA4873314) | human saliva metagenome | biome: human-associated habitat [ENVO:00009003]; feature: mouth environment [ENVO:08000002]; material: saliva material... | reverse complement strand
ATCAACATCTTCATTCTCATTATCATAATGCGATAAAGCATCCAATAAGATAGATTTATCCTCTTCTCTACGATAGGAAGCTAAAGCTTTCAGTGCCTGATAGGTTTGTTCTTTAAGAACGATCTCCTTTATCCTTGCATAATAGCTTTCCTTTGGTGGGAGTCTCAATAAAAGTTTCTTTGTATATTGATATTTGGACAATCCGGGTGTATAGAGTGCTAAAGAGTCATTACGCAAAGAATCTTCCTTACTAATGACTGTCTTATCTCTGCATGACTGAACATTACGTAAGAACACACTACCAGCATATTCCTCTTCTATAACATCATCTGACCGCACATAAATCTTCGTCGTATCAGTATAATTCGAGAGTAATATTTCCTCTAAGTGTGCATACTTTCGACGTATCAAAGCATCTGTAGCTGCAAGTCGAACACTCACAGAATAACTCCTGTTAGTAAGTTCGCAAAGTTCTTTCGTAGTACATAATGAATCTAATAAAGACTGCACCACAGGAAAAGCTCTTGGTCCTTTGCATGTTTTAATATAAGTCGTATCAATACAATCCAACAGACTATCTACATTCAGATAATACTGTCTACCATTAGTATTTTGCATTTCATAGGATGTTCCAGTTCTATTCAACAGAAAGAGAACCTTCGCTATCTGCTCCTGTCGCTTGTCTGTACATGCAACCAACAGCATACATATTGATAGGAAAAACAGGATTTTCTTCATACGATACAACAAATATCTCGGTACGGAATAAACGTCTCCTTAGACAGCAAAGATACTAAATTATTCACAAAGACATGCCTTTCAATCACATTCCTTCACCTTATTATATCCCGAGCTGAATGCTCAACACCACCTTCACAAACACCCTTCTCGAATTCTTTTCATGATAAAAAATATTTTTCGTCACGACAAGAAAGATTTATTTTCACGACAAGAAAGATTTATTTACGTGACAATAAATATGTGACAACACGTCATGTGGAAATTTATCGCAGGGCTATACCAGTGTAAATAGTACCAAATCCTTCCTTTAGAATACGTGCTGAGAAGAAGTCGGAAGCATTATCATAGGTGCAGATAGCCGCCTGAAGGATGTTAGCAGTTGGTACACCGAGTTCTTCTAATTGAAGTTGATTACAGAGCGGAAGGTCGATATGCCATTTCTCATACATCCTTGCAATACGTTCCATAGGGAAGCCTGCTTCTGAAAAGGCGTCATATACCTCCTGACCAACCTCAAAGTTCTTTAATGAGATACATGGTCCTACAATCGCCTTAAGCTCCTTTGGGTTGGTACCGTACAGTTCTGTCATCTTACGAAGTGTATGTTGAGCGATACGTTGCACCGTGCCACGCCAACCGGCATGGGCTGCCCCAATAGCAGAGTGAACGGGGTCGTAAAAAAGAATAGGAACACAATCGGCCGTATGAACACCAATGCAAACGTTACGACAATCGGTAACGACAGCATCTTTCCCTTCTTCTCTCTCATACTGTTCAGCGGCTGAAAGATGGAAGAAATCATCTGTCACGGTAAGACAGTGCGTCTCATGTATCTGATGAAGACGGACAATCTTATCTGCTTGAACACCAATCTCTGCAGCTACGGCCTGCAGATTCTCGGCTACAGCAGACGGTTCATCCCCCCGATGAGGGTTGATATTGAGTGTAGCAAGTTTCTCCTTGCTAACACCGCCATGGCGGGTAGTACTAAAGCAGACTACCTCGTCGGCAAGATTAAAGTAATGCAGAACAGGCTTAATCATCCGTATATTCAAAATCTTCGAGGTCTTCCACCTCATCTAACTCGTCTATTCCAACCTCTTCAACATCATCTATATCAGCATCCTCAGCCGCTAACTCGGCTGCAAAACGTGACATATCCTTATCACGATGGACAAGTGTGTCTTCTGAAAGAATACCTTGTAGCTTATTACTCTCAGCGTTCAGTTCCCTCCATAGAATATCTTTCAGCTCATCAAGGCCTTGTCCAGTAACAGCTGAAATGAAGACTACAGGAAGGTCGGTTGGCAATGTCTCGCGCAGCATCTCAATGAGTTCATCGTCAAGAAGGTCGCTCTTTGTTACCGCTAAAACACGGTGCTTGTCGAGCATCTCAGGATTAAACTGCTGCAACTCATTAAGTAGTATCTCATACTCACGCTTGATGTCGTCTGTATCCCCTGGTACCATAAAGAGGAGAAGGGAGTTACGCTCGATATGACGGAGGAAGCGCAAGCCGAGTCCCTTGCCTTCGCTTGCCCCTTCAATGATACCTGGAATATCGGCCATCACGAAGCTCTGGTTGTCACGATAGCTGACAATTCCTAACGAAGGTTCCATTGTTGTGAAGGGATAGTTGGCTATCTTGGGCTTTGCACTTGAGAGAGAAGAAAGCAAAGTAGACTTACCTGCATTCGGGAAACCCACCAGACCGACATCGGCCAGCAACTTCAACTCAAGAATAACAGTCATCTCCTGCATTGGTTCACCTGGTTGTGCATAACGGGGAGCCTGATTTGTGGATGTACGGAACTGAAAGTTACCCAATCCACCACGTCCACCTTTCAACAGCAATACCGTCTGTCCGTCGTGCATAACATCACAGACATACTTGCCCGTCTCGGCATCATAGACAACAGTACCACATGGAACGTCGATATAAACATCCTTACCATCCGTACCATGACACTTGTCACGACCTCCATTACCACCATGTTCAGCATAAATGTGACGCTGAAACTTCAAGTGCAATAGCGTCCAATAATTGTGGTTACCACGCAGATAAACGCTCCCACCTTTGCCACCGTCGCCACCATCTGGCCCACCATTAGGGTTATACTTCACATGACGAAGGTGCATGGAACCTCTACCTCCCTTACCAGAGCGGCAGTATATCTTTACATAATCAACAAAATTCGAATCAGCCATAGCAAGTGATGAATGTTAGAGAATAGTATGAATAATAGTTTATATCAACTGACCTTTTATTATTTAAGGTCTAATTAGCAAAAAGCTGATAGGCTTTAGGAAAAGACAATACATATAGTATCTGCCCATACCTAACACCTATCAGCCAGTATATTAAAGTTCTTCAATAACAGACGCAATACGTGCGAAGATATCATCTACAGTTCCGAGACCTGCCACATGATGGTGGATATTCTCATCCTTGTACCAGTCGATTAATGGAGAAGTCTGATTGTGATACACGTTAAGACGCTTCTTAATAGTCTCCTCGTTATCGTCTGAACGACCACTCTGCTGTCCACGGAGAAGTAGACGCTTCATCAACTCGTCCTCTGGAACAAATAGTTCAATCATTGCTGCTACGTTGTGACCACGCTCAGCCAGCATCTTCTTCAATGCTTCTGCTTGTGGGATAGTGCGTGGGAAACCATCAAAGATAACTCCCTTATGCTCCTTTCCAAAGCTGTCATAGACGCTTGCAAGGATGTCTATCATCAACTCGTCAGGAATGAGCTGACCATTGTCAATGTAACCTTTTGCCGTTTTACCGAGTTCTGTACCATTCTTTATCTCATTACGAAGTACGTCACCTGTAGAGATATGACCGAACCCATACTTCTCAATCATCCTGTCGCTCTGAGTGCCTTTACCTGCACCTGGCGCACCGAAAATCACAATATTCTTCATTATTCTTGTACTAATGTGTATATATCCCTTAAGTTACGACCCTCTTGATCGTAGTCGAGTCCATAGCCAACGATAAAGTCGTTTGGTATTTCAATAGCTGCATACTCTATGTTCAAAGGTACTGTAAGCTTACCTGGCTTCAATAGTAAGGTTGTAATATGTAGTCCTGCTGGCTCACGTGTACCAAGTGTCTCGAGCATACGCTTCATCGTTGCACCTGTATCAACAATATCTTCTACAATGATGACCTCCCTGCCACGGATGTCTTCATTCAAACCGATAATCTCCTTGATAGTGCCTGTTGAAGTAACACCCTGATAAGAGGCTAACTTGACAAAAGATATTTCACATGGGATAGTGATATTCTTCATCAAGTCAGAGGCATACATAAAAGAACCATTCAACACGGCAAGGAACAATGGTTTCTTACCTTCAAAATCCTTATTAATACGCTCTGCTACCTGTTTCACCCTATCCAGAATCTCCGCTTCTGGGATAGAAGTCTCAAACGTTTTATCCTTAATTGTTACGCGACTCATGCTTCTTTATTTATAATTTAGCGCAAAATTACGAAAATAATACCAAACTATCCGCATTTATTTTGTAAATTTGCCATCGTTATGAAGATATTTACAAGTGCCCAGATTCACGAACTGGACAGATACACTATAGAGCATGAACCAATCAAGTCGATTGACTTGATGGAACGTGCGGCCAAGGCTATTACTCGTGCTATCACTGAGGAATGGTCTACAAACACGCCAATTGTTGTCTTTGCAGGCCCTGGAAACAATGGTGGCGACGCCCTTGCTGTGGCCAGATTACTGATAAATGAAGGGTATAAGGTAAGTACATACCTCTTTAATATCACCAATCATCTATCGGAAGACTGCGTAACCAACCGTCAGCGACTGCTTGATGGTAAGCATGCAAAGGACTTTACTGAGATTACAGCAAAGTTTGATCCACCAGAGCTGACCGCTGACACTTTGGTTATTGACGGTCTCTTCGGATCTGGACTCAACAAGCCTTTGGCTGGAGGATTTGCTTCTTTGGTGAAATATATCAATCAGAGTCCTGCAAAGATTGTAAGTATTGATGTGCCATCAGGCCTGATATCTGAAGACAACACTTATAATGTACGTGCCAATATCATCCATGCTACACTCACGTTGACCCTCCACGAGCGGAAACTCTCCTTCCTGTTCGCTGATGCACAGCAGTTTATTGGTAGACTGAAAGTACTTGACATTCGTTTAAGTCAGGAGTTTATTCAAAAGACAGAAGCACAGTTTTATGTATTAGAAGAGAGCGACATTCGTTCACGTCTTATCCATCGGGACGATTTCTCACACAAGGGAGACATGGGGAATGCGCTTATCATAGCTGGTAGTTATGGTATGTCTGGGGCAGCAATATTATCTGCTCGTGCTTGTCTACGCTGTGGTGTGGGCAAGACCACCGTACATACACCCAAGAAGAACTACGACATCATGCAGATTGCAGTCCCTGAAGCAGTCTTACAGATGGACCACGAGGAGACAGCCTTTACCGAAGCCGTTGATACAGATGACTTTGATGCATTAGCCATTGGGCCTGGCCTGGGCAGACAAGAGCCTACAGCGATTGCGATGATAGCACAGATAAGACGTGCGCAATGTCCTATTGTTGCAGATGCGGATGCTTTGAACATCCTTGCAAGCCATCGTGCATGGATGCAACAACTACCAAAGGGAATCATAATGACACCTCATGCGAGGGAACTCGACCGCCTGACAGGCTCTCCAGCCAATGCTGATTACGAGCGTCTCCACCGTACACGTGAGTTGGCAAAGTCGTTACAAGCCTACATTATACTTAAAGGACATAACAGTGCACTATGCCTTCCTAATGGCAACGTTATCTTCAACTCCACTGGTAATAGCGGTATGGCAACAGCTGGAAGTGGTGATGTACTCACCGGCATCATCACAGCCCTCCTTGCACGTGGCTATCATCAACAGAACGCTTGTATGGTGGGAATGTACTTACACGGCCTTGCTGGCGATTTAGCCGCTAAAGACTTAGGTAAGGAAAGCCTTGTAGCAAGTGATATCATCAACTATCTTCCTAAGGCCTTTAAGCTCTTGGATGATTAGCCAATCACCCACCCGTAGCCTATTATAATAAGGTATTAGTCTACGAGACATCGTTTCTTAGAAAACGAAATAACCAAAAAGCGGCAGCTCCAAAAGGAACTACCGCTTATTTTTATATCTAATCAAACTGATCTCAACTGACAATTAGTCGCAGTTAACGAGCTTGTTATCAGAACCAAGAACATCAGTGATCTTGTGCTTGTAAAGGTCCTCCATGTACTCACGAGCCTTACCACAGTACTGACGTGGGTCGAAGTACTCAGGATGTTCATCAAATGTTTGACGAACGCCAGCAGTAAAGGCAAGACGAGAGTCAGAGTCGATGTTAATCTTACAAACAGCACTCTTAGCAGCCTGACGGAGCTGATCCTCTGGGATACCTACAGCGTTTGGCAACTTACCACCGTGCTCGTTGATGATGTCAACATACTCCTGAGGAACAGAAGAAGAACCGTGGAGAACGATTGGGAAGCCTGGGAGCTGCTTCTCAATAGCTGCGAGAACGTCGAAAGCCAATGGAGGAGGAATCAAACGGCCAGTCTTTGGGTCACGTGTACACTGCTCTGGAGTGAACTTGTAAGCACCATGAGAAGTACCGATTGAGATAGCCAAAGAGTCACAACCAGTGCGAGTAGCGAAGTCAACAACCTCTTCTGGCTTTGTATAGTGAGATACCTCAGCAACAACGTCATCCTCAACACCAGCTAGAACACCGAGCTCAGCCTCAACAGTTACATCATACTGATGTGCATATTCAACAACCTTCTTTGTCAAAGCAATATTCTCCTCGTATGGAAGAGCAGAACCATCAATCATCACAGAAGAGAAGCCGAAGTCTACACAAGACTTACATGTCTCGAAGCTATCACCGTGGTCAAGGTGAAGTACAATCTCTGGATGATGGCAACCCAACTCCTTTGCATACTCTACAGCACCCTCTGCGAGGTAACGAAGTAGAGTCTGGTTAGCATACTTACGAGCACCCTTAGATACCTGAAGGATAACAGGTGACTTCAACTCAGAAGATGCTTTGATAATAGCCTGAAGCTGCTCAAGGTTATTAAAGTTGAATGCTGGGATAGCATAACCGCCTTTGATGGCTCTCTTGAACATCTCACGTGTGTTCACGAGACCTAATTTCTTGTAATCTACTACCATAATTTCTATTATGCTTAAAAAATTAAAATTAATAAGTCTATACCTATTTTGTATTTGCAAAAGTACGGTTTTATTTTCTCATAACCAAGACATCACACATATTTAATAGCCTTTAAGTGTTAAAATCCCTAACAAATACTCGTTGCCTCAAGATTATAGGTTAATAGGCTTATTAGCACCGTCTGTCTAATAAGCCTATTCTATTACTTCTCTGATGAGTCGAGAACTCGCCAAATAACTGACGCTACTGCACCGCCAACAAACGGTCCGACAATGAATATCCATAGGTTACTCCATGCTGCTGAAGGACCTCCTGCGAACTTAACAAACAAAGCTGGACCAAATGAACGTGCTGGGTTGACTGATGTTCCTGTATAACGAATACATACAAGGTGTACGAGGATGAGCGACAAACCTATTGCTAATCCTGCAAACTTACCTGTTGTACCATTGGTCTTTGACGTTGCACCCAACACTACAAGTACGAATACGCATGTAAAGATAATCTCTGCAAGTAGACCACTTACGACACTTATCCCTTCTTGCAACCCATTTGCACCTAAGCCTGCACCTGCGGCTGCAAAGCTACTACCGGCATTCGTGACAAGGAGGAACAGTAGTGCTGCACCTATCAGACCGCCAATAAACTGGAACAACATGTACATCACGCAGTCTTTCGCACTCATACGACCACTAAGGAAGACACCGAGTGTAATCGCTGGATTAATATGACAACCAGAGATACCCCCTATCGTGTAAGCCATTGCGACTACAGAAAGACCAAACGCAATGGCTGTTCCAACTACAGCTGCTTGATTGTTAACAGGGTCACAACCCAAAGATACAGCTGCGCCACAGCCCATGAGGACCAATACCATTGTACCGATCATCTCAGCTAAATACTTCTTCATAACTCTCTTCGATTTTAATTAATATTTATTTATCCTGACTTTAATGTCTTTAGAATGGTTAATTCGCTGTATAAACGCTTTCGCCTACGATTTATTATATCGGTCGTCTACTTTTTGAAAGTTTTTGGTTTATATCAAGAGAAACACGGCCTTTACTTCATAAAAAGCCGTACCTTTGCAAAGAGATTCATGCGTCTCAATAAGAATTAGATGTTTTCCACAACCGGAAATACAAAGAATAAAGTATTAAAGCAATATGAAGTATAAGATGATAGTGCTCGACTTGGACGGCACACTGACCAACAATAAAAAACTCATAACCTCTCACACCCAACAAGCCCTCATGCTGGCACAGGCTGCTGGAGTGCATGTCGTACTGGCATCTGGCCGCCCCACATACGGTATCGTCCCTTTGGCGGAGGAGTTAAAACTGAAAGAAAACAACGGTTATATCCTCGCCTTCAATGGAGGAAAGATTATCGACTGCACGAACAACAACGTTCTTTTTGAACAGAAGTTGGACGAGCAGCTTGTTCCTCTGCTCTATCAAGAAGCGAAGAAGGCTAATATGGAAATCTTAACCTACCAAGGGGAGGGTATTGCGGCTACCAACAAAGACGACAAATACGTACAACACGAGGCTTTCATCAATAAGATGCCCGTCATGCAATACGATGATTTCCTTCATCAGTTGGTCTATCCTATCAACAAATGTCTCATTGTTGGCGACCCTACCCCACTCCATGAGTTAGAATTAAGATTGTCTAAAGAGTTGGAAGGGAGGATGGATGTCTATCGTTCGGCCGACTTTTTCCTTGAGTGTGTACCGCTCGGCATCGACAAAGCCCGCTCTCTCGACCGCCTCATCTCGTCGCTTGGTATTAGCCGCGAGGAGGTTATCGCCTGCGGTGACGGGTATAACGACCTTAGTATGATACGCTTTGCAGGACTCGGCGTAGCGATGGCGAACGCTGCAGAAGACATACAGAAAGAGGCCAACTTCGTCACCTTATCGAATGAAGAAGATGGTGTGGCACATGTCATCGAACGCTTTATTCTTCCAACTGAGTAGGCGAATTAAATTAGTTAACATCACTAAGACTGAATTATGTTCATGAAAAGAAATATTTTTCTTCATGAACATAAATATTTTTTATCGTGAAAAGAAATATTTCTCTTCATGAAAAGAATTCGAGAACAAGCTAAAGTCGACCAGTCCTAATAGTCGATTTAGCTTATTATTTACCCTTATTAAACACGCTGAAAACGACAAGATAGCTGCTCACCGACTGTCTTATCCTGCCCTCAACTTACTCGACTATTCAAAAGACATTGGGCTTTAAGATTCCTTTCAGTAAGTATGTAGCATTCTGATTACGGGCTACTCCCTTGGTAATCTTATACGAATAGGTAATATCCTCACCTAATTCTATCTCAAAACAATAGTTATGAAAACGCCCCTCATACTCGTTCTCCATCTTTGAAAGCTCAAGGTCGTGCGTAGCAATGACGCCTGTTACATTGCGTTCGGCGATGTATTGTAAGAAAAGACGAGACCCATTCAACTTGTCGAGGGAGTTTGTTCCCTTCAATATCTCGTCCAAAATAATCAGACTTGGTACATCATCACGCAACGAGCCTAACAACTTCTTCAAACGAAGCAACTCCGCATTGAAATAAGAAATACCATGGGTAAGGTCGTCCGTGGTGCGCATACTCGTGAAAAGATGGAACGCTGAGACCTTCAACTCGTCTGCAAAGACGGGCAAACCATTCATCGCTAAGAGGTAATTAATACCTAATGAACGAAGGAAAGTACTCTTTCCTGCCATATTCGCACCCGTGACGATGTAGTACTCATGGTCGTGAATAGTGAAGTCGTTTGCCACAGCCTTCTCGCCAAGGAAGGGATGATAAAGACCTTTCGCTTCGTAGACGACCTTATTCTCCTCGCTGATTTCGGCTTTTACAGCTCTATCTTCATTCAGCCGATAGTTACCCATTGACACCAAAGCATCAAAGAGATTAAGACCATCAATCCACTCTTTTGTGCGTTGCTCATACGTGTGTTGCCAACGAAGGAACAGTCTTACAATCGTAAGATCAATCAAGGCAAAACTGTTGAAGATAAACACCCCGACCTCATTACTTCTGTTGTCTATCTTTTGTAAGATAAGTTCTAACTGCTCAAAGGAGGCCTCTGCACCCGAAAGCTGTGCTTTCAACGCTTGGAGTTCAGCCGACTTAAACTCAGTCGTGTTAATCAACTTCAATACTTGCAAGTAACCATCTACCTGTGCGTGTACCTTTGCTATCAGTTCAGAAATGACACGCATGTACTTATGTCCACAAAGGAAAGAGAACATAAAGTTGAACATTCCCCACCATAGAGGGAGTAAAGAGGGAACCAAACCCATAATAGAAAGTACGATACTCACGTAGAAACCGAGTAAGTCGGCATAACAGAAATAACGCAAGAGAGGGTTGTGGAAAATCGTTGGAAAAGTCTGCTGATGAATAGCCGTCAGTGCTTTCAACACTTCTGCTGTATTAATTCGCTCTTTAACGCCCAAAGACTTGAAGGAAGACAAGAATGCTTCGTCTTGTCCTAACTCGTCAATAGCAGCCATTCTCATGCGTATCTGTCCGACAAGTTCCTCCCTTTTCGTATGTCCCCACTCAGTAGACAGACAGGCAGCCAACTGGTCGCTACCACCAGTAGAGATGGTGCGGTTCATCCTTTGAAACAGTGATCCTGCCCCGAAGACATCCATATCAAAGGTATAAGGATGTTGCGGATTAACATATTGTTCGCCAGCTTCAAAGCCAGAGAAATTGCCATTCTGATAGTCTATCTCATTCTGATAAACTCGCAGTAGTGCCTCTCCGTGCTTTATCTTTCGGTCGTTCAATACGTCACGATGACGGATGTAAAGATAGAAAAACAAGGCGGCTACGGCACAGAGGAGTATCCAAGCTGCATTAGCCAATAGCGTGTAGAGAACTACAAAGCCAATGGCAACTAAAAAGGAACCGATTTCTGTCAAAATAAAAAACCGATTACGACTACGGAGAGAGGCGAGTTGAGCATTCATCTCTTCCGCTTTATGCTGATACAAATCAGTTAAGTCTTTATTCATACTTACACCTATATAATATTAAAGGAGACCTTATTTTGTCACTACCTCTTTGCTCACTCGACCGTCACTGTACCTCACGATGTTAATTCCCCTTTGTGGAGTCGTGATGCGTCGACCGTCAAGCGTGTAGCGTCCTACCACTACTTCGCTACGAGTACCATCTGAAACAGAAGAGATGGCAGTGGGCTTTGGTTCAGAGATAACACACTT
>ERZ1674245.653-NODE-653-length-11245-cov-6.511260_pt1 | contig 11245 bp, 16 predicted proteins | sample MGYA00581205_ERZ1674245 | MGnify/ENA primary metagenome ERZ1674245 (study PRJEB41354, sample SAMEA4873314) | human saliva metagenome | biome: human-associated habitat [ENVO:00009003]; feature: mouth environment [ENVO:08000002]; material: saliva material... | reverse complement strand
GCTTTACACCGCTTAAAGGTGCAGGGGCTTATTTTCACCCGTCACACCCCTATATATATACGCACGCGCGCGAAAAGCACCCCGAAGCACCACCATCAGAAGCCCCACAAGCAGGGCTAAGAGCCACCCGATGGCAAAAATGTTCAAGGCACGCAAAAATTTTTCACGCTGAAAATCAGCGACTTATACGCCAATGCAAAGAAATCTTCTGAAAACCTCTTGTTCATTCAGAAACTTTCTGTATCTTTGCAGTGTAAAGGATGAGCAACAACAACGCCACCTTCACAACAGAGCTCTTTGACATACTTGATACAGGCGACAATAATAGATAACTCACGTGGGTGCAATGCCCACACAGTGATTAACAAATAGCTTGCAAGGTCAGACTTAGCGTGCTGACCGCTGAATGGCTAACGACCACCACCCCGCCCCTCGCAAAGGGCTTGCAAGCACAGATAAACAACAAACACCACTAAACAAGAACAACCACTATGAGTACAGAAAGAAAGAGCACGCTCAGCCGTGTATTTAGCCTCGCTTGGCAGTTCGTCAAGCGCAACGGGTTCACCCTCAGCGAAGCCCTCAAGACAGCGTGGGCAAACATCAAGCTACACGCAAAGATGCAGAAGGGTATCGTCAAGTTCTACTATCAGAAAGTAGACGGCAGTATCAGAGAAGCCTATGGCACTCTTAAAAGCGAGCTTGTCCCCGACACGAAGGACAGCGGGCGCAAGGCTAACCCAACGTGCCAAACCTACTACGACACAGAGCGCCAAGAGTGGCGATGCTTCAAGGTAGCGAACCTCATCCACTAACCCTCATAGGGGTAGCCCCAGTAGCTCACAAGGCGAGCGGGCTACCCCACCTAAAAGATACAGCTATGTACATAGAAGAGAGAGCGTCCTACGACGAGGTAGACGAGAGCTATATCCAAGGCTTAGTAGACGAGATGGCACACGCCTTTTTTGAGGGCGGTGAGTACGTTGAAGCGGTCATCAAGATAGACGACGACCCACGAGTAAACGGCACATCTGAGCTTATCGTGCTGTTTGAGTTGGACGGACAAGAGCTAACCGCCAGCTACAAGTACAAGACCGACAACAGCAAGGTCAAGGACTTCCCCGCTTTTGACGAAGCGGACATCAGCAAGACATTAAGATGGTCGCAGAGCTATTATGACGAGTGCAACCCCAGTGACGACGGCATAGCCGATACCGAGTATTGGCTAAATATGACTTACAGATAATCCCCCAGACTTATGAAACCCCTATCAGATAAGGCGATACTCAAGGTGTCGCTATCCCTCACAGTAGTATCCTTCGTCTGCTTCGCTTGCGGTCTGCACTTTAACGACTTCGAGCGCATCGTGGTGCAGATCCTTGCACCGGTGGTAATGCCCAGCATCATCAACGAGATGATAGGCATAACGGACGAGGGCGACTATTAGCCCTACCCATTGTAGAGATGGTTTTCTTTCATAGTGTTTTTTGTTTTACAGGGCGGGCAAATCCGTGAGGACTAACCCGCACGCCAAAAATTGACACTCACGCCAGCAATTACGAGCTGGCGTACCATCTACGGGTGGCCTCACCCCCGTAGGCTTTAGCTTTTTTCTATTATAACATACTGCAAGCGTCCGCCCCTAATGGTGGAGGGCGAATTGCACAGCGTGATTAGCCCGTGAGGGTCGGTCGCGCTACAAAGTGAACAACATTTCCCACCACTAATTTTCAGCTACTATGTTACAGACATTCTTCACGGTCAACCCCATAGCCTGGGTAGACCTACCACCCCTCCCCTTTGACAAGTACAGCGAGCGAAGAGTGGCAGAGGCTACTATCGGTGGCACACTGCTCTCTGTTCGTGCCGTAGTGTACGAGGTAGAGAGAGGCGAGACGACCTGCCTCTTCATAGCTCGCATCAACGGCATATCTATGGGCGTAGAGTTTGCCACGCTTGACGATGTCAAGCGCTATGTATACGACCTCTTGCAGGCGTATATAGCCTCTCTTATCAGCCCAGCCGTCAAGACGGACGAAGCGGACTACACAGAAATCACCAACGACTAACCACAGAATAGATATGAGCCTTATTAAGCGATACTTCGAGCTGGAGACTCCCAGCTGTGTGAAGATGATGATCTACGGGCAGAGCGGGATGGGTAAGACCACGCTCGCCCTCTCAGCCCCACGCCCCCTGCTTCTCGACTTTGATGGCGGGGTGAAGCGTGTGAATATAGCGCACGTCAAGGACGTAGGCACGGTGCAGGTCAGCTCGTGGGCAGAGGTCAATGCGGTGCTCCAAGAAGACCTTAGCGGGTTCGACAGCATCGTAGTAGACACCGCTGGTAAGATGATGGACTTCATCATCACCCACGTCTGTGGCTTCCGACAGCCTCAGCTACGAGATTGGGGGGCGATTAACCTCGAGGTGCAGAACTTCGTGCGTAGCATCTCAGCGCTGAACAAGAATATCGTCATCGTAGCTCACCGAGACGTGCGAAAAGAGGGCGATACGAACGTGTTCATCCCAGCTATCCGAGAGAAGACCTACAACGCCCTTGTGGCAGAGCTTGACCTGCTCGGCTACATGGAGACTAAGACCGAGAATGGCGTAGTCAAGCGCAGCATCACCTTTGACCCCACCCCTCGCAATGATGGTAAGAACACCTGCGGGCTACCTTCGGTGATGATTATCCCCGAGATTATCAACCGAGCGAACGGGCAGACGACCGCCCCCAACGACTTCATCCAAGCGCAAATCATCGAGCCGTATAAGGCTATGATTGAGGTCAAGCGCTCCGAAGCCCACAAGTACGAGAATGTGATGGACGAAATCAGAGAAGCTATCGAGCTTGTCACTGACGAGGCGAGCGCAAACGACTTCATCGAGCGTATCGATGAGTACGAGCATATCGGCTCCAGCAAGAAGCAGGCGGGCATCCTCATCAACGAGAAGGCTAAGAGCCTCGGGCTTGTCCTGAATAAGTCTACCAAGCGATATGAGCCAGCAGAAGCAAAGTAGCTCAGTGGTGCGCTATCAGCTCTACCCCTCACTTATTGACGCTTACACGAACTACTCCCAGTCCGAGGTAATCTACAATAAGTATTGGGGTGGGGCTGAAAGCCCTGCCCTCACGCTCGAAGAGTACGAGGCGCAGGCGTTCCAAGACCTCATCGACAAGATCAACAGAGTACCCAAGGATCTCATCAAAGCGGACGTCGGCACAGCGTTCAACGAGCTGGTAGACTGCCTTATCCTCGGGCAGAAATCCCCGAAGATGGAGGTAGAGAAGCTCTGCGACGAGGCAGGCAACGTAGTCTCTCTCAAGGCGCACTACAATAAGCGCACATTCATCTACCCCGTGGACGTCGTTAGGCTCTTTGCGAACAACTACAAGGGGGCTATCCCTCAGATGTTTGTTGAGGGCGTGCTACCGACAAGGCGAGGGGATGTGAGGCTCTACGGCTTCCTCGACGAGCTGATGCCCCTGAGCGTCCACGACATTAAGACCACAGGGTCGTACGAGGTGGGCAAGTTCAAGGGCAACGCCCAGCATCTTGTCTACCCCTACTGCCTCCGAGAAATGGGCTACACGGGCGTAGACCTATTCAGCTACGATGTAGCCGAGATAAGCACGAATATCACGAAGCAAAACCCCGAGCCCTCCGAGGTGGTAGTGAAGCTCAAAGCGACATACAGCGAAGAGTACCTATTCACCCCCGAGCGAGATATACCGCTACTCGAGGACAAGGTGGTAGAGCTTATCGACTTCATCGAGGCGAACCGCCACCTAATCACCAACCCTAAAATCTTCGCAAGCGAATGATATTCAACCTCGCCGAAGAGCTTGGGCGAAGGCAGTTCAAAGAGCGGTGCGACTTCCTCCTACGGCAGGGCTTTCTTGTAGAGCTGACCGAAAAGCGAGGCAAGCGCACCCTCAAGCAAAACAGCTACCTGCACCTCCTACTCTCCTACTTCGCCCTTCAATATGGCGAGCGAATGGAGACTATCAAGCAAGAGGTGTTCAAACGCCACGTCAACCCCGACATCTTCCTCCAAGAGAAGGATGGTCGGGGTGTCGGGCGGTACTACGCCCTTCGTTCCAGCTCAGACCTCAACACTAAAGAGATGACCACAGCGATAGACCGCTTTCGTGACTGGGCTTCTATGGAGGCTGGTATCTACCTGCCCTCACCCGATGAGGACGCACTTATCGGGGCGATGGAGAGAGAGGTAGAAGAGAACAAGCGCTGGATATAGAGATTATGCAGTACTCACTCCGCCCCTATCAGCAACAAGCCTCCGACTCTGCCGTCCGCTACCTCGAGAACAAGGCGGTGACCAAGGGCGCAGGGCTTATCGTCCTGCCGACGGGGTCGGGCAAGAGCTTAGTGATTGCTGACATCGTCAACCGCTTAGACGACCACGTCCTCATCCTCCAACCCTCAAAAGAGATCCTCGAGCAGAACTTTCAGAAGCTGGTATCCTACGGGCATATCTTCTGCTCCATCTACTCTGCCAGCTGTGGCAAGAAGCGCATCAGTAAAGCGACCTTCGCCACTATCGGCAGTGTGTACAAGAAGCCCGAAGCCTTCAAGCACTTCCAATATGTGATAGTGGATGAAGCGCACCTTGTCAATGAAAGCCCCGACAGCATGTATATGCAGTTCTTCAAGGCTCTCGGAGGCGTGCGGTGCGTCGGGCTGACCGCCACCCCCTACCGCCTTTACAGCACCTCGGACGGGCAAGGCAACTTCGGCTCTATGCTTCGTTTCCTCACCCGCCTGCAAGGGCGCTTCTTCACCACGATACTCCACTCCACAGAGGTAGGCGATCTTCTCCACGCTGGCTACCTCGCCAAGACTAACTACTACGCCGTAGACACGATACAGATAGACCGCCTCAAAGTCAATAGCACGGGGCAGGGCTACACCGACAAGAGCATACGAGACGAATATAGACGCTCGGGCTTCTCGGGCAAGCTCGCCAACGTGGTAGAGCGCCTCCTCTACAACGCCCAGGTGCCACGCAGGGGCATCCTCGTCTTCACGCAGTTCATCGAAGAGAGCGAAGAGCTGATACAGCACTTCCCCGATATCTCTGCGATGGTGACGGGCAAGACCCCGAAGGAGAAGCGTGAGCGCATCCTTGCGGACTTCAAGGCGGGTAGGCTCAAGGTGGTAGCCAACGTAGGCACGCTCACCACGGGCTTTGACTACCCTGAGCTTGATACGATTGTGGTAGCCCGCCCTACCCGCTCCCTCTCCCTATGGTATCAGATTGTCGGCAGAGCGATACGACCACACGCCAGCAAGCAGGCTTCGTGGGTGGTAGACCTCTGTGGCACGTACCGCCTCTTCGGCAAGGTAGAGGACTTAGAGATGGTAGACACCTCCCCCGACCACAGAGGTCTGTGGCAGATACGCTCCAACGGCAGACCCCTAACGAATGTACTTATCCCAGCGAACTGATGATTTCCCCCAACGAACAGAGATATATAGACTTCCTCAAAGAGAAGATGGCCATAAGCCACGATAGTGGTTTCCAGATAGACAGAAACGACCTCACCCCAACCCTTTACCCCCACGTGAAAGACAGCGTAGAGTGGGCTATCCGTGGCGGGTGCCGTGCTATCTTCAGCTCCTTCGGGATGCAGAAGACCGTCACACAGCTCGAGATCCTGCGCCTGATTGTGAAGCACGAGGGCGGTAAGGCTCTTATCGTGTGCCCTAAGCGAGTGGTGCATGAGTTCACGCACCAAGCGAAGAAGCACCTCGGGATGGAAGTGCAGTACGTCCGCAACCGCTCCGAAGTAGAGGCGTGCCCCTCGGACGTGATGGTGACCAACTACGAGCGAGTGCGAGATGGGGATATTGAGCCGTCCTACTTCGTGGCGACGTCGCTCGATGAGGCAAGTGTACTGCGAGGCTTCGGCACAAAGACCTACCAAACGTTCCTACCCCTATTCTCGGGCGTTAGATACCGCTTCGTGGCGACTGCAACGCCAAGCCCCAACAGATACAAAGAGCTTATCCACTATGCAGGATACCTCGGGGTGATGGAGACGGGGCAAGCCCTTACCCGCTTCTTCCAGCGAGATAGCACCAAGGCAAACAACCTCACGCTCTACCCCCACAAAGAGGATGAGTTTTGGGTGTGGGTCAGCTCGTGGGCTCTCGTCCTCACCAAGCCAAGCGACCTCGGCTACCCCGATGATGGCTACGAGCTCCCAGAGCTGAGAGTGCACGAAGAGGTGGTAAGCGTCTCGGGTGAGATGGAGTTTGACAAGGACGGGCGAGGCAAGCTGTTCAGAAGCGCAGCGCTATCCCTCCAAGAGGGCGCAAAAGAGCGACGAGCAACGCTATCCGACAAGATAGCCCGCCTTGTCGAAATCGTGAACCGCCCCGAGAATAAGGATGACCACTTTCTCCTGTGGCACGACTTAGAGGATGAGCGTAGGGCTATCTGCTCCGCCCTCCCCGAGTGTAAAGCCGTCTACGGGTCACAAGACGACGACGAGGCGGACGAGGTTATACGAGCCTTCAAGGATGGAGAGCTTAAATATCTCGCAGCTAAGCCCGAGATGCTCGGTGAGGGGCTGAACTTCCAATACCACTGCCACAAGGCGATCATGTTCATTGACTACAAGTTCAATGATAAGTTCCAAGCCGTGCACCGCATCCACCGCTTTATGCAGAAGCACCCCGTAGACCTCTATCTCGTCTATGCGGAGAGCGAGCAAGAGATCTTCAAGAGCTTTATGCACAAGTGGCAACAGCATAATCAGATGGTCGCTAACCTCGTGAAGCTACTGAGAGCCTACGGGCTTTATCACACGAAGAGCGAAGAGCGATTGATGCGCTTTATGTTCGGAGAGCGTGAAGAGGCGAGCGGTGAGCTTTGGCGAGCAATCAACAACGACAACGTGCAAGAGTGCCAGAAGATGCCCGACAACTCGGTAGACCTTATCGTGACGAGCATACCATTCTCCAACCACTATGAGTACACACCGACGTACAACGACTTCGGGCACAACGAGGACAACGAAGCCTTCTTCCAGCAGATGGACTTCCTCACCCCCGAGCTTCTCCGCATCCTTCGCCCTGGACGCTTAGCCTGCATCCACGTAAAGGACAGAGTGCTATTCGGCAGTGCCACGGGTGACGGAATGCCCACTATCGACCCATTCAGCGAGATGACCGTCTTCCACTACATGAAGCACGGCTTCCGATATATGGGGCGTATCACGGTAGATACAGACGTGGTCAGAGAGAACAATCAGACCTACCGCCTTGGGTATACAGAGATGTGCAAGGACGGCACTAAGATGGGCGTAGGTTGCCCCGAGTATGTGCTACTCTTCCGCAAGCTACCAACGGACACCAGCCGAGCATACGCAGACGTGCCCGTGGTGAAGGACAAAGAGAAGTACAGCTTAGCAAGGTGGCAGTTAGATGCGCACGCAAGCTGGAAGAGTTCAGGCGACAGACTACTCTCCACAGAAGAGATAGCACGCCTCGATATAGCACAGATCCGCACGCTGTTCCGCAACTTCAGCGAGGACAACATCTACAACTTCGAACGCCATCTGAGGCTTGCCGAGGACTTAGGCGAAATTGACAAGCTCCCTAAGACGTTCATGGCCATCGACCCCGTAAGCCACAAGGACTATATCTGGGACGACGTGACCAGAATGCGAACGCTGAACACGACGCAGGCACAGAAGGGCAGAGCAAAGCATGTATGCCCGTTCCAGCTTGACATCGTTGAGCGACTTATCACACGATACAGCAACGAAGGCGACTTAGTGTTTGACCCGTTCGGGGGCATTCAGTCCGTCCCATATTGCGCTATCAATCTCGGGCGAAGGGGACTAAGCACTGAGCTTAATAAGGATTATTGGCGTGACGGGCTCTCCTACCTAAGAGAGGCGGAGATGCAGGTCACAAGCCCCACGCTGTTCGATGTACTATTTACAGACCAACAAGAATGAATATTGCAGACCTAACCACGGATGAGCGCAGAGTACACCAGCTCACCGCTATGAACAGAGCCAAGGAGGCTCTCGCAGAAGCACACAACACGCACCCCAGCAATTGGCTCACGGGGCGAGAGGCTTGTAAGCTCCTCGGTGTCTCAATGCCCACCCTTCTCAAGGGTCGGGCAATGGGCAAGTACCAATTCGTACACCACAACCGCTCACGCTACTACTATGACCGACGCAGTCTTGAAGCAGTCCTTGGAGCAGAGGGTGCTGGAGGCGATACGTGCGAGGCTTGACGAACTCCAGCGGGCAAAGAGAATACCCCTCATCGTCCGCAAAGAGGAGATACCCGAGGTGGTAGGCTTGCCCTTCCGAGAGGTTAGACCAGCGCTGGTCGCTCTCGTCAGTTCAGGGCAGATACGCTTCGGCAGGACTATCAGCAGTCAGTACTTCACACTCCCCCACCTATGAAGCTCACCAAGGACGAAGTCGCCCTACTTGACAAAGACCCGAAGGGCTTACTCGTCCGAGCTTACAAGCTCCACTACCCCGAGATGAGCACCCGAGAGGTGGCAAAAAGAGTAGGGCTATCCCACACGAAAGTACATCAGATATTTACAGCTGAATTTACAGCGGGATTTACAGCGAAACCCGCTCCACCAAAGGGCAAACAATGCACCCCGTTTACAGCTGAATTTACAGCTGAATTTACAGCGGGTGGCACCAAGGGTACGAAAAAAGAGCCCACTCTTACAACGCTCCTCAAGCCGATATTTGAGGGCTTCTTTAAGAGCAGGACAAATATGGACTTCGTATGGAGCGCAAAGGAGATGAAGAGCCTAAAGGACTTCGGCGAGAAGCTCAGGGCTTCAATCAAAGCCAAAGACAACCCACACGACGACGAGCATATAGCGTCGGCACTCCCGATATTCCTCTCCAAGATAGACGACCCGTGGGTGCTATCTCACCTATCCCCCTCCATACTAAACAGCAAGTACAATGAACTCATATCCCACATATACCGACAACGCACTCTTACCCGAGCAGAGGAACGACAGCAGGCAGGCAATGCTCTTGAGGCACTCCGAGCTGGGGCTATGTCTGTCCGCCAGCGATGAGCCAGCTCCGACGCTCCCCCAGCTCTCCCGAGCGATGGATGAGGGGCTGGTCCGCTCTCTCTGCCAGCTCAAGAACGATCCCGAAGCCCGAGAGCTGATGAAGGCAGAGGTGACGCTGGTAGTCGTAGACCTTTGGCAGTGGTTCGGGGCGAACGACAGCAGTGTGCGCCTCGCTCCCCAGCTTGTGAAGCAGATAATCAATACTTACCCCCATATGTACATAGACGACCTGCGCATCTTCGCAGAGAAGGCAAGAGCCTCCAGCTTCGGTAAGGTGTACGGCTCGTTCTCCCCCTCCACGATGATGGAGTGGCTTCGCACCTATTGGAACGACCGACAGCGAGCGATGGAGGAAGAGAGCTACGCCCAGCACATCTCACAGAAAGAGGCGGGCAACTACTCCGCCAGCGCATCAGATAGATACTTTGCAGACCTCGCAGACAAAAAGACGATGAAGCTAAGATGAAGCGAACACCTACACAAGACGACATACAGCAGGCGATAGCCTCCAGCCAGCCCCTCCAGCGAAGCCTCGCAGGCATTATGGCTAAGGCGGTGGCTGACACCTTCGCTAAGCCCACGATGACGCAGAGCAGAGCCTACGCAATGTTTGGGCGTGCCAACGTAGAGCGGTGGTGCAAGCTTGGCTACCTTGAAGCTCGCAGAGCTGAGAGCGGGCGAGTAGCCTACTACACCGCAGACCTAATCAACGCACAAAACAAGAGCTTTTACTGATGGGAGACCGCTGGCATCCAATTACAGAAGAGGAAATAGACTACGCTGTCCAGATGGTGATAGAGGAGGGCATGAAGCCTGCACCCGCTGCGAGAAAGACCGAAGAACGCTTCCGCCTAAACTCTTGGAAGAGCATAGCAAACAAGATAACCAAGGATCTGCGGTACATAGAGTATGTGCAGGGGAAGCCCGAAAGCGCAACCACTATACCTATGTCGGTGCTGGAAGGCGTACGTGAGACCATAGCGAGCAACCCCACGCTCCCTATGATAGGTTGCATCCGAAAGTACATGGAGGAGACGGGGTGCCCTTTCAGCGAGGACGCTATCCGAAATAAGTACCGACGGGAGATACTTGACAAAGACCCTAACAGACCTAAGAAGATGAAGGTAGGCTGGGACTCCTCCGATTACACCCTCTTCTGGTCAATGGACGAGTGGATACGCAGGGGGCTAATCAAAGCAAAAGAATAGACACACTTTAACACACATAGATATGAATGAACTGAACGTAACGGGGCGAGTGCTCCAAATCCTCCCCCTCCAGCAAGGCACGTCCAAAGCGGGCAAGCCTTGGAAGTCCCTTGTGTTCGTCCTTGAAACGGGCGGGCAGTACCCAAAGAAAGTCCCCATTAAGCTCTTCGGAGAGAGCGTGGACAAGTTCCCCCTGCAAGTAGGGCAAGAGGTAACCGCCTCGCTTGACCTTGACGGGCGAGAATGGGAGGGTAAGTGGTTCCCCGAGATTAAGGCGTGGAATATCGTCTACGCTGGCGCACAGCCCGCACAACCCACCCCAGTCCCCACAGCTACACCTCAACCCGCCCCAACGGCACAGCAGGCAACCCCACAAGAGAGCAGTGAACTGCCATTCTAACGATGAACGCTACACTTATAGCTACCGCCATCCTCGCCTTGTCCTGCGTGGTGATGGCTTACCTCCTATGGACGCTCCACTCTCGCCTGCGACTTCTTGAGCGTATGGACGCTACCCGCAAGCGAGACGCACGTGACCTCTCCAAGATGCAGGGCGAGGTAGAACACTACTTCTCGTTCGTTAGCGAACAGCAACACAAGCTCCTTGAGATGCTGGGCAAGGTCAATGACTTCACTCTCAAGCTCGCAGAGAAGGTGCTGGCCAAGGGTGAGTATCAAGCCCCCACGGCAAAGCTTACCACGCTGGAGCGTGTTCCACGGCCACTGCGCACGAAGCCCGTGATGAACCCGCAACCAACCACAGACAAGTAGCAACGACTATGACATACAGACTTTACAACGCAGATACGCTCAACCGCTACGCCAAGGACTGCCACCAGCGGGCGGTGGATAAAGGCTTTTGGTATAAAAAGCACACCATCTATCATTGTCTGATGCTCGCTTTAGGTGAGCTTCACGAGGCGATCGAGGCT
>ERZ1674245.647-NODE-647-length-11318-cov-14.806535_pt1 | contig 11318 bp, 6 predicted proteins | sample MGYA00581205_ERZ1674245 | MGnify/ENA primary metagenome ERZ1674245 (study PRJEB41354, sample SAMEA4873314) | human saliva metagenome | biome: human-associated habitat [ENVO:00009003]; feature: mouth environment [ENVO:08000002]; material: saliva material... | reverse complement strand
TTGAGGTGCGGTTGAGGTCCAACCGCAGATAAAGGTTTTTTGATACGTTCCCATTATAAGAGCTAAGGCATACCTGATGCACCCCGGGGCTGAGCGTGAAGCCCCCAGGTGAATGTGACGTTTTATGACGTTGTCGCTTACTTCGCCCGGAACCCCGGAACCCGGAACCCCGGAACCCGGAACCCCGGAACCCGGAACCCCGGAACCCGGACACCGTAGCCTGCGGCTGCTTACTCTGCCGTTTCTACCTCTGCCGCCTCCACCTCAGCGGCGAAGGCGAGCGCGCCGCGTCGGAACGCGCCCGAGGTCAGTGCGTTCACGTGGTCGCGGCCGGGCAGGGAGATGAAACGGTTGAGCGGGTTGTTGTCGCGCACCATATCGTAGAGTTCCGCACCGTCGGCGGCGATGGTGTCCGCGTCACCGAGTACGACCGCAACGGGTACGCGCGGATGCGCGCCCGGGTGGCCCGCCGGCAAATCCGGGGATCCGGCGCGCAGGGCGGGCACGTCGAAGAACGGGCCGAAGGGAATCCGAACGAACTTCAGTAGCGCGTCGGGCTGGATGGGGGAGCCGTCAATAATCGAGGTGAAGGAGGCGATCGCCTCGGCGGTGGAGTCCGCCGCGGGGGTTTCTGCGCTCGCGGAGGCGCTGGTCCCCTCGTGCGCTTCGAGCATGGCGCGCAGGGTGATGAGGTGGTCGTGCAGGGGCAGTCCGCCCAAGGTGAGGGATGCGACCGCCTCCGGGTGGGTGAGGGCGAGTTCCCATCCGACGCGGGCACCGAAGGAGAAACCGATAACGTGTGCGCGCGGCTGTAGCTCCACGTCGAGGTTGTTCTCCGTGGCGACGGCTCGCAGCAGCTGGGCAAGTGCGTTGGTGAGCAGGTGAATGGGGGTGAGGCGCTGACCCGTCGTATTGACAGAGGGCACCGAATCGAACGGGATTTCACTGCTCATAACCTGCGTATGGGCAGGCAGTTTGCAGTCAACCGTGAACTGTGGGTCTTTGAGGTATGTGTTCGTGTGGTAGGGCAGATTGACAGCTAGTACAGGGTATCCGGCGCGCAGATATTGGCGAATCCAGCCGGTGCCCCCGTAGAGCTGGTCACCGCGGGTGGCGAAGCCGTGAATCATGAGGGCGGGGATACGGCTTTTGAGCTGCTGCGGCTGGTAGAGGGTGTACTCGAGGTCAGGGAGAGCAACGGCGGGCGCGGCGGCATTGGGCGCTTCAACACTGGGTGCATCAACACTGGACGCAGCGGCGTTGGGTACAGCAAAGGGCGCGGGAGAGAAATCTGCACTGGTCATATGTCTATCTTAGTGACCAGGGTTTCTGTCCCGCGCCCTTCACACGCATGGTGGGTGAGCGCTCGGCTGCCTCTTAGTTCTTCTTGGCCGCCTCGTTCGGGTTGTCGGTGCTCGGCTTATCGGCGCCTAGATTGTCGGCACCCAGGTCGAAGAGTGCCTCCTGGGCCGGCTCGGTGGAAGATTTTGCCGCGGCAGATGAACTTGCTGCGGCGGAAGAGTCTGACTCGGCGGTCGCGCGTGCATCCGCCTTTGCCGAGGCTGCCTCCGAAGCCTGAGCCTCGGCGGCGTCAGTCCTCGCCTGCTGTTTCTTGCCGTTGTCGAGGCGCTCCTTACCGTCGGCAATGAACGTGCGAATCATGGTGGTGTTAGTGTCCACCGCCTTCTGCACGCGATCCGCAATGGAGGGGCCCTTCGGCTTGGGGAGCATGTCCTGGCCTGCCGCCTGCTGCTGCAATTCGCGTCCGGCGGACATGAGGCGTTCGCTCTGTTCTTTCATCGCACGGGATGCGGTGGTGCTGCGCGGCTGAACCTTCAGGTGTCCGTGGTCGTCTTCGCCGGCGAGTACCTGGCGCATGAGCATGATTTCTGCGTCCAGGTGCGCACCGAAGAGAAGCATATTGTTCATAATCCAGATGAACAGCAGCATCACGATCACACCACCAATGAGGCCGTAGGTGGCGTTGTACTTGCTGAAGTTGTTGGCGTAGAGGGTGAAGCCGAAACCGCCCAGGCCCATGCCGAAGAGCGCCAGCGCCGCACCGGGGGAGAGCTTCCACTGTTTGAAGCGGCGCACGTTCGGGGTGGTCGCGTAGAGCAGAGTAATCAGGGCGATTGCCATGAACAGGATGAGGACCCAGCGGCCGTTGAGCCAGATGAGCTTGATGAGCTCCATATCCACGGTTTCGGGCACGTACTGACCGACCATGTCCAGGACGGTTACACCCAGCAGCATCATGAGCATCATGAGTACCACGAGGATGATAATCACGGTGGTGACGAAGACGTTCAGCGGCTTGAGAATCCAGCCGGGGCGGCCTTCACGCACGTTGTAGACCGTGTTGAGAGCTCGGCCGAAGGATCCGGTGTACCCGGAGGCGGACCAGATCGCACTGAGGATACCGGTCAACAGCACCAGTCCTGCGCCATGGTCGCCGGTAATCTGCTTGATGGGGTCTTCCATAATGGCGTACATCTGGGCGGGCGCGTTGTCCTTGAGGAAGGCGAGGATGACGGCGGCGCTTTCCTCACCGTGACCGAATACGCCCAGTAGGGAGACGATTGCCAGCAGGGCGGGGAAGATGGACAGCACGGTGAAGTAGGTGAGTGCTGCCGCCATGTCGGTGCCGCCGTTTGCGCCGAATTTGTAGATGGCACGGCGCAGAATGTAGAGGATGCTGCCCTTGGGGAAGTCGCGCAGCTTGACGCTGACGTACTTGGGGTCAGCGGGCTTCTGCTTGCGGGAGAAGAGTCCGCGGCGAGCTCCGGTGGATGCCTCGGGTGCCGAGGTCTCCGTGGAAGAGCTGGTGTGTGCAGCCAATGGGGCTCCTTGGGTGAGTGGTGAGGTGTACACAAAGGTTGAGTGATGCGCCGCGTCTCGCTTTGAGAGTGTGCGGGCGCACAGAAGGGGCGAGGAGAACAATGAGCTGTCCTTCCCGCCCCTGCGGTGACATTATAGGGTCTTCTAACCCTCCCGCATTTTTCTGCGAGTGCAGATAGCTGACCTGTCGGTCAGTTAGAGAGGGTAACCGCCCCGGAAAGTCTCAAAAAAGACTTGTCAGCTAGGGTATAAAGCTACCTGCTGAGCCTAACTGAAAACTAGTTGTGAATACCCAGAACCTTAGCGGTGTGAGCCATCAGCTCATCAGCCAGATCCGGGTTGTCGTTGAGCTTCACGCCGTAACCGGGGATAAGCTCCTTCAGGCGAGGCTCCCAACCGGCAATCTTGGAGGGGAAGCACTTAGCCAGCAGGTTCAGCATAATCGGAGCCGCGGTGGAAGCACCGGGGGATGCACCCAGCAAAGCCGCGATGGAGCCGTCCGCTGCGGAGACAACCTCGGTACCGAACTGCAGGATGCCGCCCTTCTTCGCGTCCTTCTTCATAATCTGAACGCGCTGGCCAGCCTCGATGAGCTCCCACTCGCCGCCAACAGCCTCGGGATAGTACTGGTACAGCGACTCGAGGCGTGCGTTCTTGTCCTTGACCAGCTCGGAGAGCAGGTACTTAACCAGGGACAGGTTGTCGATGCCTGCGCGGGTCATCGGGTAGATGTTGTGCGGGCGCAGGGACAGCGGCAGATCCAGCAGGGAGCCCTGCTTCAGGAAGTTGGTCTTGAAACCTGCGTAGGGGCCGAACATGAGGGCGCGCTTGCCGTCCACGTAGCGGGTGTCCAGGTGCGGCACGGACATGGGAGGTGCGCCCACCGAAGCCTGACCGTACACCTTAGCGTTGTGCTGGTTTGCGGTTGCCTCGTGGGTGTTGCGCAGGAACAGGCCGGAGACGGGGAAGCCGCCGTAGCCCTTACCCTCTTCAATGCCGGACTTCTGCAGCAGGTGCAGAGCGCCACCGCCGGCACCCAGGAAGACGAACTTCGCGTTGATGGTCAGCGGCTCTTCCTTGTTGATGCGGTTGATAGCGTCAACGGTCCAGGAGCCGTTGGATTCGCGGTTCAGGTTGGTCACCTGGTAGCCGTAGCGAACCTCAACACCCTTGGTCTGCAGGTAGTCAATCATCTGCTGGGTGAGGGCGCCGAAGTCAACGTCGGTACCTTCGGGGGACCAGGTCGCTGCGATCGGGTCGTTGCCCTTGCGGCCGTTGACGGTCAGCGGCGCCCACTCACCAATCTTCTCGCGCTCGGTGGAGAATTCCATGCGCTCGAAGAGCTTCTCCTTGCGGAAGGAATCGAAGCGTGCAGCCAGGTACTTGGAGTGATCCTCACCGAAGACCAGGGACATGTGGGGGACCGGGTTGATGAAGTCGGTGTTGTCCAGAATCTTATCTTCAACCAGGGATGCCCAGAACTGGCGGGAAATCTGGAACTGCTCGTTAATGTTCAGCGCCTTAGCTGCCGAGACGGTGCCATCGGGGCCAGCGGGGGCGTAGTTGAGTTCGCACAGTGCCGAGTGGCCGGTACCTGCGTTGTTCCAGGGATTGGAGGATTCCTGAGCGGCCTTATCGAGGCGTTCGAGCAGGATGATGTTCCAGCTCGGTTCGAGTTCCTTGAGGAACACACCGAGGGTGGCGCTCATGATGCCGCCGCCGACCAGGACGACGTCGGTTCGTTCAGTACGTGCTACCACTGAATTCTCCCTTAGGGGTGCGGGTGCCCGGCCTGGGCACAGTGAATGTGGGGTACATCATCTAGCCTACTCCTTTTAGCGGGGTTGGCATAGCCAGAATCCACAAAACGAGAGAGAGTGTTGCAGTTCATATCAATAAATCTCTTCGGGTTGAAAAGACCCGTAATCGCGCGCATTTGCTACACCCACTGGAAACAACCTAAAAGCACCCTCAGAAACGCCCGCCCACCGGCTCCCCGAAAGCCACCAAAAGTAGCAAAAGGGGCACACCCCAACCGGGATGCACCCCTCACCAAGCCAGCAAATATACAGGCTAAGACTTACGCAGCTTACCGAACAGCTCAATCGCATTCTGCTCCGTCTGATAGCCCTGAACCTCACGGCTCACAGCCACCTTAGACGTCACATTCAGCAACGGAACCGCCGGCATGAACTGACCCAACTGAGACACAACCTTCGCATACAACTCGCGCTGCGAATCCACCGAATCGGCAGAATCCGCGGTACGAATCGCCTCCAAAATCTCCGTAAAACGAGGCGACGGCGCAACCGCCACAGCAGTAGGCTGCGGCGAAGGCGACGCCGACGGGCTCGGCGAAGCAGAAGCCGAAGCCTCCTCCTCAGGCGTCAACGGGTCCGGCGAATAACTCGGCTGCGGGCTCGGAGTCGCAGAAATCCGCACATTCGAATTCGCACCACCCGACGACGGCACATCAGAACTCTTCTTCGTCAAACCAGTCGTCATATCCGACGGCGCATTCGCAATCAACGAACGCACCTGATGCTCAGCAATCAGCGGCGCCAACACCGGGCCAAAGAATGCGTACGGGTCACGGTACATGCCGTAGAAACCGGCCAGCGTAATACCGCGTTCAGAAGAAACCTCGCGGCTCTTCGGCAGATACTCAGCCCACGGCAGAGGCACCGGCTTAATATTCAAACCCACCTCAATCAGCGAAGCCACCATCTCCGAATACACCTTCTGAGGAGTATCCATCCACGGCAGAGAAACGTCAGCAGGGTAGTAGCACTCAATCACCTGATTGTCGTACCCAGCCGTCGCCAGCAGCGAGCGCGCCATATCCTGATTGCGGTCCGTGTAATCCTTCGCGTCATCAGCCTTAATGCGGAACGACGGCGAAATCAGCGTCTGCGCATCCGAGGTGCCCTGCGGGTAATACTGACGCAGCGCGCCACGATCCACCGCATGCGAAATAGCGCGACGCACCGAAATATTCTTCAACACCGGATGCGCCGTATTCAGGCTCAAATACACCAGCGAGAACGGGTCACGGCCCGGCGTCTGATAACCATCACGCGCCAACTGACCCAGATCAGAAGAATTCACCTGATCACACGCATCAATGTGACCCTCCATCAGCGCAAAATAACGCTTATCCGACGACGTGAGGGTCGAAATCTGAATCTCATCCAGCTCAGGTGCCTGACCGTCAAAATGAGTATTCTTCAGCAGACGCACCGTGCCGTCCTTGAAAGAATCCACAAGGAACGCACCCGTACCCACCGGGTTACCCGTCAACTTCTGATCAGAACCAAACAGCGACGGGTCAATAATGCCGAACGCCTGCTGCGTCAAGATACGCGGGAACGCCAGTGAAGGACGCGACAGCGTCACCACCACAGAGTTGCCCTTCGCCACCACCGACGAAACCAGCGGCAAGAACGACTGCACCGTATGCGGCGCATGCTGTGCGGGCTTCTTATCGCCCGGATGTGCAGCATCAGAAGCGCTCGCAGAGGCGCTCGGGGTAGCGGCATCAGAAGAAGCAGAAGCCGACGGGGAAGTGCTCGGGGAGGCGGTCTCAGAAGCACTCGCAGAAGCAGACGGGGAAGCACTTGCTGACGGAGTCGTCGCACCCGACGGAGACGCCTGAACAGGCGCAGGCTCCACTGCCGAAGGATCAACAGAACCCGGCTTCGGCACACCAAAACCCCACGCAAACAACGGCTGAGCAGGCACCGCCAAAGCAGCAGTACCCTCACCCGTAGCCAACGCCTGCCACCTCTGGAAATTCTGCACCACAGCATCCGCAGACAACGCAGAACCGTTACTAAAATGCGCCTCACGCAACACAAACGTATGCACCAAACGGTCATCAGAAACCGTCCACTCACTACACAACGAATCCTGAACCTCAGGATCGCCCGTGTAATGATTCGCCACCAACAACGTCTGCAAAACCTGCGCCGTCACCTGATACGTACTCGCCGCAGGAAACAACGCCGGATCCAAACCCAACGGCGCCGCACCCTGCGCAAACCGAAACACACGACGCGCATCAGCAGACGACGCGCTCGCACTCGCCGAAGAACCAGCAGAAGACTGACCAGAACACGCAGAAAGCGCCAAACCAGCACTAAAAAGCGCGCCAAAACGCAAAACGGCGCGTCGGCTCAAGCCACTCGAGCCGGCAGTAGCTCGCAGCAGCGCATCAGAATTGCCAACAGCTGACGATGCATAAGGCTGATGCTGCACGGGAGGGTCCTCTCTTCCGTCGCGGATGCTTATCTCCCAGGATAACGGTTCAACACCCAACCGGGCGAGACACGCCCACCCCTGCAAGGCGCATACAAGAGAACCCGCCGCCACGAAAACCGTGACGGCGGGCCCAATGTGAATGTGTGTGCGCGAGGGGGGACTTGAACCCCCACGCCATAAGGCACAGGAACCTAAATCCTGCGTGTCTGCCAATTTCACCACTCGCGCGCAGCGTCACCCCACATCCGAAGATGCATGCGTCTGAGGCAACAAAAAATTAGTGTACACCAGGAACCAAGGTTCTCCAAGCCTTAAAAGCAGCCCCCATAGGGCAAAAAGCCCGCAAACACGCCGCACAGCAACCCCCACACGGAGGTGCTACACAGCGCCGCCGCCCCTCGCGCTACCCGAGCACAGAAAACGTGACCCTACTTCGGGTCAATACCCAAATCACGACGCAGCTTCGCCACATGACCCGTCGCACGCACATTGTACTGAGCCACAGAAATAACACCCTGCTCATCAATCACAAACGTCGAACGAATCAGACCCTCATACACCCTGCCGTAATTCTTCTTCTCACCCCACGCACCATACGCCTCAGCCACCGCATGATCAGCATCAGACAGCAGCGGGAACGTCAACGACTCCTTCTCCACAAAACGAGCAATAGCCGCCGGCGAGTCCGGAGAAACACCCAACACCACGTAACCCAACGACTTCAACGACGCCAAATTATCGCGGAAATCGCACGCCTCCTTCGTGCAACCCGGAGTCGACGCCTTCGGATAAAAATACAAAATCACCTTACTGCCCGCATAATCACTCAAACTATGAGTAACACCAGCCGAATCAACCAGCGAAAAAGCAGGCGCCGGGACACCCGGCTCAAGACGAACGCTCATCAATAACTCCTCAAAACAACAATAGGTATCAAGAAAAGGGGAGGGACGCGGGCGCGCCCCGTGCAATACACACAGTCTAGTGTCCCACACACCCCACCCAAATAATGTGTCCAGGCTCACCCTGAATCAACTTGCGCACACCATGAAAACTCGCGTATAGTATTTTTCTGTTGCAAGGGAAACCTTGAAAAACAAATAAGCGCCTCTAGCTCAATTGGCAGAGCAATTGACTCTTAATCAATGGGTTCTGGGTTCGAGTCCCAGGGGGCGCACATTAAAGAAAATCCCGCTGATTCTTCGGAATCGGCGGGATTTTTGCGTTCCCTCGTGAATACAGTTTTGAGGGGGTGTAGATATTTCCCCTTGCTCCTACAGGGGACCTGTCCTCGCAGAGCTCGGACACCCTGATGTCGCGGCGGGGAATATCTATACCCCTGTGTGTCTGTGGTTCAGGGGTTCGTGGAATCCCGCCGGTTCGTTGGGGTGCGCGGGGGTTTCGTGTGCGCCCCGTGCCTAGCGAACTGTGGCGGGGGAGGGCTGTCGCCTTTTTGGCCTGTTGCTTGGTGGTTGGTGTTTTGCGTGTGGGCGGGGGAGAGCTGTCGCTTTTTGCCTCTTGCGAGGTAGCTAGTCAGTTGCGCGCAGAGGCGTCGGTGTCGTCCGTAGCGACATCAGGGTGCCCGAAGCGAAGCGAGGGCGGGTGCCCCTGTAGGAGCGAGGATGTGCACCGTCCCTCAAGCCAGTAATGTGGCAGACTCAAGGCACACGAAAGCCCGCCACCGTCACAAGACAGCAGCGGGCAATCATTTCAAAAAGTCTCTGTTACAGGACCGGCCAAATCCGCGTCACAAACTCACGGAAATCCTCAACATCCTTACCCTGCTCCAAAAGTCCAGTGCCAAAACGAGTCGCAACCTCAGCATTATCCTCAAACGACAAATAAAACGAGCTGCCATTCACCGACTCGATTGTCACCGCATCATCACCCACACGATACGCATGCAGCGCATTCGTATTATCAATCGTCGTAGCAGTACCCGCAGGCGTCAACGCCGGCAAATTCACCGGAGCAATAATCACCTCATCAGGCGCATCCTGATACCCAACAATAAAATGCTCCTGATCAGGATACTGATGCAACGCCAAATCAGGATTACGGTAAACAGCACGGCCCGTCGCATACACCAAATTGTATGCACCGTAATTAATAATCTGCTCGTCAAAAACCGGGTGCAGAACCCGAATGAGTTCCTCACCCGTCAAAAACTCGCTACTCTCAACAGAGTTACGGGGGTCAACAACCTCTGCGTACTTACTTGCTTCGGTCAGCTCATCAGCGACCGTGATAATCGGTTCGGTCATAGCTTCAGTCTACCGGGGCAACCAACGAAGGTCACGAGTATTCGCACATATTACGCGCCGTGACGTCCAAAAATGCGAGTTTTTCTCACCTGTTCAAATGAACACGTGGGAATGTGTAAACAAGTGCAATGTGTCCACATCATGAAAGAAAGTATCTGACCTGCGCCTTTATGAACAAAAACGGGTGTGTTGCCCGATAGAGATTTGACTCACCCCCGCCCCGGGCTTCACCATAGAAGGGTGAAGACAGCAATGTACCAGCGAATTCTAAACCTTGTCGACGTCGCCTAGGGCGAGTGGCAGGGTCAATTCACTGCGACTGAGCGCCCCTACCGCTACCACCAACAGCGAGGGGCATTTTTTATAGCTTGGTACCCCCGGGCATAGGATGCGTGCGGATCACACAACACCCACGCAGAACATTGAGTACAACGAAGAACCATTAAGACACGAGGCATTTCCATGACCATGGGATTTTCCACTTCTGATGACGCGGCAAACGCTCCCGCAGAACGCATGACCGGTTCTCAGGCAATCGTCCGCACCCTCGAAGACCTGGGTGTGACTGACGTATTCGGCCTGCCTGGTGGAGCTATTCTGCCGACCTATGACCCCCTGTACGACTCCAAGAAGGTCCGCCACATCCTGGTCCGCCACGAGCAGGGCGCAGGCCACGCAGCTCAGGGCTACGCAGTGTCCAGTGGTAAGACCGGCGTGTGCATCGCAACCTCCGGCCCCGGCGCAACCAACCTGCTGACCGCAATCGCTGACGCAAACATGGACTCCATCCCCCTGGTCGCAATCACCGGCCAGGTGTCCACTAAGCTGCTGGGCTCTGACGCATTCCAGGAAGCCGACATCGTCGGCATGGCAATGCCCATCTCCAAGCACTCCTTCATGATTACCGACCCGCAGGACATCCCCCGCGCGCTCGCAGCAGCATTCCACATCGCATCCACCGGCCGCCCCGGCCCCGTGCTCGTGGACGTCACCAAGGACGCACAGGTCGGCATGATGGAATACCGCGGCATTCCTGAGGACCTGGAGCTGCGCGGCTACACCCCCGTCACCCGCGGCCACTCCAAGCAGATTCACGAAGCAGCTAAGTTCATCACCGAGTCCAAGCGCCCCGTCTTCTACGTCGGCGGTGGCCTAGTCCGCGCAGGTGCTTCCGAAGAGTTCCACAAGCTGGCTAAGCTCATCGGCGCACCCGTCGTCACCACCCTGAACGCTATCGGTGCGTTCCCCGACTCGGACCCCCAGAACCTCGGCATGCCCGGTATGCACGGTACCGTCCCCGCCGTCGCCGCAATGCAGAAGTCTGACCTGCTGATCACCCTCGGTGCACGCTTTGACGACCGCGTGACCGGCAAGGTGGACTCCTTCGCACCCGAAGCTAAGGTCATCCACATTGACGTTGACCCGGCAGAAATCTCGAAGATTCGCTTCGCAGACGTGCCGATCGTCGGCGACCTCAAGTACGTCCTGCCCGAGCTGACCGACCTGCTCTCCACCGAGTTCGCAGACCAGCTGCCGAACCTCACCGAATGGTGGAACGAGCTCAACGCAATCCGCAAGGACTACCCGCTCGGCTACGAGAAGCCCAACGATGGCCTCGGCTCGCCTGAGTACGTCCTCGAGCGTATTAGTGCTCTGACCGGCCCTGACGCATACTATGTCACCGGCGTTGGCCAGCACCAGATGTGGGGTGCACACTACATTCAGCAGGAGAGCCCCCGCCACTTCATTAGCTCCGCAGGCCTCGGCACCATGGGCTACGGCGTTCCCGCAGGTATGGGTGCTAAGGTCGCACACCCCGACTCCACCGTGTGGATTATCGACGGCGACGGTTGCTTCCAGATGACCAACCAGGAACTGGTCACCTGCGCACAGAACAACATCCCCGTCAAGGTTGCCATCATCAACAACTCCTCCCTCGGCATGGTGCGCCAG
>ERZ1674245.645-NODE-645-length-11348-cov-4.571947_pt1 | contig 11348 bp, 13 predicted proteins | sample MGYA00581205_ERZ1674245 | MGnify/ENA primary metagenome ERZ1674245 (study PRJEB41354, sample SAMEA4873314) | human saliva metagenome | biome: human-associated habitat [ENVO:00009003]; feature: mouth environment [ENVO:08000002]; material: saliva material... | reverse complement strand
CTTCCGGCGCGCTACCGTCACTTGTGGAAGTTCTGGACGAGCCCGTATCTGCTGGTGGAGGTGACCACGTTCTCCGGCACTCCCCTATTGCTGAAGCCGGAGATGATTCAGTCGGCGGGTCTGTCGGTGACCCAGTGGTCTCACGTGGTGCCCCCGAACCCGCGCATCATGTTCACGGTGAACTCTCTCGGTCAGCGGACCCGTGGGAATATGGACCAGTACAACGGCTGGTCCGAGCACTTCGATGTGATGACGGGGTTCACGAATCTGCCGACGTTCTCGCTGACGAACAACTCCTACCTGATGTTCCAGGCTCAGAACGCGCACTCCATCGCCTATCAGCATCAGAGCGCCGAGTGGTCGCAGCAGCGGGCCCTGCACGGCGCCCAGACTCAGTTCAACCAGGCCAATGCGGCTATCGCGCAGGCGGGCCAGCAGACGGCTTTGAACAACTCATGGAATCAGGACATCGCCGGCTACAACGCTCGTATGGGGCTTCAGAAGACCGGCATCGGTGTCGGCGGACAGGTGATCGGGTCGACCCTCATGGGGCTGGCCAATGGCGGACCTCTGGGCGCTCTGGCCGGTCTCGGCGGGTCCGCATTGAGCGGGGCGTCGACGATGGCGCAGGCGGGTATGACGTACTCCCAGCAGGTGAACACGGCTCGCATGTCCGCCGAGCAGGCGTCCGCGCTCACGAACTTGAACCAGGGGTACATGCGCTACAACGCGGACACGAACCTGGCCTACGCCAAGTACGCCGCGAACGGCGACTACGCGAACGCGATCGCCGGTATCAACGCCCGCGTGCAGGACGCTCAGACGATCGCTCCGACGACGTCGGGCCAGGTGGGCGGTGACGCGTTCATGCTGGCCGCGGAGTCGTGGAGCATTGTTGAGCGTCTGAAGTTCATCCCGGAGGATGCGGTGAGGCGTATCGGTGAGTTCTGGCTCCGTTACGGGTATGCGATGAACTCGCCCGTGGTGCCGCCGGGCGACTTCCGGTGCATGGAGCACTTCACGTACTGGAAGATGGCGGAGATGAACATCTCCAGGTCCACGATGCCCGAGACGTTCCGCCAGACGATCAGAGGTATCTTCGAGAAGGGTGTCACCGTGTGGCACAAGGACCAGACGATGATCGGGCGCATCGACTGGGCGAACAACAAGCCGCTTAAGGGGATCATATGGTGAAGCGCAACGGAGAGAGGGATTGGGTTCGCAAGGAGATCTACGAGCCCTTCGTCAACGGCGGACACTTCAAGAACAATCCGTCGATCAACCGAGAGGCTCTTCTGGTCCGCATGTACAAGCGGATCATGTCGGAGATGTGCGTGAACCGCTTCTCCTGGTCGGGGCTCCCGGACACTGTGGACCGCCGCTACCTGGAGGCCACTCTCATGTACGACGGGCTGGCGGTGTTCTACTTCGACGAGGAGTTCGACCGGTTCATGGCGCTTCGGGCCACGGGGCTCGGCCAGGTGAACATGTACGATAACCCGACGAACTTCACGGTCTATGGGAATCAGGTGTTCTCCAAGACTCTGGACGCCAGGCACTGCGTTCCGATCTGGTCCAACTATCTGCGGGAACCGGACTGGGACATCATCGACATCTACTCGCAGAGACTCGCGGCGTTCGACCGCACCCTCGAGGTGAACATGCTCTCCGCCCGTCACCCGTTCGTGTTCTCCGTCGATAACAACGAGTACCAGTCGTTCGTCAACGCGTTCCGCAAGGTCGCCGAGGGTCAACCGGTCATCTTCGGCACGGAGGCCCTCTCCCCCGCGGCGCTCGCGGAGAAGGTCAGCATGTTCGACGTCGGGTTCAAGCCTCACCAGATTCAGGACGTCATGGAGGCGAAGGTCAAGACCTGGAACGAGGCTCTGACCCTTCTGGGCATTATGAACGTTAACTCGGAGAAGAGGGAGCGCATGGTCGCCGAGGAGGCCAGTGGATCTTCGGGACAGGTCCTGGCGATGCGCGCCGTCGCCATGAACGCTCGCAAGTACGCCTGCGAGCACATCAACAGGATGTACGACCTGCAAGTGGATGTGAGGTGGAACCTTGACGAATCTCAGCCCGCGGATGCTCAGAACGCTATGCTTGCCGCGACCGCTCTAGGGGGTATTGGAGATGCTCTCGACAAGGGCAACCCGGATTTGGGGACGACCGACCAGCAGGAGTTGAACCCGAACCATGGCTGACTACACACTCGAGCTGCGCAAGGTGGTGGAGATCGTCGGCCCGCTGAATGTCGGGCTGAACGAGTACCCGATCTTCGATGAGTCCTACAGGGATTCTTTGAACCAGAAGATTCTGGATCACTACTGGTACAACGAGATCGCGCATGAGTCGATCGACATGTTCATCCACCAGTTGAAGGTGAAGATGAATGAGATCATGCCGTTCTACAACCAACTGTACGAGTCGGAGCTGGTCGACTTCGACCCGATGATCACTCACGACGTGCATTCGACGGGGGATTCGACGCAGGACACGACTCAGGACACGCACACGAAGCAGAACGCCGAGCAGACCCTCTCCTCGGATTCTCGCGTCTCGTCGTCGGAGGAGTCGAAGGCTCGCACCGTTCAGTCTCAGATGCCGCAGACGCGTCTGAGTGGTCACGACGACTATGCGACTGCCGCCAATGACACCTCATCGAAGGGTTCGGGGCAGAACCATTCCAATTCTGCGACGCAGGATCAGCAGAAGCGGTCCTCCGACACTGCGACCACCATGGGAACTAAGGCGGGGAATGTCACACGGTCGTGGGGGTATAATACTCCTAAGGCCGACCTCCTCCAGAAATGGCGCGAAACCTTCCTCAACATTGACATGTCCGTTATCTCGGAGCTGGGAGGCCTATTCATGCAGATCCGATCTTCAGGAGACGAGTACGTGAACGGATGGGGCTATGGACTATATTGATAACAAGTACCAACTGACCCCTGGTGACTACAGGGTTACGAACGTCACGCCGTTCACCTACCGCGACGGGTACACCTACCTCCAGCTCATGGAGGAGATGCGCTCGTGGGTGAGTGAAGGGCTGGTCAACCAGTTCTCCGCCAAGATGCAGGGACTGGCCTCGGACTACAACCAGGCCGTCTCCAGGCTCCTGGTGGACGTGCGCAAGGAGATGGAGGGCTACCACGCTCTCCCCTCCCAGGTCAGGGAGATGCTGAGCGCCGCCATCGCTAAGTACGATGACGAGTTCAACACGTTCGAGAATGACCTGAAGGCGCTCGTCAAGAAGCACTTCGAGTCCGACGTCGTCAACGTCTTCAACTGGCTCGAAGGCGAGAGCTCCACCCTCCAGGAGCTCATCAACGACATGCACAACCGATACACGGTCGGCGGCCTTCTCGCTGAGGATTTCAGTCAGATGGGGCTCACAGCTCAGGAGCTGGAGGATATGCCGCTGACCATCTCCGAACTGGAGACGATCGGCAAGTTCGTGCTCCCCCACCTGTCCCCGCACTACGGTTTCTCCCCCGTGACGGGGCAGTACAAGCGCGTCATCGACATCGTCTATGACGTCTACGAGGCTCAGTTCAAGGGTGGTGACCAGATCACCTCCAAGGATCTGAACTACATCGATAACCTGAACATCCCGGACCTCCAGCGCATGGTGGTCTCCTGACAGAGAGGCAGGCTCAATATGCCCGCAACGAACAAGACAGAGAACTTCAACCTGCCGCTCTATGTGGCGTCCGACCACTTCAGTGTGCTGGGTGACTTCAACAGCGCCATGAAGGAGATCGACAAGGGTCTCGGCGGCGCAACTGTCACCGCTAAGGCGGCGTCCCGCGACGCGACCAGTGCTCTGACGACGGCGAACGCCGCCTCGGATGACGCGCACTCCGCTCGTGAGGCTGCGCAGTCGACCCTGTCCGTGTCCTCGCAGGCGAAGGCCGACGCCACTAGAGCGTTCGACATGGCGACGAAGGCGACCACCGCGTCGGAGACCGCCAACACGTCCGCCATTGAGGCGAACAAGGTCGCCTCCTCGGCGGCCGCCAGGGCCAAGGAGGCCCGCGACCGGGCTGACGCCGCACTGGACACCGCGAACGCCGCCAACACAGCCTCCATCGACGCTAAGACGACCGCTAACGCCATCTCCGGCCAGGCCGTCCAGGCGACCCAGGCCGCTAATAGGGTCGGTGCCCTTCACAAGCGGTTCAAGGAGGTCACCGCCGGATCCGGTGACCGGACTCTGAGCACTCCTGAGGAGCGGCCCGTCACGGTGATGGAGTTCGACCTCGACTTCGACGCCGACGACGTGTGGATCATCGTGGCGATCATGCGTCACACAGTCCACAACGTTCAGGACACTCACTTCGACATTCGAGTCACCGGCCCGAAGGGGCAGCGTCGTTGGAGCTCCTTCGTCGCCGGCTACGGCCCGTGGCCTGAGGCGATGGTCTACTCGCAGGGGACCGGTATCTTCGAGGCCTTCGAGGGCCCCGGCCGGTACCACATCGAGACCGTGTTCCTGACCGACAAGAACCATTCAACCCGGTTCGACCTGTCTAACTGCATGATGCGCGCCCACTGATCTGGGCGGTATCAACCGCGGGGCGTCGGGTGATCCTCGGCGCCCCGCATACTATAGGAGGAACTTATGGCATGGGATGACAAGCATAAGGCGTGCATTATCGCGACCCTGGCGACCGTTGAGGCCGGGTTCAACTACGGGATCATCACCGCACCGGACACACTGTCCCTCGGTATCGGCCAGTGGACGCAGGGGCGCGCCTACGACCTCCTGAACCAGTTCCCCGACAAGAACGTGTTCGGCCCCACGATCCGATCCTGGCTGGCCGCCGGAAAGGGGTCGTGGACGATGGCGCGCAAGTATCAGTCCCTGGGAGGCACTGATAGGCAGAAGCTATCGGCGGCGTTGGCCTCAGAAGAGGGCAAGAAGATTCAGAACAACCAGATGCGCAAAGACCTGGAGGACGAGTACATCCCCAGGCTCAAAGCCATCGGTCTGGACTCGGAGAAGTACACCGAGGCCGGCATGCTCCTCATCGTCGTCATGCACAGATGGGGCAACTACGCGCGCATCCTCAACAGACTTGTGGCCAGTGCCGGCCCCGCGCCCACACTCGACTCCATGGCCAACGCCATCAAAGCCTCGGGGGAGTGGTACGCCGTCGGGCAGAGGTATGTCATCGCCTACCGGATGATCAAGAACCTCGACACGAAGGGCATCACCCTGGCGCCCGGCGACTCCGGCGGCGACAACTCCAAGGATGGAGAGGACAGGGCCAAGGAGGAGAAGAAGATCAAACACGCCCGAACGGACGGGTCCGGCGTGTTGCGCATCTACATGTCGGACGGCAGTAATGCTGCCGCCTACCCCACCGTGGGGGGTTTCTGGAAGGCCAACGGCACCGACCAGAAGTCCGACGACGGAGACGGTGAGAAAGGAGGCGGCGGGGGCGGCGGCGGAGGCGACACCGGCAAGATCGGCGAGATGACCAAACTCGCCAAGGCCTCCATCGGCAAGTACGTCTACCATCAGTGGTACGAACCCAGACTGCACCCCGACAAGTCGGGCGTCACAGACTGCTCCGGCTTCGTATGGTGGCTCTACAATAAGGTCATGGGCATGGACATCGGCAAGGGCGGCACCACAGTGCTCATGTCCCAGGGCGGCAAAGTCATCGCCGAGGGTGGCGGCCGCTTCAACGCCACCAGCCAGATCAAGGAGGGCGACCTCATCGTCTGCCGATGGTACTCCGGCGGCGGTCACGTGGAGTACTGCTGCGAGACCGGCAAGGACACCATCATCGGACAGCGGGGCCCCGACGGTGTTCGCGGTCCCGCCTACGGGCACGCAACGTCCCTGTTCGGCGGGTGCAGGTGGAAGCTGAAGCGGTATGTCTAAGACGTTCGACTACTACTCCTTCGACAAGATCCTCTCCCGCAACGCCGTCTTCAACATGGTCATGGGCGCCCGAGGCGTCGGCAAGTCCTACGGCGCCAAGAAGTACGTGCTCAAGAGAGCCGTCGAACGAGGCGAGCAGTTCATCTACCTGCGCCGCTACAAGACGGAGCTGAAGACACGCGGCAGCTTCGTCGCCGACGTGGCGCACGAATTCCCGGAGCAGGAGTTCGAGATCCGCGGCGGTGTGCTCTGCTGGCGCAACAAGGGTGAGGACAAGGACGGGTGGCGCACCGCCGGCTACTTCCTGGCTCTGTCCACGTCGGCGCAGCACAAGAGCACGCCGTACCCGAAGGTGACCACCATCATCTTCGATGAGTTCATCATCGAGACGGGGACCATCCACTATCTGAAGGATGAGGTCAAGGCCCTCCTCGACTTCTACTCCACGGTGGACCGGTATCAGGATCGGACGCGGGTGCTCATGCTGTCCAACGCCATCTCCATCATGAACCCGTACTTCATCAAGTGGCACATCACCCCGACGCCGGGTAAGGAGTTCATCACCTACGGTGACGGGTTCGTGGCAGCCCAATTCGTGGACTCGAAGCGCTTCGCCTCGCAGGTGGCCACCACCAGGTTCGGCAAGTTCGTGACCGACTTCGACGAGGAGTACGCCGACTACTCGATCGACAACTCGTTCGCCGACAATACTAACCAGTTCGTGCAGCGCAAGACGGGGACTGCCAAGTACATGTTCACCGTCAAAACGGATCTGGGAGTGTTCTCCCTGTGGATGGACTGGGGGACATTGTTCTGCCAGCAGAAGAGACCCAGGGTCGAGAAGGTGTATAATACCAATAAGATGGCTCTCCGGGAAGGCGAGGTACTTATGAGTTACAGTGACAAGATCACTGAGATGCTCAGAGGCTCCTACCGGAAGGGTCGAGTCTTCTTCGACTCCCCGCAGTCACGCAATGCTTTCGCCGAGATTTTCGTGAGGTGATCAATGGAACACGGGATGGGGTTCTTCATAGACCTCCAGAGTCTCATCACAGCACTCACGTCGTTCGTCACCATCGGGGGATTCGCGGCATGGGTCAATTCGAGGATGAAGAGGCTCAACAATCTTCTTGACGACTGGAACGGTGTCCCCGCAAGGCCGGGGGTCCCCAGACGGCCGGGAGTCATGGAGCGGCTCGAGAAGATCGAGTTGAAGATCGACAAACAACGTGAGGAGAACTGCTATGAGCGCACTCAAAGGTCTGGTTGACCCCAAGGTTCGTCAGTACCTGTACAGGGTTGCTATCGCCGGCTGCGGGGTTCTCGCCGTCAAGGGCGTTCTGACCAAGGACGTCATCGACGTCATCACCCCGTTCCTGGCGGCCCTGTTCGCTGTCGCGGACGCCAACGTGGAGACCAGCCAGGAGGGCTGAGATGAGCCTTCAGTCGGACGCCTCTCAGATCGCATGGGACATCACGCAGAACCCGTGCGTGGGCTACTCGCAGCCCGAGCGCCTGACGATTTGGAACCTCCCCTCCCCCACCTCTCAGGCGGTCAACGTCAACGTCGACTGCTCCGAGCTGGTGGTGTACTGCTTCAACAAGGCGGGTCTGCCCGACCCGTTGCCCAAGTCCATGTGGACCGGCAACGAGGTCGAGTGCATGACCGAGCGCGGCTTCACCGCCGAGGAGTGGTATCCGGGCATGCCCGTCGAGGACGGGGACGTTCTGCGATCCGACGGGCACACGGCCATCGTGTGCAACGGGTGGATCTGCGAGGCATGGATCAGCGAGTTCGGCGATATCGACGGATACGCCGGAGACCAGACGGGTGGTGAAGTCAGGTGCGCATGCTCCTACCTGAGCCACCCTCTGACAATCAACGCCCAGTGGACGCACCGGATCAGATACGACGGTTCCTACTACGCAGAGGATGATCTCGATATGTCGGAGAACACCGATCTCCTGAGGGAGATCCGCGACAGGCTCGTTGAGGTCTCGGACCAGACGGGTGCCGGCATCGCCGGCCGCCGTTGGGACGGCCCCATCGTCAGCCAGCTCAAGGACGCCAACGCCACCCTGAGCAGCCTCGTTGACACGTTCAGCCCGGGTAAGGAGGGCGTCCGCAATCCCGGCTCCGCCTTCTACCTGCTGTTCCAGATCAGCGACGGCATTCAGAAGGTGGCTAAGAAGCTCGCCGGAGGTGACCAGTAACCATGAGCGCGATCCTGACCGGCCGCCTCACCGATGCGGCCGGTCGGGACGCCGCCGGCACTCTGACGGTGGCGCCCGACCCACGAGTGGTGACGACCGCAGCCGGCGTCATCGTCAAGCCCTTCACGGTGGACGTGGAGGGGCAGTTCAGTGTTCCCGTGGAGATAGCGGGCCCGTATACGAACCCGCCGGAGCCGTGGACTCACCACATTCTGCTCAAGCGGGGGAGGGTGAAGGTGCTCGACCTCCACGCGCCCCTGCACGACGGCACCAACCTGCTCTCGCAGCTGGTGGCCCATGAGCCCGTCTCGCCGTTGCACACTACGCAGATCGAGATCGACGTCGCCAAGGCTCGCGACCAGATGATGAAGATCCGCGACGACATCGCCAAGGGCATGGTCCGTGGGCCCGTCGGCCCGCAGGGACCCAAAGGTCCTGTTGGCGATCCCGGCCCTGAAGGGCCGAAGGGAGAACGTGGTAACCGCGGGCCTTCCGGGCCTCGCGGCGACGTGGGGCTCCGCGGGCCCGAGGGCCTGCCCGGTCCCGCCGGTAAGGATGGGCAGCGGGGCCTGCCCGGCCCCAAGGGCGAACCAGGCCCCATCGGACCCCGGGGGGAGAAGGGTGAGCGCGGAATATCGGGAAACACTGGGCCTGCAGGACCCATGGGCCCGCAGGGGGCGACCGGGGCTAAAGGTGCACCTGGTGAGAAAGGTCCCCAGGGCCCCATCGGTCTCACTGGCCCCGCAGGACCGACCGGTCCCAAGGGCGATCCTGGCCCTTCCGGCCCCGCCGGCAGCGGAGTGGACCCGCTCGACGACTACTGGAAGATGTCGTCGAACTGGTGGACCGGGTCGGCTCTGAAAGTCGTCGGAAGCTCCCTGGTGGCTTCCAAGTCCGAGGACAAGAACTACGACGTCAACATGGCTAAAGGGCCCCGGTTCACCGGGCCCCAGGGCTGCTCGTACCGGATCACAGGGCTGGCCGTGGCGCAGGGCGCCAGCAGGATCCGGTTCGCCGTGTGCTACTACACGATCGCCGACAACAAGTGGAATGAGAACGTGTACGCGGAAACGATCGATATTCCCGGCAACTCTCAGCCGTACCCGGTTGACGTCCGCGTGTCGGTGCCGTACAAGCCCGGCACTAACTTGCAGTTCATTGCTAATATTCGTACTGTGGAGGGCTGCACCCTCTCCAACTGCGTGGCCTATGCTGACACGCAGTTCGACGCCGTAGCAGCCAACATGAAACGCAGCGCCGACGCGGTCACCGACCTCACCCAGCGCATGGCGACCATCGAAGGCAGCACGCGCACCAACGCAAAAGCCGCCTCCGACGCCAAAGCAGCCGCCGACAGTGTGCAAGCCATCGCACAATCAGCACAACGGGACGCGAAGGCCCTCCAACCCAAGGTCACCGCCCTCGAAGAAGCCGACAGGAACATTCAGGGCATGATCCAACGCGACAGGGAGGCCCTGTCCGAAGTACGCGTCATCGGCACCAACGCACGAAGCGCCGCCGACCAAGCATCCGTGAAAGCCGCGGACGCCTCGAACAACCTTCTCGCACTGCAGAAGCAGATCGAGAACGTCAAGAAGGACCAGGCGGCCATTCAGAGCAAGGCCGATCTCGCCGTCGCCACGGTCAAGAAGATCGAGAACATCAAAGCCTACGCAGAAGTCAACTTGTGGTCGCCCTCCAGTATCTTCCTCGACCCCGACAGCTCCATGAAAGGGTATGAGGAATACGGCTCCAAGAACCTCGACCACAGTGTTGACAACGCGTACACGCAGATCATCGACACTCGCGAAGGCGCCGAATGGTGGTGGACGTGGAACGTCTGCGGAAAAGTCGCGCTCTGGCAATTCTCGTGGATGATATGGCCCGGAGCCGACACATGGGTTCAGCCCTACTTCCAACTGCACAACTCCACGGATATGACGTGGGGAGACAAGATCTGGTTCCCCAGACAGGAGATCTCCAAAGGCGCCTACCGATTCGCCCTGTGGAGCAAAGACGTGCCCGACTACGACGACGCCAAATGGGACGGCGTCTGCGTCGGCGCCCAGATGAAGGGAGGTATCCGCCACTGGACCCGATTCCCCAAGGCACGGTTCTACATGCCCTACGATGCCATCCGCACGGGCGTGTGAGGCCGTAGGAGCCCCGTAGAGGGCATGAAGAAGCTCCCCCAGTACGTTGTACCGGGGGAGCTCTTCTAGGCGCTCAGCGTGGCTTACACGAGGCTGTAGGAGTAGATGGCGGCCAGGACGTCGAGCGCCTCGTCCGTCCGACGGAACGTACGGTAATCGCCCGGGGTGTCCACCACCCACAAGCACCCCTCCTGACACCTCGCATTGACCTGCAATGTCACAACACTGTCGCGGAACACGACCGCGCTGCTCACAACGTCAATCACCGGCGCCCCGCCGAAACGCTCCTGAATAGCGTGGGCCATCTCCTTCAAATGCATGAACTTAGTCATCATAATCTCCTTCATATGGGTGCATGTACTGGGGGACCGCATTCGGAAGCATGCCGTACTCGGCCTCAACCCAACGGTACGCCCCGTCCTGATTAGTTGTCTTGTCTCCGGAATGAGCCTGAATATCCCAATCCTCCGGACCATTCACTCGAACCCTGTTGCCATCGAAGAACACGGCGCATGAGTCGAAGTCAACCTGGAAGCCATCGAGCTCCTTCAACGGCTGGAAAGACTCGATGAAAATATTCAGCTCCTCCCACGGGTCATAATCCATCAACAGTCCTCCAGTCCCAGCACACCCTGGAAGTAGGAATCCAAATCGTTGACGAAAAGGGCTCTCCCATCAGGTTCCACAACAAGATAATAAGAAATATGGTCGCTCCCCATCACAGGATCGACGATATAGTCTCCAAGATACACGAGGAGATTCTCATAGTCGACCCTAATAGGCAAACCGTCCCCCGAATAGAACTCACAGATCTTGACCGTGTCATCGAAATCTGAACCAGCACACATCAGTGCTCCCCTCCAGGAGCCGCCTTGTTGATGAAATCGACGAAGGATTGGTCGTACTGCACGCCAGTCTGCTTCTGCACATTCTCGAGCTGAGACACCATGTGATTGTAACGCTCGACCTCCATGCGAGCCTCATAGCGCATACCGCACCAGAACGCAGCCAGCATGCAGAGGATGATGAGCAGAACCTCGATGAACTTATCCATGATCAATTCTCCCTTCCTGTGAACA
>ERZ1674245.643-NODE-643-length-11424-cov-16.422201_pt1 | contig 11424 bp, 10 predicted proteins | sample MGYA00581205_ERZ1674245 | MGnify/ENA primary metagenome ERZ1674245 (study PRJEB41354, sample SAMEA4873314) | human saliva metagenome | biome: human-associated habitat [ENVO:00009003]; feature: mouth environment [ENVO:08000002]; material: saliva material... | reverse complement strand
CGAGGCGGCCGTCAAGGCCGTGTTCGCGGCCGCCGAGGCCGAGGGCGTGGACGCCATCCGCATCGGCACGACGGGCGGCGACATGCTCGCGATTAGCGGCGTGGACCTGCTCGCCGCTGAAGGCGAGGGCTGCGGCTGGATCGCCTCGATCGATGAGCTGCGTGAGCTGAGCGACACCGGACGCAAGTACTTCTGAGCTGCGTCTGAGTTGTTGCGTCTAGGGGCGCGGGCCTGCGGGTCCGCGCCCCTGTGCTGTTCGTGGCCGGATTGCCGGCGTTTCTTGTGGGGCCGCTTACGTTCCGGGCACCGGAGGCCCCGGACTCGGGGCTGAGCCGCTGTGTGTGCCGGTGGGCGGTGGCCCGCCCGCTCGCCGTCCGCGCTGCGAGCCTTCGGCTCGGCGCGTCGTCTCGAAGCCCGGCCAGGCCCTGCCGTCGCCCACCAGCACTGCGGCCTGGCCCTTCGGACCCTCCGGTACCCTCCACACCGGCGGCGCTTGCAGTGCTGCTGATGCTCGGCGCGTCGGCTCGAAGCCCGGCCAGGCCCTGACGTTGCCCCAGGTGCCGAAATTGAACCTGTTCTATGAATGTCCGCGTTTGCGCTTGTGTCAATGAGGTCGTGCACCCGATCAGTAAACATTACACCCGCTCTGATCGGATGTATTCCTCCTTATCGGGTGCAATGCTTCGTGCGAGCTGACTGTCTGTTCTGTTTCTTGGTGCCTTCAAATTCTTCGGCACCCCTCTGCCCGGGACACGTCAACTTCAGTGTTTGTGCTTGTTGTCAATGTGTGTCGAGTCCTTGGTGTTACTGGTATTGATAACCCATCGATGCGCAGCTAAACCACGCTAGGTGGAGCGTTGGCGCACCTGCCAAGGAGGCACTCACCGGTTTAACGTGCGCGTAGGGTTAAGTCGTTGCCCACAGGTGTCGCAGTCGAGTCCGAGGCCCATCAATACCCTTGACTGAAGTAGTTGAGTACGCTATAAGCCTGATTGTAACTGTTCTGTGTATGTGGCTGCTGTCTCTGATGGCAGACCAGAAGAATGCGGCCTGCGAACCTAACAGTTCGCAGGCCGCCGTTGTGTCGATCATGCTTCGGGAGAGAGCTAGTTCTTATGAGAACTTCAGGTCAGCCCAGACGGGCTGGACGTTGATCTCGTTCTTGGTGCTTTCGCCTGCCGAGGCCTCTGCGAGGGCCTTGAGCCTAAGACGTGGAATCCCCGAGACGTTGATCCTGAATTCCTTGGCCTGGCCGAGGGGCAGGGAAACGGAGTCGAGGACTTCGTTGGAGAGGGGGTTGATGACTTCGAAAGTCACGGTCACGTTCGTGTTGCGTGAGTTATCCGACTGGCCTGCCACGACGGTGAACGTGTTTGCTTCCTTCGGTACAAGGATGTCAACGGAGCCGTCGTTCAGTGTTTTCGTCAGCTTGCACTTGAATCCGTTGTTGTAGACCTTCTGGGAGATAGCTGTGGTCTCGCTGGAGCTGCCCAGGGATCTCCAGTTTTCAAACCGCCAGTCTTCGTTTCCGCAGTTACTCTTTGCGGCCGCCTGATCAAGAGTCGGATTCCACTCGGGGGACCAATTTGTCGTCGGCATGGGTGTTGGCGTGTTCGTGGGGGAGTGGGTGTCCGTAGGCGAGGGGCTGTTCGTGGAGGTTTGCGTCGTTGGCGACACACTTGGGGAAGGTGTGGTGAGGATGGGGGAGGGGTCGGTGAGTGCAGGCGTCGAAGTGGAAGTGGCGGTGGGAGTGATGGATGGAGGAAAGAGCCGATCAACCAGGTTCTCGGCGAAATGGGTGGGGATCGCGATAAGGCCAGCTACAAAAGCCGAAATCGTTCCAACGATGAGCTTGTTCCGGTGCTCGTAAAGCCAGCTTTTTAGGGTGTTAGACATCGCAAGATCCTCCTTCGATGGGAACCGTGTGGTTAGACGATAGACATCGAATGAACAACTGTCAACTGTTGCATTGCGATGCGTAAGGCGTTGTTGTTGAGGCGCATGTGTTCCTTGATATTACAAGTGACATGTGGGATTGGATCTGTATGGAAGTGTGCTGATTGCAGGGGTGTTCGATGGGTATCTGTCGAGCTATACACGTGGGTCGAGCAGGTAAAGTTGGTGAGGCTTGTCTATCTTTTGTTTCAAAATTAGTATCCCTCGTAATTACCCTTATTAAATTCTGTTGTCTCGGTATAGAGCTGCGATCGTCGTGTGTCTTCGAGGAACTTGTCCGCTGTGTCGTGTCGATGGGCTTGCGGTCCAAAACATTGAAGTGGCATCGCTGCGTGAGTTCACGTCTGTGCGAGGCCGGGGGCTCTGCGGGTGCGCTCCGCCACCGGCACATTGTTATGGTTCTGAAACCTTGCCAGCATGCCCTCAGGAGGGCCTGTATCGTGCCTGTGCTTGAACGTGTTTCGTGCTGTTTCGTCGTGGATGGGTAAAGAAAGAGTTGCCTGCGGCAATACAACTCTTGAGAATTTGTCCTAAAGACCTACCGCATGCTCACAAAGATTTGGCATACTGTGGAGCGGAAATAACCCGTAACACCAGGAGCCATCGTGCCCGACCAATCTGTCACCGCCTCACATGAGCAGGACGCGGCCTCGGCCTCGTCTTCGACCAAGAAACCCAGCCTCGGCCGCGTTATCGCCGCGTGGGGGGTGCACCTGTTCACCATCTCCGGCCTCGTGTGGGCCACGCTCGCTCTGTTCGCGATCCTCGACAACGACACCCCCATGATGTGGCTGTGGTTCGTCATCGCCCTGATCGTGGACGGCGTCGACGGCACCCTCGCTCGTAAAGTCGGCGTCCGCGAGGTCATCCCGTGGTTTGATGGCGGAGTTGTCGACAATCTCGTCGACTACCTGACGTGGACGTTCCTGCCTGCCCTGTTCATGGCGTTGCACCTGCCGTTTGGTGCCCAGCCGATGCCGGTCATCATGATGATCGTCGTCATCGTGTCCTCGCTGTTCTGCTACGCGAACGACGGCGAAAAATCTAACGACAACTACTTCGTGGGCTTCCCTGCGGCGTGGAACTGCGTCGCCATCGTTATGTATGTGCTCCAGACCTCCGCCTGGGTCAACATTGCGGCGACGATCTTCCTGGCGATCATGACGCTCGTGCCGCTGCACTACACGCACCCTGCGCGCGTGAAGCGCTTCCAGATCCCCAACATCATTGGTGCGGCCGCCTGGATCGTCGCGTGTGCGTATATGGTGGTCGCCTACCCGGTCCAGCCCCTGTGGGCTCTGATCCTTTTCTGGATTGGCGGCGGCTGGTTCCTGATCGCCGGCTTCATCCGCACGGCGACCGGCGAGGACAAGTAGTCTTTGCGCCACGATCGCAGATCAACACCCCCGGGCCTCGTGCTCGGGGGTGTTTGCTATGCGATCCGCTTTCCGGGGTCTGCGGTGCCTGGGGTGGTAACGAGGCGTGGGCGTGTTTGGTAGTGACCGTGCAGTGCGCGGTGCCTGCGGTGCCCGAGGGCGGCGACGGGGCCTGGGCGTGTTTGGTGGTGACCGTGCAGCATGCGGTGCCTGCGGTATCCGAGGGTGTCGGCAGGGCCTGGGTGTGTTTGTGGTGACCGTGCAGTGCGCGGGAGGCTGCGGTGTCCGAGGGCGGCGGCAGGGCCTGGGTGTGTTTGGTGGTGACTGTGCAGTACGCGGGGGTAGTGCCCGAGGGCGGCGGCAGGGCCTGGCCGGGCTTCGAGCCGACGCGCCGAGCCGAAGGCTCGCAGCGCGGACGGCGAGCGGGCGGGCCGCCGCCCTTGGGCACGGAGAGCGGGGGTAGTGTGGCTACAGGAGTCCCGCGAGGCCCTTCTTAACGGCACGGTCGCGCTGGTAGCGGAATACTTCGAGGAAGATGCCGCCGAAGAAAATGCAGGCGATTGCGACCCAGATGCTTGCGGGAGCGTGACGCCCGTACACGAGGAAGTACACGTAGGGTGCCAGGAAGGTGACGGCGGCGGTGGCGGCACCGACGATGCGGTGCCACAGTTTCTGCCCGGCGACCATCTCGATGAGGCCCCACGTGTAGGGGATAGCGGTGATGACGTCGATGAGCCAGAGGATACGCCAGTCGCCCCGGAAGTGGGGGACGAACATGACGGGCACGGCGCGCGCCATGGAGTAGACGAAGACGACGACGTAGGCGATGAACTTCGGGTTGCGGCACAGCTTGAGGAAGGCCGTGCGCTCGATGATGGAGGCGCCGACTGCTCGGGCGGCGCGGGTGGCGTGTGACGCGGTTGAGAGCGTATCGAGTCCGGCCATGGAAACGCGCATGAACTCGCGTTGTTCGTCTGTGCCGGTCGCCCAAGCTTCCAGCAGCGCTAGGGGGGAGAGCGCGATGGGCGTGCGTCCGCCGGAGGGTGTCCCGGCCTCGTGAATGAGATCGGCACCCAGGGCGTCGCGTAGGCGCGGCAGTTGGTCGCTGGGGATGACGGCGAGCCATAGGCGCACCCGTCGTTGTATGGCGTCGTGGAGTTCGTGGGAGAGTGCGTGTCCGGCGGCCGAGTGGGGTGAGAAGCCTTCGGCGGCGATGTCGACGAGCGCCCCGGGGTATTCGACGATGCGGGTTGTCAGGTCGCCGGCGCGATCAACGCCGGAGACGGTGATGATCGTCGCGGCATCCCACTGGTAGGTGCGTGCGATCTCGATGTCGAGGATCGAGCGCAGCGTCACGAGGGATGCGATGTCACTCACGGGTGGCCTCTCGGTAGGGGATGATCCACTCAATTGTGCCTGACTGGGCGGTTGGAATGCACGCCCACGTGGGAAGCGTGGCGCACGTAGAATCGACGTATGGTGAAACGACGCATTGATCCCGCTTCGGGAATGGAGGCGCTGCGCGCTTGGCGTGGCTCGTGTGAACGCGGCGAGGACGCGCCCCGCGCTGTCGTGCTGACGGCTGTGCGTTTCACCCTCGAGGAGTTGGGTTCCCTGCATCCGGGCCGTTCTGTCGAGGTGCGTGTGCCTCCTGCGGGTGCGGTGCAGATTCTTCCGGGGACCACGCACCGGCGTGGTACACCGCCCGCCGTCGTGGAGACGGACGCGCGCACGTGGCTGTCGCTGGCGTGCGGCCTGCTCACGTGGGACGAGGCCGTGGCTGCCTCCCTGGTGAGCGCGTCGGGGGAGCGTACGGACCTGGGTCCCTTCCTGCCGCTCGTGTAAGTGGCAGGGAGAGGGTGTTCCGGGTGGGGAGGGGTGGCGCCGGGTTTTAGGCCTCGATCTGCGGGGCGCCGAAGCGTGCGATGATCTTGGGGGCCAGGTACTTCTGGGAGCCCTTGTAGGCGTAGCGTTGGGCGACGGCGGCGACGGCCGCGGTGCTTGCGGCGAAGAGCACCAGCGAGGCCAGGGTGACGTCATCCGAGTCTTCGGAGGGGATCGGGCGCTTTGTGACGGCTTTCCAGCCGAATTCGAAAATCTTGGAGGCCGCGAAAGCGGCTCCGGCGATGACAGCGGTCGTGGCGAGCTTGTCGATGGTGGCGGAATCCATGTGTGTCTCCTGGCGTGGGTTGGTTGTCCCTGCGCGGCAGCGCGTGCTTCCATGATGCCCCACACTGCGCTCTCGTGCGAGATCCAGGCGCTTACTGGCTTATGCTTATGGGCAAGTGTTCTCGTCCGAAGGATTCCCTATGGCCCGCGCCCGTTCTGTATTCGCGTTGGTAACCCTTGTGGTTGCTGCTACGACCTTGGCTGCGTGTACGCCATCAGTGTCGTCGCGTACCCCCCAAGATCCTTTCGGTGCACCCGTTGTTCCGGGGCAGGGGATCGAAGAAGAAGGGATTGAAGGCACGATTGATGCTCCCAGCCCGAGGACGGGCACGGACACGGTGACGGTTGCCCTCGTGGGCGGTGCGCAGCTGCCTACTGAGATGGCGCAGGCCTTCACGGAGGAGACGGGCTTCTCGGTCGCGGTCGTTCCCATTGATGGGGTGGATTCGCTCCCCAGGGCGGGGGCGGATGTTGTGCTGGGCCTGGATGGTGCTGATGCGCAGCAGGCGAGCCAGGCGGGCACGATTGCTCCGTCTGGCCCGCAGGACACTGTGACCCTGTCGGGTACTTCTATTTCGGGTGTGCCTGCGGCGGTGGCGTACGGTCGCGACGATGTGTGCGTGATCGCGGATAAGTCGTGGATGAGTGCGAATAAGCGCACGCTGCCCACGTCGTTTCAGGAGCTGAGTACTCCTCGTGTGCGCACACTCCTCGCGGTTCCGGATCCTGTCTCGTCGTCGGTGGGGCGTGCCTTCCTGCAGGAGGCTGCCGCGCAGACGGGTGAGGGCCTGGGTTCGTTCGTCCAGACGCTGAGTCCGCATGTCGATCCCTCGCTGGGTGCGGTTATTGGCGGGTGGACGGCTGGAGGGCACGTGTCTGACGGCTACCTGTCCGAGATCGTGGGGTCTGCGTCGGGCAAGTCCGGCTCGTACCCGCTCGTGGTTGCGCCGCGTTCGCTGGTTGCGGCTGCCGTGACGAACACGGGTGCCGATTCGTACGGGACGGCGTTGCCGTCGACGTGTATCGCGCGCATCATGTACACGGCGGCAACGAAGACGCCCGCAACGGACGGCGCTGAGTCCTTGATCGCCTGGCTGCAGAGTGCGGAAGCGCAGCATTCTTTGGCGACCACGGGGGCGGCCTATCCGATCGATGGGGTCCTCGCGGCAAACACGAAGGCCGAGTGGTTCTCGGGCATCACGGGCAGTCCCGTCGTGCCGGACGAGACCATGGGGTCGTTCAACGCGAAGGGTGCGTGGTTGGCGATGTGGACCGCGGCGCTCGATGAGCCTGCTCCGGCTCAGACGCCCACGCAGCAGCCTTCGGGCCAGCCTTCGGGTCAGCCTTCGAGCCAGCCTTCGGGCCAGCCGAGTGCGAACCCGGGCGCGCCCGGGATCGGTAACAGCAACCAGGCTGACGATTCCGACGAGGATGAGGATGACGAACCTCGTACGAGGACTCGTCACCCGATCGATGATGACGACGAGGAGTAGTCATTTCTCCTGTGAGTGAGGGGGGATGCGGCGTACCGCGTCCCCCCTTCACTGTGTGCGGTGAGGATGATCGGCGCGCGGTGACGAGGCCGTGGCGGGGTACGACCGTGGCACCGTTGGGGGTGCGAGGGGTAGGCGTTCCCTAGTCGCGCAGCATGGAGGGGCTGACGCGGCACTCGTCACCGATGCGCATGGGGGCGATGAGGCCCTTGTCGCGCAGCTCGCGCAGGCGTGGCACGGTTCGTTCGACGACCTTCCAGGGATCGATCGTGTTGAGGTAGATGCGGGTGCCGCCCTCGAATCCGGCCAGGGTAGAGATGCGCCACTTGAGCAGGATCCTCCAGCGCATGGGGGTCGAGACGGTGGGCGGGCGGTGGTACCACTCTTCGTTGGCGGGCACGTCTGCGCCGGTTGCCGCGTGCGCGGCGTGCAGGATGTCGGAGATCCCAGCCATTGCCTCGTCGCTGACCTCCCACGGGTTGCGCGGGGAGTGTAGCGGCCAGATCGCGATGCCGGGGAAGCGATGACCGAAGCCTGCCAGGGCGACGGCGTGCTCGTTTTGAGCGATGAGGAGTTTGCGGGTGGCGGCGACCGTGAAGATCTGGTCGTAGATGTCGGGCTGTGCGCGCAGGCGCTCGAGTTCTGCTTCTGTTTGAACGGCAAGGTCGTCGATGGCGACCAGCTGCTTGTGTAGGTGGTCGAAGGAGGCACCGGCAGGGCGCAGCCAGTTCTGGAAGGTGGCGACGTAGCGCACGGCGGGGTTGAGGCCGTACAGGTCGTGCATTGAGCGGGCTGTGTAGGCGGTGTACTGGGTGTGCTCTTCCGGGGTGAGGGTGCCCGACCCGGCGAGCTGGTGGGCTTCGGTTGCCCCGTCGATGAAGTGGCGCTTGCCGATAATCAGGTCGTGGCCGCCGGAGAAAAAGCCGTTGGCGGCCTGCAGGCGCGCGGTCTCGCTGGTGGCCGCGAATTCGCCCTCGCTCATGCCCGAGGCCAGCATCCGCGCGCGCACGACGTTCATGACGTGGTCGTAGCCCACGTCCGAGGCCAGGTATCGGGCCATGCGGTGGCGGTCGGCCTCGGAGGGCATGTGCCCGTGGTTGAGGTGCCAGTAGTTGTAGGAGACGATTTCGAACAGGTTAGGGATACGCCGAAATTCGGCGACCGTGTCCCCGAGTTTGTCGGCGGGGAGGGCGTCGAGCTGTTCCCATGTGCCGTCGTCTCGGCGCACGAGGCGCGACTTTTCGGGCGGTGTCTCCAGGTATCGCTTGGAACAGAAGGCGCAGTAGTGCCCGTCAGCCTCGTGGTCGATGGGGGTGCAGTCGGTGCGCGGCGCGGCGAGCGGCCGATTTCCGCGGCCGGGGACGGTCCACACCTCTGTGCCGGTGAGCAGGTTCTGCTGTTTGACGGTGCCGTCGGCGAGTCGCACGACGGCGCGGTCGGCGCGGGTAAGCTTCGATGCCATGTCTTAATCGTACCTGTTGTCAGAGTCGGTTCATGGTGGCGGGGTGCGATCCGGTGCGCCCGGCCTCGCCTTCGTCGAGCGCGTCGATGCGGGCGCGCTGGTCGGGACTCAGGCTGAAGGAGAAGATGTCAATGTTGGCGGCCATGCGCGCCGGACTCAGGGTCTTGGGGAAGACGACGTGGCCGCGGTCGATGGCCCAGCGCAGGGTGACTTGCGCGGCGCTGACTCCGAGTTCGTCGCCGATGGCGACGAGGGTTGGGTCGGTGATGGCGCGCCCGCGTGCCAGGGGCGACCATGCTTCGAAGACCATGCCGAGTTCGTGCGCGTAGGAGTGCAGCGCCTCGTTGGGGAGGAATGGGTGTGCTTCGACCTGGAGGGCGTGGGGTGGCACGGAAGCGACGGAGCGGACGGCTTCGATGTGGTCGCGCTCGTAGTTCGACAGGCCGATGGCGCGCGCGTTGCCCGCAGCGAAGGCGTCCTCGAGGGCAGGCCACGGCAGGGCGACATCTCCGCCGTAGAGGGTGGGCAGCGGCCAGTGTACGAGGAGGAGATCGACGTAGTTGGTGCGCAGGTCTTCGAGTGATCGTGCGATGGATGCGGCAGCGCGCTCGGGTGCGTGGTTGGAGTTGTCGACCTTGGTGGTGAGGAAGATCTGCTCGCGTTCGATGCCAGACGCTTCGAGCGCGGCACCGACCTCGGCCTCGTTGCCGTACATCTGGGCGGTATCGATGTGGCGGTAACCAACCTCGAGTGCGCGGCTCACCGCGTCGTAGGCGTCCTCGGGCGCGACCTTGTAGGTTCCGAAGCCAAGCACGGGGATGGGTGCGCCCGTCGGGAGCGTGAGCGTGGAAATGGGGGACGAGGCCGTGGCCGCGTCACTCGGGAATGGGGCGTTCATCAGTGAATCCTCCTGGTTGCTTTCAGTGTAGCGTCCCTGGGAGGGGACGGTCGCGGGCGTCCGCGCGCGAGCCCGATGCGTGCAGCGTAGTGTTATCTTCGCTTCGGAGCCGCGCGTGGTGCCGGTTTGAGAGGTCAGGAGGACTCATGATCAGTGCATGCGAGACGGAGGATGGTGTCGTCTTCGATATGAGCGAGCTGGAGGCCGACGCGCTGCGCTCATATGCCGATGGGCTTGTTGCCGACCCCAAGCATCCTTTCGTTGAGCTGCTGCGCAGCCAGGGCCTCGTCGTCGGTGACACTCCCGTCCCACACCTTGCTGTGCTCCTTGAGGCGTTCTCGCAAGCGACGAAGGTGCTCACCGCCTGGGTCATTGCCCCGGCTGGATGCCGCCGCGCCACCTTCTTTGTGGGTCCGCACTCCGCCGTGGTGTCGCGGTGCGACGAGGGAGGACTGTACGCGGGCGAGGATGACCTGTTGTCGGTGTGGGCTATCGACTCCGCGCAGCTGCGCGAGACCTTTGTCGAACTGAGCGCCTTGGGGGAACCCTCCGGCGAGGGGATTGTGCCGACGGCGGTACCGGAGGTGCTCTTTGAAGCCCTCGAGCGGGGTGATGCCACGGAGATTCTTGTGGAGGTACCGAAGGTTGCTCGCGAGATTGCCGACGTGATTGATACTGATGTCGATGAGGTGACAGGGGCTTTCTGGGCGGATGTCGCGGATGATTCGTGGGTGGGACTCGCCGTTAGGGTCGTCGATGTGGTGTCGTACCCGGATCTGTCGGGTGACAGTTGGCGTTTGATTGGCACCAGCGAGGAGGTATGCGAGGTGCTGGCGGGCGTGGAGTTTACTGAGCTGTACCCCGATGAGGTGCCTCTGCTGGCGGATGAGGACGGTGAATTCTGGGCGGCAGTTGCTTCATCATCGCCGGAGGTGCTCTGGGAAGACATCGAGGACGTACTCGCTGAATAGTCCACCTGTCGATCCGCAGGTCTCACAGTCTGAGATTGAAGGGTGTCAATTATTTACTACATCTCTGGTCAAATGATGCCCATGGGTCGGTTTTTCGCGTTTTACGTGTGTCGCTGCGCGGTTCGCTGAGTGTCTGACCGAATGACTTATAAAACATTGCAATACGGCTGAAAAACAGTCGGATGCTGTCTGCAACATGGTTGACACTTTTATTGGTATACCGGTTAATTTCTCCTGTCTTCCCTGAAATGTCAAAGGCTTGCATCTAACCAAACGGTAGGGTTTGTGTTAGGTAAGCCACCGTGATTTGTCCTCACTAAGTAACGATTTGGCGTACGATAGATACTGTTCAACCACGAAGCCAACACGTCACGACAACGAACGGAGAGTTATGTCGGTTCGCAATGCACTGCTTGCACTCGTCGCACAGCAGCCCGCGGGTGTCTATCGCCTCAAGCAGATGTTCGAGGAGCAGACGTGTGGGGCATGGCCGCTGAACATCGGCCAGGTCTACCAGACCATGCAGCGTCTCGAGCGTGACGGCCAGGTTGTGTCTCACGCTGAAACCAATGCTGGTCGAGACTCTGAGGTTTTCGAGCTGACCGACGCAGGTCGCGATGTCCTCACCGCCTGGTGGTCCACCCCTGTTCCGCGTGAGCACCCTGAGCGCGACGAACTTGTGATGAAGCTCGCCGTGGCCGCCGCCGATCCGACGGTCGACGTCGAAGCCATGATTCAGACGCAGCGTCGCTCAACCCTGGGTTCCCTGCGTGACGTCACCCGCCTCAAGGCCTCGGCCGATGAGGGGGAGCTCGCGTGGAAGCTCATTCTTGAGCGCCACATCTTCGACCTTGAGGCCGAGCTCAACTGGCTCGACCACATTGAGTCCGGTGCGGTCTCCGAGGCCGCGCGTCGCGCTGCCTTCGCTGCTGCGAAGGGTCGTTCGATGAACTGGGCTCAGGCCGAGGCCGGTATTTCGGAGCGTGCCGGGGTGCGATGAGTCAGCCTGCGCCGCTACCGATCAGGATGGCCGGCGTCGGACATGAGTTCGGCGCAAACGGCGTCCGAGTGAGAGCGCTCGACGGGATCGACCTTGAGG
>ERZ1674245.642-NODE-642-length-11429-cov-5.086425_pt1 | contig 11429 bp, 9 predicted proteins | sample MGYA00581205_ERZ1674245 | MGnify/ENA primary metagenome ERZ1674245 (study PRJEB41354, sample SAMEA4873314) | human saliva metagenome | biome: human-associated habitat [ENVO:00009003]; feature: mouth environment [ENVO:08000002]; material: saliva material... | reverse complement strand
CTGAAATATTCAGGCGGGCTGATATAAAAACTGTTTTTGGTGCAAACGGCAAATGCCGGAGGAATTACAGCCTGCTAAGCGCGAGGTCGCGGGTTCGAGTCCCGTCTCTGCCGCCAACTATGGCAGAGTAGCTCAGAGGATAGAGCGCGTAAAAATTTCTCCACTCTTTGTTGCCCAATGTGCCACCCCTTATGGGCGAATGCCATTAGGATTACATTCCTTTCTTGCTACAAACCTGAATGATCCTAATTAAACTGGTCGCACTACGGCAGTAGGCGGATGCCCGGAAGAGAATACATTAGCTTTCAGTTAAAACCGCTTCTCTTCATCTTTAGCCGCCATACTGCCACCCATTCAAGGCCGTCTGAAAAACAAAGCTAAAACAAGTTCAGACGGCCTCAAACCAACAATATGAAAGAAAATGAAAATGGCTAATACTACCTTGTTTCAATCTATTAAAAACCGTTTGATTAAAACCGATACCTATAATGAAGCCGGCGGCATTGCCTACACGCTGACACCTAAACAACAGCTGGCCCAGCTTGCCGCTACCGGTTGTCTGAACAATACCTACTATGCCGATGCTCAAAGTCAGCTTGACCAAGTATTGAAGTTGGCAGAAAGCCTGGATGCCGAGTTTATCGCCAAAACTGCCGTATATGCCCGTCAAAAAGGTTTTATGAAAGATATGCCTGCGCTGTTGCTTGCCGTGTTGGCGCAAAAAGACGTGAACATGCTCGCCCGCGTATTCGACCAAGTAGTGGACAACGGTAAAATGTTGCGTAACTTCGCACAAATTATCCGCAGCGGTGCAGTCGGCAGAAAATCCTTCGGCAATCGTCCGAAAAAACTGATGCAGACCTGGCTTTTGACCGCCACCGAAAAACAACTGTTGAACGCCGCCATCGGCAATTCGTCGTCGCTGGCGGACGTGGTCAAAATGGTGCACCCCAAACCGAGTGAAGCATGGCGTGCCGCATGGTTTGCATGGCTGATCGGCAAACCGTACGACCGCGAAGCATTGCCACCCATTACCCGCGCTTTTGAAGACTACAAACAAAGCCGAGAAGGCGAATTGCCCAACGTTCCTTTCCAAATGCTTACAGCTTTAGAATTGAACAGCGGCGACTGGGCGCAAATCGCCCGCAACGGCTCATGGCAGCAGGTTCGTCAAAATCTGAACACTTTCCTGCGCCACGAAGTATTTGCGAAAAGCAAAAACATCAAAATGGTGGCAGAAAAACTGCGTGACGAAACCGCCATTGCCCGCGCCCGTGTTCTGCCTTACCAGTTGCTGACTGCGTATCAGGCGACATCTGACCAAATGCCGTCTGAAATCCGCGAAGCCCTGCAAGATGCGATGGAAACCGCCGTACAAAACGTACCGGCAATCCAAGGCAAAGTCGTGGTTTGTCCGGACGTCTCCGGCTCCATGCACAGCCCGGCTACCGGCTATCGCGGCAGCGCGACCAGCAAAACCCGCTGCATCGACATTGCCGCGCTCGTATCTGCCGCCATGTTGCGTACCAATCCGCAAGCCCGCGTGATACCGTTTGAACAAATCACGGTAAACGTCAAGCTCAACCCACGCGACAGCATCATGACAAACGCCGAAAAACTCGCCAATGTCGGTGGCGGCGGAACGGCATGCAGCGCACCGCTTGCCATGCTGAACCGCGAAAAAGCCGACGTGGATTTGGTCGTCATCGTATCAGACAACGAAAGTTGGGCGGATGACAGCCAAGGATGGGGCGCCACAACCAGCCTGATGAAAGAGTGGGATATTCTGAAACGCCGTTGCCCAGAAGCCAAACTTGTTTGTCTGGATATCCAGCCCTACACCAAGGCTCAAGCACGAAACCGTCACGATATCTTGAACATCGGCGGCTTCTCCGACCAAGTATTCTCCCTGATTGGTTCCTTTGCCGAACGAGGTATGGGTACAGATTTCTGGGTAGAAGAGATTGAGAAAACGCCGTTGGCAGTTGTAAACTGAAGCTAAGGCCGTCTGAAAAAAGGGTAGAAATATTTTTCAGACGGCCTATTTATTTAGTATCAGCTGAGAAAAGAATAAGGAAACAAAATGCAAAAATTTATCTTAATCCGCGGTCATCAAGGTTCTGGAAAATCGACGTTTGCCGAACAAAAAGCCGCGGAATTTAAAGCGCAGTATCAGGATGCGGAAATCGTCCGTATTGAAAACGATTTGTTCATTACCGATGAATACGGTGAATATCGTTGGTCGGGCGAAGCAGTGGATAAGGCGCAGAAACGCGGCAATGCCTTGATGACTGAAACTTTGAGACTTGGACGCCAAAATCCGAATCGAAATATTCTGATCATTAATTCCAATACCAACCAAAAAGCTTCGCGTTGCCGTCATTTATTGGATCAGGCGGAGAAAAGCGGTTTTGAAACAGAGGTCTATCGACTGCACAATTTCTATCCCAACCTGCACGGTGTGAAAGAGCATGATGTGTTGGCGGCGTATATCAAGTTGAACCAAAACCGTGTGGCAAACGAAATCCACATCGAGGCCGTGCAGCCGGCAAATGCGGAGCAGTTAGAAAAAATCGAACAGATGCAGGCTATCGAGCATAAGCCGCTGGTGTTTGATGAGGCGCAGCAAACCTTTGTGACCGATCACTATCTGCAACACAGCAGCCGTAACTTTACTGCCAAAGCATCCAAGCGCTATCCCGAATTGCGCGTGTTGAAATACGCACGCAGCGTGTTCTACAACAATCGCTTTGATGATGCGCTGCTGGAAATGCGCGGTTTGATTATCGACGCGCATAATCGAATCATTGTGCGTCCGTTTAAAAAAGTGTTCAATTATTCGGAACGTATTGCCAAAGGCAGCCGCTATCCGATCCGAATCAGTGACGAGAGATTGGTGGATGCGGTTGTAAAAGTGAACGGCTTCCTGGGTTGCTGCACTTTCGTCTCGCTTTCAGACGACCATCCGTCTCACGGCGCAGCGTTTGACGGCAAAGTGCTGTATTCGACCACCGGTTCTCTTGATAGCGCGTTTGCGGACATGACCGCCGCACATTGCGCTCAATACGAAACCCTGTTCCGCACGTATCCGAACCATACTTTTTTGTTTGAAATCACAGATGCGAAAGACGTGCACATCATCCGCGAAGAATTTGGCGAAACTTTAATCGGCTGCATTGACGTGGCGACCGGCCGTCAGTTTACTGAAGCGGAATTGGACGAAATCGGCAAACAATACGGAGTGCGCCGTCCCAAAACGCTGAAAAACATCACGTTCGGGGAGCTGAAAGGCCGTCTGAAAAATGTGGAACACGAAGGCTTTATGGTATTTGATGCACAAAACGGCGAAATGCTGTTCAAACTCAAATCGCCGTATTACCTGATTTCCAAGTTTTTAGGACGAAGCAACGAGGGCAATATCGGCCGCAAACTCGACAAACGCCATGTCGATGAAGAGTTTTACCCCTTAATCGACCATATCCACGACCATCAGGAAGCGTTCAACGCTATGCCGGAATTGGATAAAATCGCGTTTATTCAGGCGTTTTTGAAGCAGTTGTAAGGCTGTCTGAAAATATATGGAGCAATGTGTATTTATTTTCCGCGCTCGTATGCTTCAATTTCGCCGACTTTAGGCGCATAGCCGCTGCTTGTGTCGTGGCGCAAGTCCAACCAGATATCGACCAATGCCCAAGCGGCCGGAGCGGCAATCACGTTTTGCCCCATACATAAAACCTGCGCATCATAGTTTTCCACCGATCCGCGGAGGGTGAGTAAATCATGCGCCGTTGCCGCCCGTATGCCGCACACTTTATTGGCGGCGATTGCCGTACCCACGCCGGTGCCGCAAATCAACAGCGCACGGTCGGCACGTCCTGCCGCGACTTCTTCGGCCGCGGCAAACGAGAGTTGCGGATAGGTTTCTTCTGGCGAGGATAAATCGACCAAGCTGCTGACGCGCGGGTCGTTTTGCAGATGCGCTTTGAGCGCGTCTTTCAATATTGCGCCGTTGGCCGGCGCGGCAATAACCAAACGCATATGAACTCCTTGAAGCACACAATAAACATTACTCAGCATACGCCCGCGCGTGATACGATTCAAGCTTGCAACGCAGAGAACACGGCATGAGCAAAACCTACTTTACATCAGACCTACATTTCTCACATAAAAACATCGCCAAATTTTGCCCGCAATTTCGACCGTTCGATAACGTGGATCAGATGGATGAATTTTTAATCCAAACGTGGAACGAAACCGTTACGCCTGAAGATACGGTGTACAACTTGGGCGATTTTTCCTTTGCCCAAGACCATAAGCAGATAGAGCGCGTTTTGTCGCGTTTGAACGGGCAACATCACTTGATTTATGGCAATCATGATCATGTGATTCGGCAGCATGCCGATTTTTTTCGCAGCCAAACCAAGCATGACGGCCATCCGCTGCTGTCGTCCATACGGCCGTATTTGAAACTGAAATTGCCGGAAATTAAGAATACGCTGGTTCTTTTTCACTATCCGATTCAGGAATGGGACGGCTGCTATCAGGGCTGGTATCACTTGTACGGCCATTTGCATGACAGGGTGGCGGAAATCAAAGGGCGTGCTTTAAACGTCGGTTTCGATTTGCACGGCCGCTTTTTGACGGCAGAAGATGTCGATAAGTTTTTGTGTGATTTGCCTAAAATTTCGTATTTTGGCGAAGCAGGGTTGAAAGCCAACTCGTCGGAAGAAGCGGCAGAGCTGGTGTCTTGGAAACTGGCGCAGTTAAATCAGGTATAATTTCAGACGGCCTTTGCGGATTTCCGGCAAAGGCCGTCTGAATATCAATTTCCCATTTTTGAGTGAGACATGGAAAACCTTTCGGCTTACTTACTACAAAAAATCAGCCTCCCCAATCAATCCGGCAAGGATAAGTCATGAGCGGCAAGCCTTTGAAGTATCCCGTTTCCGCTTTGGTCGTTTTGCATGATGAAGACGGCAATATCCTGCTGATTGAACGCACGGCGCCGCAAGGTTTTTGGCAGTCGGTTACCGGCAGCTTGGAAGAAGGCGAACGTATCGAAGAAACCGCATGGCGCGAAGTGTGGGAAGAAACCGGTATCCGCCTTGTAGAAGGACAGCTGGAAAACTGGCACGACAGCACCGTTTATGAAATCTATCATCACTGGCGCCATCGCTATCCCAAAGGCGTTTTTGAAAACCGCGAACACATCTTCTCCGCCCAAATTCCGCGCGATACGCCCATCGTCCTGCAACCGGACGAACACGTTGCCTACGGTTGGTTTAGCGCGGAAGAAGCGTCGGAAAAAGTGTTTTCCCCTTCCAATAAACGCGCAATTTTAGAATTGGTCAAAAGGCTGAATGCCAAAAAGGCCGTCTGAATACGACAGTTTCACATTTTCAGACGGCCTTGGTTTTGCTATACTTTCGCCGTTTGACTCTCTTTAAAATCAAAGGAAACCATCATGGCAGACTTCAACAAAATCCTGACCCCGGGCGATGTGGACGGCGGCATCATCAACGTTGTCAACGAAATCCCTGCGGGCAGCAACCATAAAATCGAGTGGAACCGCAAACTGGCCGCGTTCCAACTCGACCGCGTTGAACCGGCAATTTTCGCCAAACCGACCAACTACGGCTTCATTCCGCAAACTTTGGACGAAGACGGCGACGAATTGGACGTATTACTGGTTACCGAGCAGCCTTTGGCAACCGGTATTTTCCTGGAAGCACGCGTTATCGGCGTGATGAAATTCGTTGACGACGGCGAAGTGGACGACAAAATCGTCTGCGTTCCGGCCGACGACCGCAACAACGGCAACGCCTACAAAACTTTGGCCGATTTGCCGCAACAACTGATCAAACAAATCGAGTTCCACTTCAACCACTACAAAGACCTGAAAAAAGCAGGTACTACTAAAGTTGAATCTTGGGGCGATGTAGAAGAAGCGAAACAAGTCATCAAAGAATCTATCGAACGTTGGAACAAACAAGCTTAATCGGTTGGTTCCATCCAATATCAAGGCCGTCTGAAAGCAAAGTTCAGACGGCCTTTTTATGTTTCAAACCGATATAACAAAATCGTCTTTAAAACAAACAAACCATTCTTTCTCATTTTCAGACGGCCTCATTAAAGTAACGCCTATACCAAAAATAAGGAGTGCTTCAATGACTGCTACCACAACCGATCCACGATCCAAGCTGCCTGAGACGCCTTTGTCCGGCAACGAAGCCTTGAAAGAACGCAGCGATTATCTGCACGGTACGATTAAGGAGGAGTTGAAAGACGACTTTACCGGCGGCTTTACTGCCGACAACTTTCAACTTATCCGCTTCCACGGCATGTACGAACAGGACAACCGCGACATCCGTGCCGAGCGTACCGAACAAAAGCTTGAACCTTTAAAAAACATGATGTTGCGTTGCCGTTTGCCCGGCGGCATCATTACGCCGAAACAGTGGCTGGGTATCGACAAATTTGCCGGTGAAAATACGATTTACGGCTCCATCCGCCTGACCAACCGTCAAACCTTTCAATACCACGGCATTCTGAAAACCGATTTAAAACAGGCACATCAGGCATTGCACAAACTGGGTCTGGATTCCATTGCTACAGCCAGCGATGTCAACCGTAATGTGTTGTGTACTAGCAATCCAGTGCAAAGCACGTTGCACCAAGAAGCCTATGAATGGGCGGCGCGCATCAGTATGCACCTCCTGCCGCGCACCATGGCATATGCCGATGTCTGGCTGGACGGAGAAAAAGTGTTCTCGACCGAGCCGACCGAGCCGCGCAATAAAGAAATTGCCGATGAGGTCGAGCCGATTTTGGGTAAAACCTATCTGCCGCGCAAATTCAAAACCGCCGTTGTGATTCCGCCCGACAACGATGTGGACATTCATTCCAACGACTTGGGTTTTGTGGCGATTGCAGAAAACGGCAAGTTGGTGGGTTTTAATGTATTGGTAGGCGGCGGTTTATCCAGCGAACACGGCAATACCAAAACTTATCCCAATATTTCCTATGAATTCGGTTTCGTTCCGTTGGAATACACCCTCAATGCCGCCGAAGCCGTCGTCAGCACCCAGCGCGACTGGGGTAACCGCAGCGACCGCAAAGCAGCGCGTACACGCTATACGCTGCAACGCGTCGGCGTAGATGTGTTCAAAGAAGAAGTCGAAAGGCGCATGGGCATTAAATTTGAACCCATCCGCCCTTACGAATTCACCCACCGCGGCGACCATATCGGCTGGGTACAAGGGCATGAAGGCAACTGGCATTTGACTTTGTTTATTGAAAACGGCCGCCTGCTCGATTATCCCGGCAGACCTTTGAAAACCGGCGTACGTGAAATTGCCAAAATCCATCCCGGCGACTTCCGTCTGACGGCCAACCAAAATCTGGTGGTTGCCAATGTGCCGCCGGAATTAAAAGATACGATTGATAAAATCGCCAAAGATCATGGCCTTATCAGCAAATCGATTACCATCCAGCGTGAAAACTCCATGGCCTGCGTTGCCTTGCCGACTTGCCCGCTGGCGATGGCGGAGGCCGAACGTTTCCTGCCGACATTCTCCGATAAAATCGACGCAATGTTCGCTAAATATGGCTTGGAAGACGAATACATCGTTTTACGCGTAACCGGTTGTCCCAACGGTTGCGGCCGCGCCATGCTGGCGGAAATCGGTTTGGTCGGCAAAGCGGTCGGCCGCTACAACCTTTACGCAGGCGGCAACCGCGAAGGCACCCGCATCCCGCGCCTGTTTAAAGAAAACATTACCGAACCTGAAATCCTTGAAATTGTCGAAGGCTGGGTGGCAGATTGGTCTCGAAACCGTTTGGATGATGAGGGTTTTGGCGATTTCGCCATCCGTACCGGCATCGTCAAACCTGTATTGGATGCTCCGCGAGACTTTTGGGCATAACGCATACAGACAGACCCACAAGTCTGCAATAAGAAAATAGAGAAGGACTAAAGGCCGTCTGAAAAATCAGGATAACTGGTTTTCAGACGGCCTTTTATATTAGGGATGTTTATATGAAAGATAGGATATAAACCGAATCAGCGACGGCGGCCAAAGCCTCGGCCCATGCTGGGGCGGCGGTAGTTGGAAGGCTGACGCGTAGTTTCGCGGTATCGTTGTTGCTGCTGGGCGTTTTGTTGCTGGACACGCAGGGTGCGTGTATTCAGCTGTTGGCTGGTGCGTCCGTTTGGACGTGCGCTTTGATAATAGTTGGCACGGGCTTGACGGGCAATCGGGCTGTTTTGATTTCGCGCCTGTGTGAATTTATTGGCCAATGCGTTGCCGATAAATGCACCGGCTGCAGTACCCACCAAGCTTTGCAGCAGCCAGCTGCCGGTGGATTGGTCGTAGATGTATTGTTGACCGTCTGTACCGGTTACCGGTTGGCCGTTGTTGCCGTTGGCTTGTGCCTCGGCAGGAATGGTGTCTTTCACGGCTTCAGGCGTGAGCTGGTAAACCGTATTGTCTTCTTGTTGGCCGTTTTGTTGTGCCAACTGTTGTTGCAATGCTTCGATTTGTTTTTGTTGCTGCTCAAGCTGCGCTTGGGTATTGTCTTTGCAGGCAGCGAGGGCAAAAGTGGAAAGGGCGGCTAAGGCAATCAGTTTTTTCATTGTTTTTCCTGAGAGAAGTTTGTCTTTGCCGAGATTTCGGCGGAGTGTTTTTGCCTAATATTAAACCATTTCCCTGTTTTTCAAGTGGTTTTACAAAATAATATTGGAAAGTTGCGCTGCAAATGCACGGCTGTTGGCTGCCAGATTGCCCAGTGCAGGCATTTCGTGTTCGGTTTCGATAATTAGCAGGTTGGCAGGGCGGCGGGTGTGCAGGGACATTTGCATTTCAGCGGGAGAGAAGGGCATGTGATGGCGTTTGGCGAAGGCTTCGGCGCGTTTGTTGGCGGTTTTGAGCATGGGCAGCAGGGTAATGTCCAAATGGAAACGGCGTACGCCCAAAACCAAAATACGCGCCGCAAAGAAGTCCGCTTCATCAGTAAAAACGTTGGGGCTGCTTTGATTGAAGTCGTGACGCTCTGCGGCAATCAAAGTCGCGATGGTGCGCACTTGCGGAATCAAGGCTTCGCTGATGAGGCTGTCAGGCGAATCAGGCAAAGTGTGCATGTTGAGCATGCTGTGGTGGCTGTTGCTGTCAACGACCATGCGGCAGGTGTGTAACATTTGTATTTGGCTGTGGATTTTAGTTGAGGCAGTCATGGCTATATTCCTTATTTTTTAAAATGGGTGGATTTAAGCGGCCATGGTGGGTATAAAAAAAGCCGCTCAAATGAGGCGGCTCTAATTTGCGTATTTTCAATTTGGTCTGTTTCAGACAAGCGCAAAAAAGTACCGCACGTTTGTGTGGTACCAATAGAAGAAAGTAGCGGAGCATTGCGCGATTTGCATGATGAAAATACGTCTTTAATGTATAAAAGTATGGAACGTAGTTTAAAACAAGAATGCCAGTAATTTCAATATCCAATCGACAAAACCCACCAATAAATCTACAAGTTGTTGTAATCCTTCCAATTTATTTTCTTTCGAGTGAGTCAAATTTGCACAATTATAATGCAAAACCGGGTAAATTGATAACAATCTGAGCAGGCTCTTTAAAAAGGCCGTCTGAAAACTGAATTTCAGACGACCTTTATTTTTGTTGATCCAATCAATAAACGTCGCGTTGGTAGCGTTTGTCTTCGCGCAGGTCGTTGAGGTAGTCTTCGGCTTCGTCGCGGCTGAGTTTGCCTTGGGTTTCGATGACTTCGATCAGGGCGTTTTCGACATCGCGCGCCATGCGTGCGGCGTCGCCGCAGACGTAGATGTGTGCGCCTTGTTGCAGCCAGTTCCAAACTTCGGCGGCGCGTTCGGAGATTTTGTGTTGGACATAGACTTTGTGTTCGCCTTGGCGGCTCCATGCGAGGTCGGCGCGGGTGAGGAGGCCGTCTTTACGCCAATCGCTCCATTCGAGTTGGTAGAGGAAGTCGTCGGCCAGGCGTTGGTTGCCGAAGAAGAGCCAGTTTTTGCCGCTGTCGCCATTGGCAGCGCGTTGTTGCATAAAGGAGCGGAAGGGGGCGACGCCTGTACCTGCGCCGATCATGATGATGGGTGTATCGCCGTTTTGCGGTAGGCGGAAGTTGGGGTTGGGTTCGACAAAGACGCGGACTTCGCTGCCTTCTTCGAGGCGTTCGCCCAAGTAGCCGGATGCTGCGCCGGTGTAGGTGTGGTCGTGGTGGTCGAAACGGACGACGCCGATGGTGAGGTGGACTTCTTCGCCGACTTCGTCTTGTGCGGAGGCGATGGAGTAAAGGCGCGGGGTTTGTGGGCGGAAGAGGCTGTATAGGGTTTGTGCGTCCAGTGGGTGCGGATAGGCTGCGAATACGCCTACGGGCGGTGTGGCGGCGAGGTAGGCATTCAGTTGGGCTTTATCTGCGGCTATGGCTTTGAGTTCTTCGTTATTTGTTAATTCGGCGTATTGTTGGACGAATGCCGGTGTGTTTTGGGTGATGTCTGCGGATTCGGTCAGGGTGGTGCGGATGTCGGTTTCGCGGCCGTCTGAAAGTTGGACGGTTTCGCTGCCGGTCAGTTGGTTGAGGTCGAGGATTTCTTGAACGAGGTCGGCGGCATTCAGCGGCCATACGCCGAGTGCGTCGCCTGCCTGATAATGCAAACCTGAGCCGCTGAGGTCAATTTCGATGTGTTCGACGTCTTTTTCTGCGGTGCGTGAGGTGATTTTTTGGCGCACGGAGAGGGTGGCTGTGTAGGGGTTTTCTTTGGTGTATGCGGTGCCGCTGCTTGGGGTGGCCGGGCTGTGTGCTGTGGTGTTTGCACTAGGGCTTGCTGCTTGGGCGGTCAATTCGGCTACTTTGGGTACGACGGCGGCTACCCATGCGTCGGCATTTGCTTGGAACTCTAAGTCGCAAATGCCCAAGTCGTTCAGACGGCCTGCGCCCAGTTCGGCAAATTTGGCATCAAAGTCTTTGCCTGCTTGGCAGAAGTTGGGATAGGAGGAGTCGCCAAGGCCTAAGACGGCAAAGGTGAGTTTGCTGAGGTCGGGTTTCTTTTTGCCGTAGATGAATTTGTACAGGGGCAGGGCTTCTTCGGGCGGTTCGCCTTCGCCTTGGGTGGAGGTAACCAAAAGGACGATGTCTTCGTCGGGCAGGGTTTTGCTTTTGAAATCGCCTGCGCTGCTGAGGCGGGCTTCTACGCCGGCGGCTTGAAGTTTGGCGTGTAAGGATTCGGCAACGCTGCGTGCGTTGCCGGTTTGGGAGGCGGAAAGGACTAATACGCGGCGGCTGACTGTCGGGGCGGCTGCTTGCAGGGCAGATGGTTCGGCTGCTGCGCCGGATACACCTTGGCTTTGCGCCCAGCAATAGCCGGAGAGCCAGGCAAGTTGGGTGGGGGATAGGGCGGAGAG
>ERZ1674245.634-NODE-634-length-11467-cov-16.491237_pt1 | contig 11467 bp, 11 predicted proteins | sample MGYA00581205_ERZ1674245 | MGnify/ENA primary metagenome ERZ1674245 (study PRJEB41354, sample SAMEA4873314) | human saliva metagenome | biome: human-associated habitat [ENVO:00009003]; feature: mouth environment [ENVO:08000002]; material: saliva material... | reverse complement strand
CGGCAACAGCCGCGGACCCCGCCCCGTTGTGTCGTGCAGTGGGCTACTCGTCGTCCTCTTCCGTGATGTCGACGCCGGCAACGCCGTCGAGGTCCGCGAGCGTCGTCACAAGCATCGAGCGTGAGAGATCTTGGCGAGTCGACGCTGTGAAGCGTGCGGTGGATGTGTGGTGGGCTGAATCGGTGCGCGTGGAGACGCCGGACACCGACCAGCCCAGGGCGCTGACCTGCGTGAGGAGGGTGGAGAGCACTCCGTGTCCGGGACTGTAGTGGACGCTGAGCGTGACCTTGTGCCCGTGGGTGTGCATGAGGATGAACTGGACGAGCGGGGTCAGCAGCGCAATGACGATGAAGTGCAGGGCAGTGCCCGCAAGGGCGAGCCACCACAGGCCAGCGCCGCAGGCCATACCGATCGCCGCAGTTTCCCAGATGGTGGCGGCCGTCGTTAGGCCTCGGATCGCTCCATGCCGAGTCAGGATGATGCCCGCGCCCAGGAAGCCGATGCCCGACACGATCTGCGAGGCGACGCGCGAGGGATCGTAGCGGGTGATGCCGTCGATGAGGATGTCGGAGAACCCGTACTTGGAGATGAGCATCATGAGGCAGGCGGTGAGGCCCACGATGGCCTGGGTGCGGATGCCGGCGCTCTTGCCGCGGATCTGTCGTTCGAGTCCGATGGAGGCAGACAGGACAAGGGCGAGCAGCATCCATCCGATGCTGACGAGTTGGTGCGTCATGGTCTCTTCCTTCCTTAGCGCGGGGAGGATCTTAGTGTAGCGACCGAGTCCGGTGGGGGCGTGGATCACGCACGAGGTCGTGGCCTGTTACGCTCTTTTCATGCACAAGCCGAGTGGCTAGGTGGGGGCTGACGGGGATCTCGTGCTTCGACAAGCTTTGCCTGCGTGCAATGCTGCGAGATTGCGTGAAAAGTGTTGAGATACTGCGCCACGTCGCACACGCGCCGCGAGGTAAAACGCGTGAGCCAGCCACGGCCTCGTTAAAGGCCACGGAAAGAACGTCCCAATCTCGACACAAGAATTTGGGGTTAGTATGGGACTCACGATCGACAGACGAGGAACCCATTTATGGATACCCCTACTCCCGATGACATCGCCAGCGATGTACAGCAGCGTTCCGACACGCAGCTGAAGCGCGGCCTGGCATCGCGCCACATGCAGATGATCGCCATCGGCGGAGCGATCGGCACCGGCCTGTTCTTGGCCTCGGGTGCCACGGTCGCGAACGCCGGCCCAGGCGGCGCGCTCCTCGCGTACGCGGCGATTGGTCTCATGGTGCTGCTCCTCATGCAGTCCCTGGGCGAGATGAGCGCGCACCAGCCGGTCGCGGGCTCGTTCCAGACCTTCGCGACGAAGTTCATTTCCCCGTCCTTTGGCTTCGCGATGGGCTGGAACTATTGGTTCAACTGGGCGGTGACGGTCGCCGCGGACCTGGTGGCCTCCGGCCTCGTGATGGCCTATTGGTTCCCATCGGTGCCCTCGTGGATATGGGCGGTGGTGTTCCTGTTCATCGTCGTGGGACTCAACGCCCTGTCGGCGCGCGTCTACGGCGAGGCGGAGTTCTGGTTGGCGGCCATCAAGGTCGTCATTGTCGTCGTGTTCGTGGTTTCCGGCGTCTTCATGATCGCGGGCGTCATGGGCACGAACTCGCCGGGCCTGTCGAATTGGACGACCGGCGATGCTCCTTTCCATAACGGTTTCGTCGGCGTCATCGCGGTGTTCATGATCGCGGGCTTCTCGTTCCAGGGCACCGAGCTCGTGGGCGTGGCCGCCGGCGAGTCTGAGAATCCGCGCCGGGATGTGCCGCGTTCGATCCGTACGGTTTTCTGGCGCATCATGTTCTTCTACATTGGCGCGATTGCGGTGATCGGCACGCTGTTGCCCTACACGGATCCGAGCCTGCTCAGCGCCGCCGATGACAGCGCCAACAATGTCGCCCAGTCGCCATTTACGCTCGTGTTCGCCCGCATGGGCATCGGCGCGGCGGCGGCCGTCATGAACGCCGTCATCCTGACGTCGATCCTGTCGGCGGGTAATTCGGGCCTGTACGCGGCCTCTCGTATGCTGCACTCGATGGCCCTCAAGCACCAGGCACCCGCGATTTTCGCGCGCGTGACGAAGGGCGGCGTACCGGGTTACGCGATGGCCGTGACGACGGTGACGGCAGCGTGTGGCTTCCTCACGCAGCTGGTTTTTGAGGACGCCTACATCTGGCTGGTGAACATCGTCGGAATCTCCGGCATCATCATGTGGCTGGGCATCGCGGTCAGTCATATCCGCTTCCGTCGCGCCTACCTGCTGCAGGGCTACCGCCTCGAAGACCTGCCGTATCGTTCCCCGTTCTTCCCGGCCGGTCCCATCATCGCGTTCATCATGTGCCTGGTCGTGATGGCGGGTCAGAACTATGAAGCCGTGCTTCACGGTCAGGTGTGGGAGGTTGCCTCCTCCTACATCGGTCTGCCGCTCTTTGGTGCGGTCTGGTGGGGCTATCACCTGGTGCGTAAGGACCGGACGGTGCCGCTGAACGAGATGGACGTCGCTCCCGTCGAGATCGAGCCGGTCTCGAATAGCTAAGGTTGATGAGAGCCGGGCAGTGCAGACATGCGCTGCCCGGCTTCTTCACTGGATTGACGAGGCCGTGGCTCGCTCACGCTTCCCGCCTCCTGCACGGCTTGTCATCACTCGGTAACTAACGGCGTGGCGGGGCGCTTGTTCCGCGCATTTTCATAGGATGGATCCATGATGACAACGCGACGCTTCCTTGCCGTGACCGCCCTGTCCGCCCTTGTCTTGGGGGTGAGTGCATGTTCGCCGAAGGATAGCCAGCCGACTTCCGGTACCACGACCTCGGCCCCGACTCCGAGCGCCTCCGTTTCAGCCAGTGCTACGCCCACCGCGCAGAGTGGCATGGACGCCCAGAGCGGGGAGACGCCCCAGAGCGCTTCGCTCGATAAAGGCAACCAGGCTCCTGAGGTTGACGTGACCAACAACGAGGCGCATTGCGACCTGACGAATCTGCAGCCCGCGGTGACGAGCAACCAGCAGATCGGCACCACCACCTACGTCGAGCTGACCTTCACGAATGAGGGAGACTCGTGCTGGGTCAGCGGCTTCCCGCAGGTTCTTTTCGCCTCGGGCGGAGCGACCGTGTCTGAGGCAGTGCGCGACGGCGAGGATCCCGGCAACGTGTACACGATTCCTCAGGGAGGTCGCGTGGGCGTGACCCTCACGGCTGAATCCGTTGATGGCGTCGACGGCTGCACTCCTGCGTCCTCCGATCAGGTCGACATCTTCAACACGGACGGCTCGGGTTCGATCAGCCTGCAGCTCTCGCTGAGCGTTTGCCAGAACCTCGCTTCCGTCGCGGTCAGCCCCTACGAGCCGCGTTCGTGAGCGGTTTCCGTCGTCGAGCGGCAGGTGCCGATCGGGTTCCACCGCCTGGCACCTGCTGTCTATGTGTGTGACGGGTGCGCGAGGGTGGAACTCTCCGATTTGTGTCTTGCCGCTGACCGAGCTGTCAAGCAACGCCAATATACTGGCTGCCAGAGCTGATGCTGATACGCTGATCTGGTTTGAAGGGCTGAGTACCCTTCTGCGCTCACCCATGCGTGGCGATCACGCGGCGGGCAATACATCAATCAGATATGCAAGGAGACCTCCATGGGTATACGCGAAAACAAGCAGGCGTTCCAGTACGCACTGCCGTACGAGCAGGTATTCCAAGCGGCGATGGCTGCCGTCCCGAGTGTGCCGAAGGCGACCATGATGGGGGCGGACATGAACGCGCGCTACCTCACCTTCGAGACGCCCCTGACCTTCATGTCCTGGGGTGAGCGCATCATCGTCGGCTTTATCCCTCACCAGCAGGGCGTTACCGTTGAGGTTTCCTGTGCGACGAAGGGCATACCCAACCTCATGCAGAATGGCCGTAACCGCAAGATCATCAAGCAGTTCATCGACGCGCTGTCCAGCATCGTGCAGGTGAACGGCGTCGAGGTCATCGCGTCCTGACGCATCGCGCTGCGACGCACTGTCTGAGCGTCAGAGCCTGAGCGGTCCTCGGTCTCAGATACGAGGCCGAGGATTATTGTGTGATGTGTAGCTCATGAGTGTCAAGATTTTTGTGGCGTGATGGTTGTTCTGTAGGCGTAAGCTGGCAGGTGTATTTCGTCTATTGATGCCCAAGGGGGGGGAGCGAATCATGGCACGTGGGTACCGGGCAGTCTTGGAGTTAGGCGAGCGGGAGGATGCGCTGCGCGTCGCTGATCGGCTTTTCCATGAGTGGCTGCATGACAAGTATTCGCTGTGGGAGGCGGGCGAGCAAGCCTCATGTAACGACGAGGGCATCTACCGATTCGGCACTCTTCTATCATCGCGAGGGCAGCACATGGACCTCGTCGTGACGAAGACGAGGGAGACTTCCGCCGACAAGCACTACAGCCGCCAGCTCTTTGAAACAGTGGAACGCACTCAGGATGGCGAGCACTGGTTGATGCGCCTGTACGCGATGAGCGCCACGAAGGAGTCAGCGTATCGGCAAGTTATCTGGGTGGAGGTGGTCCCACCACGCGACGGGAAATGGGACGCGAAACCTCCACGAGTGGTGTGTGATCTCATCCGTGAGGGTGGAGTCTTTGACCGGGACATGCCGCTGTCGGATGCCCTCCAGCCAATCAACGACGCCAACCAGGTGGAGGAACTCATCGGCTGGATCCGTGATCCACGCAGGAGAACCGCAGTGGTCGTGGCTGCGCCGCTGACCGACGGCGATACGCCGGAAGCTCTGAAGCAGGAAAGCCGGTGGCACCAGATTCTGGCCCCGCTGACGGGTGACTCATTGGGCTGCGCCACCTATTTCTTGCTGACACCGCAGGTGTATGCCGACTACCTCGCAAAGATCGGTGAGGGGCTTGACATGCCGCAAGGGAGCCTGCGTACGTTCCTGCCGGGCGTGCAGCCGGGTGACCTGATCGATGCGCGTCGGCACAGGGTCCTGACCGCGGCGACCCTCTTGCGTGGCTACGACGAGGAGCAGGGACGTTTCCACCCGGCGCTGGCGCGCACGATCGCGAGAACGCCGCGCGAGTACCTGTGGGACAACGGGCTGGACAAGGAACTCCTCCAGGCCCACAAAGTACTCGACCAGCGCAGGGCCTCAATTCCAACCTTCCACCCCCTGGAGGAGGCGCGCCATAAAGAAACACGCAGCAAAGAAGCAAGCAAGGAAGTCCCACGCCAGGAGGCTGGGGCCGCACAGCCAAGAGCGCTTCCGACACACAATGGGCGAAAACCCCGCACATCCAAGCGTCGTGTCTTACCCAGCGTCGGCCTTGTTCGTCGTTGCGGCATCAAGCCCGCTGCTGTCCGATCTGGTTGGAGCGATCAGCTGCGTGGCCTCATCGGGCACGCGCTCGAGTTTGCGAACCCGCGCGTGCGTGAGGACCGTGAACGAGCCGTCGCGCAGCTGAAGAAGAGACTGGAGGAGAAGACCGCCAGGTGCATTGAACTTGAGGGAGAGCGTGATCATGCGCGTGCGGAAACAGAAGCCGCACAGGAACTCCTCGCTGAGGCGGCGCAGGAGAGTGAGCGTAAGCTCGCGGACCTCAGGTCCGAAGTGGAGGAGCTGACGTCGCATAAGGATGATATGGAGATCGTACTCCTGTATGCGAACGAGGAGATTCGCGAGTTGGAGCAAAAGAACCGTCATCTCGCGTGGAAGGCTACGCATCCGGATCAGCGCGAATCCGACGACAGATATTCGGAAAATATGCTCGACCGGCCACCGGCAGACATGGTTGAACTCTACGACTGGATGACGAGTGACGCGGAGCATGAGCGGGTGCGCCAACACGTTGTCTTCGGTGATCCGGACGCGATGATGGGGGAGATGCTCCGGCTTGACGAGTTGAGCGTGCGAAACTACGCGGAGGACTTTTGGCGCTACATACTGGTCTTGCGCGACTATCTGCGTGCGCGGGAGGCCGGTGATTTCGCAGATGGTAACGTGTACGACTTCCTCAAAGCGGCACCCGACGGCTACCGCACGTGTTCACCGCACCGTCATAAGTCCAACGAGAGTGACACCGTCAAAGGGAATCCGCGCTGGCGTCGTGAGCGTACGTTCCCAGTGCCGACGATCATTGACCCGAGCGGCGAGATCACGATGTGGACCCACTTCGCGCCCACCCACCACGACCGCAACGCCCCACGCATGTACTACTACGCGGACACAAAAAAGACCCACAAGGTTTACATCGGCTACATCGGTCGTCACCTGACGAACACGAAGACGAACTGAATCGTTCAGATGCAATTCGGCCCCGGCCTCGTCGATGGATGGATTGACGAGGCCGGGGCTGGGTTGTGCCTCCTGCCTGGCGGTGGGGAGTGGACGAAGCCGCTCCCGAGAAAACGGCCTACTGTTTGTCGGTGTCGGTGTCGGTGTCGGTGTCGACTTCGGTGACCGCGGTTGCGTCCGTCGGGGTGTCTGCCTCTGTGTCTTCGGATTCGCTGAGGTTCTCGGTTTCAGCCGGATCGGCGGGAGTGTCAGAGGCGCTGGGCGTCGCAGTGACTCGTGGGCTCAACCAGCGGAAGATCTCGCGGAGTCCCCACGCGCACAAGGCAGCGATGAAGTGGTAGTGCAACCACCAGGTCGCGAGCCCCCAGCTGGGGCTGCCGAAATAATAGCCCAGCTGAACTCCCAAGAACCACAGGGCCGCCATGTCGGAGAATACGGCCCCCACGATGGCGACAGGCTTCCACCATCCGGCCTTCTCGAGGAACTTTCGGGTGATGGCTATCAACACCTGGAAGAAGGTGAAGACGCCCATGAAGCCATAGAAGTACATGTGTTCCATGTCCATGGCATAGGAGATCGAGAATCCGGCCAGGAAGATCACGTGGAGGACCAGGTATCGGACGATGAACGTCATGATGCCTCGTGGGTCCCTCGATTTTGTCATTCCTCCATCTGCGTCTTCGGAGCTGGTGGGGTTCTCCGTAACAGCTGGATCAACGGCATCGACAGGGGCGCTGGGCGTCGCAGTGACTCGTGGGCTCAACCAGCGGAAGATCTCGCGGAGTCCCCACGCGAAGAAGGCAGCGAGGAAGTGGAAAGGCAACCATATGGCCACGAGCTCCCAGTTGGAGTCCACCAAAAAACCTGAGACTCTCCCGCCCAGCCACCACAGGACCGCCACGTCCGAGAGGAGGGCGCCCGCGATCGCGAGAGGCTTCCACGATCCGGCCTCGTCGAGGAACTTTCTGGGGATGGCTATCAACATCTGGAAGAAGGTGAAGAAGCCTATGAAACCGAAGAAGTAGAACAGGAAGAGATCGGTGACATAGGAGAGAGTGAAACCGAGCAGGAAGACCGCGTGGAGCACCAGGTACCGGATAAAGAAGTTAACAATCCCTCGCGGGTCACGTGTATCTGTCATGCCCCCAACCTAACGGGGCTGTCAGGCGCGACGTCCAGGCCCTGACGCCCCTTGCGTCGCGGCGATACTAGCTCTAGCCCTGCAGCCAACCCCGGCCTCGTTGATCAATGAACGAACGCGGTCACCGGGACCGCTCACAGGCTCCTACACTGTTTTCATGCGCCACAATAGAGGGAGGCCACTCAATGCAGCGCAGGATCAGGCGAGCGTGGCGTTGAGCGAGAAAGCGAGGATGAACGATGGCGTCCACCAACCAATACCTGGAGTTCGTGCTCGACCTTCTGGGTGAGCTGGATGACGTGGCGCACCGCAAGATGATGGGCGAATACGTCCTCTACTATCGGGGCAAGGTCGTGGGCGGCATCTACGACGACCGCTTCCTGCTCAAGGTCACGCCTGCCTCCGAACGGCTCCTGCCCGGCGCCCCGCGCGCCATCCCCTACGAGGGAGCGAAGGAGATGCTCCTCGTCGAGGCGGAGGACCGCGACACGTTGCACGACGTCGTCGACGCGATGTGGGAGGAACTGCCCGCACCGAAGAAAAGAAAGAAGAAGTAGGTGCCCGGCCCGGGCCTCGTCGATGGATGGATTGACGAGGCCGGGGCCGGGTTCGTTGGATACGCGCGGGAGTGAGCCTACAGCTTCGCCACCAGCTCCGCGACGCGCGCCGCGTGATCGCGCGAACGCTCCACCATGTCGGCGCGCGCCGCCTCATCCGTACGATTCGCGTAGGACACACCGTACAGGGGCAGAACACCCGCATACTCCAAGCCCGTCAGGGCGCTCGTCGCCTTCACCGCAGCCAAGAAACGCTCGATGCCGCCCGGCTGGGCGTCATAGTAGGATTCCGCCGCTCCCGTCGTCAGTGACACCACCAGCTTCTTGCCGCGCAGCGCCGTGCCCGTCGACCCGTGACTGAAACCGCGCACAAACACGTCCTCCACCCACTTTTGCAGCAGCGACGGCCAGCCGTACCACCACAGCGGATACTGCAACACGATCACGTCCGCCGCGGCAAGCTTTGCCTGCTCCGCCTCAACGTCGAACACGTAATCGGGATACAGCTCGTCGAGATGATCGATCATGGCCTCGGGGAGCAGCGACGCCAGCCCCTCCAGAATCGTCTTATTCGCCACCGAGTCATCGCCGGTGCGCGGGTGACCCGACACAATCAGAACGTTGGACATCGCTTTTCCTTTCGTCGATGCCAGAAGTCTACGCCCATCGAAACCGCCGTGAACAGGACGAGGACACACGTTTCGCGCGGGGTGAAGCCCCGAAACAGAAGACGCTTTACCCCAGGACTACAGTAGAGACATGGCCCACACCGACTCCCAGACTCTCACCCTGCGCCGCATCCTTCTCGTCATTGCGACGGGCGTCGGCGCGGGCTTCCTCTCCGGGCTCTTCGGCGTCGGCGGTGGCCTCGTTATCGTCCCCGCGCTCATGGCCCTCCTGGGCATGGACCAGCGCCGCGCCTCGGCCACGTCGCTCGCCGCCATCATCGTCACCGCCGCCGTCGGCTCGGGCACTTACGCCCTGCACGGCGAGGTCTCCTGGGCGGGTGGCGCGCTCCTCGTTGTCGGCGCGCTCGCGGGTTCCCAAATCGGCGTGTGGCTCCTGCGCCGCCTCCCGGCCCCCTCCCTGCCGTGGATTCTCATCGGCTTCACGGTCTTCGTCATCGTCTCCCAATACCTGCAGGTCCCAACGCGTGAGGGGATCGTCTCGCTGACCCCGGCCTCGTGCGCTCTGCTGATCCTGGTCGGCGTGTGCGCCGGCATCTTGTCCGGCCTAGTTGGCGTGGGCGGCGGATCCGTCATCGTGCCCGGCATGGAGCTGGCCGTCGGCGCGGGAGACCTGATTGCGCGCGGCACGTCCCTGCTCGTCATGATCCCCACCGGCATCGCCGGCACTGTCACGAATCTGCGTCACCGCATGGTCGACCTGCGCGTCGGTCTCATCGTCGGCGCCTCCGCCGCGGCCACAGCCCCCGCCGGACGCCTCGTCGCCACGCTCGTGTCCCCGAGCGTCGGCGCGATCCTCTTCAACATCTTCCTGCTCTCCATCATCGCCTCGACGATCCTGAAGATGCGCAAGAAAGCGCGCGCTCAGGGGTAGGGGGCGAGGCCTTGGCTCGTTATCCGCGCGCGCTCGCCAGGGCCTCCGCGATGTCGCTGCGAATGATGAGTGAACGATCCGTGATCTCTGCGGGAGCCGCTGCGTCCAGCGCAATGCACGCGTAGGTCGCCTCCGGATTGTCGAACACGCGCCGCCAGAACGGAAACTTGATGATGCTCGGCGTATTCATGCCGACGCCCAGCTCAAGGTGGAGCACACGGCCGCTCGACGTGCGCTCCAGGAAGTCTTGATAACGACCGGCAGCCGCCATCCATCCCTCGTCCTGAACGAAACGGTTGTCGACGCGCAGATTCGTCGTCATCTCCTCACCGCACCTCGGGCACCGCGGAATCAGCTCCGACGGGATGCGCATGCCCTCCTGGCTGGCCACCGCCTCGCGCACCCACGACTCGTTGTCGTACGTGGCGTCGTGGCAGGGACCCGAGCACTGCAGCAGCCCGTAATCGCCCTGCGTATAGAACAGGCGCTCCTTGTCGAAGCCGGAATTTTGGAAACGGTGATCGACGTTCGTGGTGATCACGAAGTAGTCGCGACCGCGCACGAGGTCCAGGAGGTCCGAGTAGGCCTGCCCCGGGCCGGCCTCGTAGCGCAGCAGGGAGATCATGCGGCTCCAAAACGCCCAGCGCTCCTCCGGAGTGGGGAAGGGATAGAAGCCGCCCGAATAGGCGTCCGTGATGCCGCGCTCAGCGCGAAAGTCAGCGAAACGCTCATCGAAAACCGGGCCGGAGTGATTGTCGCCGTCGGCGGCGGACAGCCCGGCGCCCGCTCCGATCAGAATCGCGTCGGCGCGCTCGATGGCCTCGCGCAGGGTGGTGGGTCGGTTCATGGCGTTTCCTCCGTCATTGATGGGATCAGAGTCCGAGAAGGGCGCGGTACAGGGCCTCGTCTCGGTTACCGAACACGTCGACAATGATGCGTAGCTCAGACGCGCCCGGGGCGTCAGACTCAAGGAAGTCGGTGACGGTCGACACCGCGATGCGCGCCGCTTCCTCCTGCGGGAAACCGAAAACGCCGGTGGAAATGCAGCAGAAGGCCACAGTCTTGAGTCCATGCGCTGCTGCCTCCTCCAGACATCGCCGGTACGAGCGAGCTAGCGCCTCACGGTGTTCGTCAGTGATTTCTCCGCTGACGATGGGGCCGACCGTGTGGATGACGGAGCGCGAGGGCAGATGGAAGCCGGGAGTGAGGACGGCCTCGCCCGTCGGGAATCCCGAGGGGCCGTCGCCGCGTGCGCGCTCATCCATGACCTCGGCACAGGCCTGACGCAGTTCGAGCCCGGCTGCGCTGTGGATCGCGTTGTCGATGCACGTGTGCCCGGGCGCTCGGCACCCGAGCAGCGCCGAGTTTGCCGCGTTGACGATTGCGTCGACCTCCAGGCGCGTAATGTCGCCGCGCCACAGGGCAATCCTCGGATGAACCGACGAGGCCGTGGCATCCTCCCAGGTCGCGGTTCCTTGACGCTCGCGCTCGGTGTCGAGGACAATCGCCTCGGCCTCCAGGTAGCCATCAGGCAGGGGAGCGGGATCCCGCAGGTTCATGAGGGCGCGCAGATAGGCGCGTTCCTGCGAAGTCTCCGAGGGGGAAATCTCGTAGCACATATCCGCAGCCAGGATGTGTAGGGCTGTATGGATGGCCTCGTGGTAGGTGGTGAGCGTGTGTGTCATGGTCCCCTCCGATTGTTTACATGACACACAACTGTGTGAACCCGACGTTTATTCCCTGCCGCGCTCGCCTATCGCTCCAGTGCGTCCCCGGCCTCGTACATATGAAACCGGCCCCGGCCTCATGCGAGACCGGGGCCGAAGCGTCAGCGCGACTTGCGGATCACTCGTCGGCGGCGCTGGGGTGCGTCATGTCGGCGGGAACGACCCACG
>ERZ1674245.629-NODE-629-length-11558-cov-8.918108_pt1 | contig 11558 bp, 16 predicted proteins | sample MGYA00581205_ERZ1674245 | MGnify/ENA primary metagenome ERZ1674245 (study PRJEB41354, sample SAMEA4873314) | human saliva metagenome | biome: human-associated habitat [ENVO:00009003]; feature: mouth environment [ENVO:08000002]; material: saliva material... | reverse complement strand
CGTCTAGGTTCTTCAGATTGTGCACGCGCGCCCCGCGCACCTCAATGGTCTGGGGTTTTGGGGTGCGGGCGGCACTCTGCGGGGTGGCACGCTGCGGGGCGGCACTCTGCGAGGTAATTGGCGACGGCGCCGCCTGGGACTCTTCGAAAACGCGCATTTTTCCTCCAACCAGACGCGACGCCACCAGGGTTGTAACCAGCTGCGGCCTGCGAGAGAAATTATCCCACACAGGCCGCAGCTTTTAGGAGGAGCCACTAGCGGCGTCGGGCATTACCCTGGAGGCAAAGCAACAGGCCAATGAGGGTGGTGGCGCCAATTGCAGCCACAAACGCAACGTTAGAATCCAGCTTCAAAGCGGGGATACCCATAAACATGCCGCAGAAGTAGGGGATAAGCCAAGCCAGCCAAACCCCCACGCTGAAACGGTGGAAACGCTCCAAACGTTCACGGTTTTTCTTAACAAAAACCACGCTGGCCCACAGCGCGTGAATCACCATCAGCACGATCGCCAATGCCCCAGTGATCGCGTGCGCCGGGCTGGCCGAATTACCCTGCGCAATAACCGACATGACCGCCGTCCCCGCAGTGTCGCAGACCAGACCCAGGTAGAAAAACACGATGTGGCTCAGCTTTAGCGTGCCCGCACGGCGCTCGGCAAACACGCCGATAGTGTAAAAAACCAGCGCGAACGTAATAGCACTTGAAGCGATAGCAACCATGAGTGACCATCCTGGCGGTGTCGTGGCAAAACCCTGGCGGTGTCAGGGCAAAACCTTTGGCGGACTGTTCACAATCAATGCTAAAAACACCTGCGTGAACATCAATGGCGCTGTGTTCACGGCCAGAGGGCGTCTTTACTTCTCGCCGTCAACGTCAGGGACGTGAGTGGTGAAGAACTGCGCGATGTCAGGGGTGCGGTGGAAGATCGGCTCGCCCTTATAGGGCGTAGGTGGTGGAAGCCTGAGCGTCGTTAGAGGAGAGTCGGTAGCTATTCAGGTATGGGGTAAAGCCCGCGACGCAAGAAAGCCAGCAGGAGCAAGCAGTCGGCGTCGTGCTTTCTAAGCGAGCTGAGCAGGGACCGCAGGGTGAACTCCACAACCCCGACGACGTCACTCCCGGGCGGCAGTAGATCCCAGGCGATGCGTTTATCTTGGTGGGCTACCTGCTCAAGCGCGCTCCTGGCGTGGGAGAGGAAACTATCCATGCGGATCTGGGCGGCTAGGAGATCGGGTTTGGGCAGGTCCTCGCTCCCGCGCAGCCAGTCGCGGCGAAACACCTCCAAAGTGGTGGCGGTGCAGTCCCACAGTTTTTGGCAGTAATCCACATAATCCTGGCCGGGCTCAATGCGGCACAGCTGCTGATACAAAGTACGCTCAAAGTAACGCTCGGCGGCGGCTACCATAATGTCGCTTTTGGAGGGAAAAAGCTTGTACAGGTAGCCCACGGAAACACCCGCGTCACGCGCCACAGAGCGGGCAGAAATACCGATCAAGCCCTGTTTGGTGCCAATGGCGAAGGCGGCCTCAACGATTTTTTCCTTGGCCTGCTCACGTTCTAGTTCGGTAGGGGAGGGGCGGACAGTGCTGCGCGATTTTGACTTCATGTTTGCCCTTTTAAGCCTGCTCTAGAGGGGCAGTTAAAGGCACGATGGCGGGGCGTAAAGCTGCAGCTAGACGCTGGTTGCTGCCAGTGGCCTGACTGTAGAAACGCGCTGCCACGAATTCCTTGCAAGCGGGGGTGCCTGGTCTGTTACTGGCAGGTGTGCCTGGTTTATTGCAAGCGGGGGCTGCAGGTTCATTGCAGGCAGGGGCGCTTGGCGCAAAAAGCGTAGGATCAAGCTTCCAGCCGGCCTGCTCAGACAGCTGAGAGAAAAACACAAACTGCGTGCGTGTGTTGCCCTCGCGGAAACTGTGGATCACATTCAACTCGCCCCAAATTTCAGCCAGCTCTGTCACGAAAGTTTCATGATCCAAGCCGCGCAACAAATCCATTTTGCTGAGCCTGCGGTATTGCTCATTGGCTGCCTGCCCTAAGACTGGGCCAGCTGGATAGTACTGGTAAGACATTTGTGGCGCAGCCGGATCTCCCAGCGGGTAATGGACAACGTCTGGGCCAGACTTGACCATGAACGTGCCCAGGGGAGCAACCCGCTCCTGACCTGCCCACTCATAGATATCTTGGAAAATGTAATGGTGAATTGCCTTCATGTGGGCGTAATCGAAATTGCCTTCGATTGGCGTTTGTGCCAGTTCCAAAATTCTGGAGCTAGCGTAGCCCTCCTCCAGAAGGCGCAGCTTGACAGCGTCAGGTTCCCCATATGGGTTGCCAGGAGTAGTGAATTTATTGCGCAATACTGAAGTGCCAGGGATGAAGTAATTCTCCCAGGTGCGAAAAACTTTGCGTGCCATCAGCCTTGCACGTGCTTTCTGATTGCTGCGCGTGCCTGCTCGCCAGTTAGGTTGCCGTGGGCCTGCTGCTCCAAAATATTGCGCAGCGTCAGGTCGGTGACTTCGTGGCCTGCCAGGGCCAAAGCCGCCTTAGCAAATACGAGCTTTTCTGCGGGGGTGCGGTTTCCGCAGGTGCAGTTCTGGGGTTGCGTTTCTGCTTTATCTACGCCGACGGCGTCGCTGCGGCTTGCGGCAGCATCGTTACGTGCGGCGACATCGCTACGTGCGGCGACGGCGTCGCTGCGGCCAGGGCGGTCAGTGCTGCGGCTTGTCATGGGCGGCCTCGTTTCTTCCGAAAGCTCATTCTACGGGGCGAACTGCGCCGTCGTGAGCAAAAGCAGGCATAGACTTACGCTAGTTATAAACGCAAGGAGGGGAAGATGGACGCTCAGGACGTGCCGAAAGTACATGACCCCAGTTTTCGCGGGGACATGATTATCCGCTTCCTACCTGACAGTGACCAGATGCTAGCCCGCATGGACCGCTCTACCGTGCAGGTGTTTACGAATCTGGCGGACTACCTGCAGATCTACGGGCCGTACGTGGATCGCGTGGGCTACCCGGACGGCAAATACCTGTGGCACCGGCCCGTCGGGGAGCGGCCCACCTACTTTGAGTATCGCTCACTGGACATATTCGCCCTAAACGACCCCTACTACAGCTATGAAATCAAGCAGCTGCCGCAGGGATGCTCGATCCGCACCGGTATTAACGTGCCCTACTTTGATCTACCCGGCGGTGCGCGCCAGGTGCAGTTTCTGGCCGAAGACATTGTGTTGACCGCTATTGAATGCCTTGAGCTGGGGATTTTGACTGGGAGGTCAGAATAATGTGGTGGCAAGTTGCTGAGCTGTTTCACTTTGCAGAGACGGCAGGGGCGCAGATTCGGCTTCGTGACGCCGACGCATTATCGCTGACCTGGGATTGTGGGCGCAGCTGGCAGCATGTGTGGAACACCAGCGGCGAACACGCCCAAGCTTTTTACGGCGAAAGCGAGTACGCCGAAACTCGCGTTCCCACCATGATCAGCGACTACAGCGGACTCATGCTTAACTGGGCGGTGCTACGCATTGGCCGCGAAGCGCGCTTTTACAAGGGCTGGGAGGCGATCCGGGTGCCCGCAAGCGCCCAAAGTGTGGATCCGCATTGGGGCTTTGAACAGCTCTCGTTGATCGCCGGGCGCCTGACCAGAGACGGCAAGCCCGTACCAATGCAGCTGCGCACCATCTTCCCTGACCACTACGAGCTCAACCAGTTCTCGCATCTGGCCGGCATGAGATTCAAAGATCTGCTGGCGGCCTTCAAAGACCCAACCGGCGGCATATTGGCCAACTGGGTAGAGCCGGCGCCAAGCTCTGAGCGCCCGCAGGACGCCGAGAAATCAGAAAGCTCCAAATAGGTTGGCTGTGAGGCCAGATTAGCGTGATGGTAAGGCCGGCCTGGAGTGACGATAAGGCCAACTTAGAGTGATGGTAAGACCGGCTTGCACTGGCGCTAAGGCCAGCTCAAAAGCGCTAGAAAATTTTTAAATATTGCGGTGAGCGCCAAGCCTGCCGCGCTTGATAGGTATGTAAGGAAACGTTATGGGTAAATGGTTTGATCAGGCCGCAGAGATTGAGCGCTTACGCAATGAAAACCGCCGGTTAAAAGCGCAGGTCAGGAGCTTGGAGTTGCGTCTAGGGGTCAGTTACGGCCAGTCGGGAACCAGTGATTACGGTCAGTCGGGTGCCTATGGTGACGCTAGCGAGTACGCTCCGGGTACCTACGAGGCCGGCGACGGCGTCGTCGGGGGTGGGGATGTAGATTACGAGGCCGCTGCCTGGCTGGAACTAACCCCTGAAGAACTCCACCTAGTGCGGATGGGTAAAAAAATCAACGCCATCAAAATTTACCGAGACCGCACCGGGGTTAGCTTAGCTGACGCCAAAGCCGCCATCGACGCGGTTGGCTAGGAGGAACCATGCTGTTCATGGGTCATCATGAGGACGACGGCTGGCTGCTGTCTACCTTCAACCTAACTTTCCGGGCCTCATGGGAAATGATGCTACAAGGGGTTTACGAAGCCTGGCATTACTTCGCTAATGTTGAAATCCTGGTTGACCGTAAGCCGATTGAAATTAAAACCCCTGAAGACATTCTCAAGATTCCTGAAAACTGGAATATTTCAATTCGTGGATTGCTAATGGTGGCTAGGACTAATGTAGAAATTATTTTCTACACCCAAGTCCACTTCATTAACGTCTATGTTGAGTGCAACAATGAAGAACTAAAAAACCTGGACTACGAGCACTACAACAAATTCATTGGCAAATTCATTGACAACATGGAAATCGCCATGAATATGCCCGAGGAACAACTCAAAGCTGGCAGGTAGGTTGCGCCGCATAGTAGCTGGTCACAAGCCTGCATGCTGAGCCAAGAGCGGATGGAGAACTGCAATGATTTTAATTGGTGAAAAAGAAGAAAAGGGCTGGGTTCACGCCAACTACCGGCTCACCCGCCCGGTTTCGTGGCAGCAGCTATTAAAAGCGGTGCACGGGGTTTATGGCTATTTCAAAAAAACCGAGATCCTAGTGAATGGGTTACCAATCCAGATTGGTCAGCCGGAAGAAATATTGCAAACCCCTGAGTCTAAAGCTATTTCTATTCGGGGTGTGCTAACAATTATTGACGTGCCCGTGGTGGTAACCTTCTACAACCAGGCCGACTACGTAAATGTTATGGTTGCCTGCGCAAACGAAGAATTCCAAAACACTAACTACGAAAAGTTCAACAAATCAATGAGTCAAATCATGGATAGCCTTGAACTAATGATGTACATACCCACAGCTAACCAGAACTGATAGGGGCGGGCCAGCGCCGATAGGCGGGCCTGCATTTGCGGGCCCGCGCTGAGACGCTCAGTCTTTTGGGCTGCTGCGGCTCTAAGGCCTAGAACCCCAAAAGCCTGCGGTAAATTTGCAAATCTTCGTCACCAAAGACGTTGAAGACAACGTCCATCTGCGCCTGGGTTGCCTCCAACCAGCGCTGCACAGTGTCAACCGCAACCTTTGCCGCAGGCTCCTTGGGGTAGCCAAACACGCCGGTGCTGATGCAGCAAAAAGCCAGCGACTTCAAACCGTTTTCCTGCGCCATATCTAGACACTGTAAATAGCTGCTCATCAGCTTATATTTCCCAATGTCTGGCAGTGCCGGGTTATAGATCGGCCCAACCGTGTGAAGCACATGCTTAGCCGGTAAGTTATAGCCGCCAGTGATTTTGGCGTGCCCAGTGGGTTCCTCATGACCCTGAGCCTGCATCAGCTGCGCGCATTCAAGACGCAACTGCACGCCAGCAAAAGTATGGATAGCGTTGTCAATACAAAAATGTCCCGGCTGCCAGCACCCCAGCATCTGACTGTTGGCAGCATTAACAATACCGTCAACAGCTAGGCGGGTAATGTCACCCTGCCACAGACGAATCCGAGGATTAAGCGGACTGACGGCGGCGTCGTCGAGACTGGAAATACCGCCTTCCGCCAGCAAACCAGACAGCAACTCATCCTGCTTTTCCAGCCAAAAAGGAGAGATAGGCGCAGGCTCTCGGGTGTTAACCAAGGCGCGGAAATGCTGCCACAGCTCATCAAAGCCCTGCACCTGGGGGAAAGCAAAATTACGCTCCGCACACAGCTGCGCCACCAGCTCAGATAACAGCGCCTCCTTTTTACTTTCCAGCATTACCTGCCTCCTTCTAATGGTTCGAATATTGGTTACTTGCTGTTAACGACGACGCCGCTCAGGCTGGGTGGTGACCCCGGGCGCCGTCGTCCTTGCGCGGCCGGGGCTAGACGCCGTCGCCGTCGGGGCTGACAGGCGGAAAGTAGAGATCCGGGGAGGCTTGGGGGCCGGTGAACAGGTCATCAGCGATCTTGCTGATCGTGTCGCGCAGCTCCAAATGCTCCAGATAACGCTGCGGAATCTCAGCCAGGCCCAGGTGAGCGCCGACAATATTGCCGGCAATAGCCCCGGTGGAATCGCTGTCTCCACCATGGTTGACCGCCGAGGTGATGGCCCCTGCAAAATCATCCTCGTGGCGCAGCGAGCACAACAAACCAATGGCCAGGGCCTCCTCAGCCACCCAGCCCTCGCCCAGGGCGTGAATCGCCTCCAAATCAGGAATGTCGCTGTCCGCCAGGCGCAGCGTGTAACGCAGCAGCTCCTGCAACTGGCCAAGATAATGCGCGTTGGGGAAAGCTTCAGGCAAAGTGTTCAACGCCTGCGTGGCAGCCTCTCGCACTGAATTAGCCTCGTCGTGGGACAGGAGGCTGACAATATGGGCAAACACCCCGGCCGGCATCCAGCCCAGCTCATGGCAGTGGGTTAGCTCAGCTAATTGCGCGCCTAGGCGTTGCAGCTCGACGCCGGAAAAGCCCGGGGAAGTGTTGATTAGCCCCACCGGCGCCATGCGCATAATCCCGCCGCACCCCTTGGAGTTATTTACAGCCTTGGCGCCGTTAGCCATGGCCTCGCAAGCATTCATGCAGGTTACGCCCGGTGCGCGCGAGGCAAAAAGCTCAGGCAGGCTGGAAATCCAGGCTTTGGGTTCAGCCAGGGGAAAGGGGCTGACCTGCGTATACATCCACTCCACATAGAACTGGGCCATTTGGGCTGGGGCGTAAGCGGCAAGCGCAGCGGGGGATGGCAGGGTAGGGGACGCTGGGGCAGGGGCATCGCTAGAGGTAGGGGCGCCGCTGGAGGCCTGGGCGCTGCCAGAGTCTTGGGTGCCACCAGATGCCGGGGTACCGCCAGAGGCTTGGGCTGAGAGCGCAGCCAGCGAGCACAGCAGACTGTTGGCGGTGTACAAAGTCATCTGCGTGTCGTCAGAAAACGGCGCCAAGCCGCGCTCATCTAGCTGGTAGTCGCGGATACCGCGCGAACCGTAACGCGCAGCAATCGCCTCCTCGCGGTCAAACTCAATCGCATAACCCAGCGCGTCACCAGCAGCCCCGCCCAGCAGGCAGCCACGATACTTGTCGATGTTTCCCATTTGCGTGTTCCTTTTCAAATGTTCTGGTTGCCTGGCTACCAGCCGCGCAAAATAGCTTCCAGCCCGCGCTCAAACTGGGCGCTGAAATCCCATTTTCCGGCCAAAACTTCGCCGATCAGCGGTTGCAAGGCGGCTGCGTCGGCAGGGTCCAGCATGGCGCTGACGGCCATGAGGTCTTCTGTGCCAGCGACGACGGCGTCGGCCCCGCCAGAGGCTGCGGCTGGAGTGGGGGTTGCGGCTGGGGCGGCGCTGCCTGGCTTGGCAACGGGCTCAGCTGTGCTTGAAGGTGTTGCCGGGGTGGGTGTAGCCGGCTTGGTGACGGCGTCGTCGCTTGTTCCAGCAGGCGGCACTACTTCGGCGGCAACGAAACCAGTGGTGTACACCGAAACCGACGTGATCAGCGCCAACGTGTCCGTGGTGGGCGTAAAACCGCTGCGAGCCAGCGAAGCAAGCACCCCGGCCAGCAGGGAAAGCTGCTCAGGTGTGGAAATCGGGTGGGTCATCAGCAAAATGACCGTGTTGGGGTGATCCTGCAAAGTGGCGCGTAGGCAGTTAGCGTACTGGCGGATATATTCCTGCGCCTGCAAGGCCTGGTCAGGGGTCGTTTGTGGGGTGGTAGCCGGGCTTGGGTCTGGCCCGGCATCAGGGCTTGGATCTGGCCTGGCAGGGGCTGACACAGCGGAGGCACCTGGTACAGCAGGGGCTGATGCGGCAGGGGCTGACGCGGCAGGGGAGCCCGGTGCGGCGTCGTCGTGAGTGGCGTCGTCGTGAACGCCGTCGGCACCTTGAACCAGAGCTAAAAAACGCTCGTAAGTTAGCCGCCAAAGCTGCTCACAAATACCCTCCAACAGGGCCGCCTTATCAGGAAAATGGCGGTAAAACGCAGCCTGCGAAACCCCCAGGCGCTTGCCCAAGCTCCGCAGCGACAGGGCAGAAAGTCCGGCGTCGTCAACCAACTCCAGCGCGGCTGACAAAATAATGTCGCGTGTAAGCGCACGAGATTTCGACGACGCCATAGACTCTCCGCTCAAATGCTGGGGTTACTCCTGCCTATAACGAAACTGTACCAAGGCGAGGGCCGCGATCGCCGCGAAAAATCCCCACAAAACCGCCAAGCTAGGCCAAATATCAGCAAAACCCTGCCCATCCAAACTCACCTTGTGGATCGCGTCGATCGCCCAATAAGCAGGCGAAACACGCGCGGCGTGCTGGGCCCAATCAGGAAAAGACGAAACCGTGCAAAACGCCCCGCCAATACCGGCCGCCAGCATCCCCACAATATTAGACAGTGACAAGGCCGTGTCTCGGCTATGCGTCCACAGCGCAATGGCCACACCCAACGCCGCCAGCACCGCCGAAAAACTGAGCAAAGTTGCCACCAACGCCAGCAGCGAACCCTTGGGATCAAAGCCGAAAATAATTGCTCCCAGGGACAAAACCACCAGTATCTGCGCGCTTTGAATTATGTAAGCCACTAGCGCCTTGCCCGTCAGCACCGTGGGGCGCGACAGTGGCGAGGCCTCCAGGCGCTGCCAGGTGCCCCAACTGCGCTCATTAAAAAACGAGTCAATAATGTTTTGCACAGCCAGGAACGAAAACAGCACAGCAATTGACGGCACTGCCTGCTCGGCCCCGGAAACGCCCCGGTAGCCGTCGGTTAACAGCATCGCCTTAAAAGCAGGCATCATGAACGGGATCAGCACCAGCGGAATCACCGTCAAAACCAGCGTGGGCGCCGGGTCGCGTAGCTGCAGGCGCAGGTTCAGGCCCGCAACGGCGCTTAGTTGTTTGAGTTGTTTAAGCGGCTTCATTTTCGTTCTCCTTGGGGCTGTTTTCCTGCGGGGCCGGGGGTGTGGCTGGGGCGCTTTCCGGAGCCTGGGCGGGGGCGCTTGCCTGCGGGGCTGGGGCTGGGGCTGGGGCTGGGGCGCGATCCTCGGCGTCGCTTTCCTTGAGGATCTGCAGGTAGGCGCTGTGCAGATCGGCTTGAGGTACGTGCACCTGCACGGGAACCTGACCGTAGGTGGCCACGATCTGCTCCAGCGAGCCCTGGGCTACCAGGCGGCCCTGGTTTAAAACGGCGACGTCGGCCCCCAGCTCCTCAAATTCGGCCAGGTAGTGGGAGGTATAGACGACGGCGGCGCCCTGCTCCGCTAAGTGCCTGACAGTGTCTAGAATCTGACTGCGTGCTTCCACGTCAGCGCCAACGGTTGGCTCATCCATGAAAATCAGTTTCGGGCGGTGCATGATAGCCATGCCTGCGTGCAGGCGACGCTGCTGGCCACCCGACAGATGCTTAGCGCTTTGACCAGCTTTTTCTGTCAGGCCCAGCATTTCCATAACTTCTTCGCTGCGCACCTTGGCGGCGCGGCGGCCCAGCCCGTGCAAACGACCGAAATAGCCAAGGTTTTGGGCGACGGTTAGATCCGGGTAAATGCCCAGCTCCTGCGGGGCGTAGCCGATTAACTCGCCAACATTGTTTTGGGTGGGGTCGACGCCGCAGATGGTCACGCTTCCCGAATCGGCGCGGCGCAGTGAGCATGCGATGGTGATGAAGGTTGATTTCCCAGCGCCATTGCGGCCCAGCAGCCCCAAAATTTGGCCTGGCTCTACGCGCAGGCTGACCCCACGCAAGACCTGATTGGATCCGTAAGTTTTGTGAATGTCGCGAGCCAGTAAGGCTGGCGGTGTGGTGTTCACTGTTTCCTCCAGTTGGTTAACACTGTTAACTTTGGCGCCGGGAAGTAGGTTAACAGTGTTAACTTAGGGGCGCAAGAGGGTTTTACAGAACAAAACTTAGGGGCCTTGCGCAAGCAAAAGCCCTGGTTTGGCCTCCTAGTGGAAGGCCAAACCAGGGCCGGTTTGTGTTGTGTTGCGTTAGAGACTAGTCCGCGTATTCATGCCAGATTTGGCGCATGGGTACGCCCTTATTGAAGGTGCGGGTAGAGCCATCTTGGAAAGTGACCTCAACCTTTTCGTCCTCGTCGCCATCGCCGTCGTCGTTGTCGTCGTCAGGGCCGCAAACCCAATCCACCCACTCAATCGCGGGGGACAGGGCGCCGTCGTCGCCAACAATGCGGTAGCCCTCGCCCAAAAATTCAGACATGACGGCTTCGATCTTGTCAGCTTGCATGGCTGCTCCTTGCTGGTTTCACTAGTTTTCGCGGGTGTATCGCTGGGATGTGCAGGTGGTGGGGGGTGACGCCGGCAACGCTAAGCCTGAGCAACGCTGCGCCCGGGCGACGTCGCCAATGCGGCACCCAGAGACGACGCTGGCACCGGGGCGGGCGCCGTCGTCCTTAATAACCACAGTGTATCGGGACGTCTTGATGTGTACCGGTGCGCGCGAATTAAAACGGGTCTAGGGTGGAAATATGACCCCCGAGATTACCGACCCTCAGTTCCAAGCAATCGCCAAAGCCATTGCGGCAGACCCAGCCAACGCCGACTACACCAAGCGCGGGGTGGAGCCGCTGTTCTACGCCGGGCCCCAATGCAAAATCATGATCGTGGGGCAGGCCCCCGGACGCGTCGCGGAAGAAAGCGGCATCGTCTGGAATGACCGCAGTGGCGACCGCCTGCGCGAATGGATGGGCATAGGTCGCGAAACCTTCTACAACTCGGGCAAACTGGCCATTGTCCCCATGGATTTCTACTTCCCTGGCACCGGCAAAAGCGGAGACCTGCCGCCGCGCAAAGAATTCGCTGAAAAATGGCACCCGCGCCTGCTGGAGCTCATGCCTGACCTGGAGCTAACCATCCTGGTGGGAAGCTACGCTACCAAGCGTTACCTGCACCTGAAGTCTTCCACCTCGCTGACCCAGGTGGTGCGCAACTATCGCGACTATCTGCCTACGTACTTCCCGCTGGTGCACCCCTCGCCGCGCAACCAGATTTGGATGAAGAAAAACCCCTGGTTCGACGAAGAAGTATTGCCCCAGCTCAAGGCGCGCGTGAGGGAGTTGCTTTAGAGGGGCTTAGCGAGGAGAGGTTTAGCGAGGGGGCGTTTAAAGAGGTGGGAGCTTGGCGAGGGTGAACTGCTCCCCTTTAGTTGGACTGAGAAATCAGACACCGACTAAAGGGGAGTG
>ERZ1674245.623-NODE-623-length-11656-cov-17.122058_pt1 | contig 11656 bp, 8 predicted proteins | sample MGYA00581205_ERZ1674245 | MGnify/ENA primary metagenome ERZ1674245 (study PRJEB41354, sample SAMEA4873314) | human saliva metagenome | biome: human-associated habitat [ENVO:00009003]; feature: mouth environment [ENVO:08000002]; material: saliva material... | reverse complement strand
GCGGACTGGATCTTCTTCGGCACGCTCGGCAAGTCCTCGGTGAACAACCCGTCGGCAGGCGGAGCCACCGGTGTCGAGGCATCTGCCGCCGCACTCGAGGAGGCGAAGAATACTGTTGGTTTCGACTCGCTCAGAGCCGTCCAGGCAAACCACGTCATTCCCGTCGACGGATCCCTGTGGACCTCGACCGGCGGATACCTGCTGATGGACGGTATCGTCTCGTCCATCGAAGCTCAGTTTGTCCCGGCATCCTGAGCGTGGGACACGCGGTGAGGTGCGCACTGTGCGAATGAGCGCCCACCGACTTACCAGCGTCGCTATTGCCTGTGCAGTGGCGGCGCTGGTGCTTGGTGTCGTCGTGATGGCCTCGCTCGCCCTGGGATCCCGGCAGATCGCCCCGAATATTGTCTGGGAGTCCCTTGTCCACGGCGGAACCTCCCAGGACGCGCGGGTGGTGCTATCCCTTCGTGTACCCCGGACCATCGCGGCGCTCATCATCGGGGGCGCGCTCGGGTTGGCCGGATCAATCATGCAAGCGATGACGCGCAATCCGCTCGCTGATCCTGGCATCCTCGGCGTCAACGCAGGGGCTGCCTTCGCGGTCGTGTCGGCGACCGCAGTCATGGGCGTGTCGACGCGCGCCGTTACGCTCAGCGCTGCGTTGATAGGAGCCGGAGTTGCCTCCGCCCTCGTCTTTGCACTGTCTGGCCGGGGTGCGCGCGCCTCGCGTGCACGCCTGGCACTGGCGGGTATCGCCGTGTCAGCCGCACTGGCATCGCTGACGTCGGCCATCCTGACGGCCAACCAGTTTGCTTTCAACGAGTTCCGCTATTGGGCGTCCGGCTCCTTCGAGGGGATCGGAGTTGATTCGCTCGTCTTGGCGAGCGTTGTCATCGGCGGCGGTGTGGTACTCGGTGCGCTTCTGACGTCCGCTCTTGGCATTCTGACGCTCGGAGACGAGGTCGCCGTCGGTCTCGGCGTTCGGGTACGGCTTGTTCGAGGACTCGCAACCCTGGCAGTCACAGCCCTCGCGGGAGGAGCGACCGCACTCGGGGGTCCCCTCACGTTTGTTGGTCTCGCCGTGCCGCTCCTCGTCCGACGCGCGGTTGGCGCGCGTCATGGCTTGATCGCTCTCTGGTCCGTCATCGTGGGGGCTGCGTGGGTGTGCGTCGCAGATGTTGCCTCGCGCCTCGTGCTGGCTCCTCAGGAGGTGCCTGTCGGTGTCATCGTCGCGCTCATTGGGGCACCTTTCTTTATCGCAACTGCGCGTGGACGGGGGATGTCGTGAACAGCGGGCGTTACGTGGTACTAGCATTGCCGTGGGTCTCGCTACGCATTCATCGGCGTAGTGCCACGGTCGTCGTTGCTGGACTGCTCCTTGCCGTGTGCCTGTCCGTTTACTCGCTGACGCTGGGGGATTATGGTCTCAGCGCCGCAGAGTCTTTCCGTCGACTGATGGGCGACAGCGGGCCTCGAGACGATTTCTTGGGCGTGTACTTCGTGCAGTCTGTTCGTTTTCCGCGTGTGTGTGCGGCGCTGGGAGTCGGATGTGCGCTCGGCCTGTCGGGTGCCATCTTCCAGACGATCTCTGGCAACCCGCTCGGTAGTCCCGACATCGTCGGCCTGTCGACTGGCTCGGCGACGGGCGCTCTCCTTGCGATCATTGTGTGTGGGTCCAGTCCTGCGACGACGGGCGTCGGAGCGCTCGTGGGCGGTCTCGTGTCGGGGGCGCTCATTCTTGCCTGCGCGGGTGGCGTCCGCGTGACAGGTATTCGGGTCGTCTTGGTCGGCATCGGTTTCTCCGCCGCTCTCCGCGCTATTAATTCACTGCTGATCGTCAAGGCTCCCCTGGAAGCGGCGCAGCGCGCGCAGTTATGGAGTGCAGGATCGTTCTCCGGTGTGACGATGGTGCGCATTGTTCCGTTCATTCTCGTTCTTGCGGTGACCGTACTGGTTCTTGCGTGGCTCGCACGTCCACTCGCTGTGCTTGCGATGGGGGATGATGTGGCGATGGCCTTGGGGGTGCGGGTACGCGAGGTGCGGATCGCGGTGATCGCTGCGGCGATGGTGTTGGTTTCCATGGCAACCGCTGTTGCAGGCCCGGTGGCCTTTGTGGCTTTGGCGGCACCCCACGTTGCTCGTCGCGTGTGTGGTCACGGGGGAGTGGGGCTTGCATCGTCTGCCGTCGTGGGAGCGCTTCTTGTGCTCGCCTCCGATGTGGTTGCGCAACGGCTCCTGGCGCCCCATGAAATGCCGGTGGGCGTCGTGACTGGCGTCGTGGGTGGCATCTATCTGCTCGTGTTACTCGTTCGTGAGGTGAGGTAACGTCATGATTGATCGGCACAGTGAAGGTGGGCTTCGTGCCCATTCGATCACCGTTGGCTACGGGAAGGACTCTCCGATTCTGGAGGGGCTTTCACTGGATGTTCTGCAGGGCGAACTGACGGTCATCGTCGGCCCGAATGCATGTGGCAAGTCGACGCTGTTGCGGGCACTCGCCCGCGTGCTCAGCGTGCGCTGCGGCGTCGTTGAGCTGGATGGGCAGGTCCTGAATGACCTGAACCAGAAGGCCCTTGCGCGCCGCCTTGGTCTCCTCGCACAATCGTCTGTTGCACCGGGCGATATGTTGGTGGAGGACCTGGTTGCGCGCGGCCGCTATCCGCATCAATCTCTCGCACATCAGTGGAGCACGGAGGATGACGAGGCCGTGGCGCGTGCAATGCGTGACGCCGGAGTAAGCGCATTTTGCTCCAGACGTGTCGGCGAACTCTCTGGTGGGCAGCGTCAGAGGGTCTGGATCGCGATGGCTCTGGCGCAGTCGACGGATATCCTGCTCTTGGATGAGCCGACGACCTATTTGGATCTGAATCATCAACTGGAGGTTCTGCGTTTAGCAGACCGCCTACGTGAGGGGGGTCGGACAGTTGTCGCTGTATTGCACGATCTTCACCTTGCTTTCCGCTACGCGACGCATCTCGTGTGTATGAAAGATGGGCGGATCGTTGCTCAGGGAGTGCCGCGAGACATTGTGACGCCCTCTCTAATCTCTGACGTGTTCGAGGTTGAATGCGTTGTCATCGAGGATCCTGAGTCGGGGGCACCGCTGGTCATTCCACGTCGCTAGCGGGGGGTAGAAACGAGATTCATAGTCTCAAATGTTGACCGAAAGGTCACTTTAGATGACAGTTATTCGATAATTTAGCTCACAATTTTTTTCAATTACATATAATTTTCCTTGTAAAACCAGGTTTTGGTGCGCCGGTCCGTGAATTTGCTTGTTGTTCGCAATTGCGTGTTGGGGACGAACTAATAGGATGGAGCGTATGGCTCGTAGTTACTCGGACACTGACATGTTGGTCTGTTCATAATTGAGCGAACTTACTAAAATTATCCATGAGGGAAGGAAGGTGGCACGCATGGCGCCACGGTCGTTCACGCGAAGCGAGGGGCTGCGTCTGTCCCTGCTTGCGTTGGCCGCGTCGGCGTCCATTGTTGGTGGCGTGTTTGTCACTGCACCTCCTGCTTTTGGTGACGATGCCCTCCCGGATGCTTCAGCCGCCTGTCTCGTTGCGCAGGGTCCGGAGTCGATGGCTTCTCTTTCCTCGATTGTGCATGCGGGCGAATCGGTTCATGTTGAGGGTTCTGGCTGGGGTCCAGGTACTGAGCAGATACGCGGATTCGTTATCATCACCCTCGATGATGGTGAGACGAAGCGCCCCGATGGAATGGAATTGCCCAGCTGGGTTCCCGATGCTGTTCGTCGTGATCGTACTGCCTGGGCCGTCGCCGACGTGGCGTCCGATGGAACCTTCTCAACGGATATTCCCCTCCCGTCGTCCTGGGAAGTTGGGTCAGCCCATGCGGTTTACATTGGCGATGCTGTCACCGGAACGTATGTCGAAGCTAAGGTGCGTGTCGTTGACACTGCCGTTGATGTTCGGACATGCTCCATGAACGCTGATAGTCCTGACCCCTCCGATCCTGGCTACGCCGTCGTGGTGCCAGATATGCCGGGGGAGGAGACTCCCTCTGCTCCCGCAGACAGTGATCCCGGTGAATCTGCCTCGACGGTGGCACGGCCCGCCATTCCTGCTGACGAACCAAAAGTACTTACCTCTGAGGTAAGAGGTGACCAGGCTTCCGACGCTCAGGTCTCGACTTCGTCATCGACGGATGCCTCTGCGCCCCCTGCCTCAGCAAGTGCTGGGTCGTCACGTCCCGGGAGTGCTTTGTCGCGGGGATATGTGAATGGCGGCTCGTCCCAGCTGGGATCTCCCACCCCCGATCCGTCCTCGTCTACTGAACAACAGAGCGTGTCCGCTTCTGAGATTGGACCTAGGTCTCGCTCGGAGCAACAGGCTACGGAGCAAGCTGCCCGCGAGCAAGAGGGCCGCCTCAACGGATGGATCCTTGCAGGTGGTGGGGCGCTTGCGTTGCTCGGTGCCATCGCGACGGTCAGCATTGTGCGCAAGTCGCATGGATCATTCCACTAGATCGAGCGAGCAGCGCACGATGCCAATGTGATCACCACTGACCGCATGGTGCGTGTTCGTGCTTCACATGAAGCCGATGTAGCTGTTACTCTGGTTATCAGGCAATATCTTCTGAGTATTTAAGTCCCAAAGGAGAACCGTTATGCAGCACGGACGGGTTACTTCCGCCCTCGCAGCGCGGGTGCTCGCTGGCCGCAGTCGGGTAATGAGCGTGCTCATGGCCCTATGCCTCTTCGCCGCAGGTGCGCTCGCCATTCCCGGTTTCGCTGCGCGTGCCGATAACAACGATGGTCCCCTCCCTATCCCGAACACCACGTTCGTTATCAACCTCGAGAATGCCTCCGAGTTTGAAGCGGAATACGGTAAGACAGGCTACTGGGGCGTCATCTTGGATAACGGTGGCGTAACGCCGACCGCGCCTCTTACCTTCGAGCGCTCCGGTGAAACAGTCACGGTGACCGCTGATGGCCTGTGGAAGGTAAATGCGCTCGACAACTACAGAATGGTCGTTCCGGTTCCTAATGGCGCCAACAACGGTGAACATGTGACCTGGGAACCCGGTAGTTCCCACTGGGTCACCGTCGTGATCTACCAGGACGACAAGACCCTGGCGAAGACATTCAACTACTCGGTGAAGGTCTTCGAGCCGTCCAGCCCGTCGGCGACGGCCGAGCCAACGCCGGAGCCGACTGCAGACCCCACGGTTGCACCCGCCCCGGAGCCGTCCGTGAGTCCCGCGCCGGAGCCGTCCGTGAGTCCCGCGCCGGAGCCGTCCGTGAGTCCCGCGCCGGAGTCGCCCGTGAGTCCCGCGCCGGAGTCGCCCGTGAGTCCCGCGCCGGAGTCGCCTGTGAGTCCCGCGCCCGCGCCTCAGCCTGATGATCCGCAGTTGCCGGTTGTCCAGCCGACCGCAACTTCTTCCGCGTCGCCTTCGGCAACGCCTTCCGCTTCGGCCTCTCCTGCAGCGAACGCGACGCAGCCATCCGATACCCCGGTGTCCCCCGTATCGGATGTGTCTGAGCTGACTGATGCAAATAAGGGTGGCGTGAGCGCGGCTTTCACTGGTGGACAGCTGACGATCAATGTTCCCTCCGACAAGGCTGGCGCTGGCGAGTGGGTGAGCGCCAACATCATGCAGACGGGTGAGGCGCGCTGGCTTCAGGTTGAAGACGGTAACAAGGTGACGATGGACGTGGCCGGCCTGCCCATGGGCGAATACAAGGTCGTCGTGGCGAACCGCTCGCACCAGCTGGTCGGCTGGGCCGACTTTAAGGTCGCGTCGACCGTTGGGGCTGCCGGCGCGGGAGCGTCGGTGGATGCATCCGGTTCTGTGAAGTTGCATGCGGAGGTCCTGTCCTCCTCGAATGCCGCCGATGAGTCCGAGGGCTTGAACGGTTACCTGCTCGGTGCCGGTGCGTGCATGCTGATCCTTGGGGGCCTCGTCGTCCTCCAGGTCCTGTCCGGTCCGAAGATCGGATCTTCCTCGCAGGGAGTCACCCTGACGTAGGCTAGGTTTCATGGATCTGTTTGATTCTGAAGCATTCGACGAGTTGGGCGTGCCCGCGTTTTCCGCGGACGCGCCCCTCGCCGTTCGTATGAGACCTTCTCGGCTGGAGGAGGTTGTCGGCCAATCGCACCTGCTCGGTGAGGGGGCTCCGCTGCGTCGCCTCCTGTCGCCCGGCTCTCGAGATGGTGTGTCGGTATCGTCCGTGGTTCTGTGGGGTCCACCGGGAACGGGTAAGACGACGCTCGCGTATTTGATCGCCAGGGCGTCGGGCCGACGCTTTGTTGAGTTATCCGCTGTCTCATCGGGCGTGGGCGACGTGCGTCGGGTCGTGGACAGTGCGCGCCGGACATTGGCGAGCAGTGGCGAGGAAACAATCCTCTTTGTGGATGAGGTGCACCGCTTCTCCAAGTCGCAGCAGGATTCGCTTCTTCCAGCGGTGGAGAACCGATGGGTAGTGCTGGTCGCGGCGACAACGGAAAACCCGTCCTTCTCTGTGATTGCTCCGCTGCTGTCTCGCTCGCTCCTTTTGACGCTGCGTCCGCTTGAGCCTGAGGCGCTTGAAGGTCTCGTTCGCCGGGCGCTGTCCGATGAACGTGGGCTTGCGGGCCGCTTCGCGATGACAGACGAGGCCGTGGCTGGGTTGGTTCGCTTGGCTGGCTCGGACGCCCGCAAGTCTCTGACGCTGCTGGAGGCGGCGGCTGGGGTGGCCAGCGATGATGGGTCCGGTGAGATCACGGTTGCCAGTGTCGAGGCTGCTGCTAACCAGGCGCTCGTACGCTGGGGGCGTGACCAGCACTACGATGTCACGAGTGCTTTTATCAAGTCGATGCGCGGATCGGACGTCGATGCGGCGCTGCACTACTTAGCGCGGATGATTGAGGCGGGGGAGGATCCGCGTTTCATCGCGCGACGTATTGTGATCGCCGCTTCTGAAGAGATTGGTATGGCTGCGCCCGAGGTGCTGTCCACGTGTGTGGCCGTCGCGCAGGGCGTTGCTCTTATTGGAATGCCCGAGGCCCGCCTGCTTCTCGCGCAGGCTGTTGTTGCGGTGGCGACGGCACCCAAGTCGAACGCCACGTACCTGGCCATTGATCGGGCGTTGGCAGATGTTCGGAAGGGAGGCGGGGGAGCGGTGCCCGAGCATCTGCGTGACGCTCACTACGCGGGGGCAAAGACGCTGGGGCACGGTAAGGGTTACCTCTACGCTCACGACCATCCGCATCATGTAGCTGCTCAGCAATATCTTCCTGACGACCTTGAAGGTACCCGCTACTACGAGCCAACAGAGAATGGACATGAGGCGATCCTCACGAAGAGGCTTGCTGCCATTCGTAGTCTGTTGAAAAGACGCTAGGATAGAACAGTTGTCCGCACGAGCGGGCACCTGGGGCCTTAGCCGACGAACCGCTTCCGGTTCTGGAGTTGGCCCCATGTTGGGGATCCACCCTGACATGACACGAGAAACAGGAAGAAGATTTCATGGCAACGAATCGTTCCCGCAAGCAGGTGCGCGAGTCCCGCGCCCTCGGCCTGGCCCTGACCCCCAAGGCCGTTCGCTACTTCGAGAAGCGCCCCTACGGTCCCGGTGAGCACGGCCGTACCCGTCGCCGCCAGGATTCCGACTACGCCGTTCGTCTGAAGGAAAAGCAGCGTCTGCGCGCCCAGTACGGCATCCGTGAGTCGCAGCTGCGCCGCACCTTCGAAGAGGCTCGTCGTACCGTCGGCCTGACCGGTGAGAACCTGGTTGAGCTGCTCGAAATGCGTCTGGACGCCCTCGTCCTGCGCGCTGGCTTCGCCCGCACCATCCAGCAGGCTCGCCAGTTCGTCGTTCACCGTCACATCCTCGTTGATGGCAAGATCGTCGACCGTCCCTCGTTCCGCGTGAAGCCCGGCCAGACCCTGCAGGTCAAGCCCAAGTCGCAGACCACGGTTCCCTTCGAGATCGCCGCTGAGGGTATTCACCGCGACGTGCTGCCCGCTGTCCCCGAGTACCTGGACGTCGAGCTGTCCCGTCTGAAGGCGACCCTGGTTCGTCGCCCGAAGCGCGCTGAGGTCCCCGTGACCGTCGACGTGCAGATGGTCGTCGAGCACTACTCGCGCTGACGTTTGTCATAGTCGCGCCCCCGAGCTACGCGCTCGGGGGCGCGATTTTCTTTATCCCACAGTCTGCTTATGCGTGCCGATGTGCCCACAGAGGTGGGGACGGACTAACATGGGGCACTATGCGTACGTCTGAAATCCGCACCCGTTGGCTCGACTACTTCGAGAAGCAGGGTCATGAGGTCTGTCCTTCCGTCTCCCTGGTGTCCCCGGAGCCGTCGATTCTTTTTACGATCGCGGGCATGGTCCCCTTCATTCCCTACATCATGGGCGTTGAGCCTGCGCCGTGGCCCAGGGCTACGTCGGTGCAGAAGTGCATTCGTACCAACGACATTGACAACGTGGGTAAGACGACTCGCCACGGTACGTTCTTCCAGATGAACGGTAACTTCTCCTTCGGTGACTACTTCAAAGAAGGTGCTATTAACTTCGCATGGGATCTGCTGACGGGTTCGCGTGACGAGGGCAAGTATGGCCTCGACGGAGACCGTTTCTGGGTGACGATTTGGGATCAGGACGAGGAGGCTCTCAACGTCCTGACGAAGCAGGTCGGCATGGATCCCAAGCACATTGTGCGCCTGCCGCGCGTGGAGAACTTCTGGGATACGGGCCAGCCCGGCCCCGCCGGCCCCTGTGCCGAGTGGCACTACGACCGTGGTCCCGCGTACGGCCCCGAGGCTGTGGGCGGCACCGTGGATCCGGGCGGCGACCGTTACCTCGAGGTCTGGAACCTTGTGTTCGACCAGTTCATGCGCGGTGAGGGAACCGGCAAGGACTACCCGCTCCTGGGTGAGCTGGACAAAAAGGCGATTGATACGGGTGCCGGCCTGGAACGTCTGGCCTTCGTCATGCAGGACAAGCCCAACATGTACGAGATCGACGAGGTTTTCCCCGTCATTGAGGCCGCCATGCAGATGAGTGGCAAGCGCTACGGTTTGGGTGCAGCCGGTCCCGAGGCCGGGGCAGCCTACGACGATGACGTACGTATGCGTGTCGTGGCGGACCACGTGCGTTCTTCGCTCATGCTGATCGGCGACGGTGTGCGCCCCGGTAACGATGGCCGCGGCTACGTGCTGCGCCGCCTGATCCGCCGCGCGGTCCGCTCGATGCGTCTCCTGGGTGTCGACGAGGCAACCATGCCTACCCTGCTCACCGCTTCGAAGGACGCGATGAAGGCCTCGTACCCTGAGCTGGAGACGAACTGGAAGACGATCTCCGAGGTCGCCTACGCGGAGGAAGACGCGTTCCGCCGCACGCTCAGCGCCGGTACGACGATCCTGGACGCTGCGGTTGCGAGCGCGAAGGAGTCGAAGGGTGCCCCCGTTATTTCTGGTGCCTCCGCGTTCTCGCTACACGACACCTACGGGTTCCCGATCGATCTGACCCTTGAGATGGCCGCCGAACAGGGCGTGTCCGTTGACGAAGAGGGCTTCCGCACCCTCATGGCCGAGCAGAAGGAGCGTGCACGCGCCGACGCCCGCTCGAAGAAGACCGGACACACCGACGTCCGCGTCTTCCATGACATCGAAAAGGCGATGGGCGGCGGTTCGACGTTCCTGGGTTACACCGAGCAGGCATCCGAGGCCACGGTTGAGGCGCTTCTCGTCGATGGCGTGGAGGCCCCGGCAGCCACCGCTCCCTCTGAGGTCGAGGTGATCCTGGACCGCACCCCCTTCTACGCCGAGATGGGCGGCCAGCTGGCTGACCACGGTACGATTCGACTCGCGGGCGGCGGCGTCGTTGAGGTTCACGACGTGCAGGCCCCGATCCGAGGTCTGAGCGTGCACCGCGGCACCCTGACCGAGGGCAGCATGACGGTGGGGGAGAAGGCCTACGCCGAGATTGACGGCGAGCGTCGCCTCGCGATTGCTCGCGCCCACACCGCTACTCACATGGTGTACGCGGGCCTGCGCAATGTCGTGTCCGAGAATGCGGATCAGGCGGGTTCAGAGAACTCGCCGTCGCGCCTGCGTTTTGACTTCCGTCACTCGAGCGCGCTTGCCGGATCCCAGCTGAACGACATTGAGGCTCTTGTTAACGAGAAGCTCGCTGAGGATCTCCCCGTCACAACGGAGGTCATGAGCATCGAGAAGGCCAAGGAGATGGGCGCAATCGCTCTCTTCGGCGAAAAGTACGGTTCCGAGGTTCGCGTTGTGACAATCGGCGATGGCTTCGACCGTGAGCTGTGCGGTGGCACCCACGTGCCTACGACGGGCCATATCGGCCGTGTGACGGTGCTTGGCGAGGGATCCGTTGCCTCCGGTGTGCGCCGCATCGAGGCCCTCGTTGGCGACGGAGCGTATGAGTTCCAGGCGAAGGAACATGCGTTGGTCTCCCAGCTGTCTCAGCTTGTGGGCGGGCGTGCCGACGAACTGCCCGAGCGAATTGAGTCTCTGCTCACCAAGCTGCGCGAGTCCGAGAAGGAACTGGACAAGATCCGTACCGAGCAGGCGCTGCGCCGCGGCGGTGAACTCGCCGCTGCCTCCGAGCGCGTGGGTAAGGTCAGCCTCGTCGCCTCTGCCGTTGGTGAGATGCCGTCGGCTGACGCACTGCGTACGTTGGCTCTGGACGTTCGTGACCGCATGGGCAACGAGCGCGGTGCCGTCGTAGCGCTTGCCGGTCTTGTCGGCGGTAAACCCTCCCTGGTCATCGCGACGAACGAGGGCGCCCGTGAGGCCTCCGTTAAGGCAGGCGCGCTTGTGCGCGCCGTCGGTAAGTACATGGGTGGCGGCGGCGGTGGCCGCGACGATATCGCCCAGGGTGGCGGCACAAAGCCCGAGGGCATCCCGACCGCACTTGATGCGATTCGTTCGCAGATCGAGGCCCTGTGAGCCTGCGCAGGGGTATTCGCATCGGCGTAGACGTCGGCACCGTTCGTGTCGGCGTCAGCCGTTGCGACCCTGACGGCATCTTGACGATGCCGGTCCAAACGCTGACGCGCGCACCCGATCTGTCGGACCTGTCTGCCCTGGCCGAAATTGTCACCGAACACGATGCCATCGAGGTGATCGTGGGTCTGCCCAGGCACCTGCGCGGCGGCGAAGGAGTCTCCGCTAAGGGGGCGCGCAAGTATGCGCGCCGCCTCAAGAAGCTTGTGCCGGACGTTCGCGTCGCAATGGTGGACGAACGGCTGACATCGAACCAGGCGCATGCGCGTTTACGCGCGTCTGGAATTCCGGAATACGAACACCGCAGCGTGATCGATCAGGTTGCGGCACAGATCATCCTTGAACAGGCCCTTGAGCTCGAACGCATGAGCGGTCGCGCGCCGGGCGAGGAGATCATCCTCGAGACCAGCGAAGGAGCGAATCGATGAGTACGCCCCCCAAATATCCCTTCCGTTCGCGCCGCGAAATTCATTCCGGCCAGCGGAAGGTGTACTCCGATGCTCCGAACGAGGAACAGCTTTCGGCTCCATCCGACCCCACGTCGGCGCGCGGCAGCAGGGAGTCCGCACAGGCCTCGTCTGACCCTACGTCGGTGCGTGGCAGCGTGAGGCGTCCTCAGGCCTCGTCTGACCCTACGTCGGTGCGTGGCAGCGTGAGGCGTCCTCAGGCCT
>ERZ1674245.622-NODE-622-length-11659-cov-5.982420_pt1 | contig 11659 bp, 8 predicted proteins | sample MGYA00581205_ERZ1674245 | MGnify/ENA primary metagenome ERZ1674245 (study PRJEB41354, sample SAMEA4873314) | human saliva metagenome | biome: human-associated habitat [ENVO:00009003]; feature: mouth environment [ENVO:08000002]; material: saliva material... | reverse complement strand
AACGAACTAACCAAGTGGGTGGAGCGTTTTAGGAACCTGGGGGAGGTTGGCCTGTACCAGGAGTAGGTTTGCCAGTTTTTCATAGTCTGGGGGTGTAGTTGGATTTTGAAAATTTCAGTCTCGCGAAGTGCTTGGGTGATGTAGTGGATGAGATTCCTAAGTCCTAGGGCAGAACCGTATAAGTAGTCAAGATGACTGTTGATAGCTTCGGTGGGTAGTTGAAGGTAGGGGAGATGGTTGAAGTAAGCCAAAATGTCCCCAGTTTGGCATTTAAGCGTCCTACCAAAGGCGATGATTTTGCTCATGTAGCCAGGAACGCGCGTACAGGTAAGCGCGACAATGTCTACTTACATCAGGCCCTTACCAACACGCGTATCTGGTGAATGATACGGCCAGTGTTGCTCTGCTAAACATCCTACGTGACTTTTGCGTGCAGCGTGATCGTCGCTGGAGAAGAAGTCATGGATTGGCCTTGTCGGATGCGATCAACTGGAAATGCCTGGTGCGCAAAACCCGACGGGCCTTATAAGGATGATTAGTAGCACGTCCGTGTTGACCATGTAGTTGTTGCCGGATACGTCTACGGCACTAATTTATCTAGGTGCACGGCGTGGAGGATACGCATTACCGTTGTGGTGTCGGATCTGTTAAATAGCAACGATCACACGCATTCTTTCAAACCAGAGTGGATTTGATGATTAGGCTTAGCGCCCGCTTCCACGTGACGATCACTGTAGTTTATACTATTAAGGGTGTATATTTCTTTCAAAGTCTCAAAGATCTATTATCAATAGTGGAGGTAATACATAATGGTGGGCAGTATCAGTGACCGGACACTTACGGTTTTTTGTAAAATGCTAACAGGTGTAAAGCTCGGAGACATCGAACAATCTTTTCGCGATGAAGGATTTCAACCTCAGTCAGGATTCCGGACGCAGGATACTAGTAAGCGTAGAGCTACTGCTAGGTCATTTCTCGCCGGATTGGACTGGTCTAATGCTGAAACACCGATGCGACTAGCAAGAGTAATAGAAACTCTAGTCAATCCTGACAGCTTCTATGATGACAGTTATAGATCAGAATTCTGGGATAGATTCGTAAAGTACATGGAAGAAGATGGGTGGATGGTTTCTGAAGACTACAAAGTGACTCCTCCGACATCTAAAATAGCTCAGATTAATATTGACACTTCTTGCTTTACAGACCCAAGCGGAGTGCGTGAACAACTGAAGCGGTTACATGATATGAAAGAAGACGTTCCGGCTATTATTGGTGCCTCTAAAGAATTAGTGGAATCGGTAGCAGAGGCGATCGTTATGGAATTGGGTCTGGAAGTTACATCACCAAGAAAATTCCCAGACTTAGTCAAAGCAGTAAATAAAGGGCTTGGGCTCTCACCTGACGGAGAAACAAGGAATATAGATTCAGAAAAATCAGTTAAGAGGATCCTTGGTGGAGCTACCAATATAGTTCTTGGTCTTAATGAGCTTCGAAATTTGTACGGCACTGGTCACGGTTCAGCTACAGCACGCACTGGTCTCTACAAACGCCATGCAGATCTTGCTGTAAACGCAGCTGGGCTTTGGTGTCAGCTTGTAGTTGATACTTTAAATGATCCTTATGCTCCTTGGCATAAGATGATCAACACCAGTAACATTGCGAGAGATGCAAACAGATAGCATCACGCGGACACGTACGTGTTTTCATGTCTTTGTGACTTCCATGCTCTCTCCTCCATACAGCTATTAAGGGTATGTCTGAGAATATCATCGCTAGTTGCTAATTTCTTACTGTGTTATGGGACTGATATGGGAACTAAGTGGCGTTCGCCGATAATTTTTTGGCGAATAGATTCATAAAGTGAAGGATGCTCCATACAATGCCGTCACTACGCGGTAAACGTGACTTTATTGAAGAGTTCTACCACTGGGTGTTTGCGTGATAGCTAAGGTCTAGCTTGAGGCCTGCCTGAAGGTCTGCACCTGAGATTTACAGGTAAAATCGTCCGTCGCCTATGATTTTTCAATACTGTTTTTATAGGTGAGGGACGATTTTGTAGGTAACGGCGGCGAGCCGGGCCTTGCCGGCGTCGAGAGCGAACCCAAGGGCGCCGTCGGCGTTGGACCCACTGCCGTGCCTACCCCGGCGCTAACCCAAGGGGCACTTAACCCAAGGAGCCCTTAGCCCAGGGGCTTAAAATCCCCCACTTAAAACCTCCCGCTGAAAGCCGCCTACTTAAAGTCTTTTAAATTCCCTTAAAGCCCCCTGATCTGGTTGATGAACTGGGCCGAATAATCCAATGCCAGCCTAGCCTCGGGGATAAGTGGGCCCCCGGCCACGTAAACATGGAAGGCACCAGGCTCAAAACGCAGCTTGACGTCAACCCCCGCGCCCAGTGCGCGGCGGGCAAACTTCACGGCGTCGGGCGTGAGAATATCGTCGCTGCCTGCGAAAACACGCATAGGAGGCAGGCGGTCAAAGGAGCCATATAGGGGGCTGATGCGCGGATCCTTAGTTGCCAGCCTGCCGGCCCAAACCTGCCCTGCCCATTTCACTCCGGGCACCCCAAGCATCGGGTCGCGAGGCAAAATGGGGGCAATATCCGGGTTGGTCATGGTCACATCAACCCACGGCGAGTACAAAATCAAGCCATCAACCTGGCTTAAAGACAGGTCGCGGCGCTGCATTGCCAGGGACGCACACAGGCCGCTGCCAGCAGAGTCGCCAACCAAAATGACGCGCTTATAGAGCAGCTGCGCATAGTCGATAGCTGCGTTCACCAGCGCAAACGCATCCTGGGCGCAGTGAGCAGGGGCCAGCGGATAATCCACCACAAGCACCGGCAAACTCGTACGGTCAGCCAGCCCAGCCACAATATTCCATTGGAAAGCAGACATGGCCTGGATGTAGGCGCCGCCGTGCAGATAAATCAGTGCGGTATCAGCCGGCGCCAACTGGGGATCTAAATCAGGGCCCATATCTGGGTCAGCCTGGCTGGGATGGTGAGTTAGTTGAAATTTTGCGGCCGGGCGCTTGGGGGTAACCCAGGTCAGTGGGCCGTGGGTGCGCAGGCAAAAACGCTTGCGCATCCAAAACGGGATGGGGGCGGGCGCCAGGGGGTGCAGGGCGGCGAAGCGCGTGGCCGCCTGCGAGTTAAGAATTGGTGGCACTAGGCGCTGACTGAGTTTAGCTAGGCTCATTTCAGTGGACATGCCTGCTCCTTTCCGGGTCTATGCCTGAGATTTACAGGTAAAATCGTCCGTCGCCTATGATTTTTCAATACTGTTTTTATAGGCGAGGGACGATTTTGTAGGTAACGGCGGCGAGCTGGGCCTTGCCGGCGTCTAGAGCGAAGCCAAGGGCGCTGTCGGCACCAATGAGGTAAGGAGGCCCATGGAGCAGGGGAGCGACGAAACCCAGGACGTTGCCGCGCACTACGAGCTTATCTGCGCAGATTGGCGGTCGGGCAAAGAAGTCTATTTGGCTGGCCGTTTCGACAAGCACGGGCAGGCGGGGCTCGACTTCCTGTTGGCGCAGCTGTCTGGGGGAGGGGAGGAGAAAATCCGGGTGCTTACCGCCGCCCTGGCAGCTGAGGTACTGTCCAAACTAAGGCACCTAGATTTCTATGCGCCCTACTGCGACAGGCTTGTGGGGCCGCTTTGCGCCCTGCTTACTACCGGGGAGGCTCAGCTTCGCCGCAAAGTGGTTATCGCTTTGGGCTGGGTTGGTGGCGCAGGTGAGATTGACGTTTTAGCTCGGGTGCTTTTTAACGACGACGACGCACTGTGCCGGGCTTGGGGCGCGGCTAGTCTCATGCAAATGTCCTTCCACCGCGCTCAAGGGGAGGAGCTTAGGCTAAAAACCAAGGCGGTGTTTGCCAGGGCGATTAGCGAGGAAAAAGATCCCTATGCTTGTGGGGTCATGATCCAGGCGGCGCAGGAGCTGTTTTCTAAGCGGTGGGTGTCGGCAAGCGCAGTAGAGGGGCACGAACTGGAAAAGATTGAAAAGGGGCGCAGGGCTGCCGTCAGGTTCTTGAGCAAGGGTTAGGTTATGGCGTAGATTGCTATCAATATACGCATTCAAACTTGCGCAGACTAATATAGTTGACATGCCTGACGATAGACTATAAACGTATACGTGTGCCATTCAATTATTGTCGTCTAGAATATTTTGACGGGGAGCGGATATGGGATTGTTTAAGTTTTTAAGTCGAATTATCGGTGAAGATTCTGAGCAAAAAGCTGTTAATGAAACATTAGGTAGTGTTGAAGATGGCTATCCGTTGAAGCCTCAGGGCTGGTCTATGCCGAGCTATAAAGGCCGCTATATTTGCGATTGGTGTGAAGATATAGAATCTTTAAAGCGCCAGGGTGAGTTAGAAAAAGCACTTGTTATAGCTGAAGGATGCATGGATGCTATGGTGGAGGCTTCCCGAAGAAATTCTGTTAATGTAATGGAATATTATGTCATACAAGTTGCGGTGATACAAGAAAAGATGGGGGATTATCAGGGGGAGCTCGTTACTTTAAACTCGTGGTTTGCGAATAGGTTTCCTTATTCGCGAGAAGACTTTGATGTCAACCTTAGAAAAAGGTTAGCGCAAGCTCGAAAAAGGTTTGCGGCTGCGAACAGGGGTGATGATTATAAGCATCTGATCGAGTGGTTGTCTTTAGTTGAAAGGGAAAAAGAACTAAAGGCTCAAGATCTCGGTATTCATATCAGGACTGGTTATTCGTTAGTACATCCAGAAGTTCCTTATCGAGAAATAATTAGTGCTAGGTTTGAGGAAAGAAATACTGCTAATAATCTAACACAGTCGTCTAGGCCTAAAAAATCTACTAAGTCTAAAAGAGTAAAATCAACTGTTAAATATTCTGAAGTCCCAAACAGTTTTGTAGCAGTTGATTTTGAAACTGCAAATAGTAACCATTTGTCAGCTTGCGCAGTAGCTTTGGTTAAAGTGCGTGATGGAGAAATTGTCGATCGGTATGCGTCCTACATCAACCCTCCGCCTTGCTGTGACTCATTCGAGAATGCGGACATACACGGTATTACATCGCAGCAAGTAAATATGGCTCCTTTTTGGAATGAGATTGCGCCTGAAGTTGAGAGATTTATTTCCGGGCTTCCGGTTTATGTACATAATGCGGAATTTGATAGATCTGTGTGGGAAAAGCTCGACAGTTTTTTTGGAACGCATACTGTAGCAAAAGATTTTCGTTGCTCAAAGCGTAGTGCGAAAAGTCTGTGTCCTGGCTTGGAAAATTACAAGTTGCCTACTGTGACTAAAAAGTTAGTTCCAGACTATAGGTTAAGCCATCATGATGTGGAATCGGATGCGGAGGCTTGCGCTCGCATTGTGATCGCTTTGCGAAAGCTAGCTGACCTAGAGTAAGTAATAAACTGATTCAATATTTAAATAAATATGCATGCTTGTTAGAGGTATTGTAATAATGTTGAGGATACTGTGGGAGGTGTCTGCCTTAAAAATACTAGTTGGCTATGTTAGAGTGTAAAGTGCTTCGAGTGCGAGGCCAAGGAAGCCCTGCTTGGCATGGAGGATCTAATGTTTTTAAAGAGCGTCAAATATCCTGGTATTGAATATGAGGCAGGGGAAGAGATTTTTCTTTCCCCGCAAGAAGCTGGCACTTCCTTCTATTTGGATGTTGATGAAGAGCTAACCTCTAATGACGCAGCAATGGCTTTAGTTGCCTCAACCCTGGACGATGCAGATACGCTGCTTGCAACTGCCAAAGAGTTTTTGAAACAGACGCTGTCAAGTAAGGATGCTGGTCACTATGGGACTGTCGCATATTTCATGGAGTACCACCGAGGTGAGCTAGAGCCAGATACGCTAGCGAAACTGTTCCCCTCATGTGACCCGGAGGCAATGTCATTTGCGCAAATGGTAGATTTCTTGAAAATCGTGCGTTTTGGCAGTTTGATTGATGAAGAAACAGATCAGCAAGCTTTCGTCCTCGATCTAAGCTTCAACCCTGAGCTAACTGATGAACTATTGGTTGTCTATTTTGATCTAGAAAAACAGGTAGTTTCTCTAGCCCACGAAAGCTAACGTCCCAGCCAAGGGCGAGCGCCGTCGTCGTAGTTTAAGGCTGGCATGCAAGGACTACTTGGTTGCTATGGCAGCAAAGGTTGGGGAAGTTTATCCACTGGGGCCAGGGCAGGGGGAGAGGCTAGCTGGGGGATAAGCCGGGGCGTTGCTGACCTTGACTGGTCGCCTGGTGGGTGCGGCCTAAGTTTGCCGTGCCCGGCCGCGCGGCTTAAAAAAGTGACCTCCGGTAGAGGGCCTGGTAAAGGATCTGGTAGGGGAACTACCTATTGTGGCCCTACAGATGGGTGTTTCATCGGGTGGAGGTAGTTGTTGGCCGCCTAGAGTGGTGTGTCCTTACAGATACTGACATTTCGTCCGTTGCCTATAAAACCCCATGTAATAATTATAGGGAAGAGATGATTTTGTAGGTGTCTGTAGGTGTTTGTAAGTGTTTGTAGGTGTTTGCAATGGAGCCTGATATGCCTAATACCCTCGGCGAGCCACGTCTAAAGGGTCAGGGCCCACGTCTAAAGGGCCAAGACCCGCGTCTAAAGGTTCAGGACCAGCAGCTAGGCGACGGCGACTACCCCAAGGTTTTGTCCCGCACTATCGTTGACCGGGCCGCTAACCCTAAAGGCACTATCGTGGCTTTCCACGGGGTTAGTGACAACGGCGCCTCACTAGCCGATATTGGGGCGCGTTGGGGTGAGCAGTGGCGGGTAGTGCTGGTAGACAGTTTGGGTCACGGCCTCTCGCCGCGTTTTAGCCCCCAACAGTTACAGGCCCCTTTCCAAAGCGCTCTGCAAGCCGCCGCTGAGACGGTTCGAGTCGAGGCGAGCCAAAGTATTGGCGGCCAGGTGGTGCTTTTTGGGCATTCTATGGGTGGGGCGATAGCGGCCGGCGTGGCCAGGGACCACCCCCAGCTGGTGCGGGCAGTGGTGCTAGAAGACCCCGCCCTGCTCACCCCCACCCAGGAGGCAACCTACAAAAACAATGCGGGGGAGTCGGTGGGCGGCCTTGAACACATCAGCCGCGACCAAAGCGGCGCCATCGCTAACCTACTGCTAGCCAAGCAGGCTTATCGCAACTGGCCGCTAAGCGAATACGGGCCCTGGGCGCAGGCCAAAACCCAGGTGGACCGCGACTTCATCGCCACCGGGGTGGTGGGCCTGGCTGGGCGCGAAATAATCAAAGAGCTACAAGTACCCACCTTGGTGTTAACCGGTGACGGCCCCAACGTTTTGCTCGGCCAAGCGGGCCTAGAGAAGCTGGCCACATACGCTAACCCCCACCTGCACACGGCCTTGATCAGCGGCGCCACCCACTGCGTGCGGCGCGATAAAAGCGAAAAATTCCAGCAGGCAGTTAACTCTTTCCTCGCCGCCCTACCCAAGCCGGCCCCGGCCCCCTATATTGCCCCCGAAATAGCGGCCCTGGTGAAAGGTATCCCACCCCAAACCACCTGGCAGGTACAGGCGCTACGTGAACGCGGCGACAAACTACTAGGCGCCCAGGCCCCACTAAAGCCAAGCCACCTAGTTGAGGTAACCCAGCTGCCGGTAAAAGCAGGGGCTCAAAGCAGCGCGGCAATAGAGCTGCGCACCTTGTCACGTAAAGGACGCTCCCCGCGCTGCGTGGTGGTGTCGCTACATGGAGGCGGCTACGTTTGCGGCCGGGCCAGGTTCGACGACGCCCGTAACTTGGAGCTAGCCGATCTACTTGACGCCGTGGTGCTAAGCCCCAACTACACCCTGGCGCCAGAAGCTAAATACCCTATCGCCGCCACCCAATGCGAGGCAGTTTTAGAACGCGCCGCCACCTACGGTGTGCCCGTGTTTATTTACGGCGACTCAGCCGGGGCTGGCCTTGGCTACCAAACACTAGCCCGGCTCATCCAAAACCAAAAACCGCTTGGGGTAAGTGGCTTTATCGCTTTAGAACCCTGCCTAGACCCACGCCTAAAAACCGCCTCCTACAACCAATACTCGCGCGGGCCAGTATGGACTAAAACCGCCGCCACCCACGCCTGGCACCACTACGCCCCAGACACCCCAAGCTTCACCCCTTACCCCTGTGCGCGGGCACTAGCTAAAAAAATGCCGCCAGTGATCGTGTTCATCAACCCCGCCGACCCGCTACGCGACGAAGGCCAAACCTGGGCTTTTGAACTAGTCGACGGCGGCGCCCAGGTAGAACTACACATGCCCCCCGGCACAGTACACGGCCTGCTTAGCGCCCCAAACACTAAAACCTGGAGGCAAGTACAGACGCTAATCAAAAACTTCGTCACCCAACTAACCCAAAACAGCTAAACCACACCCGGGGGGAGCATCTAGATCAAAAGGGTAAGCACTTATAGCCAGGTGAAACCACAACCAGTCTAACCACTACAGCTAGTTAACTAAGCGGTGCTAGGGTGAAACCATGACGCGCGCGCTTATCACCGGATTTGAACCCTTTGGCCCCAACCCGGTAAACCCCACCCAGGCCCTAGTAGAGCTCCTACAAACCAAATACTCTGGCAGGGGCCTAGAAGCACAGCTACTACCAGTAACCTTCACCGGCGCTCGCGGACGTATCCAGGCCCTAATTGAAGCTAAACGCCCCCAGCTTGTTTTATCTTGCGGGCTTTACGCCGCCACCAGGCAGCTGCACGTTGAACGCATCGCCGTTAACGAGCAAGAAGGCCAAGACAACAGTGGTTTTAGCCCCACCCGCTCTGCGGTAGACCCCGCCGACGCCGACGGCCTGTTTGCCACCATCAACACCGCCGCCCTGCTAGGAAAGCTAAAAAACGCTGGCTTTGACGCCGCTATCTCCTGGCATGCGGGCACCTATGTTTGTAACACCACGCTTTACAGCGCCATCCAAGCCACTAAAACCTATGGGGCTAAAGCCGGGTTTTTGCATGTACCCACCGACGTGGACGTACCTAAACTAGCTGCCACACTGGCCGCCTGGGTGGAAGAAAACTAATGGTTTTCATTGTCGGCCTCACCGGGGGGATCGGTAGCGGAAAAACTAGCGTCGCTAAACTCTTCGCCACCTGGGGGGCCACCGTCGTCGACGCCGACCAAATCGCCCACAACCTACTAGCCCCAGGCAGCAAAGCCCTAACCCAGGTAGCTAAGCGTTTCGGGGCCAACATTATTGATGATAGCGGCCAACTAAACCGGGACGCCCTAGCTAAAATCGTCTTCACCAACCCCACCGCCCGCACCGACCTAGAAAACATCACCCACCCCCTAATCGCCGCCCAAGCCTGGAGCCAGCTAACCCAAGCTAAAACCCCCATCGCCATCTACGACGTGCCCCTACTAGCCGAACAAGCCCTAGAGGGCAACCTACCGCCCTACGACGGCGTCGTCGTAGTAGAAACCGAACTAAACACCCGCCTGCAACGCCTAAACAAACGCGGCCTAAACCCCACCCAAGCCAAAGCCCGCATCGCCAACCAAGCCAGCGACACCCAACGCCGCCGCGTCGCCGCCCAAGCCCCCCACCACTGGATCATCACCAACAACACCACCCCAGCCGAGCTACAAACCCAAACCAAAAAAGTCTGGCAAGCCATCAACGCCCTAACCCAAACCACCACAACCCCAACAAGCCACAGGGCTGCGCGCCCAGAATAAAAACCCCAACCCCACCCAAACCCCCCATAAAATAGGGCCATGCCAGACCTACGCCGCGCCCAAAACCCCTTCAAAGTAATCAGCCCCTACCAACCCAGCGGCGACCAACCCCAAGCCATCGCCGAAATCACCAAACGCCTAAACGCAGGCGAAAAAGACATCATCCTCCTAGGCGCCACCGGCACCGGCAAATCAGCCACCACCGCCTGGCTAATCGAACAAATCCAACGCCCCACCCTCATCCTCGAACCCAACAAAACCCTCGCCGCCCAAATGGCAGCAGAATTCCGCCAACTCCTACCCAACAACGCCGTCGAATACTTCGTCTCCTACTACGACTACTACCAACCCGAAGCCTACATCCCCCAAACCGACACCTTCATCGAAAAAGACTCCTCCATCAACGACGAAGTAGAACGCCTACGCCACAGCGCCACCAACTCCCTACTAACCCGCCGCGACACCGTCGTCGTCGCCTCAGTCTCCTGCATCTACGGCCTAGGCACCCCCGAAGAATACGTAGCCCGCATGGTACCCCTCCAAGTAGGCCAAGAAATCGACCGCGACACCCTCCTACACAAATTCGTCGCCATGCAATACACCCGCAACGACATCGACTTCACCCGAGGCACATTCAGAGTACGCGGCGACACCATCGAAATCATCCCCATGTACGAAGAACTCGCCATCCGCATCGAAATGTTCGGCGACGAAATCGAAAACCTAGCCACCCTCCACCCCATCACCGGCAACGTAATCAACCAAACCAACAACGTCTACATCTTCCCCGCCTCCCACTACGTAGCCGGCGAACAACGCATGAAACAAGCCATCCAAGGCATCGAAACCGAACTTGCCCAACGCCTCAAAGAACTCCAAAAACAAAACAAACTCCTCGAAGCCCAACGCCTCAAAATGCGCACCACCTACGACCTCGAAATGCTCCAACAAGTAGGCATCTGCTCAGGCATCGAAAACTACTCCATGCACATCGACGGCCGCCAACCCGGCCAACCACCCCACACCCTCCTCGACTACTTCCCAGACGACTTCCTACTAGTCATCGACGAATCCCACGTCACCATCCCCCAAATCGGCGCCATGTACGAAGGCGACGCCTCACGCAAACGCATCCTCATCGACCACGGCTTTCGCCTACCCTCCGCCGCCGACAACCGCCCCCTCAAATTCAACGAATTCGAACAACGCATCGGCCAAACCCTCTACCTATCCGCCACCCCCGGCAAATACGAACAACAACGCTCAGACACCCCCGTAGAACAAATCATCCGCCCCACCGGACTAGTCGACCCCAAAATCATCGTCAAACCCACCCAAGGCCAAATCGACGACATCCTCAACCAAGTCCGCCAACGCATAAACAAAAACGAAAGAATCCTCATCACCACCCTCACCAAACGCATGGCCGAAGACCTAACCACCTACATGGCAGACCGAGGCATCCGCGTCGAATACCTACACTCAGACGTAGACACCCTACGCCGCGTAGAACTCCTACGAGAACTACGCCAAGGCACCTACGACGTACTAGTAGGCATCAACCTCCTACGCGAAGGCCTAGACCTACCCGAAGTCTCCCTAGTCGCCATCCTCGACGCCGACAAAGAAGGCTTCCTACGCTCAACCACCTCACTCATCCAAACCATCGGCCGCGCCGCCCGCAACGTCAGCGGCGAAGTACACATGTACGCCGACAAAATCACCCCCGCCATGCAACAAGCCATCGAAGAAACCCAACGCCGCCGCACCAAACAAATCGCCTACAACAAAAAACACGGCATCAACCCCCAACCCCTACGCAAAAAAATCGCCGACGTCACCGACATGCTCGCCCGCGAAGACATCGACACCCAAGACCTCCTCGCCACCGGCTACCGCAACAACCACAAAACCACCCAACCCAAAAACACCAAAACCCACCGCGACACCCCCAAACCCAACGCAACCACCA
>ERZ1674245.618-NODE-618-length-11707-cov-5.461552_pt1 | contig 11707 bp, 11 predicted proteins | sample MGYA00581205_ERZ1674245 | MGnify/ENA primary metagenome ERZ1674245 (study PRJEB41354, sample SAMEA4873314) | human saliva metagenome | biome: human-associated habitat [ENVO:00009003]; feature: mouth environment [ENVO:08000002]; material: saliva material... | reverse complement strand
TCTGCGGTCGAATTTGTCCGTGAAATCCGGAAGACCCTCACCGAAGAGGGTGTGCAGGTCGAAGCACTCGGCAACTTTATCCAGTAAGTCTTCAACATCAAAAAGGGGTAGCAATATGAAAAGCAACCAGAACAGCCACAGTCTCTCCGTAAAACTCGGCGCGGCTTTCCTGATGGCAACTTCCGCCATCGGCCCGGGCTTCTTAACCCAGACCTCCCAGTTCACGGCAAAGTATCTCGCTTCGTTTGCCTTTGTGATTCTCTGCGTCATCATCATGGATGCGGTCGCGCAGACCAATATCTGGTCCGTGATCGGCGTCTCGGGCAAGCGCGGGCAGGAAATCGCAAATACGGTGCTCCCGGGTCTCGGCGTATTTTTGACCTTCCTCGTGGTTCTCGGCGGTCTCGCCTTTAACATCGGCAATGTCGGCGGTGTCGCCCTCGGCTTTGACGCGATGTTCGGCCTCCACGAAAAAATCGGCGCTATCCTCGGCGGCTCACTCGCAATCTGCATCTTCCTCTCGAAGAGCGGCAAGGCAGCCGTCGATAAGGTCGCGCAGATTCTCGGCGGCATCATCATCCTCGTGATGCTCTTTGTCGCAATTTCCTCGAAGCCGCCGGTCGGTGAAGCGGTGGTTCGCATGTTCACACCGGAGCGCCCGGGCTCCATGGTAGGCCCCATGCTCACCCTGCTCGGCGGTTCCTGCGGCGGCTACATCACCTTTTCCGGCGCACACCGCCTGCTCGACGCAGGCTACGGCGGCAACAAGGGCGAGGTCCGGCATTTCCGCCAGTCGGTTCTGACCGGTATCTCGGTCTCCGGCACCGTGCGCATTCTGCTCTTCCTCTGCGTGCTCGGCGTCTGCACCCAGGGCACCGCTCTGGTCACCGCCAATGTGGATGCAATCACCTCCGCGAAGAACCCGGCAGCCGAAGCGTTCCGCCTCGCAGCCGGCAATCTGGGCTACCGCCTCTTCGGTCTCGCGCTCTTCTCCGCGGGCGTTACCTCGGTCATCGGCGCAGCCTACACCTCGGTCTCGTTCTTAAAGACCCTGCACCCCTATGTGCGCGAACATGAGAGTCAGTTCATCGTCGGTTTCATCGCATTCTCGACCCTCGTCATGGCAGTGCTCGGCGGCGCGAAAAAAATGGTTATCTTTGCGGGCGCGGTGAACGGCCTGATTCTCCCGATCTCGCTCTGCTGCATGCTGCTCGCTTGCCGTAACCCGAAGGTCGTCGGCAAAGAATATCGTCACCCGATCGCACTCTATGTCCTCGGATGGATTGTGGTGCTCTTCTCGGGCTACCTCGCAATCACGGCACTCCCGAATCTCGGAAAGCTCTTCTCGTAATCACCCCCGCAAGTTTGCGCAGAAAGGATTGTCATGGATACTTCATTTCCGCGCTTTCTGGTAAACGGAGACAGCGCCGTGAGCGCTGTCTTCGGCGACCGGATCTCGGAAGAGATCAACCAGAAAATACGCGCATTCCAGCTCCTGCTCACCGCGCGGCATATCCCGGGACTCATTGAGACCGTCCCGACTTACTGCACGCTGATGATTCACTATGATCCCTGCCTGCTCTCCTATGAAGAGCTCCTTCAAAAACTCCGCGCGCTCGCGAGCGAGATCGATCTCACGGCGCTGCCGCCGAGCGAAGTCCTGGAAATTCCCGTCCTCTACGGCGGGGAGATGGGACCCGACCTCGCACATGTCGCAGAGCACGCCGGTCTTTCCGAAGCGGAAGTCATCAAACTGCACAGCGAGCCGGAATATCTGATTTACATGCTCGGCTTCACCCCGGGCTTCACCTATCTCGGCGGCCTGAATCCGAAGCTCGAGACCCCGCGCTTAGAGACGCCGCGCGTCCTGATTCCCGCGGGTTCGGTCGGCATCGCCGGCAAACAGACCGGCATCTATCCGATTGCCTCGCCCGGCGGCTGGCAGCTGATCGGCAGAACTCCCGTTCGTATGTATGACCCCGATCGCGAGGTTCCGATTCTGCCGCGCGCCGGCCAGTATATTCACTTCTCCCCGATCACAGAGGAGGAATACCGGAAGATTGAAGCGGAAATCGAGGCGGGAACTTATCGGCTGAACATCCGGAAGCGAGAGGAGGCTAAGGCATGAGCATTCAGGTGATTACCCCCGGCGCGCTGACCACGGTCCAGGATCTCGGCCGCAGCGGCTACCAGGCCTTCGGCGTCCCGGTGTCCGGCGTTATGGACCCGCGCGCCATGCGGCTCGCAAATATTCTCTGCGACAATCCCGAGGAGGAGGCCGTGCTCGAGTGCACGCTCCTCGGCCCCGCGCTCAAGTTTACCGCGGACAATGTCATTGCGCTGACCGGCGGCGACCTCGGCGCGACCTTAGACGGACAGCCCCTCGCGCCCTACGGCGCGTACGCGGTGAAGAGCGGGCAGACGCTCCGCTTCACGGCGCCGAAGACCGGCTGCCGCGCGTATCTTGCCTTCCACGGCGGCCTCGACATTCCGCCCGTCATGGGCAGCCGCTCGACCTATTTGAAAGCCAAGCTCGGCGGCTTCTCCGGCCGCAAGCTCGAGAAGGGCGATGAACTCGGCTTCCGCGCGCCTATGGCGACGATTCCGAATCTCGATGTGCGCCGCTTCACCCCGGAATTTGTGCCGCGTGAGGTTTACACCCTGCGTGTGGTCCTCGGACCGCAGGACGACGCGTTCAGCGAGGAAGGCCTGCAGACCTTCCTGAACGAGACCTATACGGTGACGCCGGAATTTGACCGCATGGGCTGCCGCCTGAACGGTGCGGCGATTGCGCACAAAAACGGCGCCGACATCATCTCCGACGGCATTGCCTTCGGCGCGATTCAGGTTCCCGCGTCGGGCACGCCGATTATCATGCTCGCGGACCGGCAGACCACCGGCGGTTACACGAAGATTGCCAATGTGATCAGTGCGGACTTCCGCCTGCTTTCGCAGCTGAAGGCGAACGATAAGGTTCGCTTTGCCAAGGTCTCCGTCGCCGCCGCGCAGGATGCAAAGCGCGCCGAGCGGGATGCGCTCCGCGTCTTTGCCTATGCCTTCGGGCGCTGAGATTCTATTCTAAAAATCAGAAAAGGACATCATTTCATGCATACAGAAGACGATACGAAGCTGACACCGCGGGAAGTCCGCGCGCTCGCCGGAAATAACAAGCTGACCGCCGCGACTTCCGCACTCTGCCCGGACTATGTGAAGGCAAGCCTCCTGATTCTCCCGACTGCTTACGCGGACGATTTTCTCCGCTTTGCCTCCTGGAATCCGGAGGCCTGCCCCGTGCTCGAGGTGATACGGGAGAAACCGCTCTCCTCTTTTCTCGCACCCGGCGCGAATCTCTGCACGGACTTTCCGCGCTACCGCGTCTTTTTAAACGGCGAGGTCTCGGAGGAAGTGCGCGAAGTGAAGGCGCTCTGGAACATAGGCTCCGTCGGCTTCCTGCTCGGCTGCTCGGCCTCCTTCGACGGGGCGCTGCTCGCGGCCGGTCTTCCGGTGCGCCATGTGGAAGAACATCGCGCGATGCCGATTTATCAGACCAAGCTCCGCACCTGCCCGGCCGGCCCCTTCCGCGGCCCCGTGCTGGTCTCGATGCGCCCCCTGCCGCAGGCTATGGTCAAGAAGGCCTATCAGCTGACCGAGCCCATGGAACTGGTGCACGGCGCGCCGATTCAGATCGGCGCCCCCGAAGAAATCGGCATTGCCGATTTGAACAAGCCCGATTTCGGCGAGGCAGTCAGCATCCGCGACGGCGAGACGCCGGTCTTCTGGTCCTCCTCGGCGACGGTACAGGCGGCTCTCCGCTTTGCGAAACTGCCGCTCGCCATCACCGATGTGCCGGGCTATCCGCTGATTTCCGACATCCGGAACGACGCACTCCCGGAACTCTTTCAAAAAGAAAAAGCGCGCGTTTAATCAACGCAGCGCTTTCTCATTCCGCCGGTTCTCCCGGCGGTTTTTTATGCTCTCTATGACAAATTTCCGGAAGCCGCCGAAGAGGTGCCCGTTCAGCATCATGAGCAGTCCCTCGGTCATACCGGGCGATATTTTCCCGCTGCCGAACTTCGAAAAGGCGCGAAAGGGCATGTGATAGGCAAAAATCAGATTCAGGTCCGGCTCTCTTCGCGCCGCGCTCCTGTTCAGCGCACGCCGAAGCTGCCGATAGAGCATCCGCGCGAGGAGCCCGCGGGAGCGCCTGAGTTCATGAACCGCATCGCCGCGGAGGAGCTCCCCGGCCATCGGGTGCCGCTCGAGTTTTCGCCCGAGCAGCCGCTCAAACTCCGCCCTTCCGACCTGTTGCGCCGCCCCGCTGAAATAGTGGGGCAGGCGCTTTTTTTCGTCGGGACGGCCAAGCTTCTCCCCCGCCCGCACGAGTTCCCCGTTCAGGCGGATATCCGCCGCGGAGGCGCCGATCAGAATCCGGTAGCGCCCGCTCTCTTCCAGAAAGCGGTTCGCTACGCTGTCAAAGACCCGGAAACTCTTATCGTCAAAGGGAATGAACACTTCTTTCTCTTCGCCCGCTTTCAAAAAGACCTTCGCAAAGCCCTTCAGTTCTTTTTCCGGCCGGAAGGTCTTGCTCTCTGCGGCGCCGATATAGAGTTCCGCAATTTCCGCGCCCGCCCGGCTGCCGGTATTCCGGAGCCGGAAGCGAACCCCCGCTTCGCTGAGTCGCAAATTCTCGTAGGCAAAGCGCGTATACGAAAGGCCGAAGCCGAACGGATAGCGGAGCGGCACTTTCGCCTTGTCGTAATAGCGATAGCCGACATAAATGCTCTCGCGGTACTCCGCACAATTGCCGCGCAGTTTCCGATAGGGATAGGCCGGCGTATCCGAAAGCGCACGCGGATAGCTCTCGGCGAGTTTGCCGGAGGGGTTCGCATCGCCGTAGAGGAGTTCCGCCATCGCACCGGCGCCCGCCTCGCCGCCGAGATAGCCGTGCAGGATGGCTTTCGCCCTGGCGGCCGGCGCGAGATCCACGACCGAACCCGCGCTCAGCACGAGGACAAGGTTCGGATTCACGGCCGCAAGCGCGCGGAGCGCCCTCCGCTGCGCTGTCGGGAGCGCCAAGGTCTTACGGTCGAGCCCCTCGGTCTCCGCCATCTCATCGAGCCCGCCGCAAAAAATCACACAGTCCGCGCGGCGCGCGAGCCGCAAGGCCTTACGGAGCCGTCTCGCCTCCTGTCGCTTCGTGTCGTTTCCGTGCCGCGCATAGCCGCTCACGGTGCCGAGCAGTTTTTGTCCGAGGCGCTGCGTGAGCTGCCCCCGAAGGGTCTCGACCCGACGACTGTTTACGAGCGAAGACCCGGCTCCCTGGTAGCGCGGCACACGCGCAAAGTCTCCGATCAAAGCGACCGTCTCCTCACCGGTGAGCGGCAGAATGCCGTCGTTCTTTAAGAGCACCGCGCTCTCCCGCGCGGCGCGACGCGCGAGTGCGTGCTGCCGAAGCGGATCGACCGGCTTTGCTTTTTTTGCCTGTACCGCGACCCGCCTAAGGGTACGGAAATAGTCGGAAAGACAGGCGTCGATTTCCGCCTCGGAGAGCTCCCCGCGCTCTACCGCATGCATCACTTCCCGCGCCGCATGGAGCCCCGGGTCCGGCATCTCGATTGTCGTGCGGCACTGAATCCCGCGGATATGGTCGTCCGAGCCGCCCCAGTCCGTCACGACCATGCCGTCGTAGCCCCATTCTTTCCGGAGAATCTCGAGCATGAGCTGCGGATTTTCATTCGACTGGAGTCCGTTCACCTGATTGTAACTCGTCATCAGCGCGCCGGGCTTCCCCTCTTTGACCGCAATCTCAAAGCCGGTCAGGTAAATCTCCCGGAGCGCTCTTTCATCGACCTCGGCGTTTAAAGTCATGCGCCGGAATTCCTGCGAATTTACGGCATAGTGCTTCACGCAGGCGAGTGCGCCGCCGCGCTGAATACCGCGCACATAGGCGGCCGCCAACTTGCCGGAGAGATAGGGATCCTCCGAAAAGTACTCGAAATTCCGCCCGCAGAGCGGACTCCTTTTGATGTTGAGCCCGGGGCCGAGCAATATGTCCACGCCCTGCGAACGCGCCTCGCTTCCGAGCGCCTCGCCGACCTCCTCCGCGAGCGCCGTATCCCAGCTGTTGGCGACAGTCGCCGCCGTCGGGAAACAGGTCGCGGGGAGCGAGGCGTTCAGTCCCAGGTGGTCGCCGATGCCCTCCTGTTTCCGGATCCCGTGCGGCCCGTCGGAAAAGAAAAGAGCCGGCAATCCCCGTCTGGGGAGTGCCCGGCTCTTCCACGCGCCGCCGCCGGATAACAGCGCTGCCTTTTCGAGCAGACCGAGCCGCCCGATACAACTTTCCGGCATCTCTGTCTTTTTTTCTTTCATCTGTCTACTGTCTCCTGACTGCGCCGCGGCATAATCCAGAATTTCATCGCCGGAAAACTGATTGCGACCTGCATGACAATGTTCAGCACTGCCGAAGCCATGATGCCGAAGCGCGGCAGCGTATAGGCCGGCAGTGCCGCCGAGAGCAGTACCAGCAGGACTGCGAGCAGCGCAAAGCGAAGTGCCGCCTGTCCCGCCGCTGCCGACGAGTGAAATACCAGTTTTCGCTGCACAAAAAAATTGACGGTCTGTGCGAGCGCGGTCGCGAGCAAAAAACTCAAAAAGCCCGCGAGTCCCAGATCCTCTGCGACATTCCGATAACGGAAAACCAGAAAGGAAAACGGTACGGTCCGCAACCCGCGAAACAAAACATGTGTGCCGAGATAGGTCATCAGAAAATTCACCAGCGTCGAGCAGTTCGAGAGCAGGTTAAAAAGTAAGAACTCCCGGAGTGCCGGATGGCGCCGAAAAAACCGCTGCATTGCGCCGCACTCAGTCGTAGAGAGTGTCCGGGTGCTGAATACCGCGCTTGATCTTTTCCGCTGTCTCGCTGCCGCAGAGCTTTGCGACCAGCGCGAGGCCGAAGTCCATCGCCGTGCCGAGCCCGCGCCCCGTCGTGAGGCCTTCGCTCTGCTCCACCGCGGCGCCTGTCCACTCCGCGCCGTTGATGCCGTCAATGCCCTTTTCCCAGCCCGGATAGCAGGTAAAGCGCTTGTTCGCAAAGAGCCCCATCTTTCCGAGTATGCTCGGCGCCGCACAGATGGCCGCGAGTTCCTTCCCCTGTTCCGCCTGCGCCTTCAAGGTCTGGGCAACCAGGGCGTGGCGCACCAGATTGCTGACCCCCGGCATACCGCCCGGCAGGAAGATCATATCTTCCGCTGAGAAGTCCATCTCCTCAATCAGGCGGTCCGTCACAATCGCAATGCCGTGAGAACCTGTCACGACCCGCTCTCCGCTCACAGAGACCAGCGTCACCTGCACCTCGGCGCGCCGCAGTAAATCGACGACCATCAAGCATTCCACTTCTTCCAAGCCCTGTGCGAGCAGGGCACTCACCCGTTTCATACGCTCTCCTCTCATGCCTCCGCCTGCATTGCCATGCGGAGCGGCGGTATCATCTGTTTCTTCCGGCTCACGACACCCGGCAGATAGAAGTAACCCTCTTGTTCCGGCTTGCGGCGGAAGGCGCGCTGCGCATACTCCTCCGCCATGTTGCCGTACCAGAATAGCTCGGTGCTCTCCGACGGCGTGTCGGTCGCCATGTAGTAGACCGTATCGACACCCGCGCGGTTTGCCGCGCTCTCGAGGAAGGGTCTCACGAGCTCCTCGGCCATCTTCCGGTTTTTCTCGGTCATAAAGGTGCTCTGGCTCACGCCGAAACGGATGTCGCCGAAGGTGAAGACCTTGAAGTCCGCGAAGAAAATATCCTCGGCGCTCCGACCGCTCAGATCTTCTCCGGCCTCAAACATCTGGTTCGCGTAGCTCTCGATATCGACTTCGGCGATGGTTGCGAGCGCCTCTGCGGCCGCGCGGTCCCGCGCCGTGCAGGTCGGCGAGCGGAACATCAGAGTGTCCGAGAGAATTGCCGAGAGCATGAGTCCCGCGATTTCCTTCGGCGGTGTCAGGTTCTTCTCCTGCATGATCGTATAGATAATGGTATTCGTACAGCCGACCGGCTCGTTCCGGAAGTAGGCCGGGCTGCCGGTCTCCAGATTGCCGATTCTGTGGTGATCGATGATCTCGAGAATGTCCGCCTGCTCCATGCCGTCCACGGTCTGCGTGAACTCGTTGTGGTCCACCAGAATGACCCGCTTCGGGTGCAGATTTAAGAGGTTTCTGCGGCTCACGACACCGACATACTTGCCGTCGGAGTCGAGAATCGGGAAGTAGCGGTGGCGCACGGAGGCCATAATCTTCTTCGCATCCTCGACATAGGTGTTGAGGCCGAACTGCAGAATATTATTGCTCTGCATGATGTGGCGCACCGGAATCGCCGTGCTGATGAGGCGCGCCGCCGTATAGGTGTCGAACGGGCTTGTCAGCACCGTGCAGTTCTTCTCCTTCGCGCGGCTCAAAATGGTCTTGCCCGCGAGCGCGCCGCAGCAGACCACAATGCAGGACGCTCCGCACTCAATCGCGCAAATCTGTGCCTCATAGCGATTCGAGACCAGCACAATATCGTTCTCGCCGACAAACTCCTCGATGACCTCGGGGCTCGTCCCGATGTAGATATGGCCCTCTTCGATGCAAGCCTCCGGATCGCCGGAAATGAGCTCCGCCTCGAGGGTCGCAATCAGGTTCTTATACGGCGTCTTCGCCGTCGCGAGAATGCCGTTGTCGAGGAGATTCATGTTGATATTCATGATATCCGTGACCGAGACCAGTCCCTGGAGCTCCTGCTCCGGCGTCGTAATGCAGAGGGTCTCAATGTCCTCCTCGCGCATCTTCTTCCAGACCTCGCGGAGACTCATCTCCCCGTCGATGCCGGGCTGAATGCGGAAGTCGATGTCCTTCATCTGCGGGCTCACACTCATGATGAGACGCGGCGCCTTCATCTTCCAGTAGTCGAGCACGAACTGCGACTCGCGGTTCACACTGCCCGCTCGCCGCGCCTCGTACTCACCCTTCGGATCGATCTGCTTTTTCAGCCAGCAATAGCTGAGCGCCGCGCAGATGGAGTCCGTGTCCGGATTTTTGTGTCCCACAATATTGATTTTCTTTCTCCGGTTATGAGTCGGCACGCGTATTCTCCTCTCTCTTCACAGCGACGCGGCCGTCCACGCAGTAAAACGTGAAGGTCGCGAGAAATAACTTTTTCCCCTTGGAATCGGTCACCTCGGCCGCAATCACGGCTATCTTGCTGCCGCGGCGCAGCACATAGCTATGTCCGTAAATGCGCTTCTCCTCGGTCGACGCGAGATAGTGCAGATCCGCGGTCTGCGTCACATAGGCGTGCCCGCTGCCGCGCGCCGTCATCCCGGCAATCACATCCGCGAGCGCGTAAAACGCACCGCCGTGTACCATGCCGTAGGCATTCGTCACATCGTCCTCGACGTCCAGATAGCCCTCGGCGCTCTCCTCTTCCAGATCCGTGAGCACCACATGATTGTGCAGCGCAAAACGGTTGTTGACAATTAAATCCCGATTCTCTTCTAATTTCTGTTTGCTCATTGAATCCTTGTAATAACCTCCATGACCTTTGCTTCTTCCATGCCCTGTGCGAGGCTCAGCGAATAGCTATAGTCGCCGCGCTGCCAGGTTGCGAGATACACTCTGCCGTCCTGGCCGCGGAGACGCACCTCTCCCTCGCTATCGCTGACCCTGCGGTCCTCCGGATAGACCGTGTTGTCTCCGCTGATATCTTCCATGCTCTTTGCCTTGCGGAGCAGTGCCTGCGTCTCGGTCTGATCCGCGAGGCTGCCGTAAAAGACCTGGACAATGCCGCCGTCCTGTATTGCCTGGATATGGCTCAGGTGAAAGTCCCCGATCTCCTCCGGTGCCTTCAGCTCCACGCCGGTCTCTTTCAGCGCTTCCTTCAGGTCCCGAACATCGATCCAGGGATTTGCGGCCTGCACGCTCTCTTCTGTCGAAACGGCTGTGCTCGCCACTGCCTGCGTGATTTCCGCACTCGCTGTCATCTGACTTTCCGCCTGGCTCTCCGCTTGTTTCCCGCCGCAGGCGGTGAGGGCGCCGACTGCCAGCGCAATCCCCAGTGCGGTCACAGATACCCTTCTCCGGTCTCTTCTCATCTCTGCTCTCCTTTCCGATGCGGATAAGCATTTCTCCGCTTTTATCTTAGCACAGGCACGCAAATTCATGCCATACCTTCCGAAGGCAGAACTTGCACGAAAAAACGCCGCGGGACCTCTGTGCCCCGCGGCGTTTTCATCAAACCTGACTGTATTTTTGAAAAGAAGACTCAGATCTCTTCTTTTCTCCGGAAGAGAAGAAGGACACCGAGGCCTGCTGCGCAGAAAACTGCCGCCGCCGCACTTGCCGGCTGACCTGTCTTCGGCATTCTGCCCTTTCTGCCGCTCGCACTCACCGGTCCCGCAAGTCTGTTGCCCGCGTTGCGGAGCGCCGCCCCTGTGCTCGGCGCCGTCAGACTGCCGGTACCGTCAACCGTCGCATTGGCCGCCGGCGTAAAACCGCTGTCACCGCTGCCCGGCACTGTCGCGCTCGTGTTCATCGCATTTCCTCGGTATGCCGCGCTTCTACCCGACATTCTGCCGCTGCCGGTGTAGCTTCTGCCGCCGCCGCTACTGCTGCTCGAGAAATAGTAGCTGTTTACGAGGTCAAAGTTCATATCCTGTCCCACCGCGCGGATTCGGCTTGTCGCCGGGAAGCGCAACACATAGTTGCCGCCGCTCAGAACCTCGGACAGTCTGTAGGAATGCACCGACTGCACCTCGCCCTCTCGCTCTGCCTCCGAGGCGCTCGCAAGCTGTGCATTGGAGCGCGAAGCGCGCACCGCATTCGTGTCCGTCGCTTTCTCGAGCTGGTGCAGGCCCTCGACAAAGTACCACTGTCCGTCCGCATTCGGCCGGACCGTTGCAATCCTCGACTGGCCCGGAATCACGTTCTGCTCCGCGTCCAGCGCATCGAAGCGGACCTTAATCTCCGCCGGACGAGCCGAGACATTGTTGCTGTCATCCCAAGTCTTTCGAATCACGACCGGGGTCTCGCCCGTTCTGTGATCAACGCTGACCGCCTCGGTCTCCGCATACGCGGAAACCGAACCCTGATTGCCGAAGTAGTAGGGCTCTCTCGCGTAGACACTCGAAAGATTTGCGGTATCCTCCTTCACAAAATAGCTCGTGCCGTCCGCAAGGCCGTCGATTTTCGCCGCGTCGTTACCGTAGAGGTTCACGGTCGCATAGCTCGCATACGCGCTGTCCAAGCCGTACTGCGCGCGAACCGCATCCGAGAGTGTCGCAAAGCGAATCTCCTGCTTTTCGCCGTTTCTCTCCAGCGAATAAGTATCCGGCGCACTCGTAAGGAATACCTGCACGCTTGCATCTCCCTGCACCGCAACACCGCTTCCCGCCGTGAAGTGACGAAGCGACAGCTTTGCATTGCCCGCCGCAAATGCACTGAGCGGAAAACTCAGCGCCGCGAGCGATGCTGCCATCGCGCAGGCAGCAAGGCGGCGCGCAAACATTCCGAACATTCCCTTCTTCTTCATAAATGAGACTCCCCTCTTTCCGGCCTGCGCTTTGGCACAGGCAAAAGCAAAATTCAATTGACAGCGCTATCATAAAAAAACACACACTTCCGGTCAATAGAAGTCACTAAATCGACCTTATTTCGTAAGAACTCCGCAATAATTTCCGGACAG
>ERZ1674245.613-NODE-613-length-11837-cov-24.124003_pt1 | contig 11837 bp, 8 predicted proteins | sample MGYA00581205_ERZ1674245 | MGnify/ENA primary metagenome ERZ1674245 (study PRJEB41354, sample SAMEA4873314) | human saliva metagenome | biome: human-associated habitat [ENVO:00009003]; feature: mouth environment [ENVO:08000002]; material: saliva material... | reverse complement strand
CGTCGGATGCACCGGTCTTAGCCAGGGAAGAAGAGCTCTTGGAGGATGCGTTCGAAGAACCGGAGCCCAGGTTGTCATTCGAGCCGGAGCTCAGCGAAACGCTGTCAGACTTGTTGGAGTTCTCGTAGTTCGGCTGCTCTTCGCAACCTTCATCGTCACCGTCAGCGTCGAACTTATCGCGGAAGTCCGGGTCACCCCTGTGAATAGAGGTGCCGCGGTCTGCCCACACGTCAGCACAGTTCTGGTACTTGTAGGTCTTCTCGTCCTTTGCGGAGGAGTCGGAAGCCTGGTCAGACTTCTGGTCTTCAGACTTCTGCTCTTCGGCAGGCTTGGTTTCCTTAGCGTCCTCAACTGCGGGTGCGGAGGTCTCATCGGCAGGCTTGGGAGCCTCGGTGGTCGGGTCCTGGGTGGGAGCCGGGGTCGAGTCCTCGGAGGGGGTCGGAGTCGGGTCCTCGGAGGGAGCCGGAGTCGGGTCCTGAGAAGGAGCGGGGGTCGGGTCCTCGCTAGGTGCGGGAGCGGGCTGCTCTGCAACCTTAATGGTCACGGTAGCTGCCTTACCGCCGCGGGGAACGTCACCGTCCTTCAGGGAGCCGGACAGCAGGTAAATGTCAACGGAAACGCTGCCGTGCAGCTCTTCCTGCCAAGGGATGGTAACGGAGAAGTTGCCAGCCGCGTCAGCGTGGATTTCCAGGTAGTCCTGGCCGTCAATCTTGACGGCACCCTTGTTCAGCTTCAGTGCCAGGACGGAACCGGAAGTGCCGTCAGCGGTCTTGAAGCCCTCGCCGCCAATGTTCAGACCCTGACCCTCAACCCATACGTCGGGGGCGATGAACTGTGCAGAGTCTGCGTAGGTGTGGACAACCTGAGGCGCACCTTCAACAGCGAAGGTTGCGGGGACGGAAGTAGCAACGAGGCCACAGCCGATGAGGGCGGTGGCACCAATGCGTGCGATGTTGTTTCGAATATTCATGCCCCCATTCTAACGAGCGAAGCTTGGGATACCGGCTCCCAAGACGCTAATTTGCCATGACCTGACTCACAAAACATATTTTTCTTGAAGGTTTATTGAAGGCATGGTTGAACTATATAAGCCTTTTACACCGCCGTGCACCTCTAAAGCCTCAACCCAACGTTGAAGAAACTAACAAGTACATACCCCACCTCATCGGCACAACCCAACAGCAAAAACCACCCCGTTAAACGCGAAAATCCCCTCCGCCCGAACGCTCAAAAGCATCAGGGGAAGGGACCCTCACACACCGCACGGGGCGGTGGCAATAGTTTTAGGAGTTCTTGCGGTTGCGCACAGCAGACACGCCAGCAACACCCAGGCCCAGAGCTACCAGACCCATACCGGCAATGGTGAAGGCGTTAGAAGCACCGGTGTTAGCCAGGGAAGAGCGCTGAGCACGGCTTGAAGTGTAGCTGCTCGAAGAGGAGGAGTCGCCGCCCAGGTTATCCAGACCGCCAGAGTTGCGGGATGAAGAACCCGAGGAGCTGTTGGAGGAGAAACCGTCGGTCACCTCGCTGTTAATGACCTCGCAGCCCAGGCCGTTACCGTCGTTATCGAACTTCTTGCGGAAGTCCGGGTGGCTCGAGGGCATGGGCGCCAGGCCAGCAGCCGCAACCTCTGCACAGTTCGCAAAGCGAGTGCTCTCAGCCGAAGCGGTCACCTGCTCGGTAGCGGAGGTGGAATCACCCAGCTGATCCTTCGCCTCGTTCACAACGGCTGCGTTCTGATCAGCAGCAGCCGAAGCCGATGCGCTCGCAGAAGCAGTTGCCGAAGCGGAGGGGGTAGCCACCACAGAAGCAGAAGCCGATGCGGTAGCCGAGGGGCTCACCGAGGTTGCCGGGCGGTTCTTAATCTCTGCATCCACGGAGGCGACAACCTCATCAGCGGCGGTAGCCGATGCCGAGGGGGTAGCAGAGGGAGCTACAGATGCGGAGGGGGTAGCCACCACGGAAGCCGAAGCGCTCGCGGTCGCCGAAGGGCTCACCGAAGCGGTAGCGGAGGGGGTTGCTTCCTGAACGGAACGAGCCTCAATCTTCACGGTGGCTGCCTTGCCGCCGCGAGCGGTGTCATTGTCCTTCAGGGAGCCGGAGAGCAGGTAGACGTCCACGGAGATACGCTCGTTCAGGTCGTCCTGCCAGGGAATGGAGACGGAGAAGTTGCCCTTCTCGTCAGCCTGAACTTCCAGGTAGTCCTTGCCGTCAATCTTGACGGAGCCCTTGTTCAGCTTAATGGCGATAACGGAACCGGAGGTGCCGTCCTGAGTCAGGAAGCCTTCGCCGGTAATCTTCAGGGTTTCGCCCTTGTACCAGACCTCAGAAATGTGGGAAGTAGCCTTGTCGGAGTAGACGTGAGTGACGGATTCTTCACCGTTCTGAGCGAACGTTGCGGGGATTGCGGTGACCGCCAGACCGCAACCAATCAGGGCGGTGGCACCGAAGCGAGTGATAGTGTGTCGAATGTCCATCCCATCATTTTATCCCCGCACTCTGGGTGTATCCGCCTGTCCAGGGGCTATTTGCAATGACTTGCAACACAAAATAGCACTTTCGTGCAGTTAACAGCGGGTCATCTACAGGTCAGTGCACGCGCGGCAAAATTCGCCGGGCGCTAGCGCTACCTAGTCGTCAATCTCGTCAAGCATGAGTTCCAGCGCCTCACCCACGCCGCTGCGCCACAGGTAGGTAGCCTTCGCATCCGCACGACCGGGGCCGCCATTGATGACAGCGACCGGCTTGCCGGCACGCAGAGCCTCCAACACAATCTTGTAGCTGCTCATGACCGCCACCGAGGAGCCCACCACCAGCAGCGCCGAACATTCAGCGAGCATGGCGTCCTTGAGCGCCTTACGTTCGGCGGGCACGGACTCACCAAAGTACACCACATCCGGCTTGAGGCGGGTCGAACCACAGCCAAGGCAGGGCACCATCTGAAAATCGCGGATATAGCGGTCGTCCAACTCCACATCGCCATCAGGGTTCACGCGCAGCTCTTCGTCTTCAAGGCGCGCCAGGTAGCCGAGGTTCGCCGCGTCCAGGCGCGTATCCAGGCTTTCGCGGCTCTCGTCCTGCCCGCAGTCCAGGCAGACGATACGCGACAGGTCACCGTGCAAGGCAAGCAGGCTGGAGCTTCCAGCGCGGGCGTGCAACCCATCCACGTTCTGCGTAATTACGCCGCTCACGGCGCCCAGCTGCTCCAGCTCGGCGAGCGCATAGTGGGCGCGGTTCGGTTCGGCGCGGCGCATGCGGCGCCAACCCACGTAGGAGCGCGCCCAGTAGCGTTGGCGGGCGGCGTCATCGTAGCGGAATTCCTGGTAGGTCATGGGGCGGTGGTCGTGCAGGGAACCGCCGGGTCCGCGGTAGTCGGGGATGCCGGATTCGGTGCTTACTCCCGCGCCGGTGAGCACGAGAACCTTACCCGCCTTGAGTAGCTCGGCAATACCCGCGGAGGCGTATTCTTCGTCGTGCGGGGTGGCGTTCTCAGAGACAACGCGCTGAATCGAGCGGATTGCGGCACGGTGCACGGAGGCGATTTCTTCGCGCTGCTCACCGGCGGCGGCGAAGTTCTGGTGGTCAGTCCAGCGGTCCATTCTTCTCCTCATGCTCTGTGTATTAGTGCGGTCAGCGCGGTTCTAACGCGTTAAACGGCTGTGGGGCACCCCTTTCGAGGGTACCCCACAGCCTATTTCTTATGGTTTCGAATGTGCAAACTCATCCACAGGCTAAGTCCGCCCAGCAGACCGGTTAAGCTTAGTTCTCAGCCTGCTGCTCACGCTCGGAGGTCACCGACAGGCCGTCGCTGGCAACGTCCGGGTTCACGTCCACGGTCACGGTGTCGCCGTCGTGGATAGCGCCGGAGAGGATGCCGCGAGCCAGGCGGTCGCCAATCTCGCGCTGAACCAGGCGGCGCAGCGGGCGGGCACCGAATGCCGGGTCGTAGCCGGTCTTGCCCAGCCACTCGAGGGCTGCCTCGGTCACGTTCAGGGTGAGGCGGCGGTCCTCCAGGCGCTTAGCCATGCTCTTGACCTGCAGGCCCACAATCTGACCCAGGTTCTCAGCCGACAAGGGCTGGAACATGATGATGTCGTCCAGTCGGTTGAGGAACTCGGGGCGGAATGCCTGGTGCACAACCTCCAGCGCCTTCTCGGAGCGCTCGTCGAAGGGCAGGTCCTGGTTGACCAGGTACTGCGAACCGAGGTTCGAGGTCAGGATCAGGATGACGTTGCGGAAGTCCACGGTGCGGCCCTGACCGTCGGTCAGGCGGCCGTCATCGAGCACCTGCAGCAGGATGTCGAAGACCTCGGGGTGTGCCTTCTCAACCTCGTCGAGCAGGACCACCGAGTAGGGGCGACGGCGTACAGCCTCGGTCAGCTGACCGCCCTCTTCGTGGCCGACGTATCCGGGAGGGGCACCGACCAGGCGGGACACGGTGTGCTTCTCGGAGTACTCGCTCATGTCGATACGTACCAGGGCACGCTCGTCATCGAACTGGAACTCAGCCAGTGCCTTAGCCAGCTCGGTCTTACCAACACCGGTCGGGCCCAGGAACAGGAAGGAACCAATCGGGCGGTTCGGGTCGGAGATGCCGGCGCGGGCACGGCGAACAGCGTCAGAGACAGCTACCACTGCGTCTTCCTGGCCAATCAGGCGGGCACCGATGCGCTTCTCCATTTCGAGCAGCTTCTCGGATTCGCCCTGCATCATGCGACCTGCGGGAATACCGGTCCAGGAGGAGATAACCTCGGCAATATCGTCCGCGGTGACCTCTTCGGAGACCATGGACTCGTTCTTGGCGGTGTCCTCGGCGCGCTGTGCTTCTTCCAGCTCAGCCTGCTTTGCGGGAATCTCACCGTACAGCAGGCGGGATGCCTCAGCGAGGTTACCCTCGCGCTGTGCAACCTCTGCGCGGGAACGCAGCTCGTCAATCTGGGTCTTGATGTCACCCACACGGTTCAGGCTAGCCTTCTCGGCCTCCCAACGAGCGTTGAGGGAGTCGAGCTGTTCCTTCTTGTCAGCCATGTCCTTGCGCAGCGCTTCCAGACGCTCAACCGATGCGGGATCGGTCTCGTCGGCAAGCGCCAGTTCCTCCATGGTGAGACGGTCCACGGCGCGGCGCAGCTGGTCGATTTCCTCCGGTGCGGAGTCAATTTCCATGCGCAGGCGGGATGCTGCCTCGTCAATCAGGTCAATTGCCTTGTCCGGCAGCTGACGGGAGGGAATGTAACGGTTAGACAGGGTTGCTGCGGCAACCAGCGCGGAGTCAGCAATCTGCACCTTGTGGTGTGCCTCGTAGCGTTCCTTCAGACCGCGCAGAATACCGATGGTGTCATCTACGCTGGGCTCGCCCACGTACACCTGCTGGAAGCGGCGCTCCAGTGCGGGGTCCTTCTCGATGTTCTCGCGGTACTCGTCGAGGGTGGTGGCACCAATCAGGCGCAACTCGCCTCGGGCAAGCATGGGCTTGAGCATGTTGCCTGCGTCCATGGAGCCTTCGGATGCGCCAGCACCGACGACGGTGTGAATCTCGTCGATGAAGGTCACAATCTGGCCTTCGGACTTCTTGATTTCTTCGAGGACTGCCTTCAGGCGCTCCTCAAATTCACCGCGGTACTTTGCGCCTGCGACCATGGAGCCCAGGTCCAGGCTGATGAGGGTCTTGCCACGCAGGGATTCGGGCACATCGCCGGAAACCATGCGCTGTGCCAGGCCTTCCACAACGGCGGTCTTACCGACGCCGGGCTCACCAATCAGCACGGGGTTGTTCTTGGTACGGCGGGAGAGCACCTGCACGACGCGGCGAATCTCGGAATCACGGCCGATGACCGGGTCGAGCTTGCCGGCGCGGGCAATGGCGGTCAGGTCGGTGCCGTACTTCTCGAGCGCCTGGAAGGTGCCTTCGGGGTCGGGGGTATCCACGGTGCGCTCTCCTCGGACGTTGGGGATGGTCTGTGCGATGAGGTCTGCGGTAGCACCAAGCTTGTGCATTGCTTCAGCGGTGCTATCGGTTCCGCTGGCGATGCCCAGCAGAATCATTTCGGTGGAGACGTAGGTGTCTCCGAAGCCCTGGGCGCGGGTCTGTGCGGCTTGCAGGGCGGAAAGTGCGGAACGGCTAAAGGAGGCGTTCTGCACGGAGGAGCCAGATGCCTTGGGCAGCTTCTTGATTTCTGCGGAAGCAGCCTCGGAGATGGCGTCTACATCCAGGCCTGCTGCCTTGAGCACGGAAACTGCGATGCCTTCGCGCTGGTCCATGAGGGCCTTGAGGATGTGGGAGGTTTCAATAGTGGGGTTACCCGCCGTTTGCGCATTGGTGTTAGCGGCGGAGATAACTTCTTGACTCTTGGTCGTGAACTTAATATCCATGATGTCCTTTCGTATCGTGCTTTCAGGGGCCTATCCTACGTCCCTTCGCATTACATAACTTGAGTCTATCCCACTCAACTATGTTTCGCAAGCCCCTTGCAAAAAATTTTTCGTATTTTTCGCCCCGCCTCACACCCCTGAACCTCAAACAAAAGCCCCCGCCAAAACTCCCTGTCAAAGCCCCAGTCGAAGCCGCATTGCTATACTGACCGGATTGGGCGCTTGCAGGTTCCCATAACAGCTAAAGATTAGGGACCCCACATGAAAATACTGGTTCTCGGCGCAACCGGCCGCACCGGCCGCCTCTTCACCCACAAAGCCCTCGAGGGCGGGCACACCGTCACCGCCTACGTGCGCAACCCCGATAAGGCGCACACACTACTGGGAGCACACCAGAACCTCACCATCACCCCCGGTACCCTGGACGATGCCGAACGGCTCGCCGCAGCATCCGCCGGGCAGGACGTCATGGTGAGCACCCTGGGACAGAAGGCCACGGTGCGAGAGTTCCTTCACAGTACGTTCCTACAGGAGCGCCTGCCGCTCATCATGCAGGCGGTCACGGGCGCAGGCGTGAAGCACTGCGTTCTGCTGAGCGCCTACGGTGTGGGCGATACGGTACGAACCGCGTCCCTGCCCATGCGCCTGGTATGCAAGGTCATCATGCGCGGCATTTTCACCGACAAGGTTAAGGCGGACGCCCTGGTCGCCGAATATCAGCCGTATATTTCGCGTGCGCATCCGGGCAGGCTGACCGATCAGCCCGGTAAGGGCGGAGTGAAGGTATTTGATATGGCGAGCGTCGAGCGAACTCCGGGCATCCCCACGATTGCCCGTGAAGACGTCGCCGATGCGCTGCTCACAATCGCCAAGAACCCCCAGAACGCGGGCACAGATTTTTTGGTGACGGTTGGGGACGTTGCCCTACGCTCGTCCCAGAAATAAACCGGTAGGCTTAATGACATGACGACTACGAACACCTTCCCCGCCGCCATTCTCTTCGACCACGACGGAACCCTCGTCGACACCGAACCCGTATGGGCTGCCGCAAAGGTTGCTCTCACCGCAGAATTTGGCGGCACCTGGACCGAACAGGACACCCTCGATTGCCTGGGCCTATCCATGCAGTTCACCCTGGATCGCCTGCGTGAGCGCGGCGTGAACCTGCCGGACGAAGAGATTAATGAACGTCTTGTGGCGAAGGTGCATGATGCTCTGGCGCATCAGCCGGTTGAGTTCCTGCCCGGTATTGAGCGTTTCCTTTCGGAGGTTCGCGAGGCGCAGATTCCGGCGGCTGTCGTCACCAATGCGACCACTTCCGTAGCGCGCCGCACCGCCGATGCGGCTCCCGAGGGCACGTTCTCGGTCATTATCGGTAACGATGAGACCACCAACCCCAAGCCGGACCCGCAGCCTTATCTTTTGGCGGCGGAGCGTCTAGGTGTTGATCCGACTCAGTGCGTGGCTCTCGAGGATTCCCCTTCGGGCGTGCGCAGTGCGACCGCGGCGGGTATGCGCGTGATTGTTGTGCCGGGCGAGCTGGAGGTTCCGGCGGAGCTGGGCACCGTGCGCCTCAAGCATGAGGAGCTGACCCTGCAGGCGGTGCGCGCGCTGGCGTAGCCGCTTGGTTCGCAGACCGGAAGCCCTGCAGAGAAAGCCCTGCACGAAAACTGAATACGCTTCACCGTAAAGGGTGGGATGCGTGATACGAGATACCGCACATCCCACCCTTTATGTATGCTTGGGCGGTGAGCCACGCGGGCGTTCGGGGCTGGCACGTTTGGGCAGGAGCTTTTGAATAGCGCCTTTTGAGCAGGGACTTTTGGGCAGGAGCTTTTAAGTGCGGCGCGACACATAGATGACAATTTATTACGAATTACTCAAAATAACCTTGACAGTGGTTCCTTAAAATGGTTTACTCATAATAACGGTTCGGCGGGGCGACAAATCCCACCGGACCACAAGCATCACAGCATCATGAAGGAGACCATCATGGCATTCGCAAACTACACCGCACCCGGCCTGACCATCGAAGAAGGCAAGGGCATTTCCGAGGTTCTCCAGGCACGTCTGCACGACCTGAACGACCTGCACCTGCTGCTGAAGCACGCTCACTGGAACGTGACCGGCCCCGGCTTCATCGCCGTTCACGAAATGATTGACCCCCAGGTCGACACCGTCCGCGAATTCGTCGACGCCATCGCAGAGCGTATGGCAACCCTGGGCGCAGCCCCCAACGGTCTGGCTGGCGCACTGGTCGCACAGCGCACCGTCGAGGACTACGCGGTTGGCCGCGCACCCGTCCCCGCTCACCTGCGCGCCCTGAACGACGTCTACACCCGCGTGATTGAGGCTCACCGCAACGCGATTGCATTCGCTGGCGAGTCCGACCCCGTCACCGAGGATCTGCTGATCGGTCAGACCGCTGAGCTGGAGAAGTTCCAGTGGTTCATCCGCTCATTCCTGGAAAACGGCGAAGGCAACATCTAAGCTGCAACCATCTAAGTCGTAGCGTCTAAACTGCAGCCTACTTATGGCGGCAAGTCATATAGGTGCCAGCTTTTAGAGTCACGAAACCGGGCGGGTGCGCTCTCCTTATGGAGGGTGCACCCGCCCGGTTTTTCGCATGAAATATACACCGAGTTCACCCATCGTTCCTCGTCCACGCAGTACAGCAAAGTACGTTGAGGCGAACATAAACACGGGGTTAACCCGTCCTAGATTTTCTGTTCAGAGTGCTCTACAGTAGTTCACTGTTCATGACAGAGCACGCAGATATGAACGCATCATCAGGCGCAGGGATCCCGCCCTGCACGCACGGCACCCGTGGAAAGGGAACTATGAGCACGCACGCCCAGCACGAACACGGCGAAGAAACCGAGAAGCTTCAGCCGGAAAACTCCGCCACCGAAGCTTCGCGGGCCACCCGCCATAGCGCCGTCACCTCCCCCTCCCCCGCGCAGATTAAGCGTTGGCGCCGCTACTTGGCTGATGAAGAGTCGGAGGCGCGCATCTACCGCTACCTGGCTCGCCGCGCCGAGGGCACCGACCGCGAAATCCTCCTGCAGGTTGCTGAGGCGGAGAAGCGTCACCAGCAGCATTGGCGTGACATGCTCGGCGAGCACGCGAATGTGCACGTGCGCCCGTCCATGCAGTCTCTGGTGTTGCAGTTCTTGGCGAAGAACTTCGGTTCGGTGTTTATTCTGGCGATGGCGCAGCGCGCCGAGTCCCGCTCCCCCTACGCTGAAGATCCGGACGCTACCGAGGAAATGGCGGCTGACGAGGCAATTCACGAGGAGATTATTCGTGCCCTGGCGACGAACGGTCGCGAGAAGCTTTCGGGTAATTTCCGTGCGGCGGTCTTTGGCGCTAACGACGGTTTGGTGTCGAACCTGGCGCTGACTATGGGTATTACTGCCTCGGGCGCGTCCAGCTCGATGGTCCTGCTCTCGGGTATTGCGGGTCTGCTGGCGGGTGCACTGTCGATGGCGGCGGGTGAGTTCGTGTCGGTGCGTTCTCAGCGTGAGCTGCTGGATGCATCCCAGCCGACCCAGGTAACCCTGCGTGTTGCGCACGATTTGGATTTGGATTCGAACGAGCTGGAGCTCATTTACCGTGCCCGCGGTATGGAGCCGGAGGCGGCGCATCACCGCGCGATGGAGCGTTTCGGCTACCTGGATTGTGACTGCGATCCGTCGCTGTCTCACCGCGAGGATGAGGATCGTGAGGAGAACGTGGCTTTGGGTACCGATATTGGTGCCGCCGCTGCGTCGTTCGCGTTCTTTGCTTCGGGTGCGTTGGTTCCGATTCTGCCCTATATTTTCGGTTTCTCGGGTGTGTTCGCGATGGTGCTGTCTCTGCTGTTTGTGGGTGCGGCGCTGGGCTTCACCGGCGGCGTGGTGGGGCTGCTGTCGGGTGCTTCCCCGCTCAAGCGCGGTATTCGTCAGATCCTGATTGGTTTCGGTGCAGCGTTTGTGACCTACCTGCTGGGTCTGGCGTTCGGCACGACGGTTGGCTAATCCCACTTCATGAATAAGCTTTAGACCAGCGTATATAGCCACTCAGGTATGCCCCGCGCTCCCCTATGAGTGCCGCAGCCTAAGCATAGGAAACCCCCGGTGGGTGAGTTGAACTCATCCGCCGGGGGTTTCTGTATGCCTTTACCCGAAGCTCTTACGGGTTAGCCCGATTACGGGTGAATCTCCGCGGTGGTGGCCTGACCGGAAACGCTCTCCGAACCGCTCGCGCCGTTGCTCGAGTAGGTCAGGTTTGCGACCTGCACGCTGGAGGTCTGCTTGTACGAAATCCAGCCGTCGTTCGCCGGGAATCGCAGCTGCGCCGGCATGAAGTTGGTCTGGCTGTAGTACTTGGTGCCGGACTGCTTCATGGTGTACGCCTTGCTGGTGGTGTAGACGATACGACCCTTGAAGGTGTAGGTGCCGTCGGAGTTCTTGGTGACGGTCGGTACTTCTGCGGTCCAGGTGCCAGCGGTCTGTGCGACGGACAGGTACTTTGCCTGGCCTGCGGAGGCTACCAGTTCGGTGGTCTTACCGGTCAGCTTGCGACCGGAGGGGGCCCATGCCTGGCCGTTGATCTTACCGAACTTAAGGAGCGACTGGGCGCTGGCGGAGACGGTGTACTCAACCTCGGTCACGAAAGTTGCGCCAGCTGCGAGGGTGACGCTGCTGCCGGGGATGTAGCCGGTGCCGGTTGCGGTGTCCTTGGTCGGTACGGACCACCAGAAGCCGCTGGAGGACATGTATGCGCCGTTAGCGCCGGTCTGGGAGTTGGTGACGGGGGTGAACTTACCTTCGCCGTTGACGTAGGTTGCGCTCTTGGGCTTGGAAGTTGCGTCGTCCCAGTTGATGTCGGAGTCGGGGGTGGTGGAGGCGGTGAAGTGTGCCTCGGGGCTTGCCGGGTTGATGGTGCCGGTGTTGTTGGAGGATGCGTAGCCGACGTAGCCGCCGTTGTTCTGCACGCTGACGTACACGCCGTACTGTACGCCGGGGGTTTCCTTGGATGCGGCGTAGGCGGGTACGGCTGCGGAGGCTGCGACGACGGGTGCGGACCAGACGCCTGCCTTGGCGACAGTGCGGCGAGAGATGGGCTGGGTCATGAGTGTAGTGATCTCCTGTGAGTGTTTGGTGTTTCTTAGAGCCGCCAAGAATGGTTCTGACTAGGCTCAATGCACTCCAGTATACAAAGGTTGAGGTTATATCTGCACCTTATGAGGGCAGATGTGCACAATCTTACTTTCTGTCGCAAGTTCTACCGCTCTGGTTCAAACATCTCAAAAGCGCCCTCAAATCCAAGCACTGTTCGACAGCTGGAGCGGCTCTATCCCTCCTCTTTTCCCCAGCGCACTCCCCCAGCGCCTTCGAGCATTAGTCGATGCTGTCTCTGTTGAGCTCCGGGTTAAAGCACAGATGCCGGTAGCCTCATGGACTACCGGCATCTGCCGCAATACT
>ERZ1674245.605-NODE-605-length-11889-cov-6.495690_pt1 | contig 11889 bp, 10 predicted proteins | sample MGYA00581205_ERZ1674245 | MGnify/ENA primary metagenome ERZ1674245 (study PRJEB41354, sample SAMEA4873314) | human saliva metagenome | biome: human-associated habitat [ENVO:00009003]; feature: mouth environment [ENVO:08000002]; material: saliva material... | reverse complement strand
AGGCACACTCTTTCCCTACACGACGCTCTTCCGATCTTATATAATTAAGGTTATAAGTTTATTTCTTTGCTGTCTGAGATTTAATTAGTAAATTTGCACGCATTAAAAGCAGAATACAATGCAATCAATGATATTTGCCGCCGGACTTGGCACGCGTCTGAAACCTCTTACCGACAGAATACCCAAAGCATTGGTAAGAGTTGGAGGCAAACCGCTTATAGAATATGTTCTTAAAAATCTGGTAGCAGCAGGTAGTAAGCGTATCGTGGTGAACGTACACCACTTTGCCAATCAAATCATTGAATATTTACAGCAGAACGATTTCGGTGTAGATATTCGTGTTTCTGATGAAACAGAAATGTTGCTTGATACAGGTGGTGGAATAAAAAATGCAGCACCATTTTTCAACACTAGCGAACCTGTACTTATTCATAACGTAGATATACTTAGCAATGTAGACTTACGTGCGTTATACAATTACGCTTGTGAAGCAGAAATAGAGCAAAAGGTTGATGCAGTTCTACTTGTAAGTTTAAGAAAAACGAAACGTTATCTTATTTTTAATAAGGATATGCGTTTAGTAGGATGGACAAATGTAGATACAGGCGAAGTGAAATCGCCATACGAAACCTTGCATGAACTCACCTTTACGCAACCTTACGACAATAACAACGTTACCAACGAACAGTATGGGTATACACTTTTTGCTTTCTCAGGAATACATGTTATAGGCAACAAAGTATTTGAAGCTATGAACGAATGTTCTGCGAATTTCCCCATAATGGACTTTTATCTGCAGTATGCAAAGGATTTACACTTCGTTGGAAAGGTGAAAAACAACCTTAAACTTATGGATGTTGGTAAGTTAGATACACTTGCAGAGGCTGATGCTTTCGTAAAACAATTAGGATATTAAACAGAACAACTATAATAAAATAGAAGAAATAACAATAAATAATATATGCAAAAGATCATCATTTTGGATTTCGGCTCACAAACAACGCAGCTAATTGGTAGACGATTGCGTGAATTAGACACATTTTGTGAGATACTTCCATACAACAAGTTTCCCAAAAACGATCCATCGGTGATTGGCGTTATACTCTCTGGTTCTCCCTATTCGGTTCATGATCCCGAAGCATTTCAAGTAGATTTAAACCAGTTTGTAGGGAAAGTCCCTGTACTTGGCATTTGCTACGGTGCGCAATACATTTCGCATAAAAACGGAGGTAAAGTAGAACAAACAGGTACTCGTGAGTATGGACGTGCTAATTTAACTAGTGTAGACACAGAAAATCCACTGTTTCGCGGTTTCGATAGTAACTCTCAAGTATGGATGAGTCATGGTGATACCATTACAGCCATTCCTTCAAACTGCAAAATTATAGCTTCTACGAGCGATGTGAAATTTGCTGCTTATGCTTCGACAACGCAACCTCTGTGGGCAGTTCAGTTCCATCCAGAGGTATTCCATACAGCACAAGGAACTCTTCTTTTAAAGAATTTTGTGGTAGATATTTGTGGTAGTAAGCAAGAATGGAGCCCCGCTTCGTATGTGGAAACAACCGTAAAAGAATTGAAAGAACAGCTGGGAAACGACCGTGTGATACTCGGACTGTCTGGAGGTGTTGATTCATCGGTATGTGCAACCTTGCTCAATCAAGCCATAGGAAAAAATCTTACCTGTATTTTTGTAGATCATGGTATGCTTCGTAAGAATGAGTTTGCAAAAGTAATGGAAGCTTATGAAGGCTTAGGATTAAACGTTATTGGTGTTGATGCATCAGAAAAATTCTTTAGCGATTTAGCTGGGGTTACTGATCCTGAACAAAAGCGCAAGATTATCGGTCGCGATTTTGTAGAAGTATTCAATGCCGAAGCTAAAAAAATAACCGATGCGAAGTGGTTGGCACAAGGTACAATTTATCCCGATCGTATTGAAAGTTTAAGCATTACGGGTATGGTTATCAAGAGTCATCACAATGTAGGAGGGCTTCCTAAGGAGATGAATTTGAAACTTTGCGAACCTCTACAGTGGCTTTTTAAAGACGAAGTGCGCCGTGTGGGCTACGAGTTAGGTATGCCAGAGCGTTTAATAAAGCGCCATCCATTTCCAGGACCAGGTTTGGCTGTACGTATTCTTGGAGATATTACTCGAGAGAAAGTACGTATTCTGCAAGATGCTGATGACATTTACATCGAGAATATGCACAACTACATTTGTGAAGACGGCGAAGTTCTTTACGATAAAGTATGGCAAGCAGGCACCGTTCTATTGTCTACAATTCGCAGTGTTGGCGTTATGGGCGATGAACGCACCTACGAACATCCTGTAGCTTTGCGTGCCGTGACCAGTACCGATGCTATGTCTGCGGACTGGGCGCAACTTCCTTACGATTTTATGGCAAAAGTTTCGAACGAGATAATTAATAAGGTGAAAGGAGTAAACCGTGTTTGTTACGACATCTCTTCTAAACCACCTGCAACCATAGAGTGGGAATAAGTTATAGTAAGATACTAATATCTCAAGGAAAATGTTTAACTAAATAGTATATAAATATTAAAGGCGCACCATAAACGATGCGCCTTTGTTCTTTCTATTTGTTTCTTCCAGAAGTCCATATAAGTTATTATAAACAACCTATAAGTAACTTTTGAAGCCTTCTTCTTATTGTTTATTCTTTAATAAGTCGCGAATTTCACTTAGTAATTTTTCTTCATTCGAAGGTTCTGCAGGTGCTGCTGGTTCTTCTTTCTTCTTTGCAGAAATACTATTCATTACCTTTATCATTGAGAAAATACAGATTGCAATAATAAGGAAGTCTATAATATTCTGAATAAACATACCATATTTAACTTCTGCATCTCCAACCATTAGACTCAATTTACTGAAGTCTACTCCTCCTGTTAATACACCGATAACTGGCATAATAACATCGTCTACCAATGAAGATACAATTTTCCCAAATGCGCCACCAATGATAACACCAACTGCCATGTCCATTACGTTACCACGCATGGCAAATTCTTTAAATTCTTTAAGGATACCCATAAATTAATTTTTTTAGTAATGCCGCAAGAAAAAGCAATAATCTTATTTTGTTAATATAAGTCAAGTTATCCTGCAAACACTTTTTTATTTAATAATGTTTAATACTCTTTTCGGTTGCAAATATAAGAACTTTTTTGTAACTTTGCAGCATACGAGAGGTAAAAAGTTACTTTTCACTAGATTAGACTTTAGGTAATAATTAATTTTAGGTATTATAGTTTAGTATTCACTTTAAATAAAGACAAATGATTAAAATTGGTATTAACGGATTTGGCCGTATCGGTCGTTTCGTATTCCGCGCAAGTCTTGAAGAGGCAAACGCTAAAGAAGTAGTTGTAGTTGGTATTAACGACCTCTGCCCAGTGGATTATCTTGCTTATATGTTGAAGTATGACACAATGCACGGTATATTCAATGGTACTATCGAAGCTGATGTTGAGAAGTCTCAGCTTATAGTAAACGGTAACGTTATCCGTGTAACTGCAGAGCGCAACCCTGCTGATTTGAAGTGGGACGAAATTGGTGCAGAGTACGTAGTTGAGTCTACTGGTCTCTTCTTAACAAAGGAGAAGTCTCAAGCTCATATACAAGCTGGTGCTAAGTACGTTGTAATGTCAGCTCCTTCTAAGGACGACACTCCAATGTTTGTTTGCGGTGTTAACCACGATAAGTATGTAAAGGGTACTCAGTTTGTTTCTAATGCATCTTGTACAACAAACTGCTTGGCTCCTATCGCTAAGGTTTTGAACGATAAGTTTGGTATCAAAGATGGTTTGATGACTACTGTTCACTCTACAACAGCTACACAGAAGACTGTAGATGGACCTTCTATGAAGGACTGGCGTGGTGGTCGTGCTGCTTCTGGCAACATCATTCCTTCTTCAACAGGTGCAGCAAAAGCTGTGGGTAAGGTAATTCCTGAACTCAACGGTAAACTTACTGGTATGTCAATGCGTGTTCCTACATTGGACGTTTCTGTAGTAGACCTCACTGTAAACTTGGCTAAACCTGCTAAGTACGAAGAAATTTGTGCTGCTATGAAAGAAGCTTCTGAAAGCGAATTGAAGGGTATTCTTGGTTACACAGAAGATGCTGTTGTTTCTTCTGACTTCCTTGGCGACCCACGTACATCTATCTTCGATGCAAAGGCTGGTATTGCTTTGACTGATACTTTCGTTAAGGTTGTATCTTGGTACGATAACGAAATTGGTTACTCACACAAAGTTATCGAGTTGATTAAGCACATGGCGAAAGTTAATGGCTAAGTCTCTGATTTCGTAAGAAAACAATATTAAAATGCCATTCGGGTCTTGCCGAATGGCTTTTTTTTATTATTTTTGTGCGGTAAATGAACAAAATGCTTACGATAATAGGTCCAACTGCAAGTGGAAAGACAACTTTTGCTACTGCGTTAGCTGCCTCAATGGGGGCTGAGATTATTAGTGCCGATAGTCGCCAAGTATATAGGCGTATGGATATTGGCACGGGGAAAGACCTTGCAGATTACAAGGTGGACGGTATAGAAATACCTTATCATTTGATTGATATTGCGGAACCTGGAACAAAATATAATCTCTTTCAGTATCAGCAAGACTTTCTGGCTTCTTATACAGATATTATTGCACGTGGCAAACCTGTTATTCTGTGTGGTGGAACTGGACTTTATGTAGAAGCTGTGCTAAAGGGTTATGCTCTTTCTCCAGTGCCTCAGAACGATGCTTTGCGTGCTTCGTTAGTTGGAAAGTCGCTCGATGAACTTACCAATATACTTGTTGATTTAAAGAAAAGAAACCATTCGGCAATGCACAATCGTACTGATGTTGATACTAATAATCGTGCTATTCGTGCTATTGAGATAGAGACTTTTGAGCTTGAGAATCCAACTCCTGACCGTTTAATGCCTGCTGTAGATTCTATTATTATAGGGGTAGATATTAGTCGCGATGAGCGTCGGCGCAAAATAAGTAAACGCTTGAAAGCACGATTAGATGGAGGTATGGTAGACGAGGTGCGGGCGTTACTCAATTCGGGTATTTCTGCCGATGACCTTATCTATTATGGTTTGGAATACAAGTTTGTTACACAATATATTATTGGCAAATTAAGTTACGATGAGATGTATCGTAACTTGGAGATTGCTATACATCAGTTTGCTAAACGACAAATGACATGGTTCAGAGGAATGGAACGGCGTGGTTTCAATATTCATTGGATTGATGCTGCAACACCATTGAATGAAAAAATAGCGTATGTGCAGGCTCTTTTAAAAGGGGTTTAGAAAGCAGAAAGGAATTTATATAATATGGTAGACGAGAAGAGATGGGGCATACTTTATTGTCCAAAAGGTGGAGTTTTGAGTAGTCCACAAAAGCGTTGGGAACGTGTTGAGGCCTGTTTAAAGGCACATAATATTGACTTTGATATGGTTCAGAGTGAAAGTTCGGCTGGGGTTGATCGTCTAGTTCGTATGATGATAGGAAATGGATATCGCACCATTGTTATTTTTGGTGGCGACTCGGCACTTAACGATACTGTGAATTGCCTGATGCAAGAAAAGAGGGAGGTGCGCGAAAGTATTGTGTTGGGGGTAATTCCTAATGGTGTTATGAACGATTTTGCCCATTTTTGGGGCTTCGATGAAGACAATATTGAACAAACCATAGAGTGGCTGAAGGCTCGTAGGGTGCGTAAGATTGACCTTGGCTGTATTCGCTATAAGAATAGAGAAGGCGACAGTTGTTATCGCTATTTCCTGAATTGCATTAACATTGGACTTATTGCTACCATTATGAATCTACGTCGTCGCACTCGTAATTTGTTTGGTTCGCGTAGCCTTTCGTTCATCTTTTCGTTCATTCTATTGTTTTTCCAGCGTATGGACTTCTATATGCATCTTAAGATTAATACCGATGAGATAAAACGTAAGGTTACTACTGTTTGTATTGGCAATGCTCTGGGCTATGGACAAACGCCTAATGCGGTGCCGTATAATGGCTTGTTAGATGTGTCGGTGGTATATCATTCAGAGGTTACTCAGCTTTTTGAAGGTATTTATCTCTTCTTACGAGGGCGGTTCTTAAATTATAAAAGTGTGCACCCCTATCGCACACAAGAGGTTACGATGCATGTTGAACCGCGCACACTTGTTGGTATTGATGGCAGATTGATGCCGAAAACACCTGCTGGACCTTTCAAAGTAACTGTGGAAAAGGAAGTAATAAACTTCTTGATTCCTGCATAACAACTCCACAAAAGCATTATAGTAAACAAAGGCTTAACGGCTTAATTACTCTTCCATTCAGCATCTGTTGCTGATGTAAGTATAGTCTATTCTTCAACCGAAGCAATAGACTTTTTTTTGTATCACTATTCATTTCTTCCCAATTATTCATAAGCTTTTTAGTAGAAGCTTATAAGTTTCTATTAATTAGCTTATAAGTTTCTATTGAATAGCTTATAAGCTTTTTGTTGATAGCTTATAAGCTTTTTATTGATAGCTTATAAGCTTTTTGTGGATAGCTTATAAGCTTTTTATGGATAGCTTATAAGCTTTTTATGGATAGCTTATAAGTTTTTGGCGAAATATCTATAGTGTTCTGTTAAGAAATGACTGGTGTTAGTGGATAAACACACAAGTTTGCTGTGAGTGGGTGTAAGGTGTGCAGGCTCTACGATTGTAGCCGACAATGGCTTTATATAGTGGTTACGGGCAGATTTACAATATGCGCCGAATGCTGTAGGCGCATAAAAAAGAGAGTATATCGCTTGTTGGATATACTCTCCGTTTGTATTGTTACATATATTTTGTAAGAGGTGTGTTACGCCTTCTTGGGTGCAGTCTTCTTTGTGGTTGTTGATTTTGCCTTTGTGGTTGCAGTCTTTTTCTTTGGCTTTGTTGTTTTCGTGCTGTCTGTAGTTTGGTCTAACTTAGCACGCAGTTTGTCGTTTTCGTTTGCCAACTTCTCTGCTTTTGCTTTCAGCAATACAATTTCTTTGTCTTTTGTTTCCAATTCAGATTCCTGGTTGTGTATTGTTGTTAGCAGAGCATTTAGTTCTTCGTTGTCGATATCTGCTGGATAGAGTGCATTTACACGGCTCATAAAGTCGCCCAAAATGTTCATATAGTTAGTAAAAGCATCGAATGGTGTGCTATAAATACCACGATCCACGCCCACTGGAACAGGTTTGGTGCTCATTGCACTGAAGTTATCGCTTGCTTGCAGATAGTCCCAATCTTGATTAATGCGAGGGTCGTTGGCAATGCGTACTCTGTCGGCAATGCTGTATAGTTTGTTGAACGCTTCGCGTTGCATTGGATTTCCGAGCCATGTGCTTATGTCTCGCTCTTCGTCTCGCCAGCTCAATGGATAGGGAACATCAAACTTGTCTACGCTTTTAACACGGTCGCATATCTCTGTAGGAGTAGAGAAGGTGATGCCACGTTGCCGAGCGCATTCGGGCAGAGCTTTAAAGAACTCTAATATGTTGCTATACAAAGGCTGTTCTATGCCTAAAGCTGTGAGGTTCATAAACAAGCCATAAATTTGTTCTTCAGCTGGTTGGTCGGAAATTTGGTTAATAAAATTGTCGGCAAATAGTGGATATCCCTGCCATTCCGAATTGTTGAAACGGAGCGAAATATCGTCGCTGAGTGTTACATCGCGCAGAATTAGTTTTAGTTGTGGAGCCAGTGCGCATTCGTAAAGATAGTGTGGGCTTCGCCACCCCAATGCATGTTTAGCACCTTCGGTAATCATTCCCTTAAATTTCATATCTGCAGCCATTCTACCAATCTCATCACTATATATTAGAGAAGAGTTGCGCAACACTTTCGGTGTATATCCAAAGTATTCTTTTATCTTTTTGCTCTGTCTCTTTACTTCGGCTTTAAAGCTATTTTCATTTCCCAGCGATGCTAATCCGTGTGAATAGGGTTCGGCAAGAAATTCTACACAGCCGGTTTTGGCAAGTTCCTGTATTTTTTCTATTACTTCAGGCGCATATTGTTCTAAGCTTTCTATTCCAACGCCCGAAAGGCATAGTGCCACCTTAAAGTATCCGTTGCTATCTTTAATCATCTGCAGCAATGTGTCGAGAGCAGGTATATAGCTTCGCTTCACAATATCGGTAATGCTACGTTCGTTTTCAAAATCGTCGTAATAGTAATGGTCTGTTCCAATATCGAAGAATCGATAGCGGCGCAAATGTATAATTTGATGTATCTCGAAGTATAAGCAAATTGTTTTCATTGTCTGTTGTTTTAAATGTTGTTTAATTTAAGTAATGCTGTGTTGCGTTTATGTTTAACTGTTCCAGCCTAATGTGCGGAGATAAAGTTCGCGTATCCATGCTCCCACCTTCTCCCACGTAATGTTATTCACTTCGCGTATGCCTTCTTCTGCCAAGTAGTTAAACAAGCTTTCGTTGTGGCAAATAGAATATATAGCATCTGCCATAGCCTCTATATCCCAGTAATCTAACTTTATGCAGTTATGTAGTATTTCGGCGCAGCCACTCTGTTTAGATATAATGGTGGGTGTACCACATTGCATTGCCTCTAATGGCGAAATGCCAAAAGGTTCGCTTACAGAAGGCATAACATATACATCGGAATCTTTCAGGCATTCGTACACCTGATCGCCTTTCATGAAACCAGGGAAGTGGAAACGGTCGGCAATACCACGTTCGGCAGCCAACATAATCATTTGGTCCATCATATCGCCCGAGCCAGCCATACAGAAACGTACATTTCGTGTACGTTGCAATACCATATTGGCAGCTTCAATAAAATATTCAGGTCCTTTTTGCATAGTGATGCGCCCAAGGAAAGTAACCACTTTATCTTTACCTTTGTGCGATGGTCGAGGCATATCCAATATATCTTGACGCAATGGATATACCGCATTGTGCACCGTAAACACCTTGTCTGGATTTTGATAATAGTGTTTAATAACAATCTGTCGAGTAAGTTCCGAAACACACATAATGCAGTCAGCATTATCCATTCCATCTTTCTCTATAGCATAAACAGTAGGATTAACCTTTCCGCCCGATCTATCAAAGTCTGTTGCATGAATATGAATGCACAGAGGTTTGCCCGATACTTTCTTTGCATGAATACCAGCAGGGAAAGTTAGCCAGTCGTGCGCATGAATAATATCGTAGTCTAACGTGCGAGCCACCACACCAGCAATTATAGAATAGTTGTTTATCTCTTCAGTCAAATTACCAGGATAACCGCCAGCAAACTCCATTGCACCAATGTCGTTTACATTCATATTGTTGAAGTCGGCATATATGTTATTGCGCAATTTGTAATATAAGTCTGTATCCATAATGTTGCCTAAACGTTGTCGCAAATAGCCATCGTCTATATCGCGATACACAATAGGCACACAGTTCATAGCAACAATATTGGCAAAAGTTTTATCTTCGTCGCCAAATGGATGTGGCAAGCATAGTGTAGTTTCTATGTCGCCTTGTACGTGTAAGCCTTCCGAAATACCAAAATTAGCAGTGGCTAGTCCGCCATACACATGTGGTGGGTATTCCCAACCGAACATTAATACTTTCATATTGTATCCTCCTAACTTTAATATTTATACTTTTCGAGCAGTGCTAATGTGCGTAACACTCCACCAACATTCATTGCAAACGATATGGCACCACGACCATTGAATGGTGGGTTACCATCGAAGAATTCTGGAATAGTGCCTAAGCAGTGGTTCACTACCTCGTCTTCGTATCCTATTAGTTGTCGTTCAACGAAACTCAACCGGGTGCGTTTGTATAGTTTTAAACAAGCCTCAAGATAGAAGCACCCCAGCCAAGGCCATGCAGTTCCTTGATGGTACACACGCGTGCGATATTCTCTGTCGCCTACACAGATAGGTGTGTATCCTCCGCTTTTTGGTGAGAGCGAACGTAACCCTTTCGGTGTGAGTAGTTCGCGTGTACAAATGTCTATTACGTTTCTTTTTTGAACTTGATCTAATGGTGAGTAATCGAGTGCTGCAGCCATTATCATATTTGGACGAACACTCCAATCAATCATATTGCCATCTACATAATCGTATAGATAGCCATAGTTGTTTAAGAATGTGTTTACAAATGAATCTTTGCAAGTGGTTGCTATTGCTTCTAAATGTGCTGCATATTCTGCTTTTGGTGTTTCACTAAATAGCCATGCTACAAACTTCAGAGCGTTATACCAGAGTGCATTAAACTCTACAATATAGCCTGAGCGCGGATTTACAGGTTTATCGTCTATTGTACCGTCCATCCATGTTATTGGTTTGTTTTTACCATCTGTAAACAGCAGTCCATTTGTTTCCAAAGATAGATTGGGGTGTTGTCCGCTTTCTATATAGTTCATTAAGTCGTACAACAAATCTGCATAGAGTTTTATGCAATTGTCCTTTCCTGCTTCTTTAGCATACTGCTGAATAGCCCAAATGCCCCATAGAGGTACATCAGGTTGTTCTATACCTTCTATATCTACTGTTAGCGGTTCGTTATTCATAAACTCGCGCAAACCTCGTTCCGCAGTTTTCATAACCAACTCGAAATAGTCTTGTTCTTCTATGTTGAGTGTTAATCCTGGTAATGCTATAAACTGGTCGCGAGCTCTGCACTTAAACCACGGATAACCTGCAAGTATATAGCGGTCGTCGTTTTCTTTTCGGTTATGAAACTGGTGAGCTGCATTTACTAAACAATGAAAGAAGTTATCGCGTGGCTGGCGTGCCTCTACTTCTTTATCGAAGAGTCGCTTAAGGGTTGATGATTTAATTTCTGATGTTGAACCTGAAAAAACAATGCTTTCTCCTTTTCGTATCTTCATCTCGAAATAGCCAGGAACATACAAATCTTCATCTGAATGATAGCCACGAACCTCTTCTTTTGGATATTCTAAACCTCTGTACCAATAAGGTTCGTAATGAAATTCGTTGTCTTTAGAGAATTGCATATACAAATGGGGATATCCGTTGTAGAGACAAGTTGCTATTCCGTTTTCAACATTATGAAACTCACGGTTTATTGCAGCATTCTCGTGTGTAAATTCTCGCACGCTTCTAAATGCGAGGAATGGGCGAAACTGTAATAGGGTTGTTCCTTGCCCATCTAACAAAGTGTAACGCACAAGTATGCGGTCTTCATAGTGTTGAAACACCACTTCTTTTTTTAACACGGCGTTACCTACTCTATATATAGTTGTGGGAACTCTATCGCAATCGAACTCACGAATATATTTATGCCCATTCGGACTGAAGTTTCCACCATGGTATTTATGCAGTCCTAAGTTAAAAGCTGCGCCATGTTGTATTACCGTTGCATCGAGCGAACTCAGCAACACATGGTTTTCTTTGTCGAGTTCTGGCACTGGTACCACTAATAGTCCATGATATTTTCGGGTGTTGCAATCTACAATGGTCGAGCACGAATATGCTCCCGACCTATTGGTGCGTAATAGCTCTCTTGGTAGCGAATCTTGTAGGTTCGTCATCGAGGCCTTTTCAAATTTAAGGTATCCCATACTCTTATCGCTTTTTGTCTATATTTAGTTGTTAGAAGCTTTATTTTGTGTTGTAAACACATTATACTTGTACTATCGTCCAAAGTTACACATTTTATTTGTAAACAAGTATTTTATTACTTTTTTTTAACCCAAATAATTGTCTTGTCTTATTTTGTTATTTAGAACTTGAAAAGATGGATTAACTTTAATGACTGTATAAAGAGATACAACCTTATGTTTTTATTGAATCTATATTAGCTGTAAAGGTAGAACAGATTCTATTGTTTATAAAAATATGTCTGTTCTATAGTAAGAATAT
>ERZ1674245.604-NODE-604-length-11891-cov-5.618959_pt1 | contig 11891 bp, 10 predicted proteins | sample MGYA00581205_ERZ1674245 | MGnify/ENA primary metagenome ERZ1674245 (study PRJEB41354, sample SAMEA4873314) | human saliva metagenome | biome: human-associated habitat [ENVO:00009003]; feature: mouth environment [ENVO:08000002]; material: saliva material... | reverse complement strand
GAGTGACTGGAGTTCAGACGTGTGCTCTTCCGATCTGTAAAACGGCATACGGTGGATGAAATCCACAAACGCCTGATGCAGTTTTTCGACGCTGTGGCCGTAAGTGTCCATATGGTCTTCGTCGATATTGGTCACGACGGACATAATCGGGGTCAGATGCAGGAAAGAGGCATCGGATTCGTCGGCTTCTGCGACGATGTATTCGCCTTTACCCAAACGGGCGTTGGTACCAGCGGCATTGAGTTTGCCACCGATAACGAAAGTCGGATCAAGACCTGCCGCACCGAGAATGGAAGCGGTCAGGCTGGTTGTCGTGGTTTTGCCGTGCGTACCAGCAATGGCGATGCCGTCACGGAAGCGCATCAGTTCCGCCAACATCAGCGCGCGCGGAATGACGGGAATCTGCTGTTCCAACGCGGCAACAACTTCAGGATTGTCTTTTTTGACGGCAGTAGAGGTAACGACCACGTCGGCGCCATTGACGTGTTCGGCAGTATGACCTGGATAAACTTGGATGCCGAGAGCGCTCAAATGCTCAGTAACGGTATTACGCGCCTGATCCGAACCGGAAACTTTAAAGCCCAAATTGTGTAAAACTTCGGCAATACCGCTCATGCCGACGCCGCCGATTCCGACAAAATGGATGTTGGTCACTCGATTTTTCATCATAACGTTGCGTTCCGGTTGGTTTTTAGTGCGTAAAGGCGTTATTTTAAAGGGCTATCCGCTTCTGCGCTATGCTTTTATTGTAAAGGAATTTTAACAAAAGCAATGAAGGCCGTCTGAAACGCCGTTAATCAACTTTTCAGACGGCCTTTAATCGAAGTCTGCCTGCTTATTCAGTACAGGATATGGCAATTTCCGCCACATCGTCCGCACTGTGCGGCAGCGCCAGCGTACGGGCATTCTTCGCCCATTTCAGGCATTTTTCACGGTTCAAGCCGCCGAGGATTTCGGCCAGTTTTTCTGCCGTCAGTTGAGTTTGCGGCAGCAGCAAACCAGCTTCGGCCTGTACCATAAAACGCGCATTGGCTGTTTGATGGTCGTCCACTGCGTGCGGATACGGCACCAACAATGCACCCAAACCGGCAGCCGTCAACTCAGCAATCGTCAGTGCGCCGGCACGGCAAATTACCAAATCGGCATCACGGTAGGCGGATACCATATCGGTAATAAATTCGACGCACTCGGCTTGCACACCCAACGCATCGTAATCCGCCTGCAGGTTACCCAATTTATTGCGGCCGGACTGATGGTACATCTGCGGACGGGCTGCTTCTGGCAACAATGCCAAAGCTTGCGGAACGGTTTTGTTCAACACATCCGCACCCAAACTGCCGCCCACCACCAAAACTTTCAGACGGCCTTGACGGTTTTCAAAGCGTTCTTCAGGAACAGGCAATGCCGCAATATCGGCACGGACAGGATTACCCACCAATCCGCCTTCATGTTGAAAGGCTTTGGGGAAAGCGTACAGAACACGTTTTGCCCAGCGCGACAGTTGGCGGTTGGATAAACCGGCTACGGCGTTTTGCTCGTGAATCACAATCGGCACCCCGGAAATTTTTGCCGCCACGCCGCCGGGGAAAGTCACGAAACCGCCAAAACCGATAACGCACTCGACACGGTGTTTCTTAATAATCTGCTGCGCCGCGCGGACGGTTTTGTACAGCGTAAACGGCAACATCAGCTTACGCTTGATGCCGTTGCCGCGGATGCCTTTAATGGCCAGCGTTTCCAAGCGTATGCCGTATTGCGGCACGATGCGCTCTTCCATCGAATCCTGACTACCCAGCCAAATCACATGATGGCCGCGCTTTTGCAGCGACTCGGCAACCGCCAATGCAGGGAAAATATGGCCGCCCGTACCGCCGGCCATCAGCATAAAAGTTTTACCGCTCATGGTTTTACTCCACCGAATAACCGCGCATTTTTTGGCGGTTTTCATAATCAATGCGCAATAACAAAGTAACGCACACCAGCATGATAAAGACAGCCGAACCGCCGTAAGACATAAACGGCAAAGTCAGGCCTTTAGTGGGCAGGATACCGATGTTCACACCGATATTGAAGAAACTTTGAATACCAATCCAAATGCCGATGCCGTTGGCAATGTAAGCGCTGAACATCAGGCCCGAATCACGCGCCTGCTTACCGATGGAAAACGCGCGCCACACCAGCCAGCCGTAGCAGAACACCAAAACCAGCATCCCTAAAAAGCCGAATTCTTCGCCGATGACGGCAAAAATAAAGTCCGTGTGCGCTTCCGGCAGATAGAAACGTTTTTCCAAACTTGCGCCCAAGCCCTCGCCAAACCAGCCGCCGCGCGCAATCGCCATCAAAGAATGCGTCAACTGATAGCCTTTACCCAAAGGATCGCTCCACGGGTCCAAAAACGCCGCCACACGCGCCATACGGTAAGGCGCGGCCAAAATCAGCAAACCCATTCCGCTCACAACGGTCGCCACCAATACGGCAAAATACTTCCACGGAAAGCCTGCCAAAAACAGCATACCCATGGTAATCACGACAATCACGACAAACGAGCCGAAATCCGGCTGGCCCATAATCAAAACCAAACCGACCGCCACCGACATAATCGGCAAAATCAGGGTTTTAAACTTACGGAAGCGTTCCTTTACCCTTACCCAAGCTTCACTTTTAAAAGGGCTGCACACCAAATCGCCAATACCGGTAAACAAAGACGACCAACCCAAAGAATCCAAATCGCGCAACATTTCTTCACGGCGCGTAAACAGGCTGGACAAATACAAAACCGTTGCTAATTTGAAAAACTCGGTTGGCTGCAAGTTGAGCGGCCCGATATGAATCCAACGCGTCGCGCCGTTAATCTCACGGCCGACAAACAAAACCAGCAACAACAGCAAACCGGAAACGACAAAATAAAACGGAATAATCCGCCGCCAAAAGCTCATTTTCAGCAGGAAAAGCGGCAAGCACATGGCCACCGTAAACAGGATAAACATTGCCTGTTTGGACACAAAAGAAAACTGGCTGCCCCCATCCGATGCCGCATATGCAATAGAGGCCGAATAAATCATTACCAAGCTGAAGGTCGTCATCAAAACGACCATCCACAAGAGAGAAACATCAAACTTCCGACCATCGCGCGCAATCGGCCGGTCAAGCATTTTGGAAAGACTAATCATGAAAACATCCGTAACGGCTTGAATAAAATATTCAGACGGCCTGCAAATGGGCAAGAGGCCGTCTGAAAAAATGAATTAACGTTATTTTAAAGGTTTATTTCCAAACCAACAATTCAGAATCTTTAAAGATGTCGGATTCCGACGTTCTTTGCGCCCTCCCCTACCCTTTGATACCGGCAAAAGGCCGTCTGAAAACGTTTTTATGTTTTCAGACGGCCTTTTATCAATCTTTTCCTCAGGCAAACAGACCGTTTTGTATCCAATGCAAACCCTAAACCACCTGCGGTATTTCCGCCCACGGCTGTATCTGTTCCAACTGCGCTGCAAGGCGGAGCAGCGTGTCTTCGCGTCCGTGAGCGGCGGCAAACTGAGTACCGACGGGCAGCTCGTTATGCCGGTAAAGCGGCACGCTCATGGCGGGGTTGCCGCTCATGTTCAGCGGCGACGTATAACCGACGTATTGCAGCGCGGCGGCGGCTTCTTTTTCTAAAAACGGGTTGTTTTTCAACAGAAAACCCAAGCGCAGCGTGCCAAACAGCAGGCGCATGGCTTTTTGTGCGGCGGGCGGCGGCATCATCTCGCCGATTTTCGGCGTGGTGCGCGGGCAGACGGGCGTCATCAACACATCGTAGCGTGTGAAAAATGCTTTGGCGGCACGTTCCTGCGCCAGCATCACGTCGCGCGCCCATGCCATTTCGCCCGCGCTGATTTGCCGACCCTGCACAATCATTGCCCACGTTGTCGGCTCAAGCAGGCGGTGCGGCAGTTTTTGTCCGGTTTCGTATTGATATTGGTAGAACAGTTTTGCCGTTTCGCCCATGACGATGATGCGGGCGGCGCGGTTGAGCTGTTCGGGTGGCGCAAAATCGGGCGTGGCTTCTTCCAATTCGTGTCCCGCATCTTGCATCAGTTTCAAACTATGGGCGAACGCGGCTTCCGTGCCTTCGTCGTTGCCGCCGCCAAACCATGTCTGCTTCCAAAAAGCGATTTTCAGACGACCTGTTTCTTGTTTCAGGCTGTCTGCAAAACCGTTTTCGGGCGGCGGCGGGCAGGCATACAGGGCGCGCTCTTGAGTTTGGGCGGCGATGTCCAGCAAAACCGCGCTGTCGCGCACGCTGCGGGTCAACACATGGTCGCATACCAAACCTTGCCATGCCTCCGATGCGTTCGGCGCGTAACTGCTGCGGCCGCGCGTGGGTTTCAGCCCGAACACGCCGCAGTTGTGCGCGGGTAAGCGAATGGAGCCGCCACCGTCGCTGCCGTGCGCTGCGGGTACGACGCCCGAAGCCACTGCCGCCGCCGCGCCTCCGCTGCTGCCGCCTGCGGTGTAATCCAAATGCCACGGATTGCGCGTGATGCCGTAAATTTCGGTTTCGGTAACGGGATACGCGCCCCATTCGGGCGTAGTGGTTTTGCCGAACACGCGCAGCCCCGCATCGAGATAGGCTTGGGTCAAATCGCTGTTTTGTTTGGCAATGTAATTCTGCATCATACGCGAACCCGACCATGTCGGCGCGCCTTCCCAATCCGCCAGCAAGTCTTTGAGCAAAAACGGTACGCCCGCCAGCGGCGTATCGGCATTTTCAGACGACCCCTGCCACGCCGCCGCGCGTTCGCGCAAATCGTGCGCCAACAGATTGAGCTTGGGATTGACTTCGTCCAAGCGGTTTAAAGCAGCCTGCAACACTTCATCGGCGGAGACTTCTTTTTTACGGATCAGCTCTGCCAAACCGACGGCATCGTAACGGATGTAGTCTTGAAAATTCATGGGTTTTCCTTTCGGATTGATAAACACACGTTTTGTCGGTCAGGCATAGCTGTCCGCCGCCTCGCTGTTTGCCCGCATAGGCAAATTTTAAGAAACAGTAACACCGGATAAAGGCAAGGAACAAGTTTACCGTTGCTGCAAAAAGGTCGTCTGAAACTGCCTTAACGTTTTCAGACGACCTTTGAGACAATGACACACAAGGTTTACGGTAAAACCAACCCTCTTTTCATCTTTCAGACGGCCTTACAAAGCTTTGAACGCCTCGATAAACACTTCCGAACGGTGTGCATAGCCTTTGAACATATCGAAGCTCGCGCAGGCGGGGCTGAGCAGCACGATATCGCCCGCTTCGGCTTGGGCGTATGCCGTCTGAACCGCTTCTTCCAAAGTGGCGCAGTCGGTCATATTCAGACCGCAGCCGTCCAAATCGCGGCGGATTTGCGGCGCATCGACGCCGATCAGGAACACGCCTTTTGCCTTGCCGACAAGCGCGTCGCGCAGGGGCGTGAAGTCCTGCCCTTTGCCCATGCCGCCCAAAATCACGAAGAGCGGATTTTGCAAACCGGCAATCGCGGCGGCAGTCGCGCCGACATTCGTGCCTTTGCTGTCATCGATAAACACCACGCCGTTTTTCTCGCCGATTTTTTCCACGCGGTGTGGCAGGCCTTGGAAGGTTTTGACGTGTTCGAGCAATGCTTCGCGCGGCAAACCGATGGCCTCGCACAAAGCCACGGCAGCCATAACGTTGGCGGCGTTGTGCAAACCTTGCAACGGGATGTCTTGCGTAGCAATCAAATCTTCATCGCCTTGTTTCAGTTGGCCTGTCTCGCGTTCCAACCAAAAATCAGCTTCGTGTTCCAACGAAAACCATTTCACCTCGCGCCCTGCCCGCTTCATGGCGCGGCAGAACACGTCGTCTGAATTCAAAACCTGCACGCCATCGCCACGGAAAATCTTGTCCTTGGTATGCGCATAGTCGAGCAAGTCGTCGTAGCGGTCGAGATGGTCTTCAGAAATGTTCAGCACCGTCGCCGCAATCGGGCGCAGACTTTCAGTGTTTTCCAGTTGGAAGCTGGAAAGCTCCAACACCCAAACGTCCGCCTTTTTGCCTTCGCGCTGCAATTCCGCCTCCAAAACCGGCGTGCCGATATTGCCCGCGATAACAGTATCCAGCCCGCACTTGATGCAGAGATAGCCGACCAAGCTCGTTACCGTGGTTTTACCGTTGCTGCCGGTAATCGCAATCACCTTGTCGCCGCGGCGGTTCACAATGTCCGCCAGCAATTCGATGTCGCCCAACACGCACCCGCCGTTTTGCTTGAACGCCTCGATATCCGGCTGCCGCTCGCTGATGCCGGGACTGAGCGCCAGAATATCGAAACCATTATCCAACGCATCTTTCAGACGGCCTGTGTAAAACACCAGCCCATCAAACATCTTCCCGATTTGCGACACGCGCTCGGCTTTCAGATCTGCATCATACGCAGCCACCTCCGCACCGTTTTTGCGCAGATAGGCAATCATGGAAATACCCGTGCCGCCAAGCCCGGCGACGAGGATTTTTTTATTTTGAAAAGTCATTTTGGTTTTATCCTAAAACAAATCATATGAAGCAGGAGGATGTCCGCCCCCTGCTCAAGCCGCTTAGAGCATCGAGGCTTCTTTTGCCCTTCTGTGATTTTGGTTTTGCCGGTTAATCCGCTTGTATTTTTCCAGCAAACTGTTTTGGGCATAAGTCAGCGTAGTATTGAAACTCATATGCGGACCTTCCAGTGTAATCCGCGTACCACCGTCGTGGAATACCGCTATTTTGTCACCAACAAACGGAATCTGTCTGCTGACCGGCTTGTATTTGCTCCCGAGCATCTTCATCAGCTCTTCGAATTTGTATTTTGGAAAAACAGCCTGTACATAAACCAACACCTTTTTCTCGTCGAAAATCAGCGTTACCTGCTCCAAGCCACTAAAATCGATGGCTTTCGGGTTAACCGAATATTGGTAGCCACCCGAATACGGATTGAGCTGTTCTTTACTAAGACGGTACATCCTACCCGCTTCCGCTTCGGTCGTTTTGCCGATTTCCATACCAAACACGCTCGGCGCAGCAAAGGCAAACGGACTGACCAGCAGCAGTGCAAATAAAATCAATTTTTGTTTCATAGTTTTTTCCTTTTCCGAAGATTTATTTTTCAGACGGCATTTTACAGCCGATCAATAACCCAGCTTCAAACGGCGGTAATTGTCGCAGCCTTTTTGGTCTCCGTTGTCGCAAGCCTTACCGTACCATTCTTGGGCAAGGGCGCTGTCTTGGCGCACGCCGTGCCCTTTGTAATACATATTGCCCAAATTGAATTGGGCATCGACATACCCTTGTTCTGCAGCCCTACGATACCACTGCACTGCCTGTGTATAGTCTTGACGGACTCCTCGCCCATCGGCATACGCCGAACCCAAATTATTTTGGGCATCGGCATCCCCTTGTTCTGCCGCATTGCGATACCACTGCACTGCCTGTGCATCGTCTTGACGGACGCCTTGCCCATTGGCATACACCACACCCAAATTATATTGGGCTTTGGCATCTCCTTGTTCTGCAGCCTTGCGAAACCACTGCACTGCCTGTGTATAGTCTTGACGGACTCCTCGCCCATCGGCATACGCCGAACCCAAATTATTTTGGGCATCGGCATATCCTTGTTCTGCAGCCCTACGATACCACTGCACCGCCTGTGCATAGTCTTGACGGACGCCTTGCCCTTTGGCATACATCACACCCAAATTAAATTGAGCTTCTGCAACCCCGTGTTCCGCAGCCTTGCGATACCACTGCGCTGCCTGTGCATCGTCTTGACGGACTCCTTGCCCGTTGTCATACATCACACCCAAATTAAATTGAGCTTGAGCATTTCCTTGTTTCGCAACTTGAAGCGTTTTCTGAAAATCCGACACATCATCAGCCCAAACTGCCTGCGCCAAGCCTAAAGATAACAGGGCTACCGTCATTTTTTTTACTAATTTATTCATTCTAAAATCCATTTCTTTCAAATTATTGTTTCTGTTTTATCCTAGTTTTTCAGACGGCCTTTGATTCAAAATTCTGCACCATCCAAGTGACGATACGCCTCGCAGCCTTGTTTCAATCCATTCTGACATGCCTTACCAAACCACTCCTTGGCAAGAGTATGATTTTGACGAATGCCTCGTCCGTAATAATACATCTCGCCCAAATTATATTGAGCATCAGCTAAGCCTTGTTCTGCTGCCTTATGGTACCACTGTGCTGCTTGTACGTAGTCTTGACGGTCTCCTTGCCCAGTGGCATACACTACACCCAAATTAAATTGAGCTTTGGCATTTCCTTGTTCTGCCGCCTTACGATACCACTTCACAGCTTGTACGTAGTCTTGCTCAACTCCTTGGCCATTAGCATACATTACACCCACATTTAATTGCGCAACCATATCACCTTGCTCTGCTGCCTTTCTGTACCACTCAATCGCCTGTACATAATCTTGTCTTACACCTTTTCCGCTAGCGTACATACCACCTAAATTATATTGTGCATCTACATTCCCTTGCTCTGCTGCCTTGCGATACCATTCTATAGCCTGCGTGTAATCCTGACGTCCCCCTTTACCATTTGCATATGCTAAACCCAAATTATATTGACCTGCCGCATCCCCATGTTCTGCAGCTCTACGAAACCATTTTAACGCCTGTGCATAGTCTCGCTCGACACCTTGCCCATTAGCATACAGCAAACCTAGATTTAACTGAGCAGCTGTGTTTTCCTGATCTGCAGCCCTATAAAACCATTTTGCAGCCTGAGCATAGTCTTGGCTAACACCTTGTCCATTTTGATACAGCATACCCAAATTATTTATACAGCATACCCAAATTATTTTGGGCTCCAGTATCACCCTGTTCAGCAGCCTTACGATACCATTCTGCCGCCTGTACATAATCTTGACCAACACCCTGCCCTAGCTGATACATTACACCCAAGTTAAATTGAGCTTGAGCATTCTCTTGCTCTGCTGCCTTATGAAACCACTGCACTGCTAGTCTGTGGTCTTGACTAATACCTTGTCCATTGGCATACATTGCTCCAATACTTAATTGAGCTTCTGGATCTCCTTGCTCCGCAGCTCTCAGCATATTCTTAAAATCTGGAATACTCTCAGCTAAAGCTGCCTGCCCTAACCCAAAGCAAGCCATCATGCCCATTATTATTTTTCTCATCGAAACCTTCATTCTAAAATCCATCACATTCCAATTATTGTTTCTGTTTTATCCTAGTTTTCAGACGGCTTTTAAAAAGATTCAATATCCTGTCTGATCCAATTTTTGATAAGCATCACAGCCCTGTTGCGATCCATTATGGCATGCCTTGCTAAACCATTCTTTAGCAACAGATTGATTTTGAGGAACACCTTGTCCGTAATGATACATAACACCTAAATTATATTGGGCCTCAGAACTTCCTTGCTCGGCTGCTTTACGATACCAATATAAGGCCTGCTTTTCATCTTGACGAACACCAAATCCATTATGATAAGCCACGCCAAGATCAAGTTGAGCTTTGATATTTTCTTGATCTGCTGCACGACGTAACCATTGTACTGCCTGTTTAAAATCTTTTTGTATGCCTACGCCATGCATATACCTTGTAGCCAAAGTATATTGTGCTTGATTATCTCCTTGCTCTGCAGCCTTTCGATACCATTCAACCGCCTTACTGTGGTCTTTACCAACACCGGATCCGTTATCATACATAATGGCTAAATTGTATTGGGCATCAAGATACCCTTGTTCTGCTGCCTTTTCATACCATCGAGCTGCTTGATCATAATCTTGTTCAATGCCTTTACCAAAAAAATAGATTGTTCCTAAATCATACTGAGCTTTAGCAAAGCCTTGTGCAGCAGCTTTTTGAAACCAATATTTGGCTTGCTCATAATCTTGGGCAACACCTTGTCCCTTATAATACAACCCTCCCAAATTGCTCTGCGCTTCAACATCCCCCTGTTCTGCCGCTCTGCGGAACCAATGTTCTGCCTGTTTATAATCTTTGGTAGCCCCTTTCCCCAAGTAATACATCAAACCTAAATTAAATTGGGATGCAGCATTCCCTTGTTTGGCTTCTTGCTCTGTTTCTGCAAAATTTGGGATATCACTTGCATTAGCTATCCGTCCGAATCCAAACAAAGCAACTGCTATCTTTCTTAACCAATTTTTCATTTTACATTCTCTCTTATATTCTTTAATGTCATAGCAGCAATTTCAAACAGACTTAATCTGCAAATCCCTCAAAAAATCCGTTTACACCATAGCTACTCAAAATCTGCTGCAATTCCGGTGCGCGTACCCAAGGATCAACTGCCATCGGCGGCATTGGTGGTTCGATACCGTCTTCGTTTTGGTTACGGCACCAGTCTGCCATGGCAAAAACTTGGATTAAAACTGGCTCGGCAAGTGTTTTATCGATGTCCAGTTCGCTCATGGCTTGGGCAAAGCAGGCGATCCATTCGTTGCGGACTTGTACGTTGACGGCAAAAGGCATATGGCGGGCACGCAGTTGGGGATGGCCGTATTTTTCGACAAAGAGTTGCGGTCCGCCGAGCCAGCCGCTGAAAAATTCGTAGAGCTTTTCGCGTATCAGGGTCATGTCTTCGCCGTGCATTTGGCGCAAGGCTTGGTATTTCGGCTCAAGTTCCATTAGGTCATAGAAACGGTCGGTCAGGGTGCGGATGCCGGTTGCACCGCCAAAAGATTGGTACATGCTTGGGAACTTTCTGTGTGGATTATTGCGGGATTTATTTTGAGACGTAGGATTCAGGCAAGCATGCTTACCTTACATAATGGCCGTCTGAAATTTTCAGACGGCCTTTGGAGATTTAGCGGATTTTGAGGGTACTCAAACCAATCAGCACCAAGACGATGGTGATAATCCAGAAACGGACAACGACTTGGGTTTCTTTCCAGCCTTTTTGTTCGTAATGGTGATGAATCGGCGCCATCAGGAAGATGCGTTTTTTGGTGCGTTTGTACCAACCGACCTGCAACATAACGGAAATGGCTTCAACAACAAACAGGCCGCCCATGATGACGAGGACAAATTCTTGGCGGATGATGACGGCAACGGTACCGAGCGCCGCACCAAGCGCGAGCGCGCCGACGTCGCCCATAAAGACTTGCGCGGGATAGGCGTTGAACCACAAAAAGCCGAGACATGCGCCGCACATGGCGGTACAGAAAATCACGACTTCGTTCGCTCCGGCAACGTAAGGTAATTGCAGGTATTGGGCAAATTGTGAGTGGCCGCTGGCATAAGCAAAAATAGCAAGGCCGGCGGCGACAAGTACAACGGGGAATGCGGCCAAGCCGTCCAAACCGTCGGTCAGGTTAACGGCATTGGATGTGCCGACGATGGTCAGGTAGGACAATACCAAGAAGCCGACCACGCCAAGCGGCAAGGCAACTTGTTTGAAGAAGGGAACAATCAGGATATTGTTGGCGGAATTTGTCGCAAGGTAGAACAACGCCAAACCGGCAATAATGGCAACGCTGGACTGCCACACCATTTTGAATTTGGCAGACACACCGTTAGGGTCTTTATAAACCACTTTGCGCCAGTCGTCGTAAAAACCGAGTGCACCGGTAGCAAGCAAGACTCCTAAGAGAATCCAGATATAAGGATTTGCCCAGTTGCCCCACAAGATTGTGGACACGGTAATGGCGGTCAAAATCAGCGAGCCGCCCATGGTTGGCGTACCGTTTTTGATCAGGTGGGTTTGAGGTCCGTCAGTACGGACGGCTTGACCAACTTTGAGCGCAGTCAGCTTGCGGATGGTCCACGGACCCAACAATAATGAAAATACCAGCGCAGTCAGCGCAGCCATTACGGCACGGAATGTGGTGTATTGAAAAATATTCAGACCAGATCGGAAGAG
>ERZ1674245.603-NODE-603-length-11893-cov-7.490201_pt1 | contig 11893 bp, 10 predicted proteins | sample MGYA00581205_ERZ1674245 | MGnify/ENA primary metagenome ERZ1674245 (study PRJEB41354, sample SAMEA4873314) | human saliva metagenome | biome: human-associated habitat [ENVO:00009003]; feature: mouth environment [ENVO:08000002]; material: saliva material... | reverse complement strand
ATCTATATTTTAGTCGGCGAACTGTTTTTTCATTCGTTCGCGTCGCTCTTGCGCTTCTACGGACAATGTCGCGGTCGGACGTGCCAGCAGGCGTTTGAGGCCAATGGGTTCGCCGGTATCGGCACAGAAACCGTAATCACCTTCGTCAATGCTGCGGATAGTCGCTTGCACTTTATTGAGAAGTTTACGCTCGCGATCGCGGGTGCGCAGTTCTAAAGCGTATTCTTCTTCTTGAGTAGCTCGGTCGGCTGGATCGGGAGCGGATTCGTGCTCTTGAAGATGGCCGGTAGTGGTGTTTGCATTTTCAATCAGCTCTTCTTGCATTTTAACCAGTAGTTCGCGGAAGAAGGCCAATTGGTCGCTGTTCATGTAGTCCTCTTCAGGACCATCCCAGTTTAAAATATCTTGTTCTGTCAGCTTTGCCATGGTGTCTGCTTTCGGTTTGTTGTTAATGATTTGGATGCTACGGGTTTGCTTTTATTGGGTTTTCTTGAATTTCCGTTTTGGAAATTGGGCGAATCATATCATGTTTTACCTATTCATTTGTTCCTTATATTTCGATTTGCACTTTTTTGCACTACCTTACATCTAAATGTATTAAAGCGCTTTTTAGGACGTTGTATTTTTGGTCGTTAATACCTGCTGCGCTTTCAGACGGCCTATTGAAGCAACCATAGGTTGGTTTGCTGGATAAGTTGGGGGAACCATCGGGCCAGCCACAACCATAATAAGAGCGCCAACAAACTGCCTGAAAAATCGTACCGTCCTACGCGTAAGAAGGAAAACGGTTTGAGCAATGGTTGCAGGATTCGTTCGATGGCATAGGTCAACGGCGAATAGCGGCCCTGTATGCTGGACACCATTCTAATAATCAGGCCGATAAGTAATGTATAGGCCGCGGCTTTCAGCATATGGAGCGCGGCAAACCAGAAGTTTGCCAAAATCAGCTTATTGCTGATGGACAGTGCCGGCGAGATGAAAATAATGGCGGTACAGGCAAGGTAGTACACCAGAAAACCTGCGGGCAGGCAGTACCAATCGGTTTTCTCGCCGGATGGAAATGCTTTTTGCCAAGGTTTGGTCAGCCAACCTGTTGCCTGTATACTGAATTTGAGCAGGGGGTATTCTGCTGCCAATCCTGCGTATCGGAGCAAAAAGCGCGTGATACACAGGATGGCAATAGCGTCTGCCAATAATAGGAGCAAGTCGCCGCGCATGTTCAGACGGCCTTATATTGTTGCGCCATTTCTTGCGAACGTTGAACGCAGGCTTCTACGCCCTGTTCGATGGCTTCGGCAACGTGACGGGCTTTGAAGGTTTCGATGGCTTCGTGTGTCGTGCCACCTTTGGAAGTTACGTTTTGCTGTAATTGTGCGAATGCTTCGCCGGTTTGTTCGGCCAAAGCCACTGCGCCTTTAAATGTGGCGAGACTCAGTTCGCGTGCGTCTTGTTCGTTGAAACCTTGTGCCAAAGCCGCATTTTGGAGCGCGCCCAACAGATAGAAAACGTAGGCGGGGCCGCTACCGCTGATGCCGGTAATATTGTGGAGTTGCTCTTCCTCGTTCAACCAAACGGTCGTGCCGACAGAACGCATGATGCTGTCTGCGGCTGCGCGGTCGGCTTCTGAAACACTTGCATCGGCAAACATACCGGATACGCCCAAACCGATTTTGGCCGGTGTATTGGGCATGATGCGCACGATACGACGTGTGCCGCCCAGATAATGGCTGAGGGTATCGATGGATAAACCAGCCGCTACGGACAACACCAGCGCGCCATTCAAACGAATGTTTTGACAGGCCGCCTGCATGTCTTGCGGTTTAACGGCGAGAATAAGGACATCGTCCGCACTCAATTCGGGCAGGTTTTCAGAAGTGGCTACGCCCAATTCTTGCACCAGTTGCGCTCGTCTTTCGGCGCCGCGTTCGACAATGTGGACACGATAGCCGTCTTGTTTGACCAAACCGCCTGCAATGGCAGTCGCCATATTGCCGCCGCCGAGAAAATAGATATTCATATATATGTCACTCCTTTGTGATATCGATCAGGTCGTCTGAAACTGCTGTCTGCCCTGTTCAGACGGCCTATTACTTTTATTGAGGATAATGCCGCTTGCCGAAAATCGCGCTGCCGATGCGGACATGGGTTGCGCCGCATTCTACCGCGATTGGCATATCTCCGGACATACCCATAGACAAAACATCTGCTTCGACGCCTGCCGCATTCAACTCGGCCAACAACCGCTGCATGGTATGAAACTGACTGCGCAACTCATCGTCGCTGCTGTCGGCCTTGGCCACACACATCAATCCGCATACTTTAATATTCGGCAACTTGGCCACTTCAAGGGCCAGCGCAATCGCTTCTGCGGGCGCTACGCCGTGTTTCGCCTCTTCCGCGGCAATGTTCACTTCAATACACACCTGCAACGGCGGCATTTCAGACGGCCTTTGTTCACTCAAGCGCCGCGCCGTTTTCAGACGGCCTATCGTATGCACCCAATGTGCGCGTTCGGCCACAAATTTAGTTTTATTAGACTGCACATCGCCGATAACGTGCCAAACAATATCCGGCAAATCGGCCAGCGTTTCCGTTTTTTCAAACCATTCCTGAATATAGTTCTCGCCGAAATCGCGCTGACCGGCCGCATACACTTCGCGGATGTCGTCTGCAGGAAACGTCTTGCTGACCGCTACCAGCTTCACCGCATCCGCAGGCCGTCCTGCAGCCTCAGCCGCCTGTTCAACCGCCCGGCATACGTCCTGATAGTTTTGTTGCAATACCGACATGGTTTTCTCCTTTAACCCGTTCATCACTCGGCATTTTGAAAATTTTACTTGGTCGAACGGATTTATCTATTTAAAATAAAGCGATTTTATTATTCTAAACCAAAACAAGGCCACATTATGCAGATTACCGACTTACTCGCGTTCGGCGTGAAAAACAAAGCCTCCGACCTCCATTTGAGTTCGGGTATTTCCCCTATGATACGCGTACACGGCGACATCCGCCGCATCAACCTGCCCGAGATGAGCTCGGAAGAAGTCGGTACCATGATTACCTCGGTCATGAACGACCACCAACGCAAGCTCTATCAACAGGATTTTGAAGTCGATTTCTCATTTGAGCTGCCTAATGTTGCCCGTTTCCGTGTCAACGCCTTTATGACCGAACGCGGCCCGGCCGCCGTATTCCGTACCATTCCGAGCACCGTCCTGACGCTGGAAGAATTGCGTGCGCCGCGCATTTTCCAAAAAATTGCCGAAAATCCGCGCGGTTTGGTCTTGGTAACCGGCCCGACCGGTTCGGGTAAATCCACCACGCTGGCGGCGATGGTCAACTACATCAACGAAACCCAACCGGCCCACATTCTGACCATCGAAGACCCGATTGAGTTCGTCCATCAAAGCAAAAAAGCGCTCATCAACCAACGCGAGCTGCATCAGCATACCCACAGCTTCACCAACGCCCTGCGTTCCGCCCTGCGCGAAGACCCCGACGTGATTCTGATCGGCGAGATGCGCGACCCTGAAACCATCTCCCTCGCCCTGACCGCCGCCGAAACCGGCCACTTGGTTTTCGGCACGCTGCACACGACCGGCGCCGCCAAAACCATCGACCGTATTGTCGACGTATTCCCAGCCGGCGAAAAAGAAATCGTGCGCTCCATGTTGTCCGAATCCTTGCGCGCCATCATTTCCCAAACCCTGCTGAAAACCCGCGACGGCAACGGCCGCGTCGCCGCGCACGAAATCCTGATTTCCACACCGGCCGTGCGCAACCTCATCCGCGAAAACAAAATCGCCCAAATCAACGCCGCCCTCCAAACCGGTCAGGCCCACGGTATGCAAACCCTCGATCAAGCCCTGCAAACCCTTGTCCGCCAAGGCACCATCAGCCCCGAGATGGCACGCAGCAAAGCGCAAAACATCGAAAACCTCTCTGTTTTCTAAACCATACTCAGGCCGTCTGAACCCCATCATCCCGTTTTCAGACAGCCTTTGAGCCTGACCGAATACCCGTTTTAAAGAGAATCATCATGAGCGACCTCGCCCCTCTGCACGACCTGTTAAGCGAAATGGTGCAAGCCTACTCACAAAAAAACCAAGCACCGCACATCCCCACCCCGGCCGAAATCGGCACGCATCTTCATCCCCTGCTCGACCGCATGTGTGAAGAGGCCGAAAAACGCAACGCCTCCGACATCTTCATCAGCGCAGGTTTTCCCCCTGCCATCAAAGTCGGCGGCACCCTCACGCCCATGCCCCACAAAGCACTGACCGGCGCGGATACCGCCGCCATTGCCGAATCCACCATGAACCCTGACCAGCTCGAAGCCTTCAATCGCGACTGGGAAATCAACTATTCCGTCCAATCGCGCAGCAACACGCGCTACCGCGTCAACGCCTACCACGAGCAAGGCCGCGTCGGTATGGTATTGCGCCGCGTCAGCCAAGACATTCCCGAAATGAAGACCCTAGGTTTGCCCGAAAAGCTCCAAGAGCTTGCACTCGCGCCACGCGGCCTGCTGATCCTCGCCGGCCCGACCGGTTCGGGCAAATCCACCACCATGGCCTCCATGCTCAACTACCGCAACCAAAAGCTGCCCGGCCATATCGTTACCATCGAAGACCCCATCGAGTTTATCTACAAACCTTGCCGAAGCATCTTTACCCAGCGCGAAATCGGCATCGATACCGACAACTGGAAAACCGCCGTTCAAAGCGCCATGCGTCAAGCGCCTGACGTCGTCTGCATCGGCGAAGTCCGCAGCGAAGAAAGCATGGAATACGCCCTCCAACTGGCACAAACCGGCCATCTGTGCGTTTTCACCATCCACGCCAGCACAGCCTCCCAAACCATCGAACGCATCATCAACTTCTATCCGGAAGACCGCCGCCAACAGGTCTTGATGGATTTGGCGTTAAACCTCGTCGGCATCATCGGCCAACGCCTCGTCGTCAAGAAAAACCGCCAACGCACGGCCGTTACCGACCTCCTGCTCAACACTCCGGCCATGCAGGACTTGATTTTCAAAGGCGAATTGCTGGAAATCCGCGACCTGATGGCACGCTCCGGCAGCAACGGCATGCAGACGTTCGACCAAAACCTCTTCAACCTCTACGCACAAGGCCAAATCGAACTTAGCGAAGCCCTGCGCCAAGCGGTATCCGCCAACGACTTGCGCCTGCGCATTCAAATGCACGACGAGGGCAACAATACCGAGCGTCTCTACGACCGCATCAGCGACCTCAACCTGATGACCTGATGACGCAGGCCAAACAAGGCCGTCTGAACAGATGTGGAAACGAAATCAAGCATTTCCCCATATCCGTTCAGACGGCCTTATCCTATTTCAAGCATTCTGAAACCGACTGAAAATCCTGTTAAAATCCAATCATTCATCTCATAACAAATAAAACAACCCAATCATGAACACCCCGCCGCTCAAACCTCTGATCATTGCCTCCCTGCCCGTCTTCGCCAGCGTGTTCATCGCCGCCACCCTCGTTTGGCACTTCAACACGCCCAAGCTCGTCATGCCCTTCGTACTCGGCATTATTGCCGGCGGTTTGGTCGACTTGGACAACCGCCTCACAGGCCGTCTGAAAAACATCGTCATCACCGTTGCCCTGTTTACCCTCTCCTCGCTGCTTGCCCAAAGCACCATCGGCACAGGCGTTCCCTTCATCTTGGCCATGACCCTGATGACTTTCGGCTTCACCATCCTCGGCACCATCGGCCTCAAATACCGCACCTTCGCTTTCGGTGCGCTCGCCGTCGCCACCTACACCACGCTGACCTATACCCCCGAAAGCTACTGGCTGACCAATCCCGTCATGATTCTACTGGGCACAGTCCTATACAGCGTCAACACCCTGATCTTCCAAATCATCCTGCCCCACCGCCCCGTCCAAGAAACCGTTGCCAACGCCTACGACGCACTCAGCAACTACTTCGATGCCAAAGCCGACTTTTTCGATCCCGACGAAGCCGCATGGTTGGGCAACCGTCAAATCGACTTGGCCATGAGCAACACCGGCGTGATTACCGCCTTCAACCAATGCCGCGGCGCACTTTTCTACCGATTGCGCGGCCAACACCGCCATCCGCGTACCGCCAAAATGCTGCGCTACTACCTCTGTGCGCAAGACATGCACGAACGCATCAGCTCCGCCCACGTCGATTACAGCGAAATGGCCGAGCAGCTCAAAAACACCGACCTCATCTTCCGCATCCGCCGCCTGCTTGAAATGCAAGGCCAGGCGTGCCGCAACGTTGCTGCCTCCCTGCGCAACAACAAACCCTACGCATACAGCAAACGCCTCGGCCGCGCCATGGAAGGCTGCCGCCAATCCCTCAGCCATTTTGCCGAGACCCATGCCGATAATGCCAACCTCCACAATATCCGCCGCCTGCTCGACAACCTCAGCAGCGTCGATTACCAACTGCGGCAACTGCAAAACGATGCATCCCTTGCCGAAAACGACAACGCCGACACCCGCATCGCCGCCCTTGAAAACACCAAGTTCCGCAACATCGGCGAAACCGTCCTCAGCCAGCTCAATTTCGACTCCGGCGTCTTCCGCCATGCCACCCGCCTCTCCATCGTCGTGGCCGCGGCCTGCATCATTGTCGAAATCCTCCACCTCAACCTCGGCTACTGGATTCTGCTGACCTCCCTTTTCGTCTGCCAACCCAACTACACCGCCACCAAAAGCCGCGTGTACCAACGTATCGCCGGTACAATTCTCGGCGTAATTGTCGGTTCGCTCGTCCCCTACTTCACCCCGTCCGTTGAAACCAAGCTCTGGATTGTCATCGCCAGCACCACCCTGTTCTTCATGACCCGAAGCTACAAATACAGCTTCTCCACCTTCTTCATCACCATCCAAGCCCTGACCAGCCTCTCGCTTGCCGGTTTGGACGTGTACCACGCCATGCCCATCCGCATCATCGACACCATCGTCGGTTCCGTTATCGCATGGGCCGCCGCCACCTACCTCTGGCCCGATTGGCGTTACCTCACCCTCAGCCACACCGCCGCCCAAACCATTACTGCCAACGGCCGCTATCTCGACGCCATCCTCGACCAGCTGCAAAACGGCAGCCGCGACGATGTCGACTACCGCCTCACCCGCCGCCAAGCCCACGAAAGCACCGCCGCCCTCAGCAGCACCTTGTCCGACATGAGCAGCAACCCGAAAAAATACCAAGACCGCCTGCAAGACGGTTTTACCCTGCTCAAAACCAGCTATGCGCTGACCGGCCACATTTCCGCGCTCGGCGCATACCGCGACCAGGTTCATCACGACGGCAGCGATACCTTCGCCCCATATGCCCGCCTGACCCACCACATCGCCGAGTTGCTGACCCAAATGCCCCAAACCGACCCCGAGGCTTTTGAAACGGCCATGACCCAAATCCGTCAGGAATTTGCCGAGCTTGAACAAAACACACAAGCGCAGCAAGACCACATCCTCAAACACCAGCTCGACCTGATTATCCGTCAGCTTACCCCGTGCTATCAGGCATTGCACCGACAAGCCGACGCAGAGGCCGTCTGAAAAGAGCCGGACGCTTTCCAGCCTGTTTAGCAACAAGTCTGCCAAACATCGGCGTTGAATCCAGCTAAACACTTCCTCGAATAAAAACCAAAACAAAAGGCCGTCTGAAACCTGATTTCCAGATTTCAGACGGCCTTTATTCAGCCATCGATATTAAAACCGATTATGCGCCGCGTTTTTCCAAAGCAGCAACGGCAGGCAACTCTTTGCCTTCCAAGAACTCAAGGAACGCGCCGCCGCCGGTAGAGATGTAGCTGATTTGGTCGGTTACGCCGAATTTGGCAATCGCCGCCAAAGTATCGCCGCCGCCGGCAATCGAGAACGCATCGCTTTGGGCAATCGCTTCGGCCAATACTTTGGTACCGCCGGCAAATTGGTCAAACTCAAACACGCCGACCGGGCCGTTCCATACGACAGTGCCTGCGGCTTTGAGCAGCTCAGCCAAAGCAGCGGCGGATTTCGGGCCGATGTCCAAAATCATGTCGTCTTCAGCAACGTCGGCAATGTCTTTCACCACAGCTTCCGCATCGGCGGCAAAGGCTTTAGCAACGACGACATCGGTCGGCAGCGGAACAGAGCCGCCTTTAGCCGCCATTTTCGCCATGATTTTTTTGGATTCTTCCACCAAATCGTGTTCGGCCAAAGATTTGCCGATGGCTTTGCCTTCTGCCAGCAAGAATGTGTTGGCAATGCCGCCGCCGACGATCAGTTGGTCGACTTTGTCGGCCAAAGATTCGAGGATGGTCAGCTTGGTAGACACTTTGCTGCCGGCAACGATGGCAACCATCGGATGAGCCGGTTGTTTCAGGGCTTTGCCCAAAGCGTCGAGTTCGCCCGCCATCAACACGCCGGCGCAGGCAACTGGTGCGGCTTGGGCAACGGCTTCAGTCGAAGCTTGGGCGCGGTGGGCGGTACCGAATGCATCGTTGACGAACACGTCGCACAAAGAAGCGTAGGCTTTGCCCAGCTCCAAGTCGTTTTTCTTCTCGCCTTTGTTGATGCGCACGTTTTGCAACATCACGACATCACCGGCGTTCAAAGTCGGTTTATTTTCACGCCAGTCGTTCAATACTTTCACGTCTTTGCCCAACAGTTTGCCCAAATGCGCGGCAACAGGCGCTACATCGTCTTCAGGATGGAATTCGCCTTCGGTCGGACGGCCGAGGTGGGTCATCACGATCACAGACGCGCCGTTGTCCAAGCAGTATTTGATGGATGCGAGCGAAGCACGGATACGGGTGTCGTCGCTGATGTTGCCGTCTTTAAACGGTACGTTCATATCGGCGCGGATCAGAACGGTTTTGCCTTGAACATTTTGTTCGGTCAGTTTCAAAAATGCCATGATGATTCCTTTGTGATGGTTGGGAACGGGAATGTTTGGGATTATCCGCGAATGAGGCGCGACGGTAAAGATTGGCAACGGCCGCGCTTGATGTGAATCAGCAGATAAAGCCGCAGGCCGTCTGAAACATTCGGCCAATCTTTGCAGATTTTCCGCTATACTTTGGCGATTGATTTTCATTTTACGGATTGAACCATGTTACGCCGAATTGCTTTAATGCTTGCCTTCGCGCTGCCTGCCGCTTCATGGGCGCAGACGCTTTCTGAAACCCTGCCCAACGGTCTGAAAATCATCGTCAAAGAAGACCACCGCGCGCCTGTGGCCGTTTCGCAGATTTGGTACAAAATCGGCAGCGTGGATGAAAAACCGGGCAAAAGCGGCCTGAGCCACGCTTTGGAACACATGATGTTTAAAGGCACGAAAGACGTTCCCTCCGGCGAATTCAACCGCCGCGTATCCGAGCTGGGCGGACAAAACAATGCCTACACCAACCGAAATGAAACGGTGTATTACGAAAACGTCGCCGCCGCCAACCTGCCCGAAATTCTGAAGCTCGAAGCCGACCGTATGCACAACCTCAACTTCAGCGACAAAGAATTTCTCAACGAGATGAACGTCATCCGCGAAGAACGCCGCCAACGCACGGAAGACACGGCCGACGGCAAAATGTGGGAGCAAGCCTATCTTGCCGCCTTTACCCAACCGTCCATGCGCGCCTCCGTCATCGGCTACATGAAAGATTTGCACACCCTCAAAGCCGACGACTTGCGCGCGTGGTACAAACAATATTACGCGCCCAACAATGCCGTATTGGTCATTGTCGGCGATGTCGATGCCAAACAAACGCTTCAGACGGCCGCCAAACTCTTCGGCGATATTCCGGCCAAAGCCCAGCCGCCGCGCAACAAACTGAATACCGAACCCTATTTGCGCAAGCCTGTTACAGTCAAAGCCACTTCTCCGGTCACACACCAGCCGCTGATTGCCATCAACTTCCGTGTGCCGAAACTCCAAAAACTCGATGACACGATGCCTTTCGCCCTCGACGTCCTCTCCGATATTTTGGCAGGCAACGCGTCCAGCCGTTTTGACAAAAACCTCGTGCGCGGCAAGCAAACCGCATTGAGCGCAGGAACGCATTACGACATCATCAGCCGCGAAATGCCGCTATTCAGCGTAATAGCCATGCCTGCCGAAGGCGTGAAAACCGATACTCTGATTGCCCAATTGCGCCAAGAAATCAAAGACATTGCCGACAACGGCGTTTCCGAAGAAGAATTGCAGCGCGTCAAAACCCAGGCAGCAGTCAACGAAATCTACGCCAAAGACTCCATGTCTTCGCAAGCCTCCATGATGGGCCGCCTCGAAGCGCGCGGTTTCCAATATACCGACGAACAAGAAATCCACCGCCGCCTACAGGCCGTCAGCGCGCAAGAAGTACAGGCCGCCGCCCGGATGTTGACCGACGAGCGCATGAGTACCGTCATCATCGAGCCGCAAAAAACAGCCGCCGCGCCAAGCAAAAAAGCTGCCAAACGCCGATAAACATCAGGCCGTCTGAAAGCCCATACCCTTTCAGACGGCCCTAACAGAAAGCCACAACATGAAACCCACCCTGCTCGCCCTTGCCCTCCTCCTGCCCTTAAGCGTCCAAGCCGCCACCGACATCCAACGCTGGCGCAACCGCGACGGTACCCAAATCCTCCTTGTCGAACGCCACGAAAACCCCATCATCGACCTTGAAGTCAGCTTCAAGGGCGCAGGCAGCGTCGCCAATCCGGACGGCAAAAGCCAAGTTGCCGAATTTACCGCCGCCCTCCTGACCGACGGCACCCAAGAGCTGGACGAAGAAGCCTTCAATGCCGAAGCCGACAACATCGGCGCACACATCAGCAGCGACAGCAATGCCGAAAGCGCATCCGCAAGCTTCCGCAGCCTCAGCAAAGCCGACATCCGCGACAAAGCCGCCAACTTGCTCAACCACTCGCTGACCCGTCCGCGCTTTGACGAAGCCGTTTTCCGCCGCCGTCAAATCCAATCCATTACCGGCTTGCAACAACAAGAAACCACCCCCGACTATACCGCCACGCGCGAACTGACCAAACTCATCTATCCGAACCACCCCTACGGCAGCGGCGCAAACATAACCGTCGACAGCCTCAAACGAGTTAGTCTGGACGACATCCGCGCCTTCCACCGCACCCACTACGGCAAAGACAACGCCATCGTCGCCATCGTCGGCGACCTCAACCGCAAACAGGCAGAGCAACTGGTCGAACGCGTCCTCAAAGACCTGCCGGCCAAAGCCACCGCAACCCACGCCATCCCGCCCGTTCCCAAACAAACCGCCCAACGCCGCAACATCCCCTTTGCCGGCACACAGGCACAAATCCTGCTCGGCACTTCCCTCATCAAACGCCATGACCCCGACTATTACGCCCTCATTGCCGGCAACTACATCCTCGGCGGCGGCGGTTTCGACAGCCGCCTCATGAAAGTTTTGCGCGACCAACACGGCTACACCTACGGCGTATACAGCAGCCTCGCCCCGGCGACAGAAGAAGGCACGTTTGCCGTTTCCTACTCCACCCAAAAGAAAAACACCAAAGCCTCACTGGCCGACACCCAAGCCGTCATCGAACAGTTTATCGCCGAAGGCCCGACCGAAGCCGAGCTGAAACAGGCCAAAGCCAACATCGTCGGCAGCTTCCCCCTGCGCTACGACTCCAACGACAAGCTGCTCAACTACCTGAGCCTGATCGGCCTCTACGACCTGCCCAACGACTACTTGGAAGCCTACCCCAAAGCCATCAACAGCCTGACCGTCGAACAAGTCCGCGACGCATGGCAACGCCGCGTCAAATTCAAAGACCTCAACACCGTCGTTGTCGGCGCAGAATAAAACGCTTTAAAACAACAGGCCGTCTGAAAGATTTTTCAGACGGCCTGATTTCATTCTGTCGGTTTACTGATCTTGTCATCA
>ERZ1674245.594-NODE-594-length-12001-cov-34.622300_pt1 | contig 12001 bp, 7 predicted proteins | sample MGYA00581205_ERZ1674245 | MGnify/ENA primary metagenome ERZ1674245 (study PRJEB41354, sample SAMEA4873314) | human saliva metagenome | biome: human-associated habitat [ENVO:00009003]; feature: mouth environment [ENVO:08000002]; material: saliva material... | reverse complement strand
GGGGTCGGGAAACCGGCCCCCGCGCCGTTTTATGGGGGACGAGGCCGGGGCTGAGGGGCCGGGGATGGGGGAGTGATGGCGCGAGAGCGTCGTCGTTTATTCGGATTTTCGGGTAAGCGCTCGTATGATGTGGGGGTATATCCCCTCACATCTTCTTCTCGGAGCAAGCGATGAGTGATCTGACGAATCCCTACGGCGTTGATCGTGCGAACCAAGGTGGCTATGGCCAGCAGGACGCGTACGGTGCGCAGTCGACATATGGGTCCCAGGCCTCGTATGGGGGAGCGCCCCCGTACGGCGCGGGGCAACCGGGGTATGGTGCGGGGCAGCCTCCGTACGGTGGAGGGGCGGGCATGCCGGGCTACGGGCAGCCGCAGGGCTACGGTCAGCCGGGCTACGGGAGCTTCGGGTACGCCCTGAATCCTGCCGTTGAGCGTGTGCGTTCGAACGCATCGATGGTTCGCATCATGGCGTTTATCAGCTTCGTCACCATCGGGCCGATCCTCTCGATCGGTGCGTGGGTCTGGGGTGGCATGCTCGTGTCCGAGGCCCAGGGTCTTAACGCCCCCATGGACGTGATGAATGACGTGAGTGGTGCTCGAAAGACCGCGATGATCTGCAGCATCATTCAGATCGTCGGCATCGTGCTCCTGATCATCTTCTCCGTTGTCTTCCCCTTGCTGATGCTGGCCTTGTTGGGCGGGGCGGACTACTGATTCGTCCGAGCGACGGCGGTGGGCATCCCCTGCGGGGTGCCCACCGCTGCCGCTGACGAGCTGTGGCGCGTTGCTCTCCCGTCACCGTTGGTTACTGATGCCGCGTTGCGTGCGCTAGGATGAGCCGCGTATCTGCTGACCTATTCCATTCGGAGTATCCCATGAGCGATCCCACCAATCAGTACCCCTCCAACGGTCAGGCCCCCTACGGTCAGGCCCCGCAGGGCGCGCCGCAGGCCCCCTACGGCCAGGCCCCCCAGGGAGCCCCCCAGGGCGCGTACGGTCAGGCCCAGCCCGGCTACGGCCAGGCCTACGCGTTGAACCCGGCTCTCGAGAAGATTCGTTCGAACGCCTCGACTGTTCGCATGTTCTCATACCTGAGCTTCATCTTCGGCGGCCTCTTCCTGTCCGGCGGCATGTGGTACTGGGCGAACAACATGACGGCTGAGGCTCAGAACCTCGGCGCCCCGCTCGACATTGCAACGGATCTGGCGAGTGCTCGTAACACCGCGAAGATTTGCACGATCATCCACGCTGTCGTCCTTGCGGTGGGCCTCGTGTTCATCATCGGTTTTGTTGTTCTTGTCATCATGGCAGAGGGCTCGAACTACTGAGTTGTGAACCGTGTGGGGTCCGGATCGAGTCTCGATCCGGACCCCACACGTGTATGTGCGAGCCTCCTGTTAGGATGCTTTTCGTATTGATCTGAGAGAAGAATTGGAGCCTCCAGTGAGCGATCCCCTGAACCCGACCCCTGCGGATAATTACGCCCCCTACGCGCCGAACGACTCGGGTAGTGGTTCCTACGCTCCTTCGCAGGGCGGCTACGCGCCCGCAACCCAGGAACAGCAGTCCTACGCGCCGAACGGCTCTGGCGACGCGTCGTACGCTCCTTCGCAGGACGGCTACGCTGCCTCCGCTCAGGGCCAGCAGCCTCAGTTTGGCCAGCCCGGAGTAGACCAGTACGCGCAGTACGGCCAGGGAGCCCAGGCCTCGTACGGCCAGCCTGGCGCCGACCAGTACACGCAGCAGCCCCAGTTCGGCCAGCCCGGCACCGACCAGTACGCGCAGTACGGCCAGGGACCCCAGGCCTCGTACGGCCAGCCCCAGCAGGCCTATGGTCAGCCGACATACGGTCAGCCCGTGTACGGCCAGCCAATGTACACCTCGCCCGCATCCGCGCAGTTCGACAGTTTGCGTACCCAAGCGATCATCGCGATCGTTGTGTCAGTGATCAGCTGGTTCTTCTTGTGGTTCCTCGTGTCGATCCCGTCGGTGATCTGGTCCTTCATCATCGACTCCAAGGCCAAGAATCAGGGCGCGCCGCAGAACATCCTGAGCGTGACGAAGGCCGCGAAGATCGTCTCGATCGTCATGGTGTCCATCCAGGCCTTCTTCTTCATTCTCGGGGTTATCGTCGCTATCCTCGACTGACGCCACTGTGAGAGTCGCTCGACAGTGCTGACTCCTCACACACGGGAGCCTGTAGGAACGGTGATGCCGTTCCCGCAGGCTCCACCTGTATTCTTGAGGGTATGACTCCCCGATACGAAGCACCCTCGCGCTCGACGTCCGGAACAGACGCCGACCTCCTCGACCAGCTGCGATACGCGGACGGACGCCCCTACGGCTTCTACAAGAACGCCCTCGGTGCCTGGGATTACGGGGACTTCACCCTCGCGATCGATCACGTGCAGGCCGACCCCTACGCCCCGCCCTCGTCCCTGCGCGCCTGGTCCACGCCCGAGGCCATGGGACTGCCCGAGGCCGCCCTGGCCTCGTCCGACGCGCGCCTGGCCGCCGCCGATTTCATCGCCCGCTCCTTCGACGAGGCCATCCGCGCTCGCGGCACGCGCGACGTGTCGATCGCCCGCGCCGGCGCCCTCATCCTCCAGCGCTCCTACGCGACCGTCCTGCCCGACCGCGTCGAGGTGCGCTTCCAGGTCAAGCTCCCCGCGCGAGGCCGCACGATCCTCGGCAAGAGCGCCGCCCGCCTCTTCGACGTGGACGTGCCCAACATCGTCATGGACTGCTTCGACTTCGTCTCCGAGGACCCGGACACGACCCGCAAGCGCTCCCGCCTCCTCGGCCACGTTGCCGCCTACGAGGACTATCGCGCCCTCCAGGGGATCCTCGAGGAGCGCGGATGGGTGTCCTTCGTCGCCGACGAGGCCCTGCTGGCGCGCCGCTCCGGCATCTCCGAAACGCCCCTGACGGGCGACGGCGTCGTCGCCTTCGCCTCCCCCGAGACTCTGCGCGCCACCGTCACCCTGCCGCACGCCGGCGAGGTGTCCGGCATGGCAATCCCCCCGGGCCTCACCCTCATCGTGGGCGGCGGCTACCACGGCAAATCCACGCTCCTCGAGGCCATCGCCCAGGGCGTCTACGCGCACATCCCCGGCGACGGCCGCGAACTCGTCGCCACCGACCCCACCGCCACGAAGGTGCGCGCCGCCGACGGGCGAGCCGTCACCGGCGTCGACATCTCACCCTTCATCACCCACCTGCCCGGCGGCGCCGACACCACGTCCTTCTCCACCGAGAACGCGTCCGGCTCCACCTCGCAGGCCGCCTCCATCATCGAATCCCTCGAGCTGGGCGCACGCACGCTCCTCATCGACGAAGACACCTCCGCCACCAACCTCCTCATCCGCGACACCCGCATGCGCGACCTCGTCGCCGCCGAGAAGGAACCCATCACGCCCCTCGTCGACCGCGTCACCTCCCTCACCGAGGCCGGGGTCTCCCTCATCATGGTCGTCGGCGGCTCCGGCGCATTCCTCGACGCCGCCGACCGGGTCCTCATGATGGACAACTACCACTGCCTCGACGTCACCTCCCGCGCGCGCTCGGTCGTCGCCGACCTGCCGCGCCCCCGCACCGACGCCCCCACCAGGTGGGAGGCGGCACCCCGCGTACCCGCCGCGAAAGCCCGCGTGGACCGCCCGCGCACCAAGGCCTCGGGCACGTCCGTGCTGACCATCGACCGGTCGACCGTCGACATTTCCGACGTCGCCGCAGTCGTCGACCCCGGGCAGGCCGAGGCCATCGCCTGGTGCGTGCGCGGCGTCCTCGAGGAGATGGCCGGCAAGCAGTCGATGCCCGAGCTCATGGCCAAGCTCGGCCGGCGCCTCGCCTCCGAGGGCCTGGACGCCGTCTGCAAGTTCGGCGCCCGCTCCTACCCGGCGTTCCTGGCGCGCCCGCGCCTCATCGACGTGGGTGCCGCCATCAACCGCTACCGCGGCCTGTCCCTGCGCGAGGTTGTTGCGGGCGAGGTTTCCGAGTCGTAGTCGCTTCAGACCCCACGGGTGTTCCGGGCGCCGGAGGGCCCGGCCGCCCGCGAGGCTAGGCGGCCTCACTTCGTTCGGTGCCGCGCCTCGAAGCCCGGCCGTGCCCTCCGGTCCCTCCGGCACCCTCCACACCAGTGGGGCCGGGTCGCTGTTGTCTGGTTCGGTGTGTCGTCTCGAAGCCCGGCCAGGCCCTGCCGCCACCCACGGGCACCGCAGCCAGGCCAACGTGGCTATCGTGCACCCAGCAATTTCGCATGCAATTCCCCTGTGACTATTTCAGGATTTGAATTGGCATCGTTGGAATTGCAACGATTCCGAAGGTTGTTGAAAGTTCATGCAATCGAATTGCATGCGAAGTTTCTGGTAGGTGTCTCCGGCGTCACTCAGGGTACTGCAGCCGGGTCCAGAAATCCCCGCAGGCACATCACCGGGAATTACGACGGTCGGGCTCCGAGGAGGACCGCGGTCCCCGAGGAACGGCGCGGAGCGACCCCCGAGACGACCCCGGGTGGTCTCGGGGATGAATCAGGGGAAACCTCCGTAGCGGTGACGCACGCCGCAGGCGCACGATGGATGCATGAACACGAACACGACAATCGCGCAGGCCCCCGCGGCCGCACCGGCCCAGGCCTCGTCCATCGTCCGACTCCAGGGCGTCTCCAAGATCTACGGAAGCGGCGACGCACAGGTGCGCGCCCTCGACGACGTGAGCGTCGGCTTCGGTGCCGGCGAATTCACCGCCATCATGGGCCCCTCCGGCTCCGGCAAGTCCACGATGATGCACATCCTCGCCGGCCTCGACGCCCCCACCTCCGGGCACGTCTTCGTCGAAGACACCGACATCACCGCCCTCAAAGACACCGCGCTCACCAAGCTGCGCCGCGACCGCATCGGCTTTGTGTTCCAGTCCTTCAACCTGGTGCCCACCCTGGACGCGCGCGCCAACATCCTCCTGCCCATGCGCCTGGCCGGGGCCACCCCCGAGAAGGACTGGTTCGACCTCATCGTCACCTCCCTGGGCATCGCGGACCGACTGAGTCACCGCCCCTCCGAGATGTCCGGCGGCCAGCAGCAGCGCGTCGCCGTCGCCCGCGCCCTCATGAGCCGCCCCGCCGTCATCGTCGCGGACGAGCCCACCGGCAACCTCGACTCGCACTCCACCACAGAGGTCATGGACCTGCTGCGCCGCGCCGTCGACGAACTCGGCCAGAGCGTCATCATGGTCACCCACGACACCGCCACCGCCGCCTACGCGGACCGCGTCCTCGTGTGCCGAGACGGACGCATCGTCTCCGACCTGCGCGACGTCACCGCCGACTCCCTCACCGCGGCGCTGCGCTGAACGCGCGCCCACACCCCAAGGCTCATCTCATGTCTGCAACAAACTCCCTCCTGAGCGCCAACCTGCGCTCCCACGGCCGCCGCTACATTTCCACCGGCCTGGCCGTCGCCATCTCCACGGCCTTCATCGTCATCACCCTCATCGTTGTGACGGCGATGACCTCGGGCCTGACCTCCAGCGTCTACAGTCAGTACCGCGGCGGCACGATCGTCGTCTCCCAAAACGACGACGCGCCCGAGGGCGCCATCGAAAGCGCCGAAAAAACCCTGAGCGCAACCAGTGGCGTCACCGCCATCAAGCACATGGCCCAGTGGCCCGCCGACGCCCAAACGGACGCGACGCGCGCCGGCCTCTACATCTCGCCGATGGCTCCCAAGCCCTTCGCGGACCTCGACCTGAGCGCCGGAACCGCCCCGACCGCCGACGACCAGATCGCCATCCCCGAGCACACGGCCTTGACCCTCTCGCTGAAGGTCGGCGACACCGTCCGCGTGCGCGCCGGATTCACCGAGGGCGACTACCGCACCCTCACCGTCGTCGGCACCACCCGCTCGAACACCATCAGCATGGGCGTGCCCGCCAGCTACGTGACCGACGGCGGCTTCTCCGCGATCTTCGGGACGACCGCCTCCGGGAAGTTCATCGTCGCCACCAGCGCAGCGGATACGGACAGCAACGCAAACCCTCCCAGCGCCACCCAGGACGAGTGGGTGGCAACAGCGAACTCCGCGTTGAGTGGCGTCTCGGGCGTGAGCGTGACCAGCGTGCACCAGGCGATCCAGGACGATCTCAACCAGGCGCGCCTGGGAGCATCCGTGACGATGGGCATCATGCTGATCTTCCCGGCGATCGCGGCGCTCGTGGCCTCTATCGTCGTCTCCTCGACATTCCGCGTGGTGCTCACGCAGCGCACCCGCGAACTGGCGCTGCTGCGCACGCTGGGAGCGACCAGGCGACAGGTCCGCTCGCTCGTGACCCGCGAGGCCCTCGCGATCGGAGCGATCTCGTCCGCGATTGGCGTCGCGCTCGGCTGGCTGATTGGCGCGCTCGCGGAGGCGGGCACCGGCCTGGCCTCTAGCGTCGTTGCGGCGCTGGCGGGGGCCTCCGTCTGGCAGCTCGCGCTCACGTGGCTCGGTGCCACCCTGTTCACGACCCTGGTCGGCGTCTTCCCGGCCCGCGCCGCCTCCCGCGTCGCGCCCGTCGCCGCCCTCGCCCCCGTGAACGAGGCCGGGGCCGCCGCCCGCAAGAAGCACACCGTCCGCTTCATCATCGGCGCGCTCATCGCGGTGGCCGGATGCGGGGCTGTGGCCCTCGCATGGCGCTCGGATAGCGGCGGCACGAAATTCCTCGGGGCATTCGGCGGGTCGCTCCTGGCGCTCCTCGGCGCGCTGCTCGTCGCCTCGGTGCTGCTGCCGGCCCTCACTCGCGCGTTTGGCTCGGCCTTCCCGGGCACCCTGTCCGCCATGGCCCGCGAGAACACGATGCGCAACCCCGGCCGCACCTCCGCGACCGGCACCGCGATCATCATCGGCGTGACCCTCGTCGTCACCATCATCGTCGGTGCCGCCTCCGTGCGCACCACCCTCACCAACGCCGTGAACGACGCGCGCCCCTTCGACCTCATGGCGGTGTCCACAGATGGGGCGATCACCGACGACCAGCAGGCCGCCATCGCGGCCACCGACGGCGTCGCCGCCACCGTCGCCCAGTACGCCGCCCCCGGTACCCTGACGACCACCTCGGGCGCGCCCGCCTACGCTTCCGGTGAGGGAACCGGGGCGGAGGACGAGGCCCAGGCCTCGTCGGTCATGATCACCGGAGAACCCGACTACACGGGTGTCACGCACTCGACCGTCACCCAGCTGGGCGATGGCCAGGTGCGCGTCGGCGACGAGGCCCTGGCCGGGCAGACGCTGCGCCTGTGCGCCGAGTCGTGCGTGGACCTGAGCGCCGTGTACGACAAGAACGGCAGCGTCGGGCAGGCCCAGGTCTCCGAGAAGACCCTGCGGTCCATCGCGTCTTCGCTCGAGCGTCAGGCGGTCATCATCAAGATGGCCGACGGGGCCGATGCCGAGACCGTCCAGGCTGCGCTGCTCAAGGACTCGCACCTGAGTGTCAACGGCTCCGCGCTGGAGCGCCAGATGTACACGAAGATCATCGACCGGCTGATGCTCGTCCTCGTCGGACTGCTCGGCGTGTCCGTCCTGGTGTCCCTGGTGGGCGTGGCCAACACGCTGTCCCTGTCGGTCGCCGAACGCACCCGCGAGAACGGGCTGCTGCGGGCGCTCGGCCTGACGCGACGCCAGATGAAGAGCCTCCTCGCCCTCGAGGCGCTGTTCCTGTCGCTGACCGGCGCGCTGATCGGCGTCGGCATGGGCGTCGCCTTCGGGTGGGTCGGCGTCATGAGCCTGCCGATTGACGGGGCCACTCCCGTGCTGAGCGTGCCGTGGCTACAGCTGGTCGGCGTGTGCGTCGTGGCCATCGTGTCCGCGCTCATCGCCTCCTGGCTGCCCGGCCGCCGGGCCGCGAAGGTTAGCCCATCGGAGGCGCTGGCAACGGAGTGAGTGCTGGTTGATTGACTGCGGTTGATTAACCGCGGTTGAAAGACCGGGCGTTGAGTGACGGGTGGGGTGCCGGAAGGCGCCCCACCCGTTGTTTCGGTCCCCGCTTTGCTCGACCGTTGACATGTGTTGCTGCGTGGGCCGGGCTGCATAGTGTGCCCGTGGGCGGCGGCCCGCCCATGAGGCTAGGTGACCTGCTTGTTGCCCCACGGGCCGCTCTCCCATCAATTTCGCATGCAATTCCCCCGCAGCTTGTTCAAATATTGAATTTGCATCGTTGGAATTGCAACGTTTTCTGGGTTTGTTGAAATTTGGTCCAATCGAATTGCATGCGAAATTTGTCTGGCTGTGGTCTTGCGACCGTCCACCGGCACCGTGGTGGGTTCCTGCGGCTCGAGGCCCGCCCGTGCCCTCCGGACCCTCCGGACCCTCCGGGCCCTCCAGACCCCCCCGGACCCACCAGTGCCCTCCGCACTAGTGGGGCCTGGTGTGCTGTCGTGGCTTGCCGTGACTCTGCCTCGCGTTCGGTACAAAATTCTCCCTGCTTGGTGTTTTGTTGAGCAAAGCGGTACAAAACTCTCCCTGTGCGGGCAAAACATGCCAAATTGGGCCATCTTGGGCGAGCGGGGAGAGTTTTGTACCGCACATGCGGCGAGAAGGGGTGAGCAGGGAGAGTTTTGTCCCGAAGCGGCAAGGTGTGGTTCTTGTTGGGCGAGTGGTGTTGTGCTCTGGCGTAGTCCTCGTGCCAGTAGGCGGGCTATGGCGGCGCCCTGGCGCTGCTCACGGGCACTGCGGTCGGGCTCTCCGTGCCCCCGGCGTTCTCCACGCCGGTGGCGGTGGGGGTTTTGCACTACACGAAGCCTTCGGGCGGCGTGTCGCCGGCGTGTCGGACCCCCGTGTAGTGCAATTCCCCCCGACTGGCGGCGGCGCGGACGCGGTTTGCGGTGGTGTGGTGCCCAAATCGCAGACCACCTCGGTGAAAAACACTGAAAACGGGCTGCTAGTGGCGAAGTAGCCTGCGTTTTGGGCGCACCAGTGTCTGTCGTGGTGTGTTGTTCGCACGTGAACCCGCTATATCGCGCGCAAACCCGCTATTGAGAGCGTTGGTGGGGCTGCCCAGGCGCGTGTTAGCGGGTGAACGTGCGCGATCAGTGATTTCGCATGCAATTCCCCTGAGTGTATTTCAGATTTTGAAATCAGATTATTGGGATTCCGCGGTTTTTGAGCTTGCGTCGATTGATGCCGCGGGGGAATTGCATGCGACTTTTGTCTGGCACTGGCCCCGCCACCGGCCGCGGCTAGGCTCCGCCACCGGCTACGGCTAGGCCCCGCGGCTAGGCCCCGCGACCATGCCCCGCGGCCACGCTCAGCGCCGCGGCCACGCCCCGCGGCTAGGCCCCGCAGCCAGCCCCGCAGGCCTCAGCATTCCACGACGTTGACGGCCAGGCCGCCCTCCGACGTCTCCTTGTACTTCGAGAGCATGTCGTTGCCGGTCTGGCGCATCGTCTCGATGACCACGTCCAGGCTCACCGTGTGGCGGCCGTCGCCCCACAGGGCCATGCGCGCCGCGTTGATCGCCTTGACGGCCGCGATCGCGTTGCGTTCGATGCACGGCACCTGCACGAGGCCCGCCACCGGGTCGCACGTCAGGCCCAGCGAGTGCTCCATCGCGATCTCCGCCGCGTTCTCGACCTGCTGCGGAGTGCCGCCGAGGGCCTGAGCCAGGCCCGCCGCCGCCATCGCCGAGGCCGACCCGACCTCGCCCTGGCAGCCGACCTCCGCGCCAGCGATGGACGCGTTCGTCTTAATGAGGGCGCCGATAGCGGTCGCCGCCAGCAGGAAATCGTGCACGAGGGCGCGGCGGCGGGCCGCGCAGGCCTCGGGGGAGGCGGGATCATCCGAGCAAGCCTCCGAGGAGTCCGCCGTCATGCGAATATGCGCCAGCGGGGTCACCGCACCGTCCTCCGTCGCCGGGCCCGCCGCCACGCCAGGCGTCGACCCCGTCTCCGGGCAGTGCGTCACCAGGTAGCCGAGGACCGCGGGGATCACGCCGGCCGCGCCGTTCGTCGGTGCGGTGACGACGCGGTGTCCGGCCGCGTTCTCCTCGTTCACGGCCAGGGCGAAGAGGTTCACCCAGTCCATCGCCCGCATCGGGTCGGCCATGGTCGACACCCAGGCGCGGTCGTCAGGGCAGTGGGCACCCGGCGCGGGAGATGCGCCCGAGGAGGCCCCGGCCTCGTCCGTAGAAGCCTGGCTCCCCGTCAGACGCTCCGCGAGCTTGCCGGCGAGCGCGCGGGCGCGGCGCGGCACATCCAAGCCGCCCGGCAGGATACCCGCCGCCGACGTGCCCGCGTCCACGCAGTCGAACATCGTGTCGGCGATGCGATCCAGGTAGGCGTTGACGGTCTCGTGGGGGCGCACCGCCTCCTCGTTCGCGCGCACGAGGTCCGCGATGCTCAGGCCGGACGCGTCGCACGCGGCGAGCAGCTGCGCGCCCGACGCGAAGGGGTGCGGCGCGGGAACGTCGATGCCGACGCCCGCCTGGCTTGTCGCGAGCGAAGAAACCTCTGGGTTCTGCGGGTCGTCATTCGTCTGAATCATGACGAAGCCGCCGCCCACCGAATAATAGGTGCGCTCCAGGATCACGGTGCCGTCCTCGTCGGAAGCCGTGATCGTCAGCGCGTTCACGTGATAGGGCAGGACCGTGCGCGGAATGAAACGCACGTCCTCGGCGATGTTGAGGGGGACCTGCGTGCCACTCGGCAGCGTCAGCATGCCCGACGAGGCCAGGGTCGGCAGGATGGACTCCACCGTCTCGATGTCCACTGTCTCCGGGTCGTAGCCCGCCAGGCCGAGGAGGACCGCGCGGTCCGTCGAGTGCCCGCGGCCCGTCGCACCCAGCGACCCGAACAGGTCAATCGTGATGTGCGACGGCGGCTTCAGCGTCGTCAGCTCCGTCGTGAACGCGAGCCCCGCGCGCATCGGACCCACCGTGTGCGACGAGGACGGCCCGATACCAATGCGGAACATGTCGAAGACCGACAGCGGGTGCGGCGCATCATGCGCGGCAACCTCGCCCGAGACAATAGCTGCGGGCGTGGGGCGCGACGGGTCGTACGTCGTGACAGACGTGCCGAGTGTGACGGGGCGAAGATCCATGGGGACTATTGTGCAGTAGCCGCCGTTGGGGCTGCCTGTTGTGGGTGGTGCCCGCCGCGCGGCCAGCTGTTCCTGTGTGTCTGCTCTGTGCGCTCGTGGGTGGCGGCCCGCCCGCGAGATCGCCACACGCGAGCTTCGCTCGGAGTGGTCGATCTCGAGGCCCGCCCTGGCCCTGCCGCCGCCCACGAGCGCCGCAGCCACACCGCAGGCCTCGCGGCGGTCTCTGGGCGGTGCTTGTGGCGCGTGTGCGGCTGGCTGGCCATGGTGTGCTTTCGGTTTGCGTGCTACACGGGTGGGGTGCGCGGATGTGGATAGGTTATGCGCATGTGGATAGGTTATGCACATGTGGATAGGTTATTAAGGTATCCGGATGTTCATTACCTATCCGGATGCTCGTTACCTATCCGGATGCGTAGTGCCTGGAGGTGGTCCGCCTGCGCTGCGAGCTTCGCTCGGCGCGTCGACTCGTTGTCCGTCCAGGCCCCGCAGGCCTTGCGGCGGCCTCCGGCCGGGGTGTGGTCGGCTGGGTTCTGCGACCTCAGGCGTAGCAGTTTCGCATGCAATTCCCCCTGAGTATCTTGCTTGTTCGTATCACTTCGTATATCTGAGTCACTCCTGTTCGGGAATTGCATGCGACTTTGGGGAGGGCTGGTGTTGGAGAGTGGGAGGGATGTGGCACGGGCGGGTGGTGCGGGAGCGCGACGCGGGAGAGAGGCGCGGAGGTGTGGGGCGGGAGATGGGGTGGCGTGGTGTCCCGCAGTTTCGCATGCAATTCCCTCTGAGTACCTTGCTAGTTCGTATCGCTTCGTATATCTGAGTCACTCCTGTTTGGGAATTGCATGCGACTTTGGGGGTGGTGATGGTGTGGGAGCGTGTGGGGTGGGGGTGTGATGCGGGGGTGCGGTGGGGTGCGTGGCGCGGGCGGGGGTGCGG
>ERZ1674245.588-NODE-588-length-12145-cov-8.994624_pt1 | contig 12145 bp, 9 predicted proteins | sample MGYA00581205_ERZ1674245 | MGnify/ENA primary metagenome ERZ1674245 (study PRJEB41354, sample SAMEA4873314) | human saliva metagenome | biome: human-associated habitat [ENVO:00009003]; feature: mouth environment [ENVO:08000002]; material: saliva material... | reverse complement strand
CAGCCATAAAGGAAAATGGCAGATGTGACCAGCCAAAGTCATTGTTCTGTATGTCAAAGTTACTTTAATTTAGTGTATAGAATTGCGTTAAGAAGAAAGATAAAGAACTTATAGCCATATCCCAACCAATATAAACAACACCTTACATTCAATGTAAAGAATCTATATAACAAGATATTAATGCCTACTAAACATTCTCTACTAACATAATTTAAGGCTGGACTTCCCCACTTGGATTCCAGACTTTTAGATGATCTAGACTTCCAATACCAGAAAACTAACAACAATGGATAGCCAACACTTAGCTTACCATTAAGTTTTATTCTAAAAACACCATAAATAATGACTATTTTAAAATAAATCGGCATATTTTGTAACAAAATGCTCTTTATTAAGAAACAAATGATTATCTTTGCAACATCAAAAACCTTGAAGAGAAAGGTTAAGAGTTTCCAGGATAGGAATAAACAACCATTTAAAACAGAATCAATTATGAAAGCAGTAGAAGTTGTAGAGAGTTTACAACGGCGTTTCCCCAATGAGCCAGAGTACATTCAAGCAGTATCACAAGTGTTGGAAACCATTGAAGAAGAGTACAACAAACATCCCGAACTTGAGCGTGTAAACCTTATTGAACGCCTCTGCATACCAGACAGAATTATCAAATTTCGAGTAAATTGGGTTGATGACAAAGGTAATATTCAGACTAACATGGGATATCGCGTCCAACATAGCAATGTCATCGGTCCTTATAAAGGTGGTTTACGTTTCCACACTTCTGTCAACGAGTCCATTTTAAAGTTCCTTGCCTTTGAACAGACATTCAAAAACTCTTTGACAACACTGCCAATGGGTGGCGGCAAAGGTGGATCAGATTTTTCTCCACGAGGTAAATCAAATGCTGAAGTGATGCGTTTCTGCCAAGCCTTCATGAGTGAGCTATGGCATTACATAGGTCCCGACTGTGACGTCCCTGCAGGAGACATTGGCGTCGGTGGACGCGAAGTAGGCTACATGTTCGGACAATATAAGAAACTTACTCATCAGTTTGTAGGGATACTTACAGGCAAAGGACAAGAGTTCGGAGGATCGCTTATTCGGCCAGAAGCAACAGGCTATGGTAACGTGTACTTCCTGCAGAATATGCTCAAGACAAGAAATATTGACCTAAAAGGAAAAACCGTTTTAGTTTCGGGATCAGGTAATGTCGCACAATACACGATTGAAAAGCTCCTACATCTTGGAGCAAAACCTGTTACATGCTCCGATTCTGATGGATATATCTACGACCCAGATGGAATAAATGAAGAGAAGTTAGCATATATTATGGAGCTAAAGAACATAGAACGTGGACGCATCCGAGAATATGCAGAGAAATATGGAGTGAAATACGTTCCAGGAGCAAAGCCATGGTTCGAGAAGGCTGACATTGCAACTCCTTGTGCCACACAGAATGAGATCAATGCCGAGGCTGCGACAGCATTAATCAATAACGGTATTATTGCTGTAACAGAGGGTGCAAACATGCCATCCACCCCAGAAGCCGTAAGAATCTTTCAAGAAGCAAAAGTTCTTTATTGTCCAGGCAAAGCGAGTAATGCTGGCGGCGTAGCCGTGTCAGGACTCGAAATGACCCAGAATTCAGAACGACTGAAATGGGATCGTGAAGAAGTTGACCAAAAGCTACATAACATCATGGATGACATCCATGAGAATTGTGTCAGATATGGAACAGAACCTGATGGCTATGTAAACTATGTGAAAGGTGCCAACATCGCTGGTTTCATCAAAGTAGCTAAAGCTATTATGGCGCAGGGAATTGTTTAATCTAAACTTGAGAACATATAAATCAGAACAAAGGAGACATACCACAATTAACAGGTATGCCTCCTTTTCTTTTTCTAAGAAGAATGGAGTACAACACGGCATACAAACGATAAAACATAAGAAAACAGTTGCCTTTATTTGCGTTTAATTTATTACTTTTGTACCTGATTTTAATAAACACATATGAAACTATCAACGATCGTACTCACTATCATGTTAGGACTCTGTTCTCACGCTATGGCACAGAATAAAGACATAACAATCAAACTAGTAGAAACTTCTGATGTACATGGGTCTTTTTTCCCCTACGATTTCATCAACCGCTCACCTAAAAGTGGTTCCATGGCAAGGGTATATACCTTTGTTCAAGGTTTGCGGAAAGAATATGGTAAGGATAATATCTACCTTCTAGACAACGGAGACATTCTGCAAGGACAACCCATATCATACTACTATAATTATATAGTACCACAAAAGGAAAACATTGCAGCCAGTGTTCTCAACTACATGGGATATGATGCTGCAACTGTTGGCAATCATGATATTGAGACAGGGCATAGTGTCTATGACAAGTGGTTTAAAGAATTACACTTCCCTATTCTTGGTGCAAATATCATCAATGCTAGAACTAACAAACCTTACATACTTCCTTACACGGTCATTAAAAAGAAGAACGGACTGAAAGTATGTGTTATCGGTATGCTGACACCTGCAATACCCAACTGGTTGAAGGAAACAATATGGAGTGGCCTTCGTTTCGATGAGATGGTTTCATGTGCTAAACGTACCATGGAGGAGGTGAAAAAGAAAGAAAATCCTGATGTTATAGTTGGTTTATTCCATTCTGGTTGGAATGGGGGTATCAAGACTCCCCAATATGATGAGGATGCTTCTCAAAAGGTGGCACAGGAGGTTCCCGGCTTCGATGTTATCTTCTTCGGGCATGATCACACTCCCCATAATACTATAGAAAAGAATATAAACGGCAAAGATGTCATCTGCCTCGATCCTGCCAACAATGCGCAAAAAGTGGCATTAACAACACTCACATTAAAACCTAAAACCATCAAGGGGAAAAGAAGCTATGTTCTTACACATGCATCAGGTGAGTTAGTTGATGTAAGAAATATCATTCCAGACAAGGATTTCATGCAACACTTCCAACCAGAAATAGATTCTGTTAAGGCTTGGAGTGAGCAAGTAATCGGGAAATTTGCAAACACAATCTACACAAAGGATTGCTTCTTTGGTAATTCTGCCTTCAATGACCTCATTCTTGACTTAGAATTGAAGATCACACATGCCGACATTGCTTTCAATGCACCACTACAATTTAACTCTGCTATAAAAGCAGGTAATGTAACAGTTGCAGACATGTTCAGTCTCTATAAATATGAGAACCAACTATGCGTCATGCGCCTTACTGGCGAAGAAGTTCGTAAGCATCTCGAAATGAGCTATGACCTATGGGTAAATACAATGAAAAGTCCAGATGACCACTTATTACTCCTTGCAAACACACGCGATGATGCACAACGCTTAGGTTTCAAAAACTTCTCTTTCAATTTCGACTCTGCAGCAGGAATAGACTATGTTGTTGATGTAACAAAACCCGATGGAGAGAAAGTTCATATCTTGCGAATGAGCAATGGGGAGCCGTTCGATGAACATAAATGGTACACTGTTGCAGTAAACAGTTATCGTGCTAATGGGGGTGGAGAGCTCTTAACTAAAGGAGCTGGTATAGCACGCGACTCCTTAAAGAACCGTATTATCTGGGAAAGTGAAAAGGACCAGAGACATTATCTAATGGAAGAGATAAAAAAAGCTGGCATTATGAATCCACAACCACACAATAACTGGAAGTTCATCCCCGAAGCATGGACAGTGCCAGCAGCTGCACGCGATCGGAAAATTTTATTTGGAGAATAAAAACAAAGATAATGAAGAAGTATTGGTTTATATTCTGCAAGACTGATATCATGTTGGAGAAAGCAGAAGATTCTTTCTCCATCCCATTATCAGAATATTGCCCCATCCCATTACACCCGTGGACACATGTTCTAAATATCACCCCAATGGAGGATGGGACTGAGGTCAAAGCTGTAATGATAGACCAACCTGTCACGGATTATCCACAATACGAGATGTGCGGTTTACGCCCTTCCTTCTATCGTCTCCCCAATGAATTTTATCTTAAAGCAGGTAAATGTCATGAGTTACTTTACTGGGATAATAACACGAGATTCTGTGGTGTGTGTGGAGCGCCTATGAAGATGCATACAGATATCTCCAAACGCTGTACGAACTGTGGAAAAGAAGTTTGGCCACAGTTAGCAACAGCTATCATAGTCCTTGTACATCGGGGTGAAGAAGTCCTATTGGTGCATGCACGTAATTTCAAGACAGAATTCTATGGATTAGTGGCTGGCTTTGTTGAAACAGGTGAGACATTGGAAGAAGCTGTACATAGAGAAGTTGCAGAGGAGACTGGCATACAAATTAAGAATCTTCGATATTTTGGTTCCCAACCTTGGCCTTATCCTTGTGGGCTAATGGTAGGATTCAACGCTGATTATAATGGTGGCGACATTCACTTACAACAGAGTGAGCTATCAAAAGGAGCCTGGTTTACAAAAGAAAACCTCCCTACTATTCCAGAGAAATTATCAATCGCACGTATGATTCTTGATGATTGGTTAGAAAAAACATCTAAATAAATAATGAGTTTTAAACCTTAAAAACAATGATGACTTTATTAGAAAAGGCCTTAGGATTTGATCCTAAATCCATGAAGCTCCGCACAGAACTTATTGCGGGAGCCACCACGTTCTTAACTATGAGCTATATCTTAGCAGTAAATCCCGCCATCCTGTCATCCACAGGAATGGATAAGGGGGCTTTATTTACGGCAACAGCCCTTGCTGCAGCTATAGCAACATTGCTCTTAGCATTCATGGCAAAGTTACCATTTGCCCAAGCCCCTTCAATGGGACTAAATGCCTTCTTCGCTTATACCCTTTGCCAGACAATGGGTTACACTTGGCAACAATCATTAGCTATCATGCTGATTGAAGGTATAGTCTTTATTATTATCACTTTCTTTAATGTTCGTGAAATGATACTGGACTCTATCCCTCATAACCTTCGCTATGCTATTTCTGCAGGTATTGGTATGTTCATTGCATTTATTGGACTCAAGAATGCAGGTATTATCGTTGCAAAAGAAGCTACGTTTGTTGGTCTTGGAGCATTTACCAATAGCTGTATTCTTGGTATTATTGCCATCTTACTCAGTGGGATTCTTATGGCAAAGAACGTAAAAGGCTCACTTTTCTGGAGTATTATTGCGACTACGATCATTGGAATACCTATGGGAGTAACCGTATTCCCTGACCATTGGCTTCCTGTTTCTGCACCTCAGGATATCAGCCCACTCTTCTGTAAGTTTGATTTTGCTGGGATGTTTAACCTCAAGACAGCCTTAGTTGTATTCTCTTTACTCTTGGTTAACATCTTCGATACCATTGGTACATTAATGGGTCTGGCTGATAAAACGGGTATTGTTGAAGCAAACGGAAACATCCCTCATGTGAAAGAAGCCATGATGAGTGATGCCATAGGCACAACGTGTGGTGCGATGCTCGGAAGCTCTACATTAACAACTTACGTGGAGAGTGCCAGTGGTATTGCTGAAGGAGGACGCTCTGGAGTCACCTCATTTACCGTTGGACTCCTCTTTATCTTATCACTCCTTCTCTCCCCTATCTTCCTTCTTATCCCAAGTGCTGCAACCAGTGGTGCACTGGTCATGGTTGGTGTCTTAATGCTCGACTCTGTAAAGAAGATTAATCTACAAGATATCAGTGAGTCATTCCCTGCTTTTATAACAATGATTACTATGGTTCTATGCTACTCTATTGCAGACGGTATATGCTTAGGAATCTTGTCATTCGTTATCATGAAGCTTTGTACAAGACAGTGGAAGGACTTGAACTGGACTCTCTGTATTCTTGCAGTACTCTTCGTTCTAAACTTTATTATTGGATAATACCATATCCTATATATTGAAAGAAGGCGCACAAGATGCGCCTTTTTTCATTCATCCTGGATAAAAAACACAACAGAAACTTGCACGAATCAGAGAAAATCACTACTTTTGCACTCGCTTACGGAAAGTAAGGGCGTTTAGCTCAGCTGGTTTAGAGCATCTGCCTTACAAGCAGAGGGTCGGCGGTTCGAATCCGTCAACGCCCACTACAATGGGTAGTTTCCAGAGTGGCCAAATGGGGCAGACTGTAAATCTGCTGCTTCTAGCTTCGGTGGTTCGAATCCATCACTACCCACAAAGGAGTTGTAATCAGATTGATTACAACTCTTTTGTTTTTATTTATGCCTGCACTTGGCATATTTTTTGTAATTTTGTAGACATAAGATAATATAAACAAGGATTACAAAATGAAGATAAAAGAAACACCAGTCTTATTACTTACAGGCTACTTAGGTAGTGGGAAAACAACATTAGTAAACAAGATTCTCGCTAACAAAAAAGGCATAAAGTTCGCTGTTATTGTCAACGATATTGGCGAAGTGAACATAGATGCAAATCTCATAGAGGCTGGAGGAGTTGTTGACCAGAAAGACGACTCACTCGTTGCGTTACAAAATGGTTGTATCTGTTGTACTCTGAAGATGGACCTTGTTCAGCAATTAAATGAAATTGTATCACAGAACAAGTTTGATTATATTGTTATTGAGGCCAGTGGCATTTGTGAACCAGCTCCTATAGCACAAACTATCTGTGCATATCCACAGATGTATCCAGACCTCGCAAAGAATGGCAAGGCTGTACTTGATTCAATTGTAACTGTAGTAGATGCACGCCGAATGTGTGATGAATTCTCTGAAGGTAATGATCTACTGAAGAAGGACTTACAAGAAGATGATATAGAAAACCTACTGATACAGCAAATTGAGTTCTGTAACATCATCTTATTAAACAAAGTTGATGATGTTACAACAGAAGAGAAAAATATGGTACGCAGTATTATACGTTCTCTTCAGCCTAAGGCCGAGATCATAGAATGCAACTATGGTGATGTTGATTTGGATAAAATTATCAATACTGGCTCCTTTAACTTTGATGAAGTTGCCACATCTGCATCATGGATTGCCGAAATTGAAGGACATCATGAGGACGAAGAAGAAGATGAGGAGGACGAACATCATGGGCATGAAGAAGACGAGCACCATCACGGACATCATCACCACCATCATCATCATCATGGATTGGAAAATGAAGAAAGTGGTGAAGCATTAGAATACAATATACAGACTTTCGTTTATTATGCACGTAAACCATTTGACATAAACTTCTTCGATGACTTTGTTGCGCGCCAATGGCCAAAGCAAATAATTCGTTGTAAAGGACTGTGTTACTTCAAGAATGAAAAGGACATCTGTTATGTCTTCGAGCAGGCAGGTAAGCAAGTAAGTCTTCGCAATGCAGGGCAATGGTATGCAACAATGCCTCAGTTCCAACTTCGAGAATTCTTAGAGAATAATCCAAAGGTAAAGGCAGATTGGGAAGAGCCTTATGGTGATCGTATGCAGAAATTAGTCTTTATCGGGCAAGATCTTGATAAAGAAGGTATAACCAAGGCACTTGATAAGTGTCTGACGGAGTTTTAAACAGACTTAAGAATAATAAAAGCGGGTACTGTCTTTAATGATACAGTACCCGCTTTTTCATTATCTAGAGTATCATGATACATGTCCAAACAATGTTTCTACAATGGTAATGTAAAGAAAATACAGAGAATGCTGGCTAAGAGATACTCTTTCACATTGTAGAAGGGCATCTTTTGATCAATAAAGGGGCATCTTTTAAGACTCAAAAGGGCATCTTTTGCAATGCAAAAGATGCCCTTTTATTTTACCAACCACAACATATTGATTAACAATATATTACAGACCTACAAATTCACATTAACCTCTCATTATGTAACAGAAAGAAGAACGGTAACCGTAAGATATTTTCAGGGAAAGAGAAAGGTTTAAACTGTCACCACCCCAACTATATCTTATACCAGTGGATGATCTATCTTTTAATACAGTCTAACTTCATCTCCGATACGCAATCCACGCTCAGCTATCTTCTCATTCTTTTCTACAAGACTCTTCAAACGGATACCATACTTCTGCGCAATATCATAGAGACTCTCTGACTTACGCACATAATACAGGCGATCCTTGAAGTTCTTCGGAGCTTTCTTACGCTTTTTCTTCAACCAAATAAATTCTCCTGGAACGAGTCTGTCATGCTTGTCACGTTCATTATACTTCGCTAGCTTTCTATAACTGAGATCCAATTCCTTTCCAAGTGACTTAAATGTATCACCATTTCTCACAATAATATAATAATTATCATTATATTTATGAATTGTATGTAGCCCATTAGCGGTAGTTACATTTGGCGCTGATTTATCTAAGACTACAGAGGAATTCTCGCCACTGTGATGAACCATGAACCGATCATAATCCTTAGCTTTGTCATATTGATAAAGCTGATAAGTCTCAATAATATTGATAAGGCTTTGTGCATAAACAGGGTTAGTTGCATAGCCAGCACGCTTCAGTCCATATGCCCAACCTCGGTAATCGCTTCTATTTAAGCTAAAAAGACTTTGATAACGAGGTCTGTCTCGAAGGAATCTACAGTGATCTTCAAAGCTTTCCAAAGCATTACCATAAGCACGAAAACACTCTCCCAGTTCATCATCATCATGTGTAATCGTACGACCAGTCCATCCATGACACTTTATACCGAAGTGATTATTGCCCAATAAGACAAGACGTCCACGCCCTGCATTACTTTCTAAAAGTCCCTGAGCCAATGTAATACTGGCAGGAACTCCATATTTGAGCATCCCTTCAATTGCCATATCTTTATATTGATTGATATACGTCTGATACACTTGATTCCACTTCAGGGGTGTACCAGCCGTAGCTGCTAACATATACAAAAATGAAAGTAACAGAAAAATATATCGCTTCATAAAAAGGATTTTAAATTTATACAGATGCAAAAATACACGATTTTTGATAGATTTCAAAACTAATTCTCTTAAATTCTCACAAACATATCAAAACTTATGCGTAACTTTGTAGTAGATAAACAATGAAGACTATCATAACACTTGGCTCAAATTGCCAGCAGGAGCAAAACATTCATAAAGCGCAAATACGCCTCAGACAAACATTTCCGGGCATAAATTTCACTAAAGAAGAATGGACGGAACCTATCGGTATTGTATCTGATAGATTCCTCAACTGTATGGGGTCATTTGAGACATCGTATCCTCTCGAGTACATCCAAACATGCTTAAAAGAGATTGAAATAGAGCTAGGAGACTCCCACGAGAACCATCAGCAAGGTATAGTCCTAATCGACTTAGACCTCATCTGTTATGGAGATAAGAAATTCAAGGAGATTATATGGCAGAAATGAAGATAACAAATATAAGAAAAAAAGTAGCGACTCTACTTCTCCTCTTCATATCATGCACACTGACAATAGCCCAAAGTAACCCTGATTCTGAGGAGTTAGGCAAAGCCTTGGAATATTTCACTGCTGCAAAATACCATGAAGCACTGCTCATCTTCCAACGACTTGACAAAACATATAAACTCAACAATCGCTTTAAAGCTTATATCGGGTTGTGTTATTACAATGAGTGGGACTATGAGACTGCAGCAAAATACTTAGATAAAGCCATCCCACAATTAGAAGCTTTCGCTCCTCGTGAGCGTTCAGTTTATTATTATGCAGCAGGAGAAAGCCACTTCAATCTAAAACAATACAAGGAGGCTATACCTTATTATAATAAGACACTTACGGTATGTTACGATCGTGAGAAGCCTAATGTATATTATCGTTTAGGGTTATGTTATATGTTTATGCAAGACTGGAAACATGCTTTCTTACAATATGAGAAGTCACAAGAGGCGTATAAAGTATATAAAAATGATGAAAACACACAAAGTAGATTGGCTCAAATAGAGAGAATGGCAGAAGCATGTTGGACTAAATTCGCAGCATCATTACCAAAAGATACAATTAATTTAGAAAAAATTAGGGCGAATCTTAAGGCAAAACAGCTGCCAATCAAGATTTCGATATACACTGATAGTACATCGACAGATGATAATATTATAATTCCATCTAAGCCAAATTTACCTATTTCACCTATCAATCTTGACAAACTTTTTATGAATAAACTTGAAGTAAAAGACGAAAATTAATGACTTTTTCTAATATTTTCTTGGGTTCATTCAATTTATTTTCGTACTTTTGCATCAGATAATAAAGTTTAAACGTAGGAAACGGCAAGCAACTTTAAACACAAATATCGCCGTAAAGATTGACAAACCAAGTCGGAATTCATTACACGCAGGATATTACCCAATTGTTAGACGGATACAACATAGAAGACAGATTATAGACAATATAAAGATATATCGATAATCTAGTATCTATGGGGAGACACGCTAAGGGCTGGCACCGCGGAAGATGGAATCCACGACGTCAGCCCTACTTATATTCTCCTAATTTATTTACTCTTATTCGATAGCTGCGTGTATTGTCTCTACAATATAACGCACATCGTCATCTGTTACCAATGGACCACTTGGCAAACACATTCCTGTACTAAACAAACTCTCACTTACACCGTTTAAGTATGCAGGACAATCCTTATAACAAGGCTGCTTGTGCATAGGTTTCCATAGGGGACGACTCTCGATGTTAGCTTTATCGAGGAAGACACGCATAGCCTCAACATTGGTATTTGGCTCACAATCAGTATGTGCACTATCAACTGCATGAATCACACCAGCAGCTCCTCCAACAGCTCCTTTTACTGTTGTCTTATAGGCATTCTCTTGACCTCTTACCTTAATTGAAGGATCAATTGTTATTGTATTCAACCAATAATTAGAATCATATTCAGAAGAAGGATTAGCATGAAAATCAATACCCTCAATCTTCTTGAATGCCTCTTCGTATAAATGTGCTATATGCCGATGATGCGCAATGTGTTCATCAAGGACCGTCATCTGCCCACGACCAATACCTGCACAAACATTACTCATACGATAGTTATAGCCAATCTTTTCATGTTGATAATAAGGATAACCCTCACGAGCTTGTGTTGCATAGAACATCACATCATTACGAGCAGCCTCATTAGGGCAGATAAGTGCACCACCACCTGAGGTGGTAATCATCTTGTTACCATTGAATGACAGTACACCATACTCACCAAAGGTACCACATACCTGCCCATCGTATCTTGAACCTAAACCCTCGGCAGCATCCTCTACAACAGGGATATCATACTTATCTGCTATTGCAAGAATTTCTTTTATCTTTGCAGGCATACCATAAAGATAAACTACTATAATAGCCTTTGGCTTCTTACCAGTCTTAGCAATTCTATCCTTAATAGCTTCTTCCAATAACACTGGATCCATATTCCATGTCTCTTTCTCAGAATCAACAAAGACAGGCTTTGCCCCTTGATAAGTTACGGGATGAGAACTGGCACAAAAGGTGAAGCTTTGACAAATAACCTCATCACCAGCTTCTACCCCCAAAGCTATTAAAGCTAAATGAACAGCAGCTGTTCCAGAACAAAGAGCTACTACATGCTTGTCTTCTAACCCTTTAATAGGATCTCTCCACAAACGTTCTGGATTATTTTCATGAGGGAGAATTGTCTGTGGATATTCCTCATTTCTATGGGATACCACATCTTTGTAAGAGGAACAGGAAGAAGTAACAAACCTCTTCAAGTCATCCTCAAAACCATTAACATTAGGTCCCAATGGTACAACCCAGTTAGTATCAAACGCCTCTTGGATGTATCTCATCTCGTTACCACTCATGTGAGCGAGACAAAGTAAAACACGTTTTCTTTCCATTTTACTAATTATATTATTTCATCTGCATAGTCCATCTTCTTACCAAGAACTGTACAGATAATCATTTGAATATCCTTTATAAATGAATAATGCTTTAGATAATAGAGGTTTAACTTAACTTTATCTGGAAAGATAACCTCATCATTATATTGAGCAGGATTATCTACAGACGCTAAGAGTTCTTCCTCATTCCTATATTTCAAACTGGCTGGACCTGTTATTCCAGGCTTTAACTTTAAAATATCTCTTTCTTTCCCTTGCAACTGATCTGCATAACCGGGAACGTCTGGACGTGGACCGACAAAACTCATATCACCTTTGAGAACATTCCAGA
>ERZ1674245.586-NODE-586-length-12169-cov-6.910599_pt1 | contig 12169 bp, 9 predicted proteins | sample MGYA00581205_ERZ1674245 | MGnify/ENA primary metagenome ERZ1674245 (study PRJEB41354, sample SAMEA4873314) | human saliva metagenome | biome: human-associated habitat [ENVO:00009003]; feature: mouth environment [ENVO:08000002]; material: saliva material... | reverse complement strand
CCGACCGAGTTGGAGATGCTCATGTCGTTGTCGTTGAGGATGATGAGCAGGTTGTTGGGCGTCTCGCTCACGTTGTTGAGCCCTTCGAAGGCCAGCCCGCCGCTCATGGCCCCATCGCCGATGACGGCCACCACGTGCTTGTCGGTCTCGCCGCGCTGCATGGCGGCCACACTCATGCCGAGCGCGGCCGAAATCGAGTTGGAGGCGTGGCCGCACGCGAAGGTGTCATATTCGCTCTCGGCCGGCGAGGGAAAAGGCCGCACGCCTCCCCAGCAGCGATTGGTGTGGAACGTGTCGCGGCGCCCGGTGAGAATTTTGTGCCCGTAGGCTTGGTGTCCCACGTCCCACACGATGCGATCGTCGGGGGTGGAAAACACGTAGTGCAGCGCCACCGTCAGTTCGACGGTGCCGAGGCTGGAGGCCAGGTGGCCGGGATTTTGCGACAGTTCGTCGAGGATGTCGGCACGCAGTTCGCGGCAGAGCTGCGGCAGCTGCCGAAGGCGCAGTTTGCGCAGGTCCGACGGGCTGTCGATGCGGGAGAGGAGCGGGTATTTTTCCTTTTGCGTCATGTCTGTTCGAGGGGGCGACCGGTGGCGGTGCCGGGAGAGATCATTCGCCGAAGGCTTCGGCCAATTGGTTGCGGCGGAAGGCCGAGCGAATGTATTGCTGCATCATGGTGATGGCGCGCGAGTTGTCGCCACCGTTGGGCAAGATGATGTCGGCATGTTGCTTGGAGGGTTCGATAAACTCGTCGTGCATGGGTTTAAGCACGTTGCGATATTTTTCTATCAGCATTTCCAGCGGGTGACCTCGCTCGGCAATGTCGCGTTCGATGACGCGGAGCAGCCGTTCGTCGGGACAAGTGTCGACAAAGATCTTGAGATCCATCTGTTCGCGTAGGTCGCGATCGTAGAGGGCCATGATTCCCTCCACAATGATCACGTCGCGCGGCTCTACGTGGATGGTTTCTTTGCAGCGTGTGCACGTGAGGTAGGAATAAGTGGGCTGTTCGATGGCCACACCGTGGCGCAGTTGTTCGATTTGGTGCGTGAGTAGCGGCCAGTCGAAGGCGTTGGGGTGGTCGAAGTTCGTGAGTTTGCGACGTTCCTCGGGCACATCCCATTGGTGTTTGTAGTAAGAGTCTTGAGGAATGACGGCTACGGCGTTGGCCGGCAGACTTTCCACAATTTTGCGCACGACGGTGGTCTTGCCCGACCCCGTGCCGCCCGCGATTCCGATGATGAGCATAGTGTTGGTGGGCTGGTTGCTAGGGCAAAAGTACACAGAAAAAACGAATCCTTGAAATTTCGCTCTTCCAAATGCCGCGTTTCGCTGTTCACCGCCCGCCCGACGTGCCTGCAAACGGCGCGGGTTTTCGAGAAAAACGGGGGGAGGCGATCGAAAAATCCCCCGCTTTCGGTGGAAAACGGGGGACTTTTTCAGACCCTGCGGGCGCCGTGTGACGCGCCCCGCGGGCCAAGGACGAAAAACGGGCGTTAAAGTCCGGCAGGCAGCTTGTAGCCGGCCAGACGGGCCACGATTTTCGGAATTTCGGTGTTGTCAATGCGACCGTGGAAGCGCTCTGCGCCCGCGCCGATGGCGAAGACGGGCACGTAGCCGTCGGTGTGACCGCCCGTGGTCCAGGCCACGTGGGCGTGCTTGGCCAGAATGCGCTTGGCCAGCGCCGACAGACCGCTCTCCGAGGCGTAGAGTGACTCAGCACCCTTGTCGCGTCCTTCCACCAAGTCGGTGTAGGCTTTGCGAAGCGACTCGATTTCGTCGCGCGTGAGCTGCACTTTCGTGCCGAAACCGAAGTTCACTTCCAGATCCTTGCGCACCAGGTCCCAGGTGAAGGCGTCGCCCTTCGTGCGGCGCAGGTATTTGAGGCGCGCCGTGTAGTTGTAGCTGCTCATGGTCTGGGCGGCGAGCAGACGGAGGTCGAGGTTGTAGCCGCCGTTGCCCAGCGCCAGACCGCCCGTCTCGTGGTCGGCGGTGATGAGAATGAGGGTTTCTTTCGGGTGCTTCTTGTAGAACTCGTAGGCCACGCGCACGGCTTCGTCGGTGTCCACCACTTCGTGCACCATCGGCGCAGCGTCGTTCGTGTGGCACGCCCAGTCGATCTTGCCGCCCTCGATCATGCAGAAGAACTTGGAGGGATTTTTCTTCAACAGGAAGTCAATGGCGCCGCGGGTGATATCGGCCAGCGTGAGGTCGCCGGGTTTGCGGTCGAGCGCGTAGGGCAGCGAAGTGCTGTCGCGGTGATTGGCCTCGCGACTCTGGAGGTAGATCATGCGTTTGGCCTTGCGCCAGGTGTTGTTGAACTCTTCTTTGCCGTTGGCAATGGTGAATCCGGCGTTGCGGGCTTGGGTGTAGAGGTCAGCTTCGCCGGAGGTGAGGGGCGCGGGCTTGAGAAAATCGCTGCCGGCGAAGAAGTCGAAGTTCGATTTCACCAGGTCGCGACCGATCTCGGCGTACATTTTGCGGTGCTTCTGGTGGGCGTAGAAGCAAGCGGGGGTGGCGTGGTCCACGCTCACGCTGGTGGCGATGCCCACTGCGGCGCCGGCGTCTTTGGCCCACACGGCAATCGAGGTGATGGGCGTGATGCTGTCGGGCAATACGCCGATGGCGTTGTTGTAGGTCTTGCGACCTGTGGCCAAAGCCGTGCCGCCGGCAGCCGAATCGGTGATGCCGTGGCTGTCGCTCTGCGTGTTGACGAGGGCTACGTTGGGGAAACTCGGGAAGGTGAGGGGCTTGATGCCGCGACGGCCCTCGACGGCGGCCAGATAGGTCTCGGTGGCGTTCACTTGGTTCACGCCCATGCCGTCGCCGATGAAGTAAAACACGTACTTCGGCCCTTGTTGGGCGAAGGCCACGGCGGCAAAGGCCAGACCGAGGCAGAGAGTGAGGAATTTGCGTTTCATCTTGTGTGGATGGATTGCGGGTGGATGAATGTAAGTTGGGGCAAAGTTACGTTTTTTCTCGCGCACGCTTTGCTTTGTGTGGCTTCTATTTGTGTTTGGCGGGAGCAAACGGTTGCAAGCCGCCGGCTGCCTCTCGCCTTTTTTCGTGGGGCGCGCCGGTGCTCGGGGAGATGGCGGAGAGCGCTGGGCGATCGGTGGGAAACCGAGTGCGAATGGCCGGCGCAGCAGCCGATGTGGAGGCGTTTCGTGCGCGGTTGTCTGTTTCCTGTTGTTGTCTGAAGGTTAAAACGGCGGGTTTTTACTCCTGCTTCAGTGAATAAGTGTTTGCGGATTTGGGGGGGGTAGAAAAATATGTATATTTGCCGGACTTTTTATTCGCTTATTCTTATACTAATTTGCCTCGTCTATTCTAAATTATGGAAGAAAACAAACAGTGGCGTTGGGTTTTCGCAGCGCTCTTTCTCGTTTTTGCCGGTGTGAGTTGCTGGGCCACTGCCGAATCGCTCTCACTTTTGTTGCCTGCTTGGCCGGTTGTGTTCGTTTGGATCGTGACCATCGGCTTTTTTGTCCTGGCCTCGGTCGGTTCGAAGCTCATTGTCGATAGCTTCAATCAGCGGATCTATCTCGAAAACCGCGGCTGGCGGCTGGTGGGGGGCATCCTGCTGATGTTGGCCACCTGGTTGTGCCTGTCTTTCCCCACCAACACGCACACCTTCTTCTATCGCGCGGTGGTAGTCGACGTGGCTCGCGAGGATCTCTCCACCACGCGCGGCTATCTCTTGCAGTTGCGCGACAATGTCAAGAGCCAAGACGACATCAAGCGCAAGACCGATCAGCTCGATCGCGAGGTGGAGACTCAACTCGTGGCGCTCGACAACGAAATCGACAATTTGGCCAATCCCGGCTTCGGGCCGCGCGCCAAAGCCATCCTTTCGCGCCTGGCTACGATCCTGCAGGTGAAGGAAATCCCCGAACTGTCTTACAAAAACGCGTCGCCCCGGCAGATTTCTGCCCTCAAACAGCAATATCGCAAGCTGGTCTACGAACAGTTGGACGTGCGAAAAAGCCGTTTGCGCGAGACCTTCTCGTCGGCACAGGAGAGGCATTTCAAGGCCGAAGCCGATCAAGCCATCAAAAATATCGACATCATGAATGGCAAATTGGAGGAAATGGCGGCTGCCAACGAGCTGGACAACGAGATCGTCCGACAAACCGACATGGTGCTCAAGGCCGGTCACGGTGTGGTGCGCAATTATGCGACGTTTGTCAACTTCAATTCGCCCGCCGACCGGGAGTTGTACACCGCGCCCGAGCAGCTCACGCGCATCTCACGCCTGTTGAGTGTGGTTGATGTCTGGGCCGATTTCTTTCACGGCGCTTTCAGCGGCCGCGGCTTCATCTTCTGGATCCTCCTTTCGCTGGTGGTGGACCTCGCGGCCTTCATTTTCTTCGACATGGCTTTCAAAGCTTCCGATAACTAAACGTTTCACTTCTTTCCCTTCTCAATATGCCTGTTTTTAATTCCGGTCCAGCGTCCTCACTTCCCCAGAACGATGACTTGCAGTCCAACGACCTGCAGCCCGCCCCCATTGATTTGGACAAACCGGACGAACCTGCACTCTCCGCTCCCGCCGCCGACCCCCTTGTGCCCGAAGCGCCCGCCACTGCGCCCGAGCCGATGGAACTTCCCGCCTTCGGTCAGGCGCCTGCCCCCGCTGCGCCTGAGCAAAGCAGCGTGTTTGGCCACGTGGAAGGGTTGAGCGCCGAAGAAAAAATCGACCCCAACCGCATACAAATCACCATCAAGGACCGCGAAGCCCCCATCGTCGTGCTCTACGGCCCCCCATCGTGTGGCAAAACCATGACGCTCGTGCGGCTCACCCGCTACCTCAAGCGCAACGGCTACCAAGTTTCGGCCGTGCGCTCCCTGCGTCCGTCAGACGATCGCCACTATGCGGACATGTGCAACGGCTTTAACGACATGATCAACTCCATCGACGCCGCAAGATCCACCGACAACCTGAGTTTCATGCTCGTTGAAGTGACGAAAGACGGCCGACGCATCTGCCAAATCCTCGAAGCCCCCGGCGAAGGATACTTCTACCACGGAGCTCCCGGCGAGCGTTATCCGAAGTTTATCAACGACATGCTGGCTCTCAACATGCGGAAAATCTACTGCGTCATCGTAGAACCCGACGGACAGAGCGAGCAATTGCGCAACGAGTACGTAGATCGACTTGCACATCTCAAGCATACGCACATGGGCCCGCGCGACAAGGTGATCTTTGTGTTCAACAAAATCGACCTCACCAACTTTGTTTACGGTCGCGGCCGCGTGCATTTGGCGCCGGCACGCAAGGAGGTGGCGCAACTCTATCCCGGCATTTTCGCCCCCTTCCGCAACGAGAACCCCATCACCCGCTTCTGGCGAGAGTGGAATTGCGATTTTGTGCCGTTCCAAACCGGAAGTTACACCCGAGATGCCGCTGCGGGACTGGTGTTCACCGATGGCCCCGACGAATACCCGCACAATTTGTGGAAAACCATCCTCAAGTGCTGCCGCGGTTGAGGAATAACGAAAAGACGATATGAAGTTTTTCAATATCATTGTGCACGGCGTGCCTTACGGTCAAGACATTTTCTCCACCGATCCCATAGCCGACGAAAGCTACATCAAGACTTTCTACAAGCAGCAGGACGCCCCTCCCGAAACGCTCTTCGAAATCGAAGTGCGCAAGGAGGGAAATCAGCAAGTGGTCTACTATCATTATCTGAAACGCCGCGATGTGTTCGATGCGGAGGGGCGTGCGGGCAGTTATTTCGGCTTCACGCTGCGCACGGATGTGAGTTGCGACGAGATGTCCCTGCTGTTTCACCACATGGACGAAGTGTTTCGCACCCGAATCTTGGGCTCTCTGCTCGAACGTGCCGGGAACGGCTACCGGCACCGTGTGAGGAAGTATTCACAAGGCAAGAGTGTGGTGGAAAGTATGGTGCAGGAGTTCAACGATTGGCTGGCTTTGCCCGGTATCCAACCGTTGTTTCACGAGGTCCCGGCTTGTCCGCAGGCAAAGTCGGAATCTCAAGTCTACAACTTGGAGGATTATGCCCGTTACGAGGTGGTGAAAGGCGCGTTGCAAAAGGGCATGACCCTGCGACTTTCGCCCGATGTGCCGCGCAATGCCTACCTTTCGAAGATGGCGGAGCTGAATAATCAGCTCGCCACCGCCGCCGCGCAGCAGAAGCAGGCTGTGGAGCTGGCCAAATCGGAGAGTCGCTCCGAAATGGACAGGATGAACAAGAGTAGCCAGGCGCAAAAAACAGAAATCGACCGCTTGAATAGTGAAATCGAACGTTTGAATGGCGAAATCAATCGCCTGAATGGCGAAACCGACCGCTTGAAAACGGAAAATGCACGTCGGAAAGAAGCATACGAGCAGATGGAAAACGAAATGCAGCGGCTGAAAATAAGCGAGGCACAGGTGCAATTGCTTGCTTTTCAAGCAGAGGTCAAGCAATTGATCAACGATTCGTTGAACCGACCCGAGACACCTCGTCGCGGTTTCCACGAGAAGACATCGCGACGTGCCGCGCGGTCGGCGCAGACCACAGCGTATGCACCCGACGACGAGGAGGAAAGATGGCACCGTACGGGCGTTACCCCAGCCTCTCTGCTCCAGAAACTAGTGCGCTCTCTCAAGTTCTGGATGGTGTGTGCAGTCTTGATCCTCGCTTCCCTCGGCTTATACTGTTATAAAAGTGGATGTTTATGTTGGTGGAAAGAGAAAACACCCTCAACCTCGACAAGGAACGGAAATAACGTAGAAGACAGCGGCGCGCAGCTTGACGATCATAAACGCGAACTACCCGAAGTAGGAGTCATCGACCTCGGAACAGACCCGACCCACCTCGGAATCTTCGCACGGTGACAACACATCTGAGCAGCAAACGGAGTCGAACAAGCGAGAAGAGAGCGGCAAAGCCAAAAAATCTGCCGCCAAGCCGTCCACACCTTCGAAGAAGAAGGAGAATAGTGCCACCTCCTTGCACGACGGCGGGTCGAAAAAGCCGTCGACCGCCGCGAAGCCGTCCACAACGTCCGAGACAAAAACGGCAAGTGGGGAGGGCGGCGATAAACCACGAAACTAATCACGGTGAAATGAACGATATGGCTGCCGAATCCCGGCGGAAGACCGACAACCGCCTTGCACCCTGCACCGAAGCTGTCCACATCTCGTGGCGAAAGTGCGCGGTGGTGCTCCCGTGGGCCGCACTGCTCCTGTTGTCGACGGCGTGCTCACCGAAAAAGAGGCCCATCTATTTCGACACCACGCCCGTCGAATATGCAGAGTCGACTGCCGTGAGCGAAACGCCCGACAGTACTCTCACAGCCCCTGTGGGCCGTGTGGACTTTGGTGAGACGAACGGCGAAGAAGCCGAAACGGTCGAGGTGCCTTTCCGCACGGAAGGGGGCGTGAAGATCGTGAGAGTCGAAATCAACGGCGAGCCGATGAACATGATCTTCGACACCGGATGCAGCCGAACGTCGCTTTCGTTGGAACACGCCCAACTGCTCTATGCCAGAGGCCTGTTGACGCAAGAGGACATCTTGGGGAAAACGCAATCGCGTGTGGCCACCGGCGAAGTGGTGGAGGATGCGCTCGTGCGGCTCCGCGAGGTGACGCTCGCCGACGGACTGCGTTTCGAAAATGTCGTCGCCACCGTCTCCCTCCACCAGCAGGCGCCCTTGCTTTTGGGCAACGAGGTGCTCAACCGCACGGTGGCTTACACCATCGACAACCGCAAACACGTCATTCGCTTCACACCGCAAAACGATTCCATCCGCTGAGCCCGACCGCTGCCGCGCGCTTCCGGCTTCCGCTGTGCTGTTGCCGTCGGGCCGACAAGCCGATTTCGCCCGGCCGCGGCGCATGCCGACCGCACGATTGCGCCGGCACAGACGGCGGAGGGCGATTTGCTTGACCTTAATCCCTTTTCTCTTATGCTCAATGCCACTTTCTATTTGTTCGGCACCGAGGCCGATAAAATCTATGCCTTTCCCAAGGACAAGAGTTTGAACTATTTCGCCGAGGTGCGGCGTTGCACACAAACGCCTTCGGCACTGCTCGCGCATCGAGAGGGCGAAATCATGTATTATACCTACATTCTGCGTCTCTCCGGGCAGAATGGGGCTTTCGGTGTAGGGCTGGTGCTGAACGGCGTGGCCGTTTCTGATCACCGTGCCCTCTTTTCGTTTTTCGATCGGGCGGTGAGCGCGGCCCTCTTCATGCGCGGGTTGTTGACCTTGGGCGAAGGTGGCGATCTTTGGATGGATCCCGAGAGAATAGCCTCAGGAGACAGCGCCGTGCAGGAACTGCTGAATGATATGTCGTCTTTCTGGGCGGCCGAGCACCCCGTTTCCACGCGTTTGTCGGCGCCTAAATTGGATGTGAAGGCTGAGGCCGCCCGTTATTTCGAATACAATGAAAGCCCGGAGGTGTTTTTGGGTGCGACGATGACGATCCCGTGGGTGTTTGTCACGCGTCAGCAGACGGGCATCCCGGGCTTGGGAGCCTGGACGCAGCACGTTGCGAAGCACAAGACGGAGATAGGAGGATGGCAAGCGCGGGTGAAGGAGAGAGAGAAGGAGCTGTCTTCAATTAGATCGGGAGACGATTTCAAAAATTCCATTGTTAGCTTCTTGTGTGTCTTGTTGCTCTGGGGAAGTGGGTTCTTTGTTTTTGCTGAATGTGATCGGAAAAATGACCTTGAACAGAAAGATCGAGAGATCGCACAGCGGGATTCGGTGATCAACAGTCGAGATTCAGAGATTAATTCTGTCCGCCAAGATTTGGATCGGGTCGTCTCTCAAAGAGAGAGCTACTACAATCAGTTGCAAGAAAAGGTAAGTGAGAACAATCGGTTGCGCAGTGAGAATGAAGACTTGCGGCAACAGCAGCGTCCGGTGGTGGATTTATCTAATTGGCATCCCTTCTGATTTCTGGCGCTTTGGTATTTCCCACGATCGACCTCCTTCATTGAGCTACAATGCTCAGCGAAGGAGGTTCTTTTTGTGCTTAGTTTGGCGAAAGAGCGAAGAGATTGCCCGGTGGTGCGAAGGCTGCGCCACATGTTGTCGTCGTCCGCAGTGAAAACGCGGGGCTTTTCGCGAAAGTCTCCCCGATATGGTGCCATTGCTCTCCGTTTTCTGACGGAAACGCGGAATCAATGCGCGATGCCCTGCCATGCGGCGGAGGGCGCAGGGCGGGTGTTGTCTTGTGCCCGTGGGGCGTGCGCAAATTTCGCGCGAGGAGGAGGGAGACAGCGGGGGAGGAAAACAAAAAATCCCCCGAACGGCGATGGGCGGTTCGGGGGATTCGTGTGGAGAGCGGGTTATTTCAGACTGTCGGCCTTGGCGCGGAGGCTGTCGATCTCGGCTTTGTAGGGCGTGATGACGACGTTGACGTCGCGAATGTTGCCGAAATCGGTGCCGAGCACGACATCGAGGCGGTAGCTCTGCCCGTCGGACGAATTGGAGACGCGGTGAACGCGCCCAACGAAGATGCCCGGCGGGAAAACAGAGGAGTAGCCCGACGTTTCGATGATGTTGCCGGCGCGCACCTTGGCGTAGCGTGGCACGTCGTCGACGTGGGCTTTGCGCGTACTGCCGCCGTCCCAGAGGAGATAGCCGAAGTAGTGGCTGCCACGCACGCAGCAGGAGATGCTCGACTTGCTGTTGGTGACGGGAAGCACGAGGGAGTGGCGTGGACCGACGAGATAGATGATGCCGACTACGCCGCCACCGCCCACAACACCCATTTCGGGACGGATGCCGTCGGCACTTCCGCGGTCGAGCACGAGGTAGCCGTCGCCGCCCGAGCGCACGTTGTTGCTCACTACGCGGGCGGGCAACAGGCGGTAACCGCCGAGCTCTTGCAGCACGCGCCGTTCGGTGTGGGTGCTGTCGTGGAGGGCTTCGGCCAGGGCGTCGCGAAGGCTGGCGTTCTCACGCTGCAAACGGAGGTTGTCGTCGGTGAGGGCGCCGTTGATGTCGCGCAGATTGAAGAAACTCTCGGTTTCGGTATAGGCGCGATTGAGTTGGGCGGCGCCTTCACCGGCGGCGGTGAGCCATACGCTCCCTTGATAGTCGTTGAAGCGGAAGAGAAGGGTGAGACTCACGATCTCGAGCACGACAAACAGGAAGATGTAGTTGTAGCGACGGAGAAAATCGAGGAGTATTTGCATGGGGGAGGAGGTTTCTGGGGCGGGGACTTTTGAGCGACGGGGAGGAGTGGCCGGTGGGCCCGGGGCGGTGAGGTGGCTGTCGCGCGCTGAGGTGGGACGCGGTGGGCTGTTGCGTGTAGCTGCGCGCTGAGGTCGATCTGCCGCGGGGAAATTTTCGATGGTTTCTCTCGTGCCGGGGAGCGAAAGCCGAAGCGCCCCGCCCGAAAGGTCGGACGGGGCGCCGGTAATGTGGGTGGGGCGTGGAATTGGCTCCCGATGAGGCGCCGATTTCGGGGAGAAATTGCTCACTCTTGCCGAAGGTGGGGCGCTTTGTTCCGTCGTTGCGCGTCTGTTTAGCGCATGAGGCAGGGATAGTCGTCGACGTTTTCGAGCGCTTTGCCCGTGCCCTTGGCCACGCAGAGGAGGGGATCTTCTGCCACGTGGAAGGGGATGTTGATTTTGTCCGTCAGGCGCTTGTCGAGTCCGCGAAGGAGGGCACCGCCACCGGTGAGATAAATGCCGTTCTTGACGATATCGGCATAAAGTTCGGGGGGCGTGTTGCTCAGCGCGTTGAGCACGGCCGTTTCGATGCGGGCAACGGAGCGTTCCAGGCAGTGTGCGATCTCTTGGTAGCACACAGAGACTTCCATCGGCAGGGCAGTGATGCGATTGGGGCCGTGTACCACGTAGTCGGCGGGGGCTTCGTTGGCGGGAAGCTCAGCAAGTGCGCTGCCGACTTGGATTTTAATGCGCTCGGCCATGCGTTCCGAGACGGAAACGTTGTGCTGGCGGCTCATGTATTCGCGAATGTCGGCCGTAAAGTCGTCGCCTGCCATTTTAATGGAGTTGTTCGAGACGATACCTCCCATGGAAATCACGGCGATCTCCGTGGTTCCGCCGCCGATGTCCACGACCATATTGCCTTCGGGGGCGTTGACGTCGAGACCAATGCCGATTGCGGCGGCCATGGGCTCGTAAATGAGATAGACATCGCGGCCGCCGGCGTGTTCTGCGCTGTCGCGCACGGCACGGAGCTCAACTTCGGTCGAACCGGAGGGGACTCCGATGACCATTCTTATGCTGGGGGTGAAGAGATGCCGGCTGGTGCGCACCATGTTGATCAGGCCGCGCATCATTTGTTCGCAAGCGTTGAAGTCGGCAATCACGCCGTCTTGCAAAGGACGGATCACGCGGATCTTTTCGCTCGTCTTTTCATACATGAGCTTGGCGCGTTCGCCGACTGCGATGGTCTTATCTGAGCTGGGATCGAGGGCAACGACCGAAGGTTCGTTGACGGCGATCTCACCGTCGGCGATAATGATGGTGTTGGCCGTGCCCAGGTCCATGGCCAACTCGCGTTTCATCGAGAAGAAGGAAGAAAAAATTCCCATTGGGCAATGCGGTGGTTAGAAGGTGGAGCTATGGGGAGAATAGCTTGTGGGAAAATATTGCCGAGTGGCGTCAGGCCTGTTCGAACCAGGCGTGAATGGCCGTGTCGTAGTGCGAGGAGGTGGCGAAAGCGTGGGTGGCGAAGGCGCGACGTTCCTCGAGTGTGGTTTCTGCGCCGCGGGCTTCGACGATTTCGAGCAGCGGGGCGTAGTCTGTCTTGGAGGAAACGATCACCACGTCGTTGAAGTTCTTGGCGGCTGCGCGGATGAGCGAGATGCCGCCGATGTCGATTTTCTCAATAATCTCCGCTGCGGAGGCGCCGGAGGCCACGGTGGCTTCGAAAGGATAGAGATCTACGATGACCAAATCGATGTTTCCGATTTCGTATTGTGCCATTTGCTGCACATCGTCGGACAAATCGCGGCGTCCGAGGATGCCGCCGAACACTTTGGGGTGGAGTGTCTTGACGCGGCCGCCCAAAATGGAGGGATAGCCCGTGAGGTCTTCGACGCGCTCGCACGGAAGACCGAGAGAGCAGATGAAGTCGTGAGTGCCGCCCGTAGAAAGGAATTGAACGCCTTGGCGATGCAGGGCGCGGAGCAGCGGTTCGAGGCCGTCTTTGTGGTAAACCGAGA
>ERZ1674245.579-NODE-579-length-12227-cov-15.522346_pt1 | contig 12227 bp, 7 predicted proteins | sample MGYA00581205_ERZ1674245 | MGnify/ENA primary metagenome ERZ1674245 (study PRJEB41354, sample SAMEA4873314) | human saliva metagenome | biome: human-associated habitat [ENVO:00009003]; feature: mouth environment [ENVO:08000002]; material: saliva material... | reverse complement strand
GCCTTAGCACAATAAATAGAGAGCAGGACTCTGCCGCAGCAGTCTCATTAGATGTGGGGAGAGTTAACGCTGATAAGCTGTGTCTATACCTATATATAGGTTGTCTATGTGGAGGCAAATCCCTATTCATAGGTATTTACTCGCCTCCTTGTAGCCTATAACTTTGCCTGCTAATTTCCACCCCTGTGTCTATGCGGGTCTGTGGGGAACATGAAGCAGAGATAATATATAAGGTATAAGCTATATGAGTGATATAAAATCGGCATCCCGTAGTAAGCGCCTGCGTCGCTTCCTCTTCGGAGGGATTGCCCTCGCCCTTGTCGCCCTCGTCGCCTACTTTGTCTGGGGACGCTATGGGTCGACGACGCGCATCGCCCTGGTGAACTTCCCCGGCTATCAGTCTTCGGGGATCATCCTTTCCAATGACAATAAGCACGTACGCTATGACGAGCTGGAGCAGGGGGATATCGATAAGTTCGACAGCTACGACTGCGTCCTGGCCTTCGGTATGGGTCTCAAGTGGAATGATGAGCAGCGTGCCGAGATCAAGAAGCTGGGTGATAAGGGCCTCCCTATCAAGGTCGTCTATGCTACGACGAAGGAGAATGAGATCTCGAGCCTCGATGCGGCTAAGGACCAGCGCATCAGCGAGTATCTCGACAACGGGAATAAGAAGAACTACCGCTCTCTGTCACACTATATCCGTCGCTACATCGACGGGAAGAAGTGGTTCGCTCCCGAGCCTGATTCGGTAGCTCCCAGCTCGGCCGACGTCTACTACCATCTTGATGAGGACGTCGCCTTCGATAAACTCGCCGACTACGAAGCCTATATCAAGAAGCTGGGCTTCTACCATGAGGGTGCGAAGAAGGTCCTCGTCATCGGGGGGCTCAACGATCCCTTCAGCGGCAATAAGCAGAATCTCGATAGCCTCATCACCAGCCTCGACCGTGCGGGGCTCAATGTCTATCCCGTCTCTTCCTTCTCTGACCGCCTCCGCTTCATCCAGGAGGTCTCACCTGACCTCATCATCCACTTCCCTCACGGACGTATCTCGATGATGGGTGGTGATCGCGTCGTCGAATACCTGCGTGAGCGTAATATCCCCGTCATCGCTCCCCTGACGCTCATGACCAGTCGTGAGGAATGGGAGGCTGATCCGCAGGGTATGATGGGGGGCTTCCTCTCACAGACGCTCGGTATGCCCGAGCTTGATGGAGCCATTTATCCCTACGTACTCACTACGCAGGAGAAGAATGACGACGGGCTCTACGTCCTCAAGGCTGTACCCGAGCGCCTCAAGAAGCTCACCGAGCTGGTGCAGCGCTTCCTCACCCTGCAGACCAAGCCCAATAGCGAGAAGAAGCTCGCTATCTACTACTTCAAGGGCCCAGGGCAGGAGACGCTCGCAGCACAGGGTATCGAAGTCGTGCCCTCGCTCTACAACCTCCTGCTTCGCCTCAAGGCTGAGGGCTATAACCTCACGGGGCTCCCTACGGATGTGAAGGCCTTCGAAGCACAGCTGATGCGCGAAGGTCCCGTCATCCAGTCCATCGCTGGCGGGCAGATGGAGGAATACCTCAAGACGGGTAATCCTGCTTGGGTCGATAAGGCAGACTTCGATAAGTGGATCGCCGAAGACCTGACGCCCCTTCAGATCAAGGAGCTGGAGGAGACCTACGGCCCCACGCCAGGGAGCTACATGACCCGTACCTCTTCGGCTGGTACACCACAGCTTGCTGCTACGCGCATCCAGTACGGCAATGTCGTCCTGCTCCCTCAGCCTGTAGCGGGTATCGGTAGTGACAACTTCGCTATCGTGCACGGTGCCGCTTCGCCTCCTCCCTATCCCTATGTCAATGCTTACCTCTGGGCTCGCCACGTCTTCGGGGCAGATGCCTTGATGCACTTCGGTACGCACGGGAGCTTGGAGTTCACCCCGAAGAAGCAGGTCGCACTCAGCGCCAATGACTGGGGTGAAGCACTCATCGCACCTTACCCGCACTTCTACTATTACACGATCGGGAATATCGGGGAGAGCATGATGGCTAAGCGTCGCTCTTATGGTAGCCTCATCTCCTATATCACCCCTCCCTTCGACGAGAGCAAGACGCGTCATATCTTCACTGACCTGCAGCAGGCCATCGAGAAGTACTACGAGCTGAAGGAGCCTGCGGCGAAGGACACGCAGAGCCTGGCGGTGAAGAAGCTCGCTGTCGGCCTCGGTATCCATCGTGAGCTCCGCTTAGACTCCATCCTCACGAAGCCCTATACGGCTAAGGATGTTGAGCGTATCGACAACTTCGCCGAGGAGATCGCCTCAGAGAAGGTCAATGGTCAGCTCTATGTCACGGGCGTGCCCTATACCCCAGCGAAGACGACCTCGACTGTGCTGGCGATGACGGCTGATCCCATCGCTTACGCCAAGGCTCGACTGGATCGCCTGCGTGCCGCTCAGCCCATCGACAATACAAGCAATAAGCACCGCTTCTATAAGGAGTACCTCCAGCCCGCCCAGCAGCTCGTCCGTGGCATCCTCGCCTCGGGCTCAGTGAGCGAAGCTACCGTCCTCTCCTATGGTGGCATCACGAAGGAGCAGCTGGAGCGTATCCATGCGCTTGCTGCACCTAAGAAGCCCATGGGTATGAAGGCAGCTATGGCAGCTGCCAAGGGCGATAGCAGTAAGTCGGGAGGTAAGCCTACCCGTCTCGATCAGATCCGTGGCGGTAGCCTCAAGGATAAGCCCGCTGGTCATCCTGGCGGTCACCCAGGGGGTAAGCCTCAGGGACACGCTGCCGACACGCCCGAGCCATCGAAGAAGGAGCGGGATGAGATGGAGGCCGTCACCGAGCTGGAGCGTGCTATCCTCAACGTCATCACCTATCGTGATGCCCTGCAGAATAGCCCTCGCCTCGAGCTTGATGCTACGATCAATGCCCTCAACGGGGGCTTCACCGCACCCTCGTCGGGTGGTGATGCCGTCGCCAACCCACAGGCTGTGCCTACGGGTCGCAACCTCTATTCGGTCCGTGCTGAGAGCACACCTTCGCAGCGTGCTTGGAGTCAAGGCGTACAGCTCGCTCAGGCTACACTGAAGGCCTACAAGGAGCAGCACGGCAAGTATCCCACGAAGGTCAGCTATACCTTCTGGAGCAGTGAATTCGTCGAGACCGAAGGGGTGACTATCGCCCAGGTGCTGTATATGCTCGGGGTCGAGCCCGTACGCTCGCAGTTTGGCTCGGTCGAGGATGTTCGCTTGATCCCCACCTCCGAGCTGGGTCGCCCACGTATCGACGTAGTCATCCAGACCTCGGGACAGTTCCGTGATCTCGCAGCATCGCGCCTGGCGCTGATCACGAAGGCCGTCGAGCTGGTCGCTTCTCTCGGTAAAGAAGATCAGGAGAACTACGTCGCTGCAGGCTCTGTCGCCACAGAGAAGGAGCTCGTCGAGCAGGGCCTTTCGCCTAAGGAAGCCCGCGAGCTGGCGAACGTCCGCATCTTCGGTGGTATCAATGGTATGTATGGTACCGGCATCCAGGAGATGGTCACCTCTGGAGACAAGTGGGAGCAAGAGAAGGAGATCGCCGATGTCTATCTGAATAATATGGGTGCCGCCTACACTGGTAAGCAGGAGGACTGGGGGCGCTTCGTCAAGCCTCTCTTCCGTGCAGCACTCAAGAATACCGACGTCGTCGTGCAGCCCCGTCAGAATAATACTTGGGGAGCGCTGAGCCTTGACCACGTCTATGAGTTTATGGGTGGTCTCACACTCTCGGTACGTAATGTCACGGGGAAGGATCCTGATACCTATCTCGCTGACTACCGCAACCACAGCAACATGCGTATGCAGGACCTCAAGGAGGCTATCGGCGTCGAGAGCCGTGCTACCGTCCTCAACCCTGAGTACGTGAAGGAGGTCCTCGCTGGTGGCGCTAATAGCGTCGCCAACATCACCGAGGTCGTCACGAATACCTACGGGTGGAATGTGATGAAGCCCGAGGTCATCGACAAGGAGCTCTGGGATCAGCTCTACGATATGTATATCCGCGACGTCAATAATCTCGGTGTCGCTTCGGCATTCGAAGGGAAGAGCCCCGCAGCCCTCGAGGAGATCACCGCTGTGATGCTTGAGACGGCTCGTAAGGGGATGTGGAAGGCTTCACCCGAGCAACTCTCTACGCTCGCTCAGCGTCATTCGGAGCTCGTGGCTAAGTACGGCCCATCGGGTGGTGGTATGTCGGCAGACAATAAGAAGCTCCGTGCCTTCATCTCCCAGCAGCTCTCTCCCGAGGCCGCCAAGCAGTATCAGGCTCAGATGAAGCAGATGGACGAAGGCTCTTCGGCCGATGCTCCCAGTCAGAATGGTATGGTGATGAAGAAGGAGACGGTCGCTGATCAGGCTGGTGCCGTGACGCGTAGCTTCAATGGTCTATGGATCGTAGCTGGGGTAGCTGTCCTCTTCATCGGGCTCCTCGTCCTCCTGCGTATCAAGCGCCGACGTGATGCTGAGTAGTCCCCTGATGCTAACCTCTATCTTCTCGGTGTAGCTGATGGAACTCGTCGTCCAGATCCTCCTGCTCTTCATCATCGTAGCCTCCGTGCTACGCCTTTCCTTTGAGCGGGGCTGGATCATCCCCACACTCTTTGCTGTCGTGGCAGCTGTCTTCGTCTACTTGACCTATCCCTATGCGATCGAGCAGACGAAGACAGGCCTCGCAGCCTATATCGCCGACCGCTCGCTACGTGAGTATGCAGCCATCTTCATCTCGCTGGATGTGGCACTCATCGTGGCCTATAGCTTCTCCCGTCTGAGTCACCCACGTGGTCGAAGGGGTAGGGTGATAGCCTTCCTCCTGCGCCTTTATCCTGGGGTGCTTATCTTCCCCGTGCTCTTCTATCTGCAGTCGACGCTGATCTTTGCCCTGCCAGGGATGGACTTCGGGGTTGTCTCCCTCCTCCTTGCCGCAGGGACGGTGGTGCTCCTGCTGGGGCTTACCTTCCTCTTGCGCTTCCTCCTGCCCGAGGAAGAGCAGCGCTTGGAGGTGCTCTTCTTAGTAGAGCTCTTTGTCTTCATCCTCGGGATCATCGCTTCGGTCGATGAGACCATCCGCATGGCACCCACCGAGAGCCCCATCCAGTGGAGTGGGCTGGTGCTGACCCTCGGCATCGGACTGCTGTGCTTTGCCGTGGGCTACTTCGCACCTCGTATCCGTCGATCACTTAAACACAAATAATATATACCCGCACTTATGGATCAGATATCCAAGGTACTCTTCGTCATCTCGAATAGCCTCCTCATCCCCGACATCCTCTTCCTCATCATCCTCTTTATCCGTTCGCTCATCCTCGTCGGGGGCTTCTACAATAGCTTTATGCAGCGCCGCCGTATGAATGCGCTCCTCGGCGATGTGCGTGCTCTGAATGCTGGGAACCTCTCCGAGCTGTCGGGCCACCTGCCTAAGTCCAACCGCTCTCCCTTTATTGACCACCTTGATGACTTGCTCACGCGCGAAGGCCTCACGGAGGACTATGCGAACTACGTCATCAGCAGCTACGAGAATGTCTGCGAGAAGGACCTCTCCCTCTCTAAGCTCCTGACGAAGGTCGGTCCCGTGCTCGGTCTGGTCGGGACGCTCATCGCTATGAGCCCTGCACTTGTCGGTCTCTCCTCGGGGGATATCGGCGCGATGGCCTATAATATGCAGGTCGTCTTCGCTACCACCGTCGTCGGTCTGGTCATTAGTCTGGCTGGTCTGGTGACTCTACAGTACAAGCAGCGCTGGTACACCAAGGATGTAGCACTCCTTGACTACATCTCTTCACTCCTCCTTGATAGCCGTACGAAGTAACTATGGGACGCAAGCCACGCCGCCCGAGCAAGCTTATGCAGGGCGAAGATACCGACCCACTGACCGTCGTCGTCAACCTCTTCGACGTATCCATGGTCTTCGCCGTCTCCCTCATGGTCGCTATGGTGATGAACATGAATATGACCGAGGTCTTCACACAGGAGGACTTCTCTGTGGTGAAGAATCCAGGGAAGGAGAATATGGAGATCATCACGAAGAAGGGCGGTAAGATCGAGCGCTATACCCCCTCTAATGAGAAGACCGATAAGTCCAGCTCCCGCGGTCGCCGTGTCGGTGTCGCCTATGAGATGGAGGATGGTCAAGTCTACTACGTCCCCGAGGACGCCCTACCTGCTGAGTCGAAGTAGTTCTCTTTACCCTCATATATGCCGAAGACCAAGCTCCTGCTGACCCTCTTGACGAGCCTGACGCTTAGTGCAGGGCTCGCTCTACCTCCTCTTGCTGCTGCACAGACCACTCAGCAGACGACGGCCTTCACCATCACAGGCGCCGTCGTCGAGCGGGATGGTAGTCCCCTCTATGGGGTGATCGTCCGAGCTGGGAATGCTAAGACGATGACCAACGCAGGCGGCCGCTTCACGCTGACCCTTGCCTCCCGACCCGAGGGTGGACGCCTGAGTCTCACCCTCTCCGCTGTCGGGAAGAAGACCCAGCAAGTGACCTTCGTCGAGGGTCATCCGCTCCGTGTCGTCCTCGAGGATGCCGTCGGGGAGATCAAGGAGGTCGTCGTCCGTGCTCGCCCCAATATCAATGCCCTTGACCTACGTGCCCGCTCGGGTGTCGTGGCGCAGGTCGATATGAAGCTCCTGGCACAGAAGCCGATGATCGACCTCTCGCTGGCGCTTCAGGGTGCTGTGCCTGGGCTCACTGTCGTCAATCGTGGCGAGCTCGGTATGAAGCCGGAGATCCGTATCCGTGGCAACAACTCCTTCACCAAGGGCGATGCTGCCAATGAGCCCCTCTATGTGCTCGATGGGAAGATCATCTCTCCGCAGGCCTTCATGACGCTCAATCCGCTCGACATACGTGAGATCAAGGTACTCAAGGATGCCGTAGCGACAGCGCTCTATGGGGTGAAGGCCGCCAATGGCGTGCTGGAGATCTCCTCACGCCGTGGCGTCTCGGGCCCTATGTCCATCAGTCTCAGTACGCAGGCGGGTGTCACGCTACGCGGTCGTCAGACTACGACGATGATGGATACTGATGAGAAGCTCGAGCTGGAGCGACGTATGCAGGTGACCACTGCGCCAGGCTACCTCTTCTCTCCTGACTTCATTTCGTCAGCGACGCTCAGCGACCTCCGTCAGAGCTATCAGTCGACACTCGGTATCGCCCCGACGTGGACGCGAGAGGAGTATCTGGCCTACGGGAGTAGACAGCTTGATTCCCTGCGTCAAATCCATACGAACTGGTGGCACGACCTCATTCGCCCCAATTCCTATCAGAGCCACAACCTCAGCCTGCGTGGTGGGAGCCAAGATGTGACCTACTACGTCTCGGGCAACTTCTCCCGCCAAGGTGGGCAGCTGGAGGGCAACGATACTAAGCGCTTCACTCTCACTAATAGCCTCGACTGGCAGAGTCGCCTCGGCTTTGTCTCGCTTGGCCTCACGGGAGGCTATGCCAAGACCAATAGCCCGAATAGCAGCGACTTCAGCCCCCAGCAGCTGGTCTACGAGCTCAATCCCTATGAGACGAAGAGCTCACAGCAGCTCTTCTCCTACCCTGGGCGCAAGTACAGCGACCTCACGGGGCAGTTCCGTCGCTGGACGAAGGAGGTTCGCTTCGGTGCAAGCCTAAGTGCTAACCTCCGTCCCTTCGAGGGGATGCAGCTGGATGCTGTCCTCGGACTTGACTACGTGCTCAATGAGAGTGAGCAGATCACTCCCGCCACGGCCTATAGTGAGGTGACGCGTCGCCGTCCCATCGAGCGAGGGATGATCTCCGTGGGCAAGAATACCGACTTCAACTACTCGGCCAACCTTCGTGCGACCTACCAGCGTCTCTTCGCCGAGAAGCACGATTTCAGTATCTCTGCCAATACCGACTACTACTACAGCGAAGGCCGTCTGCTCTCGGTGACGGGGCATGGTATCGGCCTGCAGGAGTATCTGGCAGGGGTGAACAAGGGCCTCACGTCAGCAGACCTCCGCCCCGACTTCTCCGGCTCTAACGCCACATCCGCTCAGCTGGGCTTTGGGCTGGCTACGGGCTATACTTACGATAAGAAGCTCGATCTCTTCGCTGCCTATAAGGCGGATGCCTCAAGCCTCCTGCCCCGTGACAAGCGCTGGAATACCGCGTGGGCACTCGGTGGAGGCCTGCATCTTGAGGAACTTCTCCCCTTCCTCCGTGGTGGAAGCCTACTGACGGGGCTTGGACTAAAGGCTTCGTGGGGGCTGACAGCAAGCCTCGGGGGGATTACCTCAGCCTCAGCTGTGCCCATCTTCTCCTACCAGCAGAGCTCTTTTTATGCTGATCAATATCGCCTCATCCGCCTCTCTACCCTCTACAATGACCGCTTGAAGCCCGAGCAACTCAAGAGTGTGGACCTCGGCCTCTCCGTGCAGCTGGCTCATGCCCATACGCTCGACGTGAACCTCTACCGCCGAGACACTGAGGATGCCCTGATCATGACGGATATCCCAGCGAGCAATGGCTTCCTCTCGATGCTGGATAATGTCGGTAGTCTGCGCAACGAAGGTGTGGAGCTCTCTGCTTCCTCTCGCCTTCTTAGCGGTGAAGACTGGCGCCTCTCGCTCCGTGCAGCCTTGGCCTACAACCGCAGTAAGGTACTCGACCTCTATGGGAAGACCGCCATCTATTCGGGCGACAATGTCTATCCCGACTACGAGGTGGGTCGCTCTTATGACTATGTCTATGGGCTGGATGCCCTCGGGGTCAATCCACTCTCGGGCGAACTGATGTTCCGTGACCGACAGGGGGCAGAGCAGAGCTTCAGTAAGACGATCGTGCGCGATGACCTCGTGGGTATCGGCTACCACACACCACCCTATACGGGTACCTTCGGCCTGACCTTCGGGTACAAGGCGCTGGAGCTGGATGCGCAGTTCTACTATGTCTTTGGGGGCTTCAAGGCCTACTCGATGACCTACGTGCGTGGGGTCTCCGATGTGAATAAGAATGCCATCGCGGGGCAGGTATCCCGCACGTGGTTCGCCCTCGGTGACGAAGATCGCCTCTATCCCAACCCACGAGCGGGGACGCAGACCTTCAACAACCTCTCGCACTATCCCAATACGCGGATGATCTCGCGCAGTGACTACCTGCGTCTCTCGATGCTGAGCCTGCGCTACCGTCTCTCCTCATCGCTGCTGCACCATCTGGGCGATGTCGTGAAGTACGCTACGATAGCCCTACAGGGCTCGAACCTCTTCACGCTCACACCATACAAGGGCGGTAGCCCTGAGTCGGGTACCTATGACCTCGGTGTGCAGCCCGTCCTTACCCTTCACCTCAATCTCAACTTCTGATGTCCTTGCTTCTCCGACGCTCTGTGCTACGGATACTCTGCTCCGTCCTCGCGGTGGTGCCCTTCCTCTCGGCTTGCTCACTGGATATCCCCGTGGAGAATGAGTTGACCGACCCGAAGGCAATCTCCTCCGTGCAGACGGCTTATGAGGCGCTCGCCTCCGCCTATAGCTCCTATCCTAAGGTGGAGCTCGAGCTTAGTCTCCTCTCTGACGAACTGGTGCCCACGCATCGTGCCGGCCAAAGCCCGCAGATGGCGCAGCTCTATGCCTATACCGACTATGCCCTGCAGAGTCTGGCCTCTGACCTCTGGTCGGGCTACTACGAGACCATCAAGGATGCGAACGCTGTGCTCGTTCGACTCCCCGACCTCCGCTCCCGACTCTCCTCTGCTGAGCAGCTCCAGCTCGACTACCTCGCAGGCGAGGCGAAGACCCTCAAGGCGCTCTCTTACCTCCAGCTCCTCCAGCTCTTCGCTACACCCTATGATGATGCCGAGCATACGGGTGGGATCATCCTCAAGGACCGTGTGGAGCGTGAGGAACTCCCACGTAGCACGAAGGCCGAGACGGTGCAGGCTATCGAGCGTCTGCTGAAGGAAGCCCTCACGGCTTTCGACACGACGACGCGCCCGCCCTACGGCTCTGCCCCAGGCTTCGTCAATGCCGCTACGGCTCGTGCACTCCTTGCTCGCCTCTATCTCTATGCTGGCGACTGGGCTAAGGCCGAGGAAGTGACCCGCACACTCGTCCCCGCGATGCTCTCCGCGTCGATGGTCCCCACGACACCTCTTGCTTGGTCGCAGGGCGCATCTACTATAGCCCTCTTCGCCAGCTCGGTACCCGTGACCTACTATAATAGTATCTACGCTCAGGCGAAGTCGGCTACTAATGCGACCTACCAGCTTCCCCAGCGCAGCTATTTTGCCTCGACGGACCTCCGTCATCGCAGCTATGCCCTCGACAGCACCCTGCAGGTCGATGCTACCACGGCCCGCTCGCTGCAGATCATCGGGAAGTATGCCGCCTTCCTCTTCGCTGGAGGGCTCCCTTCTTACAACTGTGTCGTCCGCACGACCGAGCCTATCTTCCTGCGTGCTGAGGCCTTGGCTCGCAGTGGTGATGAGACGGCTGCACGCGACCTCCTCAATAGCTACCTCCGTCTGGTCGGTGCAGATGAGGTCGCTTTGACCATGACGGGCAGTGCTCTTATCGATGCTATCATCGCCGAGAAGGCTCGGGAGTTCGCCGGCGAAGGCCTACGCTTCTTCGACCTCAAGCGTCTGGGACTACCTATCGAGCACTATACCCCCAATGAGGAGCGTGTCTCCCTCACACTACCAGCAGGGAGCTACAAGCGCACCCTGCCACTGCCCGCCTCCGAGCGCTCAAATAAGAACCTCGGGGCACAGAACCCTGGGTGGCCAGAGCTTACCCATTGATCTCATCCTTTTACTATCGTATCTCCATTATGAAGACTTCCCTTTATCATCGCTTACGGAGCATCGGGGCCATCGGGCTCTTCTCCCTGCTCCTCCTTTCGCTCCTTCCCTCGTGTGCGAAGGATACCCCCGATAATAAGTATCGTGGGGAGAATAAGATCCAGCTGCGTCTGCCCGACGGCTCTCGCTCGGTGCTCATAGCTGCGACCTCTACCTCTCCTATTAAGGTGACCGTCCGCCTGACTTCTCGTCGCACGGACGCGGTCACGCTGCAGCTCAATCTCACGGGCGAAGCTGCCTCATCCCTCACCCTCTCCTCGAAGACGCTTACGATCCCCGCAGGTCAGCTCGAGGGAGAGGTCGTCATCACGCCTTCGCCTAAGGGAGTGACGACCCAGCAGCAGGCTAAGCTCTCCGTCACGTCCTCCGCCTCGGGTCTAATGGTCGAGGGCGATCTGACGATCACGATCTCGCCCTTCCCCGTGTGGACACCCACAGCAGCTCAGCAGGTGCTCATCGACGGCTATCGTGCCAAGGGCATCGACCTCTCCACGATCCTTGGCTATCATACGGTCGAGGGGAGTGTCGACTGGGCGGGCTTTACCGAGTATGACTATGGTACGGATATCCGTTCGAAGGCCACCTGGCGCATCAGCGGTGCCACGATGCTCGTCGAGCTGAGTGACCGTGCTACGGCCGACCAGCCCGTACTGAAGTTCTCGTACAATGCCCTTGGTCTGAACGATATCTATAAGAAGCTCTGGGACGGCTACACGGTCGATAATCTCGTCTACTTCCACGCCGAAGGGGCCTCGGGGGTAGAGGTGATGAAGGCGATCAACTGGACGCAGTCCTCGGCTGAGACCTTCAATGTCGTGCTGGATAACGTCCGTGTGAATGCTTCCACGGGTACGCTCGCCTTCACGGGCAAGCGCCTCTCGGGTATGCCTGCGACTTATCCGCTCCGTGAAGACGAGTCGGACAGTCCCATCGTCGTACCCTTCACCTACGAGTCTTCGGTATGGACGCGTGTGATGGCGAAGATCGCCGCTGAGCCGACCTTCAAGGAGACGGTCGAGTCGGCCGAAGGGATGGAGCTGTATAGCATCCTCTCCAGCACGGGTATTGACGAAGATCATACGGCTGACCTCGGCGTAACCGAAGGCCACTACGTCAAGCCCGAAGGGAAGATCGACCTGAAGAAGGGTACGCTTTCCTTCACGTTCCCCTTCCACGGATATAACTCGGATTACTATTCGGTGGTGAAGGTGACTTCGCAGCAGCGCAAGTAACTCCCCACACATTGCCACTCTAAATATCTGCCCCCGAGGCTGTCTGACTGCTCCGTAGTCAGCGGCCTCGGGGGCGGTCTTTTGTTGGGTAGGGGAGATGCTCCCGCAAAGGCGGTGGGAATGCACCTCTAC
>ERZ1674245.577-NODE-577-length-12269-cov-20.595710_pt1 | contig 12269 bp, 10 predicted proteins | sample MGYA00581205_ERZ1674245 | MGnify/ENA primary metagenome ERZ1674245 (study PRJEB41354, sample SAMEA4873314) | human saliva metagenome | biome: human-associated habitat [ENVO:00009003]; feature: mouth environment [ENVO:08000002]; material: saliva material... | reverse complement strand
CTGCAGCAATCAGCTTGGACAGGTCCATTGCCGAGTTCGTCGGACGGTGAGCGAAGAGCTCAGCGTTGGCGAAGTATTCCTCGGTGGTGGTGTCGCTGACTCGTGCCGGGTCGTGGCCGGTGCCCTCGTACACTGCACGAGCGAACTGTGCCCAGTTGATGACTTCACCGGTGTTCGACACGTTGTAGGTGCCGTATTCAGCGCCGGAGAAGAGCAGGTGCAGGGCAGCTGCTGCCAGGTCCTGGGTGAAGGTCGGGCGGCCCCACTGGTCGGCGACCACGGACGGGTCGATACCGCGCTCAGCCAGGGATGCCATGGTGCCAACGAAGTTCTTGCCGGCGCCAACAACCCAGCTGGTGCGCAGGGTGTAGTGCTTACGCCATGCGGCAGCGGCAACCTCACCGGCAGCCTTGGACGCGCCGTAGACGCTCAGCGGTGCCAGCGGGTGGTCCTCCGGGTACTCCTCGCCCAGGGGCAGGGAACCGTCAAAGACGTAGTCGGTGGATACGTGAACCAGCGGCAGGTTAGCTTCTTCACAGATAGAGGCAAGAGCGCTCACACCCAGGGCGTTAGCTGCCCAGGCTTCACGGCGACCCTCGGGGGTTTCTGCCTGGTCCACTGCGGTGTACGCTGCAGCGTTGATGACCGCGCGGAAGGAGCGCCAGCGGAATGCGTCGCGCCACTGCTCGGGCTTGCCTAGGTCCAGGCGGTCACGGTCGACGGCCACGAAGGGTACGTTCTGCTCGGTGAGCTGGCGAACCAGCTCGGTGCCGAGCTGACCGCCCGCGCCAATGATCAGGATCGGGTCGGCTTCCAGGGGCTTGATCTCGTTCAGACGCGGGTGGTTACGGTCCTTCTCGGAGAGCTCTGCCTTCGCCAGGTCGATGGGCCAGTCGATTGCGACGGTCTCATCGGCAAGGTTCAGGAAGCTGTAGCCGGATACTGCGTCCGCCGACCAGTGGTCGTTCACCAGGTAGGTGTAGGCGGTGTTCTCTTCCAGGGTCTGGAAGGAGTTACCCACGCCGCGGGGCACGAAGATTGCGGTGTCCGGGCCCAGCTCCACAGTGACGACCTTGCCGAAGGACTCGCCCGCACGCAGGTCAACCCACGCACCAAAGATACGGCCGGTCGCAACAGAAACGTACTTATCCCACGGCTCGGCGTGGATACCGCGAGTGGTACCTACCGAAGCGTTGAACGAGATGTTGTTCTGGACGGGGTTGAAGTCGGGCAGACCGGCGGCGAGCATCTTCTCGCGCTGCCAGTTTTCCTTGAACCAGCCGCGGTTATCGCCGTGAACCGGCAGGTCAATAATGAGCAGACCCGGAATCTCGGTTTCAGTAACCTTCAATTCCTTAGTCATTACTGGCCAGCCTTTGCGTACTTAGCCTCAACCTCAGCCTTCAGAGGCTCCCACCAGCCGCGGTTCTCGGTGTACCACTTAATGGTGTCGGCAAGACCGGACTCGAAGTCGGTGAACTTCGGCTCCCAGCCGAGCTCTGCACGCAGGCGGCTACCGTCGATGGCGTAGCGCAGGTCGTGACCGGGGCGGTCGACAACGTGCTCGAAGTCGTTCTCGTCCTTGCCCATCAGGCGCAGGATGGTGCGCAGAACGGTGATGTTGTTCTCTTCGCCGTCCGCACCGATGAGGTAGGTTTCGCCAATCTTACCCTGCTCCAGGATGCGCAGCACGGCCGAGGAGTGGTCGGATGCGTGAATCCAGTCACGAACGTTCAGGCCCTCGCCGTACAGCTTCGGGGTCAAACCCGAGAGGATGTTAGTGATCTGGCGGGGGATGAACTTCTCGATGTGCTGGTAGGGGCCGTAGTTGTTGGAGCAGTTAGAGATGGTTGCTTCAATACCGAAGGAGCGGACCCATGCGCGCACGAGCAGGTCGGAGCCTGCCTTAGTGGAGGAGTAAGGGGAAGAGGGGTTGTAGGGGGTGGTTTCGGTAAACTTTGCCGGATCGTCCAGCTCGAGGTCACCGAAGACCTCGTCGGTGGAGATGTGGTGGTAGCGAGTGCCGTGCTTACGGACTGCTTCCAGGAGGCTGAAAGTACCGATGAGGTTAGTGTGAATGAACGGTTCGGGGTTGGACAGGGAGTTGTCGTTGTGCGATTCCGCTGCGTAGTGAACGACAGCGTCTGCCTTGCCGACCAGCTCGTCAGCCAGCTCGCGGTCGGCAATGTCGCCTACGACGAGCTTGAAGCGGGATTCGGGAAGACCCTCCAAAGACGCAGCATTTGCGGCATAGGTCATCTTATCCAGCACAGTAATAGTGTGATCAGTGTTATCGATGAGGTGGTGAACAAAGTTCGAACCAATAAAACCGGCACCGCCGGTAACAAGAATGTGAGCCATACGGTAGATTTTACCCGGCTAAAGAGCGATTTTTACGCCTCAACAAAGAGATAAACATGACACAATAAGAAGTTATGAAGGGAATTATTCTTGCCGGCGGTACCGGTAGCCGTTTGCACCCCATCACTCAGGGTATTAGCAAGCAGCTCACTCCGGTCTATGACAAGCCGATGATTTACTACCCGCTGTCCACTCTCATGCTGGCGGGTATCCGCGATATTTTGATTATTACCACTCCTGCCGACCAGGAGCAGTTCCAGCGACTGCTCGGTGACGGTTCCCGTTTCGGTATTAATCTCGAATACAAGGTGCAGCCTTCCCCGGACGGTCTTGCACAGGCATTTATTCTGGGTGCCGACTTTATTGGTAATGACCCCGTAGCCCTCGTGCTCGGTGACAACATCTTCTACGGTCCCGGTCTGGGTACTCAGCTTGCCACCTACGAGCAGAAGGACGGCGCAACCGTCTTCGCTTACCGGGTTGCTGATCCTCGCGCCTACGGCGTGGTGGAGTTCGACGAGAACTTCAACGCACTGTCCATCGAAGAGAAGCCCGAGAACCCCAAGAGCGACTACGCTATTCCGGGTCTGTACTTCTACGACTCCAAGGTTGTAGAGTATGCACGTCAGATTAAGCCTTCTCCGCGCGGTGAGTTGGAAATCACTGACCTTAACCGCGTCTACCTGGAACAGGGTAAACTGAAGGTTGAGGTTTTGCCGCGCGGCACCGCATGGCTCGATACCGGAACCTTTGATTCACTCGCTGATGCCACTAACTTCATCCGCACTGTTCAGAGCCGTCAGGGCCTGTCAGTTGGTTGCCCGGAGGAAATTGCGTGGCGCCACGGTTGGCTCTCCGATGAGCAGTTGCGCGACATTGCTACCCCGCTTGTTAAGAGCGGTTACGGTAGCTACCTGCTCGGATTGCTCCGCTAATAAACACCAGGGGATTTTCGTATCCCTTCACCGCCTGCAACAACACTCCACGTTGCAGGTACACTAACTCAAACTTTCTGGAGTATTCTCACTACCATGACCATTTTGGAATTTTTCCGCACCACGAGGGCTAACCTCTGGCTGCTGATTATTGGCATCGTTGTCGGTGCCGCAGCGGGCTTCGGCTATGCCTCTCTCCAGCCGAGGGTCTACGCTGCTTCGTCCTCGGGCTACGTGACCGTGGGCGAGTCCGGTACGGTGGATGTTCTCTCCGGCTCTACAGCCGCTAAGGAGCGCGCTCGTTCCTACGCTGCTATCGTCTCCTCTGAGGCCGTGGCACAGAAGATTAAGCAGAACAACCCCGAACTCTCCATGACTACCGGGCAGATTCGTGCAAGCCTCACTGCAACTGCGGGTGATAACGCCGCGCTGATTACCGTGAGCGCGCAGGCTTCTTCCCCGAAGAACGCACAGTTGCTCGCTAACGGTGCTTTGCAGGCTACCGCCGACTACATCAAGGAAATTGAGCAGAACCCCGGTAACGCTCAGGCTCTGGTGAACGGCGAAAACACCGCCGCTTCCCCGACCACCAACAACACCGTTCGCGTTATTCCTCTGAACAACGCAAGCGTCAACCCGCCGTTGGTGGCCCCGAACTACCAGCAGAACGTGCTCATCGGCGCCGTTGCTGGCCTCGGTCTGGTGTACCTGGCAATCTTCCTGCGCCGTGCTCTGGATCAGCGTATTCGAACCCGTGACGACGCTACCAAGGCAACCGGTGCAAGCATCCTGGGCGTTCTGCCTGTCAGTGAGGACCTAAACGAAGAGAACATCGTTAAGGGTGACACCGACGATCACATCGCACAGGAGTCCATCCGCCAGCTGCGTACTAACCTGCGCTTCGTGAACGTTGACACTCCCCCGCGTTCGTTCATCGTCACCTCCGCAGTGCCCGGTGAAGGTAAGTCGACCGTGTCGCTGTCGCTGGCTCGCGCAATGGCTGACGCAGGTTCGCCTGTCATCCTCATTGACGCCGACCTCCGCCGCCCGACCGTGGCTAAGAAGCTGAAGCTCGACGCTAAGGTTGGTCTGACCCAGGTTCTGGCTGGCCAGGTTGAGATCGCTAACGCTGTGCACCAGCTGGGCGATTCGAACCTCTTCGTCCTGCCTGCAGGTCGTATCCCCCCGAACCCCTCTGAGCTTCTGGGCTCGGATAAGATGCGCCAGCTGATCAAGGAACTCTCCGAAGAGTTCATCGTGGTGGTCGACGTTCCGCCGCTGCTGCCCGTGACCGATGCATCGCTGCTTTCCAACTCTGTGGACGGCGTGATTCTGGTCGGTTCGATTGGCCGCAGCCACCGCGAGCAGATGACTGAGGCGTCCAGCATCCTGAAGAAGGTCAACGCAAACCTCTTCGGTCTTGTTCTGAACCGTGCACCCCGTAAGGGCCTGGGTAACTCCTACTACGGCTTCGGTTACGCAAGCACCTACGTGGGCTACGCAACCTACTACGGTTACGGCAAGGACGGCGACAAGAAGTCGTCGAAGAAGTCCTCAGCTAAGAAGTAATAGCGTAATAAGCACCCTAAATCTTAGGGAGCGACTTAGGGCGGGATGGGCAGTTTTTCTGCCCATCCCGCCTTATACTTATCTGGTATACATGTGCACCGAAAGGCTATTGTGACCACTCACTCACCCAATACCCCGGAGCCGCAGACTACTCCTCTCGCGGCACGGATTCGGCTTGCGCACGCCTACTTCCAGCGGATTGCCGACATGCACTCCATCGATATTCTGCATGTCAAAGGCTACGCTTTCTCTCAGGAAATTTACCGCAAGGGTAGGTACAGCTCCGACGCTGACCTGCTGGTCCGCCCCTCTCACGTGGACCGCTTTGTAGAGATCCTTCTGGCAGATGGATGGCGTATTCAAGCGCACTTCGAAACAGGCTCCGTGTTCGAGCACGCAATGACGCTCTACCACGCTTCATGGGGCCTAACTGATATTCATCGGTTCTTCCCCGGTCTAGGACGCCACGGCGACTACGAGAGGGCATTTGACCGTGTCTGGGCGGCACGCAAGACCCGCATGATTGCTCACCGCCCCTGCGTTGTCCCCAGCGATTTGGATGCGCGTCTTCTCGTGGTGCTTCACCGCGCCCGCGCGGCATCGCGCTACAGCGCAGATATTAACTACCTGGTCTCTCTGCTCTCGTACAGCGATTGGCAGCGCCTGCGAGCCCGTGCCGAGGAGCTTGATTCTTCCCTCGCATATAGCGCGGCTATGGGCGGTCTGGAGCAGTACCGTGATGACCGCGACTACCTGCTGTGGCTGTCGGTTTCCCAGGATGTGCCCCACTATATTCAGTGGATTGGGCGCCTGCAGTCAGCGACGACCCTGCACGATAAGCTACGCACCCTCAAGAACATTTTCCTCGTGAATAAGGACCATCTGGCGATGCAGCTGGGACGCACCCCCACTAAGGCAGAGATACGTGCAAAGTTCTTTGAGCGTTTCGGAATCAAGGTGAATAAATGAGCAATCCAGTAGATTCCCGTCAGACCGTATACGGCATCCCTGAGAACATCGCGTACGTTCATTCTGAAGAGTTCGCGAAGTACTCCCCCACGGCAACTTATCTCGCGAATCTTGCCAACGGTGAGCTGTCTGTTCTTCAGGATTCAGCCTCCATTATTTGGAGTATTTTTGAAGATCCGATGTCTCTGCAGGATGCTATCGATGAGCTCTGCGAAATGTATGAACAGCCCATAGAGACCATGGGACCACAGATTGAGGGTTTTATTCCTGAACTGCTCTCCAAGGGGCTCCTAGAGGCCCGCTAAGGCTCTCAGAACGAATAAAAAAGGCGGGGCGGTAGGAACTTTATAGTTCTACCGCCCCGCCTTCTTCTATGAGCCGTCTAGCTCTTTTAGTCTTCGGGCAGAGCCTGCACGTAGGTCTTCAGACGGCTGATGAAACGAGCCTCCGAGAAACCGTCAACGTGCTCACGGATGTAGTCGGCATCCCAGTCGTCCGGGTTGAAAGCCTTAAGAGCTTCCACCAGCTGCTCCACGGTCGGCTGGTTGATGAACATGCCGGTCTTGCCTTCCTGAATGGTATCCAGGAAGCCGCCCGCACGGTAGGCAATCACGGCCTTGCCGCTAGCACCCGCTTCTAGCGGGGTAATGCCGAAGTCCTCATACGAGATAGCCAGCAGCGCCAGGCAGTGACGGTACGCATAACGTAGCTGCGCGTCCGAAACGCCCGAAGCAATACGAATAGTCGGGCCCGCAAGCGCTTCCAGATGTTCCTTTTCCGGACCGCGGCCAATCACCAGTAGCTTCTTGCCCAACTCATTGCAGGCTTCAATAGCCTTATCAACATTCTTGTAGGGCAGCAGGCGAGAAACAATCAGGAAATAATCGTCCGATTCGGTGAACTCTTCCAGACCCGGGATAGGCTCAACCGGTGCGGCGGCATCTACCGAGTGCGGCGGGAAGAAAATCGGAACGTCCTTTTTACCGTAGACGTTCTCGATGCGCTTCTTAATCACGCTCGCGTTCGCCACGTACACCGCCGAGCGGTGAGCCGCCCAGTGATCCCACAGCATCAGTGCAGGACGCAGAGTCTTCAGCAACAGCGGCACGGGGCCGGTGCTCTTCTCACCCAGGTACTGATCGCTCAGGTACAGCCAACGCGCCGGCGAATGGCAGTAAATGAACTTACGACCGGCGAAGTTGAAGCCGTGCGCCCAACCGGTTGTCGATACCACAGCACGCTCAGCCGGCACCTTCAAGAAAGAAGAAGCAATCGGCAGAATCGGCAGAGCCATGCGGTGGTTACGACGCAGGTAACCAATCTTGTTCAAGGGACTCGTGATAATCTTCGCGTCTTTGAACTCGGGAAAGGTGCCCTCCGGGTCGTACAGAGTCGTGTAAATCGGTGCGTCCGGGAACGCACGGTGCATCGCCAGAACAACACGCTCCGCGCCACCGCGCTGAGTCAGGTAGTCGTGGGCAATTGCAATCTCTTCAGTAGCCTCAGGCTTCACCAGCGGCACGTAACGACGCACCAGGCGGCCAAGCTTCTTGAGGCTCTTCGGGATATCCGCGAGCACCGCGTCAGGGTTCTTCGGCCCGGTAAACGGAGCGGAGGTCAAGAGCTGAGTGAGTGACATTTTCTTTTCCTCCTAGAAAACTTTCTGAGCTCGCTCAGGATAGTGAATACCGGCGTAGGATGCAGCCTCAACCTGCAGTGCCACAAGCTTCTCAGCAGCCTTAGCGGGCAGCTTGAGCAGAATCTTATCGCTCGCATCGCCCAGAGCCTTAATGGTGTTCTCGGTGGTGAAACGAGCGAGGGTCTTGACCAAGAACCCCCACGGACCCGTCGGGTTCGGGGCAGGGTGTGCTTCCTCGCCGTGCTTACGGACGAAGATGGTGCGGGCGGAGCCCGAGTGCAGGGCGCGCAGAGCACGCACTGCAGTGGTAGTAGCCTCGGCGTAGTGCTTGACCTCGACCTCATCAGAGATGATGATGCGGCCACCAGCGTCATGAACCATTTTGCCCATGTCTACGTCTTCCCAGCCGTAGAGGCGGTACGCGGGGTCGTAGCCGCCAGTACGGTCAAAGTACTCAGCAGAGATAGAAGAGTTGCCGTTCCAGTACAGCCAACGGCCTTCTTCAGCTACGCTGAGGGCACCTTCTTTGAATCGGGCATCGCGGAAGTTACCGTACACACGAGAGTAGGGAGTGTCCGGGTACACGTTCTTCAAGGTACCAATCACACCGTCGTAATCACGGTGCAGGCGGATCCGCGCTTCAACGTAGTCGGCAGCAGGCTCAAGGTCGTCATCGCAACGGATAAGAACATCCGCATCAGCCGCACGGTGGCCAGCGTTCAACGCAGCCACGCGGCCGCGGTTCTCCTCGAAAACGATCTTGGTCAGGTTCAGCTTGCCTTCTGCAATGTAGCGGTCAAGCACAGCTTCACTGTTATCAATATCGCCGTCGAGGACCACGATAACCTGGAAGTCCTTCTCGGTCTGGGCGGCAAGGGCATCCAGCGGGTAGTGCAGAATATCTGCACCACCGCGAGAAGGGATGATAACCGCAGCCTTGTAGCGGTGAGTAGTCGTCATAATTTTCCTTCGGGGTTTGAGTGAGAGGATATCCGTTGGGAATGGCCTATACGTTTAGAAGCACCTTAGCGGATAAAACGCTCCAGAATCTCACCAACACGGACCTTACCTGCTTCAGGTGAGTAGTTTTCCTGCCAACGCCAGAACAGCTCGGAGGTACGTTCTGCCAGCTCTTCAGTCTCTTCACGGATTTCCTGACCCAGCTTCTCAATGGCCTGGGCGAGTGCCTGCGGCTGGTTCACCGGGACGATGTAGGGGTAGGAGCCGTTGCCGCCGACGACCTCCATCAAGGGTGCAGCGTCGCTGATAACGACAGGGATGCGTGCGCTCATCGCTTCAGCAACCACAAGGCCGAAAGACTCTTCAGCACCCGCCGAGGGGACAACCAGCATGTCAATGTTAGAGAACAGGCGGTCCGGAGTGGTCCAGCCCAAGCGAGTGCTGAACGGTGCGACACGGGCCAGAGCAGTCTCAACCTCAGCACGGCCCTCTTCAGAAGCGAATACAGGCTCGCCACCGATGATGAAGTCGTAGATAATCTCGTCCTTGTTGAGGATGCTCAACGCCTCGCACAGAGTAGGAATACCCTTAGCAGGAGTCAGACGACCCAAGAAACCAACACGCAGACGACGATCGCCAACGTGATGGTCCAGCTCAGTTGAGACACCGTTGACCCAGTTAGCGAAAACCTCGCTGCCAGGGCAAGCACGTGCGACGTAACGGCTAGGCACCAAAGTAACCGATGCATTACGACGAGCGAACGGTACCAGCTTGGCATTGATACCAGTAGCGTACTGATGCAGGTGTACGATGCGGTTCTTACGGCCACCCGTTGCTACTGCGGGAACCAGACCATTGCACCAGAGCAGTACATCCTTGTTCTGAGCATGCCATGCACGCAAAGCAAGCATGTACTGTGCGCGGTTCTTAGCAGGCAACATAATGCGAGGGAAACCCTCATCCGCGGCAGCTTCCATAAGTTGCTTCGGTTCCGAGGGGCCCACAATGGTGACCTTGTACCCGAGGTTACGGGCTGCGCGGGCAATGTTCAGAAGCATGACCTCGCCGCCACCAATATCACCGTTATTGGTAGCAATATACAGTTCTTTTTTCATTGTTCTACTCCTAGAGCAATTCACAAGGGGAAGGGGATATTGTTCTTCTACAGAACCATCTAGGTTCCCCTGATACGCCAGAACAAGGGGCTCCAATAAGCGTTGCGCGTTATGCTCAAGACTTAGAGAAACTGCCTGTCGAGGCAGAGGATACAAAGTGAATATCCTCTACGCCTTATGGGCATTCTGGGCAGCTAGTACGTGGTTATCGGCTTCTTCAGCATCACGAATCTCAATTCGTTCGTCGAAGCCTTCGACGCTCGACTCATCATGGCCGGTGCCCAAACGCTGTTCACGTTCAAGCAACAACACACGCAAAGCCAGACCGCAGGCAACAGCCCACGGCCAGGTGTAGAACACCTCGCCCAGACGCGACGCACAAATCATAATGGCAACGCCAGCGCCCTGCACAACGTAGAACTTCGCGGGCAGGGTCTTCTGGCCGCTAAACACATTCACGATGAAGAGCAAGGTAATAGCAACAACCAGAATCATCCAGGGCCAGCCGCCCTCCACAAGCGCAGACCAGTATGAATTGTGGAAGAACCAGGTCTTCGAACCAGTATGTGCCAGATAGACATATGCTTCGCCCAAGCCCTGTCCGAAGAAGCCAGAAGCCTGAACCTTAATCTCAGATGCCTGGTCAATCAGTGAACGAAGCGCATCGGTACCGGTACGATCTGCGAAGGCACCAGACTGCGCGTAGTCATTGGTCAGAATATCGATCAGCCAGTACAGGGCCACACCCAAGGCAATGCGGCCGAAAGTCTTCATACGGTGAGCAATAACGATCCAAATCAGACCCGCTGCATACGCCGCGATAGAGGTACGAGAACCCGTAGCCCACAACAAAGCAGAGAAAACCACAATGGCAAGAATGACTTCGATCTTGTTACGGGCGAAGCTCAGAACCAACAGGCCAAAGAGGCAGTACACCAGACCCGAGAAGTTCTTATCGCCCAGCCAACCGGTCAGATAACCAACATAACCAGTTTCCGGGGCAAAACCCGCAAAATATCCTACCGCATTGAAAAGAATCGCTGTTGAGTAGCCCAGAATAATCGAGCGGATATGCAGACGCCCAGCGGCGATAGTCCAAATCAATACCGTTGCCGCTACAAGACGAAGCAAACGACGCGTCCAATCCGATGCGTCCTCGGAATGTACACCGTAGAACGAGACAATTGCGAGGTAACCCATTGCAATAAACATAATTGCGCGCAGACCCGAAAAATGACTCACGTCAAAAGTTGGCTTACGGGTCAGACCGTACAGCGCCAGCAAAAGAATGATTACCTGGTTAAAGGGCAAACCAACACCCGGTACCGGGTCACCAAAAAGCAAGAGGAACGCCATGATGAACTCAGGCATACGAATCTGGCTGGTCTGATGGCGGACGTAATTACTACCGCGAGACACAGTTTCAGAGAAACGCGAAACCTCTGGCTTCTCGGTGGGTTCGTTCAAATGCGCGTAAACCTGCGAAGTCTGGCTCATCATCGGCCTCCTCGAAGTACACGAGTGTAAATATCAACCGTCTGAGCAGCCATCTGCTCATTCGAAATCCAGGTGAAAGGCTCAGCCTCACCCTTCTGCAGCTGTGCACGCATAGCCTGCAGAACATCCTGAGTCAGGGTTGCACTCTGGCGGTCTACCAGCTCGTCGGCGCCCAAAATCTCCGGGTTACCACCCACAGCGGTAGCGACCGTCTTCAGACCGGCTGCCTTAGCGTCCAGCAGAGTGTAGGAGCAGTTCTCCCACACCGACAGCTGAACAATCATGTCGCTACGGCCCATCGCCTCAATCGGGTTAACGAAGCCGCTGAAGGTCACCGATTCCCCCAGGTTCAGGCGCTGAGCCTGAGCCTGCAACTCGGACGCCAAATCACCAGAGCCCGCAATCTCAAGATGAGCCTGCGGGTAATCAGCACGAAGCTGCGCAAAAGCGTCCAGTAGCACGTCAATGCCCTTCTCAGGGGACAGACGGGACAGCGAGAGAATACGCGGACCTCCCTCTGCGGGAACACGCTGCTGCTCAACAGCCGCGTGCACCTCGGGGATATCCACGCCGTTGTACACCAGCTCAACACCGCGAGCACCCCACTTGGCACGCATCTGATCAGCGGTAGAACGAGAAACAGCAATCGCCTGATCGGTACCCCACAGGCGCACACGATGCACGGTCTCCATGAGCTTAGAACGCCAGGAGCTACCGTGGTACACCGAGTCATTACCGGCAATACCGTGCTCAGTGGTCAGAAGCTTCGGCACGCAGGTGCCGCGCTTGATGACGCTACGGATGCGTAGTGCGTTGACCACAGCGGTTGCGACAACGTCTGCATACGCCAGGTGGCTGTGCACAATATCCGGGCGGAGCTGCTCAATAGCCTTCTGCAAAGAAGCAAAAGAAGTCTTAAAACCGTAGTCGGGACCGAATTCAGCCTTGATGACGGTGACGCCCAGCTCCTCAAGACGGCTCGTGAGCTTACCCTCGGGTGCGAGAACCACCAGGTTAAAGCCGGGGAGCCCGGCACGTGCCATATCGACAACGTGCCGAGCTACTCCACCAAACTCGGGAACCGGAACGACCCACAGGGCAGTGGGAAATCCGTTTGAATTCATGAGTGAGTGTCTACTTTCTACAGCCACTTCTCGAGGCGGTCCAGTGCGGTGAAGAAGCCTTCACCGTTGTTGATGTGGCCCTGCCAGATCTCAGGGATGA